>SXGT01738304.1_pt1 | contig 27275 bp, 13 predicted proteins | sample 3176221 | NCBI WGS metagenome assembly SXGT01 (sample SAMN11356862, study PRJNA531348) | freshwater metagenome | isolation source: freshwater sample F1-120 | place: China: Fuxian Lake, Yuxi | collected 2017-12-25
CGGGCATCATGTTCCCGCATTCGGGTGCGGTGAGCGTCCAGGGTCGCATCGGCGCGCTGTTGGAAGTCGCGTCGGGCATCCACCCCGATCTCACGGGTCGGGAGAACGTCAACATCTTCGGCACGTTGCTCGGGCTCAATCGGCGCGAGATCTCCACGAAGTTCGACGAAATCATCGCGTTCGCCGAACTCGAGGCCGCCGTCGACCGGCAGACGAAGTTCTACTCGAGCGGGATGAAGACGCGGCTCGGATTCGCGATCGCCGCGTTCCTCGAACCCGAGGTCCTCGTCGTCGACGAGGTGCTCGCCGTCGGCGACCAGATGTTCCAGCAGAAGTGCCTCGAGCGCATGCGTGCGGTGCTCGACGGCGGCGCGACCTTGCTGCTCGTCTCGCACGACCTCGCCTCGGTGAGCGCGACCGCGTCGCGAGGAATCTGGTTGTCGGAGGGAATCGTGCGTGCCGATGGCGCGATCGGCGATGTCCTCGCGGCGTACCGGCACGAGATCGAATTGCGATCGGCCGAGACCCTGTCGGTCTCCGGCGTCGTCCGGGTGCGCGACCTCTCGGTGCGCGGCGAGGGCGGCGGCCGGGTCGAGGGCGATACGGCCTGCACGGTCGGGTTCACGCTCGACGCCGACGAAGACCGGTTCGTCAGTGTGTTCGTCGGCGTGAGCGAGGGGCCGGCCACCCCGGTCTTCGCGTTCTCCAAGTCGGTGCAGCTCACCGAGGGCTCGACCGCGGTGTCGCTCACGATCGCGTCGCTCCCGTTGCCGATGGGCACGTACTACCTGTGGCTCGCGGTGCGCGATCCCGTCAAGCGGCGCGACCTGACGCCATGGCAACCTCTCGGGCCCCTCGTCGTGCACGGCGCTCGCCGGCTCGACCCGCTGCCGCGCGGCGTCGTGCGACTCGCTCCCGTGTACGTCGAGGCGCAGTGGTCCGTCGGCGCCTCGCCGGGCCAGTGACCGCCTCGGTCGTCGGTCGCGGTCATCGGTCACAGCGACCACCGATGGGTGTGGGGTGCCTTGCTCCCATTTCGGGGGTTCGGTAGCTTGCACCGCCCGACCGGATCTCCCGACTGAATCAGGATCAGGGTTGCCACCATGGGGTTCCGACCCATCCGCCGGGTTCGCGCCCATCTCCGGCATCGCCGTCACGACCGAGACGAGCAACGCTACGAGGCCGAACTGGCCGAGATGCGTGCCCGGGCGTTCGCGGAGCGCGAACAGGGCATCTCGACCGCGCCGCTCGGTCGCCCGCGCTTCGGGATCAAGGCCCGCATCCGCGGTTGGCAGCACCGCCAGGAGGCGGCGGCGTACGAGGCCGAGCTCAACCAGCTCGACGGTCCCTGGCACGTTCGGACCTGGCGCTGGGTCCGCTGGTCGAGCTTCCGAGCGCTCCGCGCCTACCGGGGGACGCCGCGGTTCGTGCAGCTGCTCACCCGCACCGTCGTCCTCGCGGTGGTCGCCGGCCTGGTGGCGCTGCCGTTTCTCGCCGACGACGCGCCGGTCCCGGTCGAGGACGCCTTCGCCGACCTTGCGCTCGACGCGCCGCCGGGTGCCCGCCGACTGCTGCTCGCCGGCGACCTGAAGGTGTTCACCCTCCAGAAGTCCTACGCCGGCAACTTCCGCGACGATGGCGCGGTCGGCGCCGCTTATACCCCCGGGCCGTGCGGGATCGTCGACGGGCAGGCGATCGTCTTCGGCAAGGTGCAAGAACTCGACGACAACTGCGCCACGTGGGCCGACCAATACGCCCGGGTCTCGGAGGCATTCGAGCCCGACGTCGCGATCTTGATGGTGGGGACGGCCGAATCGTTCGACCGCGTGATCGACGGCGAGATCCTGAAGATCGGAACACCGGAGCATCGCGCGTACTTGGTCGGCCAATTGGAGCAGGCGCGCGCGGCACTCACCGGCGGCGAGGCCCGACTCCTGCTGACGACCGCGCCCTGCTCCGTGCTCCCCGACGGGAAACCCGACCCGGGCCTCACCTGGGTGAACGAGGTCTGGGCCGATTACGCCGCTGACCACGCCGACAAGGTGACGCTCGCCGATCTCGACGAGTTCATCTGCCCCGACGGCCAACCGGGAGTCACACCCGAAGGCGACGTGATCCTCGAAGGACGCGAGTTCACGCGCGCGGGTGCAGCCGCGGTCTGGGCCTGGATCGCAGCGGAGTCCGCGGCCGCGGTCGGCGACGACCCAGCGGCGCGTTCGACGTCGACATCGTCGGGCAACACCGAGGCCTGAGCCGGTGTCGAGTCGCGGTTCGGCGCGCCTGATCCGTCATGAACCCGCCCTCGACGGTCTCCGTGGCCTCGCGGTCGTCGCGGTGCTGCTGTTCCACGGCGACCATCTGCGCGGTGGCTACCTCGGGGTCGACGCCTTCTTCGTGTTGTCGGGATTCCTGATCACGTCGCTGCTCCTCGCCGAATCGGCGGCAGGCAACGGGATCTCGCTGCGGCGGTTCTGGGCGCGCCGAGCGCGGCGGTTGCTCCCGGCGCTGGGCCCGGTGCTGTTGGCCGTCGCGGCGTATGCCTGGTTGGTCGCGAGTCCGGCGGAGCTGGCGACGATCCGCGGCGATGCGATCGCGACGATGTCGTACGTCGCCAACTGGCGTCAGGTGTGGGTCGCGAACGACTACTTCGCATTGTTCCGCGACCCGTCGCCGCTGCAACACACGTGGAGCCTCGCGATCGAGGAGCAGTTCTACCTCGTCTGGCCGCTGATCGTCGTGGCGCTCGTTCGCGGCCGCGATCGGCTCGCGGCATCGCGTCGCGTCGGCGCGGTCGCGTTGGGTGGTGCCGCCGTGTCCGTCGTCGCCGCCCAACTGTTGTACGACGCGGGCGACCCGTCACGCGTCTACTACGGCACCGATACTCGGATCGCGTCGATCCTGATCGGCGCGGCGCTCGCCGCGGGGATCGCCCGAGCCGGCAACGACTGGGGCCGCCGTCGCGGACTGCTCGAGGCCGCAGCGATCGGGAGCATCGTCGTGCTCGGCGTCGCGTGGTCGACCCTCGAGGGCGCGTCGCGCGAGTTGTACCGCGGCGGCTTGGTCGTGTGTGCGGTCGCGACCGCCATCATCATCGCCGCGGGCGTGCATCCCGAGCGGCGTTGGGTCGCGCGTGCCCTCTCGTGGCGACCGCTCGGCGCGGTCGGTCTCGTGAGCTACGGCTTGTATCTGTGGCACTGGCCGGTCTACATCGTGCTCGACGCCGAACGGGTCGGCCTCGACGGCTGGCCGCTGCTGGCGGTTCGTGTCGCGGCGAGCGCGCTCATCGCGGTTGCGTCGTACCGTTGGCTCGAACAGCCGATCCGGCACGGTGCCGGCGGCACCCGCTGGTGGCAGCGCACGACGCCGGTGGTCGCCGGGCTGGTCGCCGTCGCGATCGTCGCGGCGACCCAGGGAGCCGTCTCGCAGGGGGCCGACGCGACGTCGATCGACGGCCGACCGGGCGGGGTGCTCGTCGTCGGCGACAGCGTGGCGGGATCGTTGGCGCCGGGCTTCGTCGACCTCGGCATGCGCACCGACAACAGTTGGTTCGTCGGGTGCCGTGTCCTGCCCGGACGGGTCGCGGTCGGTGCGATCGACAACGATGAGTGCCCGTGGGCCGAGACGTGGCCCGGGACGCTGCGCGTCCGCGACCCCGACGTCGTGGTGCTCTCGATCGGCGCGTTCGACACCCTCGACGTCGACCTGCCCGGCCCCGGTCCGTTGCTCGTTCCGGGCGCGCCCGAGTGGAACGACCTCCTCGACGCGCGCCTCGAGGAGATGCTCGAGATCTTGACCGCGCGCGGTGCGAGGGTCGTCGCCGTCGACCTCCCGTGCTTCGGCAAATCGAACCGTTCGGTCGCCGATGTCCCGCGCCCGAGCGGTGACCCTGAGCGCCTCGAGGCCTTCAACGTGGTGCTCGAGCGCGTCGTCGCCCGCCACCCAGCGCGAGTCTCGATCGCGCCCATCTCGACCTTGCTGTGTCCCGACGGGAAGGCCCGCGAATCCATCGGCGACGTCGCACGCGTACGCGACGACGGCGTGCACTTCAGTCCCGACGGCGCGGCGCTCGTTGCTCGATGGATGTTGCCGTACCTGGAGTCGGCGGCGGCCGACGACGCCGAACTCTGGGTCGACGGTCGTCGTCCCGATCGGCTCGCGCTGGTGTACGGCGACGCGTTCGCGTTGGAAGCGAGCGCGACCGTCACCGATGTGGTCGCCGCGGGCGCCGGCGCGCGCGCCGTGGTGCGCGCGCAACCGCTCGCCGCGCTCTGTGATCTGGCGGGCTGGGTGTCCGACGACCTCGCGTCGTTGCATCCCGACCTCGTCGTGGTCGTGATCCACGGGAGCCGGACCGCTCCGTGCATGGCCGACGCGCTCGCCGACGAAGCCGAGTACCTCGACCGCCAACGTCGCGACGTCGAACGCATCCTCGGGATCACCGCGGCGGCGCAGGTCCCGGTGGTGCTCGTGCCGCCGCCCCCGGAGCCGTATTCGGATCCGGTCGCCCAACAACGCGCGTTGGAAGCCGTCGCCCGCGAGGCCGCGGCGCCGTTCACGCATGCCTCCTTCGATCCGGAGCCCGGCCTCGCGCTCGGCGATGCGCGCTGGAGCGAGACCGCGCCGTGCCTCCCCGAGGAGGGGGCCGGTGAGGGATGCACCGGTGGTCGTATCGTCGTGCGCGGTCCGGGCCGCGTGGAGTTCTGCCCGGCCGGCTACTCCGGGATCGCGGACATGATCGCCGGCTGCTCCACCTATTCGGGTGGCGCGGTCCGCTATGGGCGGGCGATCGCCGAGGTGATCCTCGCCGCGGTGTGACGCGTCAACCCGACGGTTCGTACCAGGGGATCGGGTCGAGCGTGACGTCACCCGGTTCGCCGTCGATGAAGTACATCACGATCTCGTTGCGGCCCTCGTGGACGAGCGTCGGCGGGATCACGAACTGGAAGAAGCCGTGGCCGGTGCCTTCGAGCGACCCGGCCTCCGAAACCGCCGCGATCGTCCCGTCGACCGAGAACGCGACCGGTCGGTCGTTCGTGAAGTCGCGGATGAGGCCCGACGCGTAGGCCCAGGGCGCGGTGCGAGCGTTCGGCTGCACGTCGTCGAACGCGTCTTGGTGGACGAGGCCGGTGGTCTCGGGTCCGTCGCGGTCCTGCACGAGCGGTTCCGCGTCGGTCCCGATCAGATCGGCGTGGTCGCCGACTCGGTAGAGGCGGTAGGGGTCCGAGAGGTCGCCCGTCAACGCTGGGTTCGCGAGCGCGGTCGCGAACCCCTCGGCACCGTCGAAGGTGAGGTGCTGCTCGTCGGCGCCGGGGCGCAGTGTGTCAGGCGGCTCGTACGCGTTGTCGCCCCACTGGTAGAGCGGGCGCCGGTCGTCGGTGCGCGCGTCGCCGAGGAGGGAGCGACCGTCGACCTCCCACGGGACCTCGGCGTCGATGACGTCGGCGATGGTCGGCAGCACGTCGATCGACAACGCGGCGCGATCGTCGACCTCACCGGAGGCCTGACCCGGATAGTGCACGATCAGCGGCGTCCACATGATGTCGGTGTAGTTGTCGGCCGAGACGCTGCGAATCGGATCGCCGGCGTTGAACGCAACGCCGTGATCGGCGGTGACGATCACGAGTGCGTCGTCGAACTCGCCGAGGCGCTGCAGCTTGGTGACGATTCGGCCCACGAGCGTGTCGGCGGCCTGGGTCTGTTGCAGATGACGGCGCTGTGCCATCTCGGCGGCCTGCTGGTCGCTCCAGCTCAGGAACTCCGCGCCGGGCGGTGGGCCGGTCTCGGTGGTGTCCTGGAGGGTCGAGATGTAGTGCCACGGTTGGTGCGGCAACTCGATGTGGACGAAATCGAGGCGGGGCTCCTCGGCGGGCGCGAGCGACGCGATGAACTGGCGCGCGGTGCGCAGTGCGGTCGCGGTCCCGCTCGTCTCGTTGAACGTGAACGCGTCGTCGGGCGGCGCGATGAAGTCGGTCCAGAGCGAGGCGCTCTGGCGCACGAGTCCGAACAGACCGCCGTCTTCGGCTTGGGTGCCGCAGGTGTTGGTCGGGCAGAGTCGCGTGACCGCCTCGTGGACGTTCATCGAGTACGAACCGGCGAGGAGCGTGAACAAGCTGTCGGGGTAGTCGCTCGTCGAGGGGAGGGCGTCGGCGCGCGGTGGCGTCTCGCCGGTGAGGATCGCGGGCACCGCGAGTTGGGTGTACGGGGCGATCGTGGTCTCGTTGCGGTACCAGGTCGACGTGTCGGCGAGCGCGGCGAGATTGGGGAACAGGGTCCGGTCGATCGTGCCCTCGGTGTCGATGAGTGACTGGAGGGGCAACTCGTCGAGTACGACGACGACCACGCGCTTCGGGTTCTCGATGCCCACCGACGCGGCGACCGCGTCGGGATCCTTGAACACGACATCGGTGACCGGCGACAGACCGAGGAACATCAGGCAGAACAGCGGTGTCCCGATCGCCAGGAAGCGCAGGAACTGCCGAGCGGGCTCGGTACGCAGCACGAGGACCAGGGCGCCGATCCCGACGGCGATCGCCGCGCCGACGAGCACGGCATCGCCGAGTTCGGTGTAGCGCTGGAACGCCTCGACGACGACGACCGCGACGAGCAGGCCGGCGAGCAGTGCGTGGATCCCGGCGCGCCCTCGGGGGGCGACGAGACCGATCGCCACCTCGACGCCGTACGCGATCGTCGCGGGGACCAGCGCGATGACGACGACGAGCAGGATCGTCTGGAGACCGGTCGCGCCGCTCGTGATGAACACGCTCGTGTTCTTGGCGAGGATGTCGAGCGTCGGGTGGGTGAACGCGATGCCGCACAGACCGAGCAGCTCGACGAAGGCCCGCAGTTCGCGCCGCCGCGGACCGAACCTCGGCTGGTCGAGCGGGCGCCGCGGCCCGCCTCGAGTATTGCGATGGGCGAGGCCGATGAGCGGCTTCTCCAGGAGGTAATAGCTGAGCGCCGCGGTCGGGACGGTGAGCGCCATCACGGTGATCCACCAGACGAACACGTTGCCGCTGAAGTCGCCCGCGAGCGTGCGTTTCTCGATCTCGTTCACGAACACGATGTGCCAGAGGTAGATCCCGTACGACACCGTGCCGAGCCAGTGCATGACCGGGCTCCGGAGGAACCGGCGCGCGTTGCCCTGCGACTGATCGCCGAAGACCGTCGGGAACAACATGAGGAACGCGATCGCGCCGAACACGAACGTCAACCCGAACGACTGGATGCGCGTCAGCACCTCGAACGGATTGGCGGGCAGGTTGAGCTGGACCGAGATCCAGTAGCACTGCAGCGCGAGGAGCCAGCACACGAGCGGGTTCCGTGCGAGCGCCCGCGCGACCCAGGGGAGTCGCCCGCCGTTCGCGACCCACGCGCTGCCGACAGCGAGGAGCATGCCGAGCGCGAACCAGTCGAGATAGCCGATCAGCCAGCCGGTGAGCTGCCGTGGCGAGAACCACTGTCCGAACGTCGCCGCGGGCAGGTCGAAGAACCACAGGTACCAAACGCGTACGGCCATCGCGAGCCCGTAGAGGATCGCCAGGCCCGCGAACTCGCCGCGGAGCTTGCGGGCGAGCGGCGCGCCGCGCGGGCTGAGGAGGCCGATCCCGCGCGCCAAGAACGGCAGCGCGAGGTAGAAGCTCACCTCGATGACGAGGGTCCACTCGACGCCGAGCCCCGACAGCGAGTAGCCGTATCGGTAGTTGCCGAGGAGCAGGTAGCGCGTGAAGAAGTCGCCGAGGTCGTTCAGTTCGTGGATGCCGAGCCACAGCGCGCCGGTGAGGGCGATCCAGTACGCCGGGAAGATGCGGGTGAACCGACGGATCCAGAACGGCCGGTAGCTCGGGTGCGGTTGGTCGCGGAAGTGCGCCATCACGAACGGGCGGTAGAGGAGCAGGCCGCTGATGAGGAAGAAGGTGGAGACGCCGAAGTTGCCGAGCCGGGCCGTCCAGGCGCCGGCGGAACTCGCCGCGGATTCGACGTCGTAGTTCAAGACGACGTGATAGGTGACGACCGAGATCGCCGCGATGGCGCGCAGGCCGTCGATGGCGGGGAACCGGCCGCCGCTGTCGCGGGGCTCGGCCGGCGGGTTCGGGGCCGCGGCCTCGGTCGCGGTCACGAGGCCGCCTCCGTCGCGGCGGCGAAGCTCGCCCAACGCGCCTGATCGGCGAACTGACCGCGGCTCACGACGAGCCCGGCGCGCGTCTCGCGCTCCAAGAAGTCGTCGTCGATCGTGCGCGCGACCTCGCCGTTGACGGTGAACGTGATGACCGACCCGCGCAGCGTGATGCTCAGCGTGGTTCCCGGGGCATTCGGCACCAGCCCGAGATCGCCCGCGGGAACCCGATCGCCGTCGACGACCTTGGTGATGTTCCAGGTGCCGTAGCCGACGGTCGCGGTCACGATCCAACAGTTGCGCTCGTCGCGGCAACGGAAAGCGAGCCCGGTCGACTGCTGCGGCACGATGACCGTCGACTCGACGACCGCATCGCTCGCCCCGAGGTCGACGAGCGCGATCGAGTCGCCGTCGACTGCCGGGTCGAGCAGCGCGGCCTGACCGTCTCGAACGCCCCAGCCGCCGGTGACCTCGACCCAGTCCGAGCCGTCGGCGGTGGTCCCGAGTTCGTCGGCGTCGCCGCGGTCGAAGTCGTCGGTGACGGTCAGCGCCGAAGGATCGAGGATCCCCGGTCCGATGCGGGGCGTGAACGAGAAGTTGCTCCAGCGCGCCGTCGTTGCTCCGGCCGGTTCGCGCAACGAGAGTCCGGCACGGGTTTCGAACGCGAGCTCCGGATCCTCGACCTGGAGGGCCGACACGCCGTCGACGAAGAACTCCAGGTTCGGGCCCTGCATCTCGACCGCGACCGTGGTGCCGTCGGCGACCGGGACGACCCCGAGGTTGCCGACGGAGAACTCCTCGCCCTGCACGACCTTGATCACGTTCCAGGTCCCGACCTCGGGAACCGCCTCCACCCGCCAGCAGAACAACGGGCCCCGGCACCGGAACGCGAGCCCGACGCCGGGTGCCATGACCGCTGCCGTGACCTCGGCCCGGCCCTCGGTGACCTCGACCCCGACCGTTGCCAGGCTCGCGGTCGCGGGATCCGGGACGGCGACGTAGGCCTGGGACCCGTCGATCCCCCACGTGCCCTTCATCGACTGCCAGCGTTGCCCCGAGTCGCTCGGGCCGAGGGTCGACGCCGTATCAGCGCGTGCGAAGGCGTCGGTTGCACCCGGTTGGCGCACCGCGACCTCGCCCGATTCGGGCTCGGAGCCCTGGGAGTCGGTGACGGTGCGCAGGAACACGCCCAGGCCGAGCAGGACGATCATGGTCACGGCGAGCAGGATCGGTCCTCGCAGGCGGGGTTCCGGACTCGGTTCGAGGTCGTCGGAGGTGACCACCGTCGGGGGCTGCGTCACGAGTCGGACGTCCTGTCGTCGTTCCCCATGTGTCTCGTGTGGGGCTCTGTGTGCGGCTGTGGCGTGGGTGCTGGGGACCCGGCGAATCGGGCGGCCCCATCCACCGTCCGGGCGGGTGAGCGTAGATTCCTGGCCTTCGCGGCCGCAAGGCACCTCCGCGCGGCGATCGGGCAACGTGATCGTCGCCACAGTGGGCGCCGGACGCGCCTCGGCCGCGGGCACGGAGCGTGCACGCCAAGGGAAGATGGGCCGGTCGGGGTGGGCCGGGAGAACCGTAGGGCCGGGGGAGCGAGGGATTCGTTGGGTACGACGGGGCCAGGCGAGCGGGTCGCGGCGCTGCGCGCCCCGCGGGCGCAGTTCGCGCTCGCGCTCGCCGTCGTCGGCGCGATCGGCGTCGTGCTCCCGGTCGTGGTGGCGCGCCGCTACGGCGCGCTCGGCGTACCCCGCGGCGACGACTGGTCGTATCTCCGCACGCTGTTCCGTTGGGTCGACTCGGGCGAGTTGGACTTCAACAACTGGGTCTCGATGTCGCTGCTCGGCCAGCTCGTGCTGGCAGCACCGGTGGCGATGTGGCGAGGTCGCGATGTCGCGGGTGCCCAACTCGTCACCGCGGTGCTCGCGTTCGGCGCAATGTGGGGGGTGCTGGCGACGGGGACCGCGCTGTTCCGTCGCGTGTGGACCGCCGCGTTCGTGACGATCGCGGTTGCTGCGGCGCCGTTCTGGGCGATCCTCGCCACGAGCTTCATGACCGATGTTCCGGCCTTCGCCTGCGTGATGGTCACGATCGCGCTCGGGGCCCGCGCCCTGCGCACGCCCGAGACGTCGTTGCCGCTCGTGGTCGCGGCCGGTTGCGTCGGGATGTTCGGATTCACCGTTCGCGAGTACGCCGTGTTCCCGCTCATCGCGCTCTTGGTGCTCGCCGTCGTTCGGTTCGGTGGCGAGGGACGCCGTCGCGCGCAGCTCGCGACGCTCGCGCTCGCCGGCGTCGCGCTCGTGGGCGCGGTCGCGTTCCTCGCGTACTGGCGCACCATCCCTGCCGGCAAGCCGTTCAGCCCGACCTTCCCGGATCGTCATGCCGTTTCCGTGCTCGCCTACAAGGGCGCAGGCATGGTGCGCCTGCTCGGGCTCGTGCTCGTTCCCGTGCTCCTGCTCGCGCGGCCCGTCGCCTTGCTCCGGCGATCGTGGTCGGCGTGCGCGGGTCTCGTGACGACCCTCGTCGTCGTGACCGCGGCGTGGCTGACCGCGACCGGGATCGCTTCGCCGCGCATCGCGTTCGCCGGCAACTACGTGACCCCGATCGGCGCGCTCGGCGACGGCGTGTCGACCGGGCGTCGGCCCGAATTGATCCCGGGTCCGCTGTTCGACGCGCTGATCGTGCTCGGCACGATCGCCGCGATCCTGCTCGCGGCGATCGCCGCGGCTCCGCTGCACGCACTCTGGACGCGGCTGCGGGCGCGCCGGTTCACGCCCGAGGGTTCACCGGCGATGTTCGTGGCGTGCACGGCGGTGCTGTACGCCGCCGGCTACACCCTTGCAGCGCTGGCCGGACTGCCGCTGTACGACCGGTACGTCCTCCCCTTGATCGCACTCGTCGGCCTGCTCGTCGCCGGTGCGGGCGTGCGTGCGGCCGAGGTCGTGGAGACCGCGACCAGACCGACGTCGCGCGCTTCGGCCCCGGCCGGGCGATGGGCGCGGCGCGGCGCAGCCATCGCGCTCGCCGTCAGCCTGTTGCTCGGGACGGTCTATGCGGCCGACTCCGCCTCGTTCGACGGGGCCCGCTGGCACGTCGCCGCCGACGCCGTGCGCGCCGGCTGGGCGCCCCGCCAGATCGGCGGGAGCTTCGAGTGGGTCAACTTCCACTCGCTGCGCCCCGGGACGCTCGCCCGCCAGCGCGGTCGCGTCCGGTTCTGCGTGGTCGTGCGCGTCGCGCCGGACCCGGCGCGACTCGATCGTCGTCGTGTCGTCGCGGTCCGCACCTACCGGCGACCGCTCCAGGACGACGTGCGGGTCGTCGCGTCACGCACGAACCGCCTCTGCCTCCCGCGCCTCCGGTTCGCGCCGTGAACGTCGGCGCCGTGCTCGAATCGCCGACGGCGCGGCGCCGAGGCGGGATCGCGCTCTTCGCCGCGGTCGTCGCGGTGCCGATCCTCCTCATGGATGCCGGGCGCGTGCAGGCCGACACCAAGTCGTACCTGTACCTCGACCCCGGGCGTCTGCTCCGCCGCGCCGTCTCGATGTGGGATCCCTCGATCGGGCTCGGCACGACGAGCCATCAGAACATCGGGTACCTGTTCCCGCTCGGTCCGTACTACTGGGTGATGCACGAGGTCTTCGGCGTGCCGTCGTGGGTCGCGCAGCGTCTCCTGCTCGCCACGATGTTGTTCGCCGCGGGCATGGGCGTTCGGTACCTCATGCGCACGATGTCGGTAGGTGGTCCCGGCGTGCCGGTCGCGATGCTCGCCTACGCCTTCACGCCGTACGTGATCGAGTACTCCTCGCGCCTCAGCGTGTTGCTCGGGCCGTGGGCCGCGCTGCCATTCCTATTGGCCTTCGTCATCCGCGGGATGCATCGCGGTGGCTGGAAGTACGCCGCATGGTTCGCGATCGTCGTGCAACTCGTCGGCTCGGTGAATGCGAGTTCGCTGATCTTCGCCGGACTCGGGCCCGTCCTGTGGATCCCGTTCGCAGTGCTCGTGGCGCGCGACGTCACCTCGCGCCAGGCGTGGTCGTTCGTGTGGCGCACGGGCCTCCTCACGATCGCGACGTCGTTGTGGTGGATGTCGGGCCTGTGGGTCGAGGGCAAGTACGGGCTCAACATCTTGCGCTTCACCGAGTCGATCCGGACCGTGTCGGCCACCGCGTACCCCTACGAGTTCTTGCGCGGCCTCGGCTACTGGTTCTTCTACGGTCGTGATCGCGTCGGACAGTGGAACGACGGTTTCGAGCCGTTCACGCTCAGCCCCGCAGTGGTGTTCGTGAGCCTGGCGGTGCCCGCGACCGCGCTGTGGTCCGCCGGAGCCGTGCGCTGGCGGTATCGGTCGTTCTTCACGCTGCTCGTCCCGCTCGGGATCGCGATCGCCGTCGGCGCCGCGCCCTACGACGATCCGTCGATCGTCGGCTCGTTGTTCAAGTCGTTCGCGACGACCTCGACGGTCGGGTTCGCCCTCCGGAGCACCGCGCGCGCCACGCCGCTGGTGGTCCTCGGATTGTCGGTGTTGCTCGGCGTCGGTGTCAGTGCCTTCGCGGCGCGGATGCGGACTCGGAACCGTCCCTGGCTCGGGATCGGCGCGGCCGCGCTCGTCGGGGCGATGTGTCTCGTCAACGCTCCGGGCGCATGGCGCGGCGTCTACTACAGCGACTACCTCGGCCGCGACGAAACCGTGCCCGCCTACTGGAGCGCGGCGTTGCGCGCGCTCGATGCCGCGCCCCACGACACGCGGGTGCTCGCGCTCCCGGGCGCGGACTTCGCCGCGTATCGATGGGGCGACACCGTGGATCCGATCGAGCCCGGGCTCATCGATCGCCCGTACGTCGCGCGCGAGCTCGTCCCCTGGGGATCCGACGCCGGCACGAACCTGTTGATCGCGCTCGACCGGCGGGTGCAGGAGACGGCGATCGAACCCGATGCGGTCGCGCCGATCGCACGGCTGCTCGGGGTCGGCGACATCGTCCTGCGCATGGACCTCGAGACCGATCGGTTCCTGCTCGGTGTCGTGCCGGCCGGCGTGTTGTGGGACACGTTCACCGACCGACCTCCCGACGGACTCACGCCGCCGACGGAGTACGGCACGGAGATCCCCGGCGCATTGAAGTTCCCCGAACTCGGTGACCTGACCCAACCGCCCGCCGACGACGCCGATCCGCCGCCCGTCGCGGTCCTCGGTGTCGACGATCCGCTGCCGATCGCGCGCGCGAAGAGCGTCGAATCGTCGCTCGTCGTGAGTGGCGATGGCGAGGGGCTCGTCGATTTGGCCGCGGCCGGGCTCCTCGACGCAGGCCGCGCGGTGCTCTATTCGGCGTCGCACGATCCGGCGGCGCTGCGCCGGCTCGTCGGCGACGGGTCGGTCCTCGTGCTCACCGACTCGAACCGTCGCCGAGGGCTGCGCTGGCAGGGGATGAGCAGCGACTACGGCGCCACCGAGACCGCCGGCGAGATCGCGCTCCGCGAGGACCCGCTCGACCAACGGCTCGAGGTGTTTCCGAGCGCCGGCGACGACGCCGCGACCGTCACCGAACTCGACGGCGCGATCACCCGCCTGCAATCGACCGGCTACGGGTCCCCCGACCTCGGGTACCGGCCCGGCCAGCGCGCCGCCGCTGCGTTCGACGGCAACCCCGACAGCGCCTGGCTGATGGGCGACGGCCGCGACCTCGACGACGAGCGCCTCGAGTTGGAACTCGCGACACCGATCACCACCGATCACCTCGACGTCGTACAACCCGAGGTCCGTGAGTTGTCGCGCTCGATCTCGCGGATCTCGCTACGGTTCGACGACGGCGCCCCGGTCTTCGCCGATCTCGACCGCCGCTCGCGTGACGAGGCCGGTCAGCAGGTGCGTTTCTCGCGGCGCACGTTCTCCAAGGTCGAGTTGCGCATCGAGGCCCTGCGCGAACGCCCGGGGTTGAGCGTCGCCACCAAGAACGGATACGGCTTCACGGAGATCCGCATCGCCGACGACGCGCCCGGGGCGGCACCGGTCCGCATCGAGGAGACGATGCGTCTGCCGCGCGACCTCCTCGATGCCCTCGGCGCGGCGTCGAACGACCATGCGCTCGCGATCGTGTTGTCGCGCGAAACGACGATGGACGGCAGCGCGTTCCGTCGCCGGTTCGACCTCCCGGCTGCACGGACATTCTCGTTCGGCGCGACCGCGCAGATCAGCACGTTCGCCGACGACGATCTCATCGATCGTGCGGTCGGGCTGCCCGCCGCCGACGAGGGCGGGATCACCGCGACCTCGAGCGAGCGGCTCGGGAATCCGATCGCGCGCGCATCGTCGGCCATCGACGGCGATGCCGCGACGGCGTGGAGCACGCCGATCGGCAAGTTGAAGGAAGTGGAACTGGCGCTCGAACTGGCAGCACCTGTCACGATCGACCGACTCGACCTCCAGTTCGTCGCCGACGGGCGCCATTCGCTGCCGACCACCATCGACCTCACCGCCGACGACGGCACCGCGCGGACGATCACGATCCCGGAGTCGGTTCGGTTCGACGTGCCCGGCGGCCGGGTGTCGGTCCCCGTCGAGTTCGAGCCGATCTCGGGACGCAGCTTCACCTTCGAGATCACCGCCGCCCGACCGGTGCTGCGCAGCGACCTCACGATGCCGATCGCGATCGCGGAACTCGGCATGCCGGGAGTTCGTCGAGCACCGCTGCCCGAGCGCATCCCCGACGACTGCATCGACGGCCTGGTCGAGGTCGACGGCGTCGGGATGTCGGTGCGCCTCGCGGGCAGCACCGCCGACGCCGTCGCGCAACGTCCGCTCGCCGTGAGCCTCTGCGAGGGCGAGGGCGAGGGCGCGCTCGCGCTCGACTCCGGCGAGCACGACGTGTCCGCGGCATCGAGCCCCGACAACGCGACGGCCTTCGACATCGGACGGATCGTGTTGCGGTCGGCGCCCGGCGGCGGGCCGGCGCGCGGCGACGAGTTCGCGCTCCCCGCCGCGGATCGGCTCGACCCCGTCGAGGTCGTCTCGGAAGGGCGGGCGAACGTCGAGGTCCGTGGCCCCGCGACGAACGAGCCCTATTGGTTCGTGCTCGGCCAGAGCCTCAACAGCGGTTGGGTCGCGCGGGCCGATGGGCACGACCTCGGCCCCGCGACGTTGGTCGACGGGTTCTCGAGCGGCTGGATCGTCCCCGCTCGATCCGACGGTGCGCCGGCGACGATCACCGTCGAGTGGAAGCCGCAGCGCGTCGTGAGCGCGGCATTGCTCGCCTCGTTGTTCGCCATGGCGCTCTGCCTCGGGATCGTGCTGCTCGCCGGCCGCCGCCGACTCGCGACGGGCCTGCCGACCGGACACGACCCGGTGTTGCGCTGGGGCACGGTCGACGCCGATCGTCGGCTCGGGCGTGGCGTGCGGGCCGCGCTCGTGTTCGGACTCGGCGGTGCGGCGATGCTGCTCGTCGAGCCCTGGGTCGGTGTCGTGGTCGCCGCGACGGTCGCGTTCTCGCTGCACGATCGGCGCGTCCGAGCTGCGGTGCGCGTCGTGCCGCCCGTCGTCGTGGTGCTGGTCGGCGCGTATCTCGCGATCGGCCAGATCCAGCACCACTACCCACCGAGGTTCGACTGGCCGACCCAGTTCGACGCGGCTCGGGTGCCGACGTGGATCGCGCTGATGTTGCTCGCAGTCGAAGCGGCCTTGTCCGCGGTACTCGGCGACGACGCCGCGCCCGACACGGCGTCCGGTCGCGCCAGGCGCACACCTGCTGCGACGGTCGACGGATCGAGCGGGGCGGCGGTCGGTCGACCAACGCCATGGTGGCGCGTCGGAGCGATCGTCGTCGGGTCGGGGGCGGTCGTGCCGCTGGTGATCGCGGCGAGCGCCGGCGCCCTCGACGTGCCGCGCAGCGACGACTGGTCGTACCTCCTCACGCTGTTCCGGTTCAGCGACTCGGGCCAATGGGACTTCAACGAGTGGGTCTCGATGACGCTCGCCGGCCAGGTGCTGGCGACCGTGCCGGTGGTGAAACTGTTCGGCGACAGCGTGGTCGCGGCCCGGGTGTTCGCAGCGTCGGTCGGTGTCCTCGGCCTCGGCGCCGTGGTCGGCCTCGGTGGACGCCTCGGCGTCGCCCGATCGCAGGGTCTCCTGGTGGCCGCGACCCTCGCGCTCGGGCCGTTGTGGGGTCCCCTGGCGTCCACGTACATGACCGAGGTTCCCTCGTTCGCAGCGCAGACCGCAGCCTTGGGCGCGGCGGCGATCGCGCTCCGCGGGCGCCCGGCGTCGCCCCGCTGGCTCGCGGTCGCGCTCGGGCTCGCGTTCTTCGCGGTGACGATCCGTCAGTACGCGATCGTCGTCGCGGGCGCGATCCTCGTCGCCGCGTTCGTGACGGCGATCGAACGTCGCGACGTCGCGTTGCGCAAGGCGGTGTACGTGCTCGCCGGCGTCTTCGCCGTCGCCGGCCTCGGACTCCTCGTGTGGTGGAGCGGTGTCCCGGGACGTCTCGCCCTGAGTCCCAAGGCTCCGAACACGCCGTCGATCAAGCAGTCGATCGCGGGTCTGGCGGGGTACCTGCGGCTCGCCGGGCTCTTGTTGTTGCCGGTGATCGTCGCCGCGCGGCCGCGAGCGCTGGTCGACCGCGCGTTCGCTCGTGATCGACGTTCGACGATCGCGCTGACCTCGGTCGCGTTGTCGGTCCTCGTCGTCGGCTACGCGCTCGATCGCACCCAGCCGTTCGTCGGCAACTACCTCGACCGACGCGGTGTGCTCGCCGACGACATCATCAGTGGCAGCCGTCCGCTCGTGATGCCCGAGCTGCTGTTCGAGTTGCTCGTCGCGATCGGGACGCTGGGCGCGTTGGTGCTCGTCGTCGCGATGATCCCCGCCTGGGACGACCTGCGGCGCCGCGTTCGCGGACGCGATTTCGCGGGCCTCGACCCGGTCGTGGTCGCGGTCGGGCTCACGGTGGTCGGGACCCTCGCCGCCTACGAGCTCGCCATCTTGTGTCGCCTCCCGATCTTCGACCGGTACGCGCTCGGACTGCTCCCGCTCGTCGGTCTGTTGCTGCTGCGTTCGGCCGGCCGGTCGGTGCCGGTCGGTCGCACGCTGGGGGTGGTGGCGGCCGTCGCCGCGATCGCCGGGCTCGGCATCGTGTACAGCGCGGAGTCGGCGTCGTTCGACGCGACGCGCTGGAAGGTGGCCGAACTCGCGATGGAACAGGGGTACTCGGCCGCCGATATCGATGCCGGGTACGAGTGGGCCGGATGGCGGCGCGACGTCGCGCCGCCCTACTACCCGGCGTACACGCCCGCCGAGCTGCTCGAGAAGCGCAAGCGGTACCTGGCGGGCGCGTGCGTCGCGGTCGTGATCGACCCGCCGCGCCGGCCCGAGCACGTGATCGCGATGGCGACGAGTTCGGGCCTGCTCCGCGGGTCGGTTCCCGTCTACGCGGTCTTGACGGACCGTGCGTGCGCGGATCCGCCGCGAGGCTCGTGAACTCGACCCGGTTCGAACGCCAACCCGCGCTCGACGGGCTCCGAGCGGTGGCGGTCGGCGCGGTGTTGCTGTACCACCACACGCCGGGTGGGCGGGGCGGCTTCGGGACGGCGTGGCCGGGCGGGTTTCTCGGCGTCGACGTCTTCTTCGTGCTGTCGGGGTACTTGATCACCTCGCTGTTGTTGGTGGAGCGAGACCGGTCCGGGCGGGTCGATCTCCTCGCCTTCTGGAAGCGACGCGCCCTGCGTCTGCTCCCGGCGTTCTTCGTGCTGATCGTGTTGGTCGCGGCGGTCGCCCGTGTCGTGCTCGACGCGCGCGAGTTGGTCGACCTCCGCGGCAATGTCATGGCTGCGGTGCTCTACGCCGAGAACTGGTATTCGATCGGCCGTCCCGACAGCCTCGTCGGGCACACGTGGTCGCTGTCGGTCGAGGAGCAGTGGTATCTCGTCTGGCCGGTCGCGTTCGTGGGTCTGACGCGCGTCGTGCGCACGAACCGGGGCCGCGCGGTGCTGGCCGGGAGTCTCGCCGTGGCCTCGGCACTGTGGACGTTGCGGGTCTACGACCGCATCGGCGGCGAGCGCGCATACTTCGGCACCGACACCCGGGCGCAGTCGCTGCTCGTGGGCGCGGCGCTCGGGTTCGCGCTCGCGGCGAACTCGGGGCGTCGATCGCGCATGGTGTTCCTCGCGTGCGAGGTCGTCGGTCTGGTCGGGCTCGGGTGGCTGACGTTCCAGTTCCAGACGGCGCAGACGGCCGACCGATTCCTCTACCGCGGTGGGTTCTTCCTGATCGCCGTCGCGTCGGCCGCCGTGGTCGTCGCGGCGACGGGCCCGCCGGCATCGATCCTGCGGCGGGCGCTGTCGTTCGGGCCGCTCCGCGCCGTCGGATCGATCTCCTATGGGCTCTACCTCTTCCACTTTCCCCTCTACGCGGTGCTCAGCGCGGACCGCGTCGGCGTCTCGGGCGTGGCGCTGTTGGCGGTCCGCGTCGTGGTTTCGCTCGCGGTCGCGGCGGCGTCGTACCGGTGGATCGAACAACCGATCCGAACGGGTGCCTTCGCGGGCCGGCGGCTCGTCGCGTTCGCCGCGGCGATGGTCGTCGTGGTCGCGACAACGATGATCGCCACGCACGATTCCCGGGCAGATCTGGCCCGGCAGATCGCGGCCGCCGACGCCAGGCTCGCGGCGAGCTACGAGCGCATCGGCGCCGCGACCCCACCGGGGGCGCGACGCGTCCTCGTCGCAGGCGACGGCACCGCGCTCGCGCTCGGGATCGAGACCGGCGCGCCGTACGACGGTGGGGGGATCCGCGGCATGACGTTCGGTTCGTACGCGTGTGGGATCGCCACCGGTTCGGTGATCGTCGACGACCGCCGGCAGGCGCCGCTGCCGCGCTGCGAACGTTGGGCCGACGATTACGCGCTCGTGGCGCGCGCTTCGGGCGCCGACGTCGCGGTGCTGATGGTCGGGAGCAGTGAGGGTTTCGATCGGGTGATCGACGGACGACGGCTGCGCACCGGCTCCGACGACCTCGAGGCGTACCTCCGCGACCAACTCGATGCCGCCCGCCGCTCGTTGAGTATCGACGGCGCCGAGTTCGCACTGCTCGCGCCGCCGTGTGCCGAGTCCGCCGGAATCGATGTGGACGGGGCCGCGCGGGCCGAATGGGTCGAGAGCGTGTGGTCGCGGTGGGCGCACGATCGTGATGTCGCCGTCGTCGATCCGGGTGCGATCCTCTGCCCGGGCGGGGTGACCGCCGCGACCGCCGGCCCCCTCTGGGCGTTTCTCACCGCCACCCTGACCGACCCCGTAGGTGACTAAGGAGCGCAGCGGCGGATCGCGACGCTCCGCATCAGACGGGGGCGGGTCGTCGCGTTGTTGGCGATCGAGTGGAACACCCACGGGTGTGTCACGTAGACGTCGCCCGCTCGCCCGGTGCATTCGACCACGCCGACAGCAACATCGTCGATCGTGGTGCCGGCAAGGAACTTCTCGTTGCGACCGGGGTCGGTGTCGTCGCGCGTCAGCGCGTGGAACCACGGATCGGACTTCAAGAACCCGAACTTCGCGCGCTTGTAGTCCCGCTCCCCGGTCCGAGCGACGTAGCGCTCGAACAGGGTGTGGGAACCTGCGAGCTGCGGCGTCCCGCCCCCGCCGACCGCGACGTCGTCGAACAGTGCCCAGAGCTTCACGACCGCGAGCTGGTCCGTCGGCAGCGTGGCCGGGAAGTCGGAGTGCCAGATCCGATGCGGGACCCGCCATTCGGCCGCGTTCGGCATGGTCACGAGCACGTTGCCGAAGTGCTCCGGGCGGGCCCACCGACCGACGCCGAACAGCCGGTCGAGCACCGCGCCGACGGCCTCACCACAGATCGGCGCGAACGCGCGACTCTTCTTCGTGGACTTCAGTCCGGTCGGTTCGTGTCGCGACCACGTCGACGGCTCGTCGCGTTCGATTCCATGGCGACGCGCGAGTTCCCGCCAGACGGTCGCCTGCATCAGCGCGGCGCTCGCGCCGTCGAACGCACCTTCGATCTTGACGATCCCCGTGCGGTCGAACTCCTCGAGCATCGCCGAACGCTGCTGGCTCACGATCGCGAGGGTATGGCGCTGCTGCGGGTGTCTGTCGTGTCAATGCAGGGTGACGGGGAGCGCGCGGGGTCCGTTCGCCCAGAACACTGGGACCGGCTCGCGGCGGTAGCCGTCGACGAGTCGGACGGCGTCGACGCGTTCGACGAACACCTCGACTGCGATCCGCCCTTCGAGGCGGGCCAGCGCCGCGCCGGGGCAGATGTGCGGTCCGCCACCGAACGCGAGGTGGTCGCGGGCGCTCGGTCGGTCGAGGCGGAACGCGTCGGGATCGTCGTAGACGCGCTCGTCGCGGTTCGCTGCGGCCAGCCCGAACGCGACCTTCGCTCCGGCGGGGATCGCGACGTCGTGGAGGACGATATCCTCGATGCAGTCGCGCATGAGGACGTGGATGGGCGGGTCGTGGCGGAGGGATTCCTCGACCGCGGTCGGAGCAAGATCGTGTTCTGCGCGCAACGTCGTGAACAACGCCGGATCGAGGCAGATCGTCTCGAGGAGGTTGGCGATCAGGTGACGGGTCGTCTCGTTGCCGGCCATGAGCAGGAACGCGAGCTGGGTTCGCAGCTCGAGGTCGGTGAGTCGCTGGCCGTCGACCTCGGTGCGGAGCAGCCGCGTGACGAAGTCGTCGGGTGGGTGGGTCGCGCGGCGGCGCTCGGTGATCATCCGGTCGAGGTAGTCGGTGAACTCGGGCGCGACGCCCGCGAGGCCCTCGCCGTCGATGCCGTCGTCGCGTCGGTTCTTCGTGGCATAGGTGGATTGCACGACGACATCGGACCAGTCGGCGAACTTCGCGTGGTCCTCGGGGTCGGCGCCGAGGAGGTGGGCGATGACGCGCGCCGGGATCGGCACCACGTAGTCGGCGACGAGATCACCGTTCCCTCGTTCGATCAGACCGTCGAGCAACTCATGGCAGAGTTGCCGAGCGAACGGCTCGACGCGGCCGATGCGATGCTGGGCGATCGCCGAGTTGATGATCCTGCGGATCTTGCCGTGGCGAGGCTCGGGAATCTCGCTGATCAACTGCTCCTCGGGCGGCACGACGACCCCGGCCTCGCGGAAGCTCGCCTGGAACGCCTCGAGGTTCTTGGTGGCGTCGAGCACGTCGTCGCGGCCGGCGAGGAAGTAGGCGCCCGAAGTCGTTCGTGAAACCGGGCAGGTCGCTCGCAGCTCGGCGAACAGTTCGTACGGAATCCCAGCGGTCGTGTCGAGCGGATCGGCGGTCACGACGAGATCATGACACCCGCGGACCCAGGCCCGCGCGGAGCGCGGCCAGGTTCGGGCGTCGGCCGCTACGGCATGCCGGTGATCGTCACGTCGCCGAAGTTCAACTGCTCGCCGCCAGATCCGCGTCCAGCCACTCGTCGCGCTCCGCGGCATAGCGCGCCCAGGCTTCCGCGTCGGTCCGCAGCTCCGCTTCGTCCTGGGCCATGCTCCGGTCGAAGTCCTCCCGACGGACTGCCTCGAGCGCGGCGTCCAACGCGTCGGTCATCGAACTGAATCGATCGGCGGCGAGCTTCCGGAGACGATCGCGCTGAGGTCCCGAACTCCTTCTCCTCGGCGCAATCGCCGGTTCGAGGCGCCTCGGTTGGCCAGAACAGCTGGCAGACTGCTCGGATGCCCGACACCTCTGGCTCGTCCGGCGTGCTCGACACGCTGACGGTGCTGTTCACCGATCTTGTCGGCTCGACCGCGCTGCGCGCCGAGTTGGGCGAAGACGTGGCGGAGGACGTCCGGCGGGCGCACGATTCTGCGGTGGCCGAGGTCGTCGCCGGCCACGGAGGCCGCATCGTCAAAGGGCTCGGTGACGGGTTCCTCGCAACCTTCGGATCCGCGGCGCGGGCCGTTGCGGCCGCGGTGGGAATTCAGCAGGGCGTCGATGCGCTGCGCTTCGCCGAGCCGCACGTCTCTTTGTCGCTGCGGGTCGGTATCAGCCTCGGCGATGTGACGGTGGAGCACGCCGACGTGTTCGGCACCCCCGTGATCGAGGCGGCGCGGTTGTGTGCCGCCGCCGAGGGTGGGCAGATCCTGGCGGCCAGTGTGGTCGAGGCACTCGCGCGCGGGCGGGGCGGCCATGTGTTCACACCGGTGGGTGAACTGGAGTTGAAGGGGCTTGCCGAACCGATCGCGACGGTCGAGATCGGCTGGGAGCGCAGCGTTCGTGAGCGGGGCCTGCCGCTGCCGCACGCGCTCGCCACACGTGACGGTGCCTTCCCGTTCTGCGGTCGAGCGGCAGCGCTCGATGTGCTGACCGCGCGCTGGAAGCGGACTCTGCACTCGGGTGCGAAGTCGTGCGTGCTGATCGCGGGCGAGCCGGGGATTGGCAAGACGCGCCTCGCGTCAGAGTTTGCGCTGGGCGTGCATGCCGACGGGGCCGCGCTGCTGTTCGGGCGATGTGACGAAGAGTTGGGCATTGCATATCAACCGTTCGTGGAGGCGCTGACGCACCACTCCGCACATCTGGACCCCGGGAACTTGGAGCCACTCGGGGAGCGGCCCACCGAACTCACGCGGTTGATCCCGGACCTCGCAGCGCGATTTGCGCTCGACGGAGAACAGATGGCATCCGGCGACGCCGAGGTCGACCAGTATCGTCTCTTCGAGGCGGTGGACTCCTGGCTCGCCGCTGCGGCGGGTTCCGGCGGTCTGGTGCTGGTCGTCGACGACATCCATTGGGCCGCGCGCCCGACGCTGTTGATGCTGCGTCATGTCCTGCGTTCGCAGGTGCGGTGCCGATTGCTGATCGTCGCGACGTATCGCGACACCGACCTCGACCGCACGCATCCGCTGGCCGACATACTGGCCGATCTGCGCCGGGTTCCCGAGGTCGAGCGCCTCGCGCTGGATGGCATCGATCTCGCGGGCGTGGAAGACATGATGGAAACGGTCAACCAGGCCGCGCTCGACGGTTCGGCGCGCGAGCTGGCGGCCGCGGTCCACGCCGAGACGGAAGGCAACCCGTTCTTCGTCGGGGAGCTCTTCCGTCACCTGGTCGAATCGGGTGCGTTGATCCACGACGGTGAGGTGTGGCGCCTCGCGGTCGACCTGTCGGAGATGGCGCTGCCCGACGGGATCCGTGAGGTCGTCGGTCGCCGCCTGTCGCGCCTCTCGGATTCGGCGAACACCGTGTTGTCGTGGGCGGCAGTGATCGGGCGGGAGCTGCGTCTCGATCTGCTCGCGGCCGTAGCCGGTGATCAGGAGCAGGTGCTGGACGCGATCGATGACGCGGTCGACGCGCGCTTGGTCGACGAGGTCGGTGTGGGGCGGTGGCGCTTCTCGCATGCTTTGGTGCGGGCGACGCTGCTCGCCGAGCTGCGTACGACCCGCCGGGTGCGGATGCACCTTGCGCTGGGGGAGGCATACGAAGCGCTACTCCCGGGCGACGTCGTCGCGCTCGCCCAACACTTCTCCGAGGCCGCACCACTCGGCGTGGGCGACAAAGCGGTGCGGTACTTGGTGGGCGCGGGCGACGAAGCGATCGCGAACCTGGCGTTCGATCAAGCTGCCGACCTGTTCCGGCGCGCGCTCGGCGTCATCGAGGATGTCGACGTCGATGCGCCCGAGCTCGCCGCGGACGCCGCAATCGGCCTCGCGATTGCGAACCGATGGAACGGGACCGACTACCGCGCCGACGTAGCGCGTGCGTTGGACCTCGCGACCGTGATCGACGACGGTGCTCGCATGGCGCGTGTGTTGTTGGAGACGAGTCGCGGGTTCGTCTCCGAAATTTTCGCGGTCGACGAGGTTCTCGTTGGTCAGCTCGAGCACTGCCTCGATCATCTCGGCGACGATGCCAGCACCGAGAGGGTTCGCATCACGGCGGTGCTCGTGCAGGAGCTCGCGTACTCCGGTGACCTCCGCCAGCAGCTCGTGCTCAGCGAGCAGGCGGCGACGATCGCGCGCGGTCTCGGCGATGCCGTGGCGTTGCACGAGGCGCTCATGGCGCGGGGCAACGTCGCCCAGCACGTGGATCACCTGCGTGAGCTACCGGAGATCAACGAAGAACTGATCCGCAACTCGCAGCAGCTTCGGACCGCGCTGGCACGAGTTCAGGTGGCCGCGTCGTGCGTCGGGTGGGGCGCGTGGGTCGGCGACCCCGAACCGTTTCTCACAGCATTCGACGCTTACGCGGCTGTCGGCGATGCGCTGCCGCCGCACTACCGATGGCTCGCACCCGCGCACCACGTCGGCTACGAGCTTCGCTTCGGCACGCTCGCCAACGCGGAGGTCAGGGCGGCGGAGGTGCTCGAGCGAGCCAACGCGACCGGTGAGCTCGACGCGGCGCTCTGGTACCTCAACGTGATGGGGTTCACGTACAGGCAAGCTGGACGTCTCGACGATGCGCTCGATCTGCTCACGCCGCACATGGCTGGGGACGGGACCGTGGGGTTGGCCGTCGCAGCCATCGTGGCGATGGTGCTGTGCGAATCGGAACGGCACGACGAGGCCAGGCCCGTCGCCGAGCGTTGCTACCCGTGGGGAAGCGACCATCCGCGCGACCAGTCGTTTCTTCCCAACCTCGGGACGTTGGCTGTCGTCGCCGCCGAACTCGGCGATCTCCACAATGCCGCCTGGTTGCTCGACCGGCTCGCACCGCTGACCGACTACTGGTCGGCATGGTCCGGGCAGGCGCCGATCGCGCCCGTATCCACCCTCGTCGGCCGACTGCGCGCGGCACTCGGTGACTTCGATGGTGCCGACGACGCGTTCACGCAGGCGTTGGAGCGCTGTCGATCGACCAACGCTCGATTCTTCGTCGCCGAAGCGCTGCTGTACCAAGGAGTCGCGCGTCGCGACGCCGGAAGGACCGGCGATGAAGTCGCCGCTCCGGTCGGCGAAGCGCTCGGCCTCGCGACCGCAGGTGGGTACGGAACTCTGCAGCGCCGGGCATTGCGCGTCATGACCGAGCTGTGAACCTTTCAGAGCGAGAGCGCTGAACGCTCGGGTGAACCGCCCTGAAAAGTCGTTGTCGAAACGACAACGGAGTGGAGGTGGCGGGAGTCGAACCCGCGTCTCCCGAGCTCTCCGTGGGACTTCTCCGAGCGCAGCCGTCGATTTGATCTCGATCTCCCGCCGGCCGACGGCGGCCTGCAGGCGATCCAGCCCCGTTGAATGTTCCCGCCGGGCCCGAGGCCGTCCCGGCGGGTGAGTCACTCGAGATGACGGTCAGGCCCGACCCGAGTGACCGGGGCCGGAAGACCGTCGCCACCTAAGCGGCGAGAGCCAAGTTGTCGTTGGCGTGTATCAGTGTTGCCGGCTCTTTTTCGACGTTCCGGCGACGTCGGCTCGCTTCTCCCACTTCGATCCTCGAGATCGAAGCCCAGCACCCCCTTGTCAAGTTGTCCGCCCGCGGGTGCAAGAACGCGGACGAACAGGTGCATCCTACCGTTGGCACCAAGCCGATATTCCCGGCGAGACGGCGGAATCTCGCCCGCCGGGGGCCGACCGCGGTGGGAGCCTCAGTCGCGGAGGCCCTTCATGGCCCGCTCGGTCTCGCGCTTGGCGTCACGTTCGGCGATCGCTTGGCGCTTGTCGTAGTGGTGCTTGCCACGCGCCACGGCGAGTTCGACCTTCACGCGCCCGTCCTTGAAGTAGACGCGCGTGGGGACGAGCGTCACGCCCTTGGTCTCGGTTGCCCGGTCGAGTTCGACGATCTCGCGCTCGTGCAACAACAACTTCCGTCGACGTACCGGGTCGACGTCGCCACGGCTGAACTCGTAGGGCGATACGTGCATCCCGAAGAGCCAGACCTCGCCGTCGATGACGCGGGCATACGCGTCCTGCAGGTTGGCGCGGCCCCCGCGGATGGACTTGACCTCGGACCCGACGAGCACGATCCCGCACTCGAACTCGTCTTCGATGAAGTACTCGTGGCGAGCGCGCCGATTGGTGATGACCTGTTGGTCACCGCGTCGCGACTTGTCGGCCATGGCCCATTGTCGCACTTCGGGTGATCGCGCCCCGCAGGCGGTGCCTCAGTACGGAGCGACGACCGGCTCGTCGGTCTCGGTGAGACCGGCCCGCTTCTCCGCGGAGTTGCCGCGCTTGCCGGCGAGTTCGGTGCCGACGGCCGCGCCGAGGAGCCACGGCGGCATGTTGCCGTAGACGGTCTCGGTCGTGGCGGGGCCGATGCGGTAGGTCTCGTGCCAGATCCCGACGTCGCCCGAGTCGCGGATCTTGCGGTTGAAGCGGCGCCACGGCTCGAGGTGGGTGAGTTCGGGGTCCTTGGCGAAGCGGTAGAGGTGCTCGGGGGAGCGGAAATAGCACACGACGAGCGGCTGCCCCGACAACATCCCGTTCTGCACGTGGAGTAACCCGATCTCGGGCACCGTCGTCAGCTGACGGAGCATGCGGGGCATGGCGGTGAACACCGACCACCACTGCCACACCTTCCACGGGCGGTTGAACCGCATCCCGATGAGGAAGAGCACGATGTCGTCGTCGAGCGCGGCCGTGTAGCGGCCGGGTTGCACCTTTGCCATGTGTCGTCCCCTCGGGGCTGCGCGAAGCGTTCGGACAGTGCTATAACACTGTCATGGAACCACGGCGACGTACTCGCGGTCAAGACCGCCGCGGTCGGGTGCTCCGCGGTGAGGCGCAACGTCAGGCGTTGGTCGACGCCGCGGGTCGGATCATCCAGTCCGAGGGACCCCACGCGCTGTCGGTGCGCCGCCTCGCGGACGCGGTCGGAACCTCGACCCAAGCCGTCTACACCCATTTCGGGGGCAAGGAGGGCGTGGTTCGCGCGATGTATCTCGAAGGCTTCGCCCGCCTCGCGGCCGCCATGCAAGGCGTGGTCCCGAGCGACGACCCGGTTGCCGACCTGCTGGACCTCGGCCGGGCCTACCGCTTCGCCGCGCGGACCAGCCCGCACCTCTACGACATCATGTTCGGCCGGGCCGTTCCCGAGTTCGAGTGCACCGACGCCGACCGCGCCGAGTCGCTCGAGTCGTTCGTCTGCCTGCTCGACGGCGTGCAGCGCGCGATCGACGGTGGCCACCTCGCAGCCGAGTCGCCCGAGGTGGTGGCGGGGCACCTGTGGATCGTCGTGCACGGGGCCGTGAGCCTCGAACTGGCCGGGTACCTCCAGCCGGCGGGCACCGATCCGGACGGCCTCGACC
>SXGT01055452.1_pt1 | contig 27273 bp, 25 predicted proteins | sample 3176221 | NCBI WGS metagenome assembly SXGT01 (sample SAMN11356862, study PRJNA531348) | freshwater metagenome | isolation source: freshwater sample F1-120 | place: China: Fuxian Lake, Yuxi | collected 2017-12-25
CTACGCGCTCGTCGGCGTGCTCATCGTCACTCGTGTGTTGCCCGTCGCGACTGTCGCCATCGTGTTGTCGTGGCCGTTGCTGAAGCGGGTGTGGGTCACCTACCAGTCGCCGAAGCCGGCCGAATCACCGGTGCCGAACCCGGTCTGGCCGCTGTGGTTCGCGCCCCACTCGTTCTTGTTGACTCGACGCGCGGGTGGCTTGTTCACGCTCGGCCTGATCGTCGGCGCCGTCGTCGGCTGGTAGTGACCGCGACAACCGAACCTTCCGGCGCGTTCCGGTATCCCGCGCTCGGGGTGCTCGGCGCGTTCGCGTTCTCGAACACGTTGTTGTGGGGTCGCGCTGCACAACGAACCGGGGCCGGGACCCCGGCCTTTCTGTCGGTGCGATTCGCTTGCACCGCGCTCATCATGTTCGGCGTCCTCGCCGTGCTGCGGCGCCCGCGGCTACCGGCGCCCGGTGAGCGACTCGTCGTGTTCGCGCTCGGTGTCGTCGCCTACGGCGTCGAATCGATCTTCTTCTTCCTCGCCACGGCCCACGGATCGACGTCGATCGTCGTCGTGTTGTTCTACACGCACGTCGTCATCGTGGCGGTCGGCGAGGTCGCACTCGGTGCGCTGCGACCGACCGTTCGCATCGGCTTCGCGGTCGCGGCGGCGATGTGCGGGGCCGCGATCGTCGCGTTCGCGACGGGCGGCACGGTGCGACTCGAACCGGTCGGTGTGGTCTATGTGCTCGGGTCGCTCGCGTGTTACACGGGGTACGTCCTGGCGAGCGGGCGGCTCGTGCGCCGCACCGATCCGTTGACCGCAGCGACGTGGGTCGCGCTGGGCGCAGCTGCGGGAGTCGCCGGTTGGGGCGTCGGGCGCGGGGGCTTCGGCGCGCTCCCCGTCGATGCGTTCGCGCCGATCGCGGCGATGGCACTCGCGACGGCGGCGGCGTTCACGTTGTGGTTCGTGGTCGTCGGGCGGCTCGGGTCGGCACGCACGGCGATCATCATGATGTTGGAGGCGCCGTTCGGGATCGTGTTGACCTCGCTCGCGTTCGACGACCCCCTGAACATCCAGGTCGCGATCGGCGGCACGTTCGTACTCGTCGGAGCGGTGCTCGCGGCGATGGAGACGCCGCTCGAGGTCGAGATGCTCGAAGCGGCCACCTCGCCGTAGGGTGCAGCTGTGAGCAAGTGGATTCGCGACGCGACGAACGCCGGACAGCTCCCCGCGAGCGGGGCCGAGGCCCGGCCGGCGGCGACCGTTGCCGTGTTGCGCGACGGCGCGGGTGGGCTCGAAGTGCTGATGGGTCGACGCTCGTCGAAGATGAATTTTCACGGCGGCGCATGGGTCTTTCCCGGTGGGCGGGTCGATGACGCCGATTGGGCCGGCGCGGCCGACGAGTTCGAGGCGGCGCGCGTTGCCGCGGCCCGGGAGGCACACGAGGAAGCGGGCGTTCTCGTGCACGCGTCGTCGCTCGTGCACGTGTCGAACTGGACGACCCCCGACATTGCCCCGAAGCGGTTCGCGACCTGGTTCTTCGCAGGGCCGCTCGGCGAGGGAAGCGCTGAAGCCGTCGCCGACGGTGTCGAGTCCGACGCATTGCGCTGGTTCGAACCGGCCGAAGCATTGGCGGCGCGCGCCGATGGCGAGATCGACCTCGCTCCGCCGCAGTTCGTGACGCTCGTCGAGTTGACTCGATTCGGCGACGTGACGAGCGCCCTTGCGGGTTTCGATGCCGAGCCGTCGTTCGACTTCCAGCCCAAGATCCATTTCGGCGACGGCTTCGGTGTCGCGATCTACGAGGGTGACGTCGCGTACGAGGATCAGTCGCGTCTCGACGAACCCTCGCCCCGCCATCGCCTCACGATGCCGCGCGAAGGCGTCTGGATCTACGAACAACCCTGACGTGGGTCAGGTTTCAAGCGGACGGACCGCGGCGGCGCCAGCTTCGAGTTCGACGTTCCAGTCGGGCGGTTCGGTGAACGGCACGAGCACGAGCTTGCTGAAACCGACCTCGACGTACTCGCGGCACCGTTCGACGACCGCGTCCCAGCCTTGGGGGACGAGTTCGGCGGCGCTCACGTCGACACCCGGGCGGCTCGCGATCAATTGCGCGAGCGCGTCCGGAAGCGGACCGTGGCGATAGAACACCATCGCGCCATAGTGGTCGGGGTCGATCGTGCGTCCCGCCTCGGACGCCGCGGCTTCGATGACCTCACGCCCGGCCGCGCACGTTGCGGGCATCGAGAAGCTCGCGAGCCAACCGTCGGCGAGCCGACCGATGCGCCGCAGTTCGACCGGCGCTCGGCCGCCCATCCACACGTCGAGTGACTTCGTCGGTTTCGGCTCGACGCGCAACGCCTCGTAGCGGAAGAACGTGCCCTCGTGGTCGACCGACTCTTCGGCCCAGATGCGTCGGAGCAACGGCAACATCTCTTCGAATCGGGCGACCCGTTCGGTTCGTTCGACGCCGAATGCCTGTTGCTCGTTCGGGTGCACCACGCCGAGCCCGAACGCGGGGAGCGCGCGACCGCTGCTCAGCTGATCGAGCGTTGCCCATTGCTTCGCGAGTTCAGCCGGATTGCGGCCCGGAAGCACCGAAACGCTGGTTCCGAACTTGATGCGCTCGGTGCGTCCGGCCGCGAAGGCGAGCGCAGTCACCGGATCGGGCGATGGCGCCGCCATGCGCTCGGACAGCCACAGAGAGTCCCATCCGAATTGTTCGAGCCCGTCGACGAGCGCACCGAACTCGCCCGGGGCGATCGGACGCGCGCCCGTGATCCCGAATCCCACGCGGACCTTCATCGACGTCGGGCTTTCATCGACCTCGGGTCTTCACCGGGGATTCCTCTCGATCGGCCATCCATCGCGGGCCTCCGTTCCGAACAGGCGCGGACCCTACCCAACCGCGACAAGACTGGCGCCGCCTCCGAGCGCAAGGAGTCGGATCGACGTGATCATCTCGGCTGCGACGTTGGCGGCCCGCTGGCTCGCGGGCTGGTTCCTCGGCGCGCGACCCCACCCGCTGCGAAGCCGACGCCCCGAACGCGCGCCGGGTGTCTCGGTCATCATCCCGGCGCGCAACGAAGCGCGCATGTTGCCACGACTGCTCGCGTCGCTCGAGCGCCAGTCGCTCGCTCCTCGCGAGATTCTCGTCGTCGACGACGACTCGGACGACGACACGACGGCGGTCGCCCGTGAAGCCGGTGCAATCGTGATCGATGCGGGTCCGCTGCCGCCGCACTGGACGGGCAAGACGTGGGCGTGCGCGCGAGGCGCCGAGCGTGCGACCGGTGAACTGCTCGTGTTCCTCGACGCCGACACGTGTGCCGCGCCGGATCTGGTCGCCTCGCTCGCGGCCGAATACGAGGTGCGAGGCGGCCTCGTCAGCGTGCAGCCGTTCCATCGAATGGCGCGCCCGTACGAGCGGCTCTCGGCGCTGTTCAACCTCGTCTCGGGAATGGGCATCGGTTCGACGTCGATCCGTCGTAATGCTCGCATCACCGGCGCGTACGGACCGTGTCTCGCGATCGGGCGCGCCGATTACGAACGCATCGGTGGCCATGCCGGCGTTGCCGGCGAGGTGCTCGAAGACGTCGCCTTGGCCCGGCGCGCGAGCGCGGCGGACCTGCCGGTCGCGGCGTTGGCGGGCGGCGAACTCGTGGAGTTCCGGATGTATCCCGACGGCGTGCGGTCTCTCGGGCGAGGTTGGAGCAAGAACTTCGCCGCTGGGGCCGGAACGACTCCGCCCGCGCGTCTGGTTGCGATCGTCGCCTGGGTATCGGGTCTCCTCGAAGCGGGGTGGTGGACGGTCGGCGGTCTCGCGACGTTGCCGTTCGGTGGCGCGGTGTCGATTGTTCACTTGGTGTTCTACGGGCTCTACGCGATCCAATGCGCGTGGATGTTGCGTAAGGTCGGCAACTTCGGGTTGACGGCGTGGGTGCATCCGATCGTTGCCGCGACCTTCTTGCTCGTCTTCTTCCATTCGCTCCGGGCGACGCTGCGCGGCGAGGTGCGATGGAAGGACCGCACCGTTTCGACCCGGCTCCGAGTCGGGGCCTGAGCCGTGCTCATCGACCTCGCCGACGGGTGGATCGTGACCCTCAACGTGGTCGCGTGGTTCGGGTGGAGCGCGGGTGTCGGGTATCTCGCGCATCGGTTGGCGCCGGCGCGATTCGACTCCGAATCGGTGCTGACCCGGCTGCGGGGTCCGTATCGGCGGGGCGGTGGGTACGAGCGGGTGCTGCGCATCAGAAGTTGGAAGGATCGACTCCCCGAAGCCGGCGCGTTCTTCGCGGGCGGGTTCTCGAAGCGGTCGATTCGTCGCGGCGACGTCGCGCGCTACGTCGTCGAGACGCGCCGGGCGGAGACCGTGCACTGGTACGCGATGGCGCCGACGCCGGTGTTCGCGATCTGGAACCCGCCCTGGGCGATGCTGGTGATCGCGCTCTACGCGGTTGCGGCCAACGTCCCGTGTCTGCTCGTTCAGCGGTACAACCGTGCCCGAGCGTTGCGAGTGCTCGCGGTTCGGGAACCGATCGCAACTCGCTAGCGTCGAACGTGCATGCGTGCTTCGCTCATCCTCGCAGCGGTCGGTCTCACGTTCGGCACGCTGGCTTGCGGTAACGATGACACCGACTCTCCGGCAACCCAGCCCTCGACGACCTCGAACGATGGGCTCGACCTCGACGGTCGAACGTTCCTCTCCACCGAGCTACTCGTCAACGGTGAGGTGCGCGAGCTGGTCCCCGGCACGCGCGTGCGAATCGCGTTCGCGGCTGACTCGATCTCGATCAGCGGGAGCTGCAACACTGCGGGTGGCGCGTATCGAGTCGAAGACGGCGTGCTCATCACTGACGCGCTCGCGATGACCGAGATGGCGTGCGAGGAACCGCGCATGGCGCAAGACGACCTCGTGGTCGAATTCGTCGGCGACCGGCCGGCGATTGCCCTGGTCGACGACACGCTCACGCTGACCACCGAAACGATGGTGCTCACGATGCTCGACCGCGAGGTCGCTGATCCCGATCGTCCCCTCGTCGGAACCAAGTGGATCGCGACGACCATCATCGATGGCGACGCGGCGTCGAGCCTCCCCGAGGGTGTCGAAGTCACGCTGGAGTTCGTCGACGCGCGGGTGCAGGGTCGTTTCGGGTGCAACTCCGGCGGGGGGGACTATTCCGTCGATGGCTCGACGCTGACCGTCGGGTCGTTGATGACGACGAAGATGGCCTGCGACGAACCGCAGGCCACCATCGAGTCGCACGTGCTGTCGGTGCTCGACGGCGACGTCGAGTTCACGATCGAGGCAGCGTCACTGATGCTGACGAACGGCACCCTCGGACTCGGCCTCTCCGCCGCCGACTGACGTCGCGTGCCAGCGTCACTAGTGCGCGACATGTTGACCAGTAGTGACGCCGGTACGCGACTGGCGCGTGGATCGCCGTATCTTGCCGAATTGTGAGTGTCGATCCTCCCCAGTTGCACGAGGTCGACCCGCGCGGTGGTCCGCTCTCGGGGATCGTCGTGCTCGAACTCGGCAGCTTCATCGCGGGGCCGTTCGCCGGCCAGTTGCTCGGTGACCTGGGTGCCGATGTCATCAAGATCGAGCCTCCGGGCAGCGGTGATCCGATGCGCGGTTACCGAACCGTCGGCGACCGCTCGTTGTGGTGGCCGGGTATCGCCCGCAACAAGCGATCGGTGGCGATCGATTTACGCGACGAGCGCGGGCGGGCGCTGGTTCGCTCGATCGCGGCGCGGGTCGATGTCGTGCTCGAGAACTTCCGTCCCGGGCTCGCCGACGAATGGGGCCTGGGGTACGAGGCGGTGTCGGCGTCGAATCCGTCGGTGATCGTCACGCACGTGAGCGGCTACGGACAGAGCGGCCCGCGCTCGGCGGAGCCGGGTTTCGGTTCGATCGGCGAAGCGATCGGCGGGCTGCGTCACATCACCGGTGATCCCGATCGCCCGCCGGCGCGCGCCGGCGTGTCGCTCGGTGATTCGCTCGCGGCGTTGTTCGCGGTGATCGGTACCCTCAGCGCATTGCACGAACGCAATCGAAGTGGGCTCGGTCAGGAGGTCGATGTCGCGATCTATGAGGCAGTCCTCGCGCTGATGGAGAGCAGTGTTGCCGACTTCGAGATCGGCGGTGAAGTCCGGGGGCGGACGGGCGGGATACTCCCGGGCGTCGCGCCGAGCAACGCTTACCGATGCGCCGACGGCAAGGACATCGTGATGGCCGCGAACGCCGACCCGATCTTCGTGCGGCTCTGCGCCGCGATGGACCGACCCGAACTCGCAACCGACGAGCGGTATTGCGACTTCGCGGCGCGCGCCGCGAACCAGACCGAACTCGACGCCGAGATCGAAGCGTGGACCATGCAACTGGCACACGACGATGCACTGGCGCGACTCCAAGCGCACGCGATTCCCGTCGGGCTCATCAACACCGCGGCCGATCTCGCGGTCGACCCGCACGTCGCCGCCCGGGAGATGATCCTGCGCCTCGCCGCACCGGGATTCGCGCAACCGGTTCCGATGAACGGCATCGTGCCGAAGTTGTCACGGACGCCGGGGAGCGTTCGCCATGTCGGCCCAACCCTGGGCGCGGACACCGACGAGCTCCTCCGGAGCTTCGCCGACGTCGACGACGGCGACCTCGCGGCCCTCCGCGCCGACGGTGTCATCGGCTGAACCGCAATCCGGCGTCGTGACTACGCGTTCGCGTTCGCCGGGGAGCGATAGAACTTCGGCGACTTGCCGGCCTCGAGTTCGGGGCGCTCCGCGGTGAGCAGGCGGTGGGCCTCCTCGGTGTCGGCGGCAGTGAACTCGGCGGTCGTGGTGCACCACTCGACCATGATGTTGTTCGGGTCGGTCGTGTAGATGCTGGTGCACCAGCCGTGGTCGACCTCGAGCACGTCGATGCCGTGGTCGAGCCAACGCTGGCGTCGCGACGCGAGGTCGTCGAGTGAGTCCGCCGCGAACGCGATGTGGTTGCTCCAGATCGGGAGCCCGAGGCCGGTCGCGATCGCGGGGTCGAATTCGCCGAGCGCGGTGTCGTGGATGTCCCAGACTGCGAACATCTCGCCGTTGCCCGTGTCGTAGAACACGTGGCGCGACCACGGCTGTTCGCCGTCGCGTTGTTCGGGATTGCCGGCCGCGACGACCTTCACCAGCGTGAAGCCCATCGCCTCGGTGTAGAAGCGATGCGTCGCGTCGAGGTCACGCGTCGCCACCGCGACATGATGAAAGCCCATGCGCCGTAGTCTCGCACAATGTTGCGATTCAGCGTTCCTGGCCCTCGGTTGCGAGCCGCCGGATCGATCTCGGTGATCCTCTTGGTCGGTGCAGCTTGTGGTTCGGGCGGGTCGGCCGCGCCGCCCGAGGGATCACGCGAGGTGGTGATCACGTCGGGCGACGCCGAACTCGACGCCACCGTGATGGGCGACGGCGCCTCGGCCGTCGTCATTTCGCACGGAGCCAACGGTCGACGCAACGACTTCTACGACATTGTCGAGGCGTTCGCCGAAGCCGGCTTTGTCGCCATTGCCTACGACGCTCGTCGAGATCATCGGGTCGAGGATCTCGAGTCTGCGGTCGCATGGGCCCGTGAGCAGGGTGCAACGCGGCTCGTGCTGCTCGGTGGGTCGTACGGAGCCTGCCTGTCGGTGACGAATGCGGTCGCGCTCGACGCCGACGTCGTGATCGGGCTGTCGACCGCGCCCGACTGCGAAGCGAACGCGATCGACGCAGCGCGCGACTTCGGCGACGTCGTCGCGCAGTTCGTCGTGGCCGAAGGAGACGATGGGTTCGTTCCGACCGCCGAGGCGCTCGCCGATGCGACCGACACCGAATTGATCGTTGCCGACGGCGACGCCCACGGCTCGGGCGTCACGAACGAACACCCCGAAATCATCGACGACCTCGTGACGATCGCGAGCGAACCGCTTCCGGATTGACGCGGTGGGTCAACCGAGGCAGTAGAGCAGCGTGACTTCGAACGATCGAGTCGCGCGTTGCCCGGCGGTGTCCTTCGCGGTGACCACGACCTCGATGGTGTCGTTGTAGCCGTTGTTCGACGGACTCGGCAGGTAGCCGTACCAACTCGGTTCGTCGTAGTCGAAGGTCCCGCTTCCGCTCCCGCTCCACGTGCTCGACCACGTGAAGCTGACGTCGACGATCCCGTGATCGTCGCTGGCATTCGCGGTGAAGTAGGTCGTCGAGGGTCCGCAGTCCGGCAGCGTCCAGATCGGGTCGGGTGCGAACGTGACCGTGAGCTTCGGCGGCCCGTCGGGTGGCTGCGTCGTCGTCGTGGCGATCGGATCGGTCGGCTCGGGGGTGGATGCCGTGCCGGGGTCGGTCGGCGGAGGCACGGTCGCAGTGGCATCGGTCGTCGGGGACGCCGTGGTCGTCGGGGACGATGCCATCGTGGTCGACGCGACGTTGGTGCTCGAAACCGGGTCGCGGGTCGACGTCGGGGCGTCGGTCGTACTCGACGCGACGACCTCGATGTCGGTGCCGCCGCCGCGACCGTTGCCGTCGCGCGTCGCGAGTACGACGCCACCCCCGGCTCCGAGCACGAGCGCACTCGCTCCGAGCAGCGCAACGACCCGCCGGCGACCGAACCACCCGTAACCGCCAGGGCGCGTCGAAGCGACCGCGCGCGGAAACCCGTCGTCTCGCCAGGAATTGCGATCCGAGCGGTCGTCCGGGGTCGCGGAGTTCGCGGACACCATGCGAACGTGGTCGAGCACGGAGTCGCGCGACGCCGCGCTCGCGGGGAGTGCAGGAATTGCTGCGAACGCGGCGAGGGGCGCGACGAGCGACCGTCGACGATCACCGCAGACCTCACAGTCGTCGACGTGGCGCGCGACCCGCTTACGGATGAGGGCCGAGAACGTGCCGTCCCAGCCGCGCAGCACCGCCGCGAGTTCGTCGCAGTCGTCGCGTCCGAGCCGAGCGATCAGCAGCGCACCGAGCGCTCGCTCCATCTGCGTCCGCAGCCGGTTCATCATCACGTAGGCGTGACTCGGAGTGACTCCGATCGCGTCGGCGAGCTCCTGACCGTCGAGACCCTGACGAAGATGCAGATCGAGCAGTGCGCGATCGCGGTCGTTGAGACCCGCCGCGGCGGCCCAGACGATCTCGCGGGCGTCGTCGCCGCTCACCCCGGCGTCCAGTTCGTCGTCGGGTGCTGCCAAGTGCCGGAACCGATCGTCGTCGACCGGGATCGCTCGTGCCTGTTTCTTGCCCTTCCGGATCGCCTCGTTCCGAGCGATGGCGAACAGCCAACTCCGGAGTTTCGACGGGTCGCGCAGCTGGGCCAGCCGCCGCGCCGCGATGATGAACGTGTCTTGCATCGCGTCCGCCGCCTCGGCTCGGTCGCGCAGCACCGAATGGCAGAAGTCGTGGATCCGATCCGCGTAGCGGTCGTAGATCGTCGCGAACGCGTCGGGGTCGCCGTCGACGTACGCCGCGACGAGTACGGCGTCGTCGGACCGATCCGGCTCCATCGGCGATCCGAAAATGGCCATCCTCCTCGTCGTGGCGCCCCCGTCGTTGCGATCGCGGCGGCGTTCATGCCGGCGAGAGGCACCGAAACCCGGCGGACTTACACATTCTGATCGGCAGTTCACGGTTGCATCGACAGCTTGCGGGCGCTCCGTCGGCATCGGCCCGATTTCCGCAGCGGTAACGTCCGCCGATGAATTCGGCCGCCGGTGTGGTGTTGATGGTTGCAGCCGCGTTCGCCGTCGGCAACTGGTGGTCTCGGCTCGCGCCCGCCGGTGACGTGCGGGCGAAGCGAGTCGAGTACGTCTGCAAGCCGGCGACGCTCGCGCTGCTGATCGTTGCGGCAATCCTGCTCGAACCCGAGTCGTCGAGCATGCGAGCCTGGTTCGTCGTCGCCTTGATCTGTTCGCTGGCCGGCGACGTGTTCCTCATGCTGCCGAGCGACCGTTTCGTCGAAGGTCTCGGATCCTTCCTCGTCGGTCACCTCGCCTACGTGGCCGGTTTCGTCGCCTACGGGCTCGACGCAGGTCGATTGGCGTTCGGAGCGATCGCGGTATTGCTCGTCATCGTGCCGGTCGGCACCAAGATCGTGTCGGGCGCGCGCCGCGCCGATTCGCGCCTTGCGATTCCTGTGGCGCTGTACATCGGCGTGATTTCGGCGATGATCATCTCCAGCGTCGGCAGCGGTCGAGTCATCGCGATCGTCGGGGCGGGACTGTTCGCGTTCTCCGACTCGCTGATCGGTTGGACGCGATTCGTCGGGCCGATCCGATTCTCGCCGGTGGCGATCATGGTCACCTATCACCTCGGTCAGGCATTGTTGGTACTCGCACTCGTCTGAGCGGTCGTTCTGCCAGACTCGACCGATGCGACGCTCCATCGACGATTCGATCGACGATCACCCGGCCGACGACGACGAACGCCCGCCGGTGTCGTGGGCGGTTGCGCTGAGCGACGACTGCGACGGCTGCGGGTTCGGCGAACTCCGAGTGGTGCTCACGGTCGAAGAAGCCGGGGCTGCGGGATACGGTCTCGTCGCGCACCTCGCGCCGCCGACCGCACGCCGATTGCGGGTTGCGCTCGCCGCGGCGCTGCGCGAGATCGGAGAGGACCCCGGTCTCTGAACTGCACAATCGTGCAGATCTGACCATCTCGACCTCGCTGGGAGGGACAAGACAGCAGAATTCTGTGTGATCGCACAGAATCCGGTTGTCATCAGGAGCAAATCGTGGTGAACTTACCAGAATATGAGCGAACCTGCAGATTCTCAACCGAGTGCCATGGCCCAGAAGATCCACGCCCGACGGCGCACGCTTCGCCTGACCCAGGACGAACTCGCTGATCTCGCCGGCGTGAGCACGCGCTTCGTGCACGAGCTCGAACACGCGAAGGCAACGGTGCGACTCGACAAGGTGCTGGCCATCCTGCACGTGCTCGGGCTCGAGCTGTCCGTGACCGATCTTCGTGTCCCCGATGCGACGGTCTATCGTCCTCGGACCGACGAAACCGCATGATGCGGCCGCTCGACGAACTTCGCACCGTCGAACGGGCAATGGTGATGCGGGCCGGCACGATCGTCGGGCGCCTCGTCCGTCGCGTCGACGCAGTGGAGTACGTCGCCGAGCCCGGCGCGACGAGCGGCGCTGCGATCACGCTGCCGGCAGGTCAATCGGTCATCACGCACGCGCCCGGGGCGTTGCCGCCGTTCTTCGCCGGGCTGCTCCCCGAAGGTCGACGGCTGACCGCGCTCCGCCAGGCGACGAAGACCTCGGCCGACGACGAGTTCACGCTGTTGTTGGCGGTCGGCGGGGACACGATCGGCGACGTCTGTGTCATTGCCGAAGGCGATTCGTTCGCGCCGCCTCGTCCCGCCCTCGAAGTCGCGGCTTGGTCGGACGTGAGCTTTGCGTCCCTCTTCTCGGACGTGTCGGGTGGCGGCGTCATCGACCGAGTTGCGATCGCCGGCGTCCAAGACAAGGTGTCGGCGCGCGTGGTGACCACTCCCGTCGGGCAGTCGACGGATCGCTATCTGTCGAAGCTGGATCCGCCCGAGGTCCCCCACCTCGTCGCCAACGAGGCCTTCTTTCTCGGCGCCGCGCGCTCGATCGGTCTCCCGACGGCCGACCACGAGGTCGTCGTCGAGCGAGATGGACGCCACGGCTTGTTGGTTCGGCGGTTCGATCGTGTGACGGGAGCCGACGGCAACATCATGCCCCTCGCGCAAGAGGATGGATGCCAGGTCCTCGGACGCTGGCCCGCGGACAAGTACCGACTCTCGACCGAGGAGGTCATTTCCGGGCTGGCCCGCAACTGTCGAGCCGGGCCCGTGGCGGCGCTCGCCTTCCTCGAGCAGTTCGTGTTCGCCTACCTGTCGTGCAACGGCGACGCGCACGCGAAGAACGTGAGCATTCGCTTCGTCGCGGGTGAGTGGATGGCGTCGCCGCTGTACGACGCGCCGAGTTCGCACCCTTATGGAGACACCTCGATGGCGTTGTCGATCAACGGTCGCACACGAGAGAACATTGGACGCGACGACTTCGTCGCGCTCGGCGAAGCCGTCGGCGTTCGGCCGCGTGCGACGCGACGAGCGATCGCCGCGATCGTCGACCGCTCGGGCGGGTGGATCGAACGGCTCGACGAGTTGCCCTTCGACGAGCGACGAGTGCACCGGTTGCGGCGAGCAATCGAGTACCGGCGCGCTCGGCTGGCGGGCTGACGACCACGCTGGGTGGCGGGTCGCGCGGGATCGATCGTCCAACACCCGGTTGATTCCTCGTCAGCCGCACGCGTGAGCCGATGAGACGCCATGCGGACGCCGGCGCCGAACGGCGCGACCGGCCTCGCGCGCGGGGTCGCGCGCGACGACAGGCCCGCGCGCGGTCGCGGCTTGGTGGTTCCGTTCCTGCTCCTGCTCGGCGGCGCGTTGCTCGCCGGGGTGATGTTCGCGGGCGCCGCACCGAACAATCCGCCGACGGTCGTGTCGAGCGGGGGAACGCTCGGTTACACCGAAGACGCGGGACCGGTGACGTTCGACGGCGGGTTTCTCGTCGATGATCTCGACGGCGATCCCATTCAGGGCGCGACCGTGCAGTTCAGCGCGGGGTACGTGAGTGGCGAAGACGAACTCGCGTCGAGTGGCGGCGGTGGTGTCAGCGCCAGCTGGGACGGTGGCAGCGGCATCTTGACCCTGAGCGGTGCCGCGCCGGCGGCCACGTACCAGATCGTGTTGCGCCAGATGACCTACGAGAACCTGTCGCAGGCGCCGACCACCACAACTCGTACCGTCAGCGTGTCGGTCACCGATGGCATCGACCCGAGCGCGACGACGACGCGCGACATCGCCGTGACGTCGGTCCACGACAATCCTCAGCTCACCCTGACGAGCGGGTCGCTGAGCTACATCGAGAGCAGCGGACCCATCGCTATCGACGTCGGCGCACTCGCGATCGACGACGAGAACGACCTCGTCGGCGCGAGCCTGCAGATCACCGGTGGATACCTGTCGAGCGAAGACGCGCTCGGGTTTGCCGGGCTGGGCACGATCTCGGGGTCGTGGGACTCCGGTACTGGCACACTCACGCTCAGCGGAACCGGGACGACTGCCGAATGGCAGGACGCGTTGCGCGCCGTGACCTACGAGAACATCTCGAACAACCCGGTGACCGCGCCGCGAACGATCACGGCAACGATCAGTGATGGCACGGTCACCAGCGCCACGGCGACGCGGATCGTTGCGATCACGTCGGTCAACGACCCACCCAGTGCGGGAGGCGATGTCACCGTGACCGCGCCCGGTGGCGGCGCGGTTTCGGTCCCCGAGGACACACCGACTCCCGGCGCGGCGAACATTCGCATCAGCCCGGCAACGCTCAGCGACGTCGAAGGCCCCGCCCCCACCGCGATCCGCGTGATGACGGTGACCGGCGGAACGCTCGCCCAGAGTGACGGCAGCGTCATCGGACTCGGCAGCGGCGGTTCGATCCTTTCGCTGACCGCCGGTGGTGTCGACCTGCGGTTCACGCCGACCGCGAATCGCGACACGAACGCGAACTTCACCTACGTGGTCGTCGACGCCGCGAACCCGGGCGTCAACAGCTCTGCGTCGACCGCAACGGTTCCGATCACGCCGGTCAACGATGCCCCCAACCTCGGCGTCAGCGGTGGGGCCGCCGCGTTCCTCGAGAACGGTGGTGCCATCGTCGTCGATGGCGGCGTCACGGTCGCCGACATCGACAGCGCGAACCTTGCGAGCGCGACTGCACAGATCACCGGCGGCTACGTCAACGGCGAGGACGTACTCAGCGCGACCGGTGGCGGCGGAATCGCAGTCAACTGGGACGGCTCGACCGGCACGTTGACGCTGAGCGGCAGTGCCACCCTCGCAACGTACGAAGCGGCGTTGCGATCGATCACGTTCGACAATCCGAGCGAGAACCCGGCGGCGTCGGCTCGCACGGTCAGCGTCACGTTGAGCGATGGCGGCGCGTCGAGTTCGACGCTCACTCGGTCGATCACGGTGACGCCGACCAACGACGCACCGACGGTTGTTGCAGGAGGTTCGGCGTCCTACACAGAGAATGCGGTGCCTTCGATCGTCGATGCCGGCGTGGTCGTTGCCGACGTTGACTCCGCGACGCTCGCATCGGCCTCGGTCCAGATCACCGGCGGGCATGTTCCAGCCGAGGATCAACTCGCGGCGACGGGCGCGGGCGGGATCGGCGTGACGTGGACCGCCGCGACGGGCACGTTGTCGTTCGCCGGTACCGCGAGTGTTTCGAGCTACGAGTCGGTCCTGCGGTCGGTCACGTACGCGAACACGAGCGATGCTCCCGATACGACGACTCGAACGATCTCGTTCACGGTCGATGACGGTGCGTTGCCATCCGGCACGGCGACGGCCTCGGTGGCGATCATCGCGGCGAACGATGCCCCGGCGCTCGCGGGCGGCGGCGGGTCGATCAGTTACACCGAGAACGACCCGGCGACGATCATCGACGTGGATCTGACGATCTCCGACCTCGACGACGCGACGTTCGAGGGCGCGACCGTCCAGGTATCGGTGAACCTTTCGAACACCGAGGACGTGCTCGGCTTCACGAATCAGTCCGGTATCAGTGGGTCGTGGGCACCCGGTACCGGAACGTTGACGCTGAGCGGTTCCGCGACGCTCGCGGAGTACGAGACCGCGCTCGAATCGATCACGTACGTCAACGCGAGCGACGATCCGACCACGGCGACGCGAACGATCGAATTCACGCTCGATGACGGAGACGATCCGAGCAATGCGATCACCGACGACATCACGTTGGTCGCGGTGAACGACGCGCCGACGATCGCGATCGATTCGAGTCCAATCGCTTATGTCGAGAACGATTCGTCGACCCCACTCGACGCGGCACTCACTGTCGAAGACCTCGACGACGCGCAGATCGAGGAGGTGGCGGTCGCGGTGTCGAGTGGGTGGCGATCGGGACAGGACACGTTGATCATCACACCCTCCGGTGGCATCACTGCGACGTACGACCCGGCCCTCGGATCCGTCGTGCTCGTCGGACCCGCGCCGACGTCCGCGTTCGAGACGGTGTTGCGTAGTGTGCGGTTCCACAACGCCGAAGAGGCTCCGACCGCGGGGACGCGCGTGTTCGAGTTGCGCGCCGACGATGGCACCGACATCGGACCGATGTCGACCCGTTCGGTCATCTTGACCGCGGTGAACGACGCGCCCGTCGCGCTGAACGACAGCGGTGAGATTCTGCAAGGCGCGTGGATTGCAGTCGACGTGCTCGGGAACGACACCGATGTCGACGGCGGCTATCTGCGCATCGGCGGGTGGGTGACTCCGGCAGGCGCGACGATCTCGAAGACGAACGGCAAGCTCAAGGTCGTCCCCGATGATGACTTCGTGGGCACGCTCGACGTGATGTACGACGCCTCCGACGGGCGCGGCGGTATCGATACCGCGCGTCTGCGAGTTCGGGTTCGTGCGGCCGCCGACGGTTCGGTGTCGCTCGGTGACCTGCCGAATCCGGCGCTGGCTGGCAACGTGCTGACCGAAGTCGTGAAGGTCCGGAACTGGGGCCCCGGTTTGCTCGAACACGCGAGCGTCATCGTTCGGGTTCCCGGCGCGCGGCTGGTCGGGTACGACGCGCCATCCGGGGTCAGCTGTCGGGTGTCGGGCGAGCAGTACGTGTGCGAGCTGGGTGACCTCACGAACGGTGAACGGATCGAGATCGTCGTTCGGGCGACCCCGAACGCGGCCGGGCTGATCACCGCGACTGCGACCCTGCGCCACCGATCGGTCGATCCCGACGACGCCGATCTCGAAGATCGAGAGACCACCACGGTGTTGGCTCGCCCGGGCACGGTCACCCCGCCGGGAGGTGGCTGGAACCCGCCACCCGCAACCCAGCCGCCGACGACCCCACCGACGACGGCTCCGCCTGTAACGACACCGCCCGCGACGACCACGACGACACCCGCGTCGACGACCGTCGAAACGACGACCACGACAGCGCCCGCATCCACGACCAGCTTCGAGGACACGATCGACGACGTCGACACCACCGAAGCGCCGGACGCGAACGACCACGACCCCACGACCTCCGAGCCGTTCCACCCTGACGAAGTCCCGACGGCGCCGACCGCGCCACCCACGAGTGCCGCCGGCGGGGGCGGCGGATCCGGATCGCCGGTGAGTTCGTTGCTGGTGGTCGTCCTGTTCGTCGCGGCGGCGGGTGTGTTCTGGTGGCAACGCCGTCGGGTCGTGACATGAAGCAACGAACGGTGGAATTCGACCAGGGCGCGACTCAAGCTGTTGTCCGAAATCGTCCGACAACCAGGGCACCGGTCCTGTTGTCTCAACCGGCCCGGACGGTGGCCGATCGAGACAGCAGACCCGGGCCCGATTCCGGGTCATGCCCGGGCATTCGGGGAGGTAACCCGTGATCGATCTCGATGCACTCGCCCAAGCCGCTTCGTGCTTGGAGCCGCTGCCGATGAGTGTGACGCGTCTCGCGGCGATGGTGTGCGGCGACGAGCCGGCCGATCTCGACGAGATCGTCGAGATCGTGCAGTTCGACCAGGCGCTCACTGCGTCGTTGCTTCGGGCGGCGAACTCCTCGTGGAGCGCCAGTCGCACCGAGATCACGAACGTCAAGGACGCCGTCGTTCGGCTCGGCAGCTCGACCGTGTTCTCGATTGCGCTCGGTGTCAACGTCAAGTCGCGCATGGCTCGCGACGTACCCGAGTACGGTTTGAACGAAGGTGACCTCTGGAACCACTCGGTTGCCGCGTCGCTCGCCGGCGAGCTGTTGTTGCGACACTGCAAGCACAAGCTCCCGGCCGAGACCGTGACGGCCGCGTTGTTGCACGACGTCGGCAAGCTCGTGATGTGTCGCTTCCTGGGCGACGACCTCCTCGGCGTCTTGGGCCGCGCCCACGAAGAGGCCGGCCTCACGAGGATGCAGGCGGAGTACGAGGTGCTCGGCGTGCATCACGCAGAACTCGGCGGCCTCATCGCTCAGATCTGGGGCCTGCCCGACTCGTTGGTACGCGGCATCAGCTACCACCACTCGCCGGGGATCGGAATGGATTCGATCTGCTACGGGGTGTACCTCTGCGATGTGATCGCCAAGGTGATCGGCGCAGGGATGGACGACAACACCGACCTCGAGACCTACGCCCACGCGATGGCCGAGCTCGAGTTGTCGGCGGATGACTTCGACGAGATCTGTCGCACCGCCGAGGCCCGCTTCGCCGAGGTCCTCACCCGCTTCGACGCCTGAGCGCCGCGCCGCGGCACTCGCGCGGCCGCACTCGCCGCCAGGCCCCGAACCTGCGCCAGAAACCGGTGCGCGCCAACGCGAAGTGGCGCAAGTTCGAGGATTTGGTCACCCAGCGTGGCTGAACTGACGAATTTGGCGTCAGGTCCACCACGTTCCGTGCCGAAGCCTCACGCATGGCGCGGGAGCTGTGGGCGACAAAACCGTCGAAATGGGCATCAAGCCTCCCGCGATTCGCGCGGATGGTGGGGATCGGCGTCCTCGCCGCGGGCATCGGTACGAGTGCCTTGGCCACCACCCCCGCCGACGCCGACACGCCCGCGGCGCGTTTCGTCGCCGTCGTGCGAGTGGGCGATCGACTCGAGATCGTGCGGTTCGAGGCTCCGGCCGATGCGACGGCCGCCGAGGCCAGCGCCCACATCGGCGTGGCCGGTTCGGGGACCGAAACCCTCGTGGTCGAGGCCGACAGTCGGATGCGGTCCCTCGGTGATCCGCTCGAGGTTCATCAGTGGGCCCTCGACCCTTCGATCACGTCGTTCCGCAAGGCGTGGAGCACCAACACGGGTTCGGCCGTCACCGTCGCCGTCGTCGACTCCGGTGTCCGCAAGACCCACGAGGATCTGGCTGGCGCGGTGCTTGCCGGACGCGATCTCGTCACCGGCAGCGGTGACGGCAGCAACGATCAGAACGGGCACGGCACGCACGTCGCCGGCATCATCGCGGCTCGGTCGAACGGTCGGGGCATCGTCGGTGGCGCCCCGGGCGTGAAGATCTTGCCGGTGCGAGTGCTCGACGGCAGCGGTTCGGGGTACTCCTCCGATGTTGCCGAAGGGATCATCTGGGCGACCGACAACGGCGCCAAAGTGATCAACCTGTCACTCGGCGGCAACGTGCCGTCGCAGGCAACCCAGGAAGCGATCCAGTACGCCCAGGCGCACGGCGCGCTCGTCCTGGCCGCCGCCGGCAACGCCGGGCAGAGCGGCAACGCTGCGTTGTACCCGGCGGCGTTTCCCGAACCGGTCGCCGTCGGAGCGATCAATGCGGCGAAGCAGCGAGCGCCCTTCAGCAACTGGGGGAGTTACGTCGATGTCGTCGCTCCGGGCGACTCGATCGTGAGCGCGTGGTCGACCAGCGACACGACCTATGCGTGGGCGAGCGGCACCTCGATGGCGACGCCATACGCATCAGCGACGGCGGCGTTGGTGTTCGCCGCGAATCCGACGTTCTCTCCACAACAAGTTCGCACGCGCCTCGAGCGCACGGCGGACGACCTCGGTGCGGCGGGACGCGATCCCCAGTTCGGAGAAGGTCTCATCGACCCGTTCAACGCGGCCAAGGTCTCGACGCCGCGTGGCGGGAACGAAGGACGCGGCTATCTCGTCGTGTCGAGCGACGGTCGCGTCACGGCGTACGGCGCGATGCGTCACCGTGGCGACCTCGGCGGATTTCCCGTCGGTTCGCCTGTGGCTGCGGCCGCGTTGAAGCCGAGCGGCGACGGCTACTGGCTCGTGACGAAGTCCGGTCTGGTGTTCGCGTTCGGCACCGCTCGCAATCACGGGCACGCGAAGGGCAAGATCGGCAACGACCGGATCGTCGCGATCGAATCGAGCTTCAGCGGGCACGGTTACGTCATGGTGACCGACCGAGGGAAGGTCCTCGCGTTCGGCGACGCGCAGGAGTTCGGCGACGCACCTCGCGGCACTCGGGTCCGTGACCTGGCGGTGACCCATCGCGGACGCGGGTACTGGCTGCTCACCGACGAAGGTTCAGCGCTGCCGTTCGGAGCCGCGAAGTTCGACGTTGCGCTGCGCAGCGTCTCGATGGGCGCGGACGTCACCTCGTTCGCGCCGTCGGCCAACGGTCGCGGATTCTGGGCGGTGCGACGCAATGGCGAGGTCGCGAGCTACGCGGTCGAGCCTTTTGGCGGACTGTCGCGGTACGCGTCGTCGTCGAACCGTTACGGCACGCGACTACGAGCGGTGCCTTCCGGACGCGGGTACTACGTGCTCACCAATGACGGGCTCGTGTACCCGTTCGGCACGGCCCGCAACCACGGCAGCACCCAACGCAACAGCGTCACCGCGGTCGATCTCCTCGTCCCCTGACCGCTTCCACCGTGAGGGACCGAAGGCGAGTCGGTGCGAAACTGCGCCCGTGAACGACGCGGTGAGTCGACCGAAGCTCATCGCGGCGGCGTCGGAGGTCGGGTTTCTCGGCGATGCGGCGATGCCCGGTGACCTCTACTTCGTCAGTCGGGTTCCGGTTGCGATCGTGGGCATGGGCTATCCGGCTCGCGTCGATTGGACGTTGCTCGCGGCTGAAGGCGTCGGTCACGTCGTGTGCTTGACCCATCACGAAGCGCCTCCCTACGACGCGGCGCCGTTGCGGATCACTGCGATCGGCCTCGAGGACCTCTGGACCGCCCGTGAGCCGTCTGATCCCGAACTCGAACGCGCTCGCGTCGACGAAGCCGCCCGCGCCGTGGTCGAGTCGGTGCGGTCGGGTGAGGGCGTCGCGGTGCACTGCCGCGGTGGTCGGGGTCGAGCCGGGACCGTCCTCGGGATCGCGCTCGCCCGCCTCGGACACGATCCCGACGCGATCGTTCGTTACTTGCACACCCTGCACGTGCGCCGCGGCAAGGTCGGCTGGCCCGAGAGCCCGTGGCAAGCCGAGATGGTGCTCGAGCTGGGTCGAGCGTGATCAGTTGGTGAACCGCTGGCGGTACTCGCTGAGGTCGGCGTCGGGTTCGTAGACGACACCGGCGTCGAGCAGCGTGTCGATGTCGCCGTCGCGCAGGTCGACGGCCCGGAGGATCTCGCGGGTGTGCTCACCGACGAGCGGAGGCGGCCCCCAGATTCGCCCCGGGGTGGCACTGAAGTCGATCAGCGTGCCGAACTGACGAACGCGACCGAGCACTCGATGCTCGTAGTCGGCGACGAGGCCGAGCCGTTCGTTGTCGGCATCCCACAGCGCGCCGAGCCCGTCGTTGGTGTCGATCGGAAGCTCGTTCGGGACACCGACGTCGTCGAACGTGCGACGCCAGAATCGCGCAGTCTTCAGCGCGAACGCGTTCTCGAGCGCCGTCGCGTCGCAGTCGCGCTCGACGCCGAGCGCTACGCACATCGCGGAACGCTGCACTTCGGTGACGGCGGCGACACAGATCCAACCATCGTCCTGCGTGCGGTACAACCGATACCAGGGCGACAGCCCGTGGAGGCCCGCGTCGAGCGAGGGGCGATCCCAGCTCGAACCATCGGGGCCGAGCCACACGTCGGATGAGTAGATCACGCCGCCGTCGTGCAACGAAGTCCACAATTCCTGGCCTGCGCCCGTTCGATCACGATGCGCGAGCGCGCTCAACACGCCGACGACCGAAAGCAGTGCGTTGGACGCGTCGCACATTCCGAAGCGGTAGTAGAGGGGGGTGCCACCCGCGCCGACCGCTCCCGACTCGTACTCGAGTCCACCGCTTGCCTGGTACAGCGGGTCGAGCCCACCGAACCGGCCGAACGGATCGGGCAGTCCGTACGCGTAGGTGTTGCAGTAGATGATGTCGGACCGCTGCGCTCGACACGCTTCGTAGTCGATGCCCAACTTCGTCGCGACCCCACGGGTCATGTTGTGGTGCACGATGTCGGCCACACCCGCCAACTTCATCGCGATCGCCAGACCCTTCGGGTCTTTGACGTTCAGCGCGATCGAGCGTTTCCCGCGCTGACAGCCGAAGAACGGCTTGCCGGCCATGCGCATGCTGTCGCCGGTGACCGGCTCGATCTTGATCACGTTCGCGCCGAGGTCGGCAAGCACCATCGGCCCGAACGGGCCCGCGAGGTACTGGCCGAAGTCGAGCACGGTGACACCGTCGAGCGCGAGGCCACCCGCACCGGTCGCGCCAGTTGTGGCGCGGGGCTTCCATTCGGCGAGCACTTCGTCGGTGTGAGCGCCGAGCACCGGTCGTGGACCTTTCACCGCACCGGGTGTGCCGAGCAGGTGGATCGGCAACCCCATCTGCGTCGTGCGTCCCACCTCGGGATCATCGACGACGGCGACCATGTCGTTCGCGATCGTCTGCGGATGATCGAAGATCTCGGCGGGTCGGATGATCGGTTCGACCGCATGGTTGTTCGCCCGCAACTCGTCGACGAGCTTGGCGCGATCCCACTCCTTGAACTTGGCTCGACGTCGCTCGTTGATCTTCTCGCGTTCTTCGGCAGGCATCGCCATGAAGGTGAACGGATCGGGTGCGTCGTCGAGACCGAGGATGTCGTCGACCGATCGAGTCGGGGTGAGTCCGCTCATCACGCTCAGGTGGAGCCACTCGTCGTTCGCGCATTCGAAGATCATCTGCTGGTGGATCCCGGGCGGATACGACTTGCCCATGAGTTCGTGGTACTGCGCGTTCGCGTGCTCGACGTCCTGCCAGATCTGCGTCGTGTAGAGCAACGAGCCCTGAAACAGCGACGTGCGGACGTGCTGTCCCTCGCCGGTGCGAGTGCGCGCGTGGAGCGCGGCGAGCGTTCCGATCGCGACGAGGTAGAACGCACCCATGCTCGGCATCGGCATGTGGCAGAAGATCGGCCCCATGCGCCACCCGGGTTGTTCCCACATCTGCCCACTGCTTGCCTGAACGAGCGCGTCGTACGCGGGGCGATCGGCGCGACGGTGGCCGTCGGGGTAACCGCCGAGCGACACGAGGATGATCGCGGGGTTGATCGCCGAGAGGCGCTCGTGCTCGAGCCCGAGTGCCGCCCGGCGTCTCGGCAGGTAGCTCTCGGCAACGACGTCGGCTGCCGCGACGAGCTGATCGAACCGGGCGCGACCATCGTCGGTGCGCAGATCGATCTCGACTGAGCGCCGCGACCGATCCCAGACGCGGTTTCCCTCGTATCCGCGGGTGGCGCCGCCACCCGGCGGTTCGACCTTCACGACGTCGGCGCCTTGTTCGGCGAGGAGGAGCACACCGAGTGGTCCGGCGATCCCGTGGGTGAGGTCGAGAATGCGAATTCCGTCGAGTGCACCAGACATGGTGCGGGACGCTAACCGGATCTCGCGATCGCGCGCGCGGCAATCGTGAACGTTGCCGAGTACGGCGCGTCGTCCGACACGCGCAGATGCGTGCCGTCGACGAGCGCGTTGATCGGCGCGGTCATCGGTTCGATGCAGATGAAGTCGGTCGTGAGCCACCCGGACGCATCGATCGGAGGCAGATAGATCTGCGCGTGGGCGTACCCGGCGTCGAAGCGCAGATCGATCCGACGGTCGCGGCCCGCCAGCGTGAAGCGCCGATCGCGACCGAGGTCGTAGTGATCGTCGAACGTGCGGCGACCCAGTACCCGAGTCTCGGAGGCTTCGCGTCGGTGTCGTCCGGTCGGGAGCAGAACGTCGTCGAGCTCGACGTGTGATCGACCCGGAAGCCGAAGCTGCCACTGCGATCGGGGAGTCGCCGGTACCCGGAGAAACGGATGCCAGCCGAAGCTCACCGGAACGGACCCGGGCTCGTCGCTCTGCACCGTTGTGGTGACGCGAAGACCGCGTCCCGACAATTCGATGGTGACGACGTAATCGTGGGCGAAGGGAAACCCCGCGAGCTGCTCGGGCTCGCGATGTCGATGTCGTGCCACGATTCGCGCCGTGCGTGCGTCGGACTCGACCGATTCGATCGTGAACGGTTGCGCCTGAAGCGTGCCGTGGATCGGCAAGTGGTTGCGATCGCTCGCTGCCGATCGGTGGACGTCGACTTCGCGACCAGCGAGCGAGAATCGGCGTTGCGACAATCGGTTCGCGTACGGCGCATTCAACGGCAGGCCGGTGTATCCGCCCTTCGGCATGCCCTTCCGGTAGTCGGCGATCGAACGGGGGAGCGCGAGGAGTTCGTCACCGCGGTGCGTCAACGAAACGCCGAGCATCCCGCAGTCGGGCAGCCAGGTGGTCGTGTAATCGCTCGCGGTGAGCGTGACTGCGGCCTCATCGCGCCATCGATGAACGCGGGCCGACGTCGTCACGGGCCGCGGGTCGATCACTGGTTCGGTGTGGAGCCGGTTTCCTTGGCGAGCTTCGCAGCCGCTTCACGTTCGGCGAGCACTTTGATGAGACCGAGTTCTTCCTGGCCGACCTCGTCGAAGCGCTTGGCGATCTCTTCGACACTCCACCGGCCTTCGGTCCGCATCTCGCGCACCTCGACCGGCTGGTTCCACACGGCGATCTTGCCGCCGTTGGCGGTGTACACCTGCCCGGTCACCGCGGCGCTCGCGTCGGAGAGCAAGAAGCCGACCATCGGCGCGACGTCCTCGGGTTCGCCCATTTCGATGCCGAACGGCACGTTGCCCGACATGCGACTCTTGGCGACAGGCGCGATCACGTTGCTGCGGACGCCGTACTTGTACATGCCGGCGGCGACCGATCGGGCGAGCGACACGATGCCACCCTTGGCCGCCGAGTAGTTCGCCTGGGCGACCGAGCCGGCGTACGCGCCCGACGTGAATGCCACGAATGCGCCAGAACCCTGAGCCTTGAAGTGCGGCGCGGCGGCGCGGAACACGGTGAACGTTCCCTTCAGGTGGGTCTCGATGACCGGGTCCCACTCCTGCTCGCTCATGTTGAAGAACATGCGCTCGCGCAGAATGACGGCGACCGCGACGACGCCGTCGATCCGACCGAAGGTGTCGATCGCGCTCTGGATGATCGACGCGCCACCCGCCATTTCGGTGACGGAGCTGGCGTTGGCAACGGCGCGACCGCCGGCCGCGATGATCGCGGCGACGACTTCGTCGGCGACTTCGCTGGTCGGTTCATTGCCATCGATCGACACGCCGTAGTCGTTGACCACGACCGCCGCGCCCTCGCTCGCGCAGAACTCGGCGACCGCGCGACCGATGCCGCGCCCGGCGCCCGTGACCGCGATGACCTTGCCGTCGAGTGCACCCACGATGACCCTCCCGTGAAGTCCTGGAACGTGTTCTCGCGAACCCTATTGGGGGTCGTTCGAACCGGTCGAACCGCCTGTCGGCTCGCCGCTCGCCTTCGGGTCGCGATGGCGGGGGTCTTCGCCGCGTGGGCGGTAGTACACGACCTCGTCGCCGTCGACCGCGACGGGCACCAGCTTCGCGTGGTGCAGCGACTTGATCGATGCGATGTTGTGACGGTGGGTGATGGCGATGACGCGATCGAGCTCGATGTCGTCGAGCAGGAGTTCGGCAATTGCGTTCAAGGCTTCGCGCCCGTAGCCATTGCCCCAGTGTTGGCGAGCGATCGTGAAGCCGAGTTCCGCCGTTGGTTCGTCGGGTTCGAGCCGCACGCCGAGGTCGCCGACGATTCCGGGCGCGACGATGCGCTCGATTGCGAGTTGTGTCCATGTACCGGGCTCGAACACCGGTGCCGTTGCGAACTCGCGGACGAGTTGTTCGGCTCGTTCGGGCGCGAACGGCACGTCCCAGCCCTGAAATCGCGCGACCTCGGGGTCGTTGCGGTACTCGTGGAACGTCTGCGTGTCACTGGTTGTGAAGCGGCGGATCACGAGCCGATCGGTGCGCGTGATCTCGACATGGCCGCTCACGGAAGGAACGCTTCCATCGGGTCGGCGTGCTCGAATTCGCGGCGGTCGAGATCGGCGATTGCGACTGCGATCTCGACGCGTCGCACGGGTTGCGCGTCGCGGCAATACACGAAGGCAGCGGCGCTGTAGTCGTCGACGCGCTCGAACAACGCCATACCGCAGGTGCCGGGGGGTGTCGGTTCGAACCAGCCGTTCCCGGCCAGCGGATTGGTGGCGAGGTACGAATCGCGTTCGGGCTCTTGGCCCGCGAGGAACAGGTTCATCCCGATCTGCTGAATGGTCACGCGCAAACGGTCGGCGAACACGATCGGATCGGGAACATGCCACCGGTAGAAGCCGACGAAGTCGGGGAGCCCGGACATGCCCGCGGTCGACCCGGGTGCACGGACATCGAGCGGGGCGCCCCCGTACAACGCGTGATGCGGTCCCATTCCCCATGCGCTGCCGACGTAGTCCTCGAGTCCAGTGCCGCAGATCGTCGGCCGGCCCGAGGCCGAACTCGCGAGGTCGTCGTCGAGGTAGATCTTGACCTCGCCCTCGCCGTACCAACGCGCCGGATCGATGGTGCGGATACCGACCGCGCACCCGAGAAATCGACCGGGGCCGCGCACGTCGTCGGAGATCGTGAAGTCCTGACCGAGCGTGGTCGGATTCTCGCGGCGAAAGGTGACGTGCAGTCGACCCGCGATCGGATCGACTGCGCCGAGCGTGTAGTCGATCTGGAAGTAGAAGATCGCCGGTTTGGGCGAACCGTTCACGAGTTCGACCCGGACCCGGCGATCGAACGGCATCGGGTAGTACGCATTGAACCCGCGACCCTCCTGGGCGCTTGCCAACGCCGAGGTGAAGGGGCGCGGCCGGCCGCAGGTGATCGCGAAGAAGTCGAGGAGCGGGACGCTGATGCTCGGGTCGGGAGCGTCGTCGTAGAAGACCTCGAGTACGAGTGCCCGCATCCGTTCGGGACGCGCCGGAGGAAACGTGCACCAGAGGTGTCGGATGGTCCCGGGCCCCTCGATGTCGGCGAGTGTGACTCGCTCTCCCGCGCCGATCGTGCGGGAGGGCGCGCCCTTGCGGCCGTGGGCCGCCGCGCCGCCGGCCGCGGGGGCTCCGGTCGGATTCTCGAACGTGATCGCCCGGGGTCGTTGGGTCGTATCGATGTGCGACGGGTCGGCGAACACGGCGCGAACGATACCGACGCAGTCCCTGGTTTCGTTCGTTGGCGGTCGTTTCGTGGGACTGCGGTGATCGGCAGTCCCCGGTTTTGTTCGCTGGCGGTCGGTTCGTGGGACTGCGATGGTGGGCTGCGAGTGCGAGACTCGGGCCATGGAGATGCTGGGAGTCCACCATGTGGCGATCTGTGTCGACGACGTCGAGGTCGCGCGCGAGTTCTACGTCGATCGGCTCGGCTGCTCGGAGCGCACCGACCGACCCGACTTCGGGTTCCCGGGCGCCTGGCTCGACGCGGGGGCGCAACAGATCCACCTGATGCAGCTCGCAGCCAACGATCGCGTACCGCTCCAACATTTCGCGTTGCAGGTGGCGAACCTCGACGCGGCGGTGGGCGAACTCGAAGCCCAGGGTGTCGAGGTACGCCGCTCGACCTACGTACCCGGGGCCGGTCATCAGGCGTTCCTCAAAGACCCGAGCGGCAACGAGATCGAACTCAACCAACCCGACCACTGAGCCCGGCCACTGAGCCCGACGATCGAGGACGACCATGACGAGCTTCGCCGCGCCGATACCTGTACTGCGCATCTTCGACGTCGACAAGGCGAAGGCGTTCTACGTCGAGTACCTCGGTTGCTCGCTCGATTGGGAGCACGAGTTCGCGCCCGGGATGCCGAAGTACATCCAGGTGTCTCGCGGCGATCTCGTCTTGCACCTCTCGGAGCATCACGGGGATGGCTCGCCCGGAGTGGTCGTGTACGTGCCGACCGCCGGGGTGCGTGAGCTCCACGCCGAACTCGCGGCGAAGGACTACCCGTTCTTGCAACCTGGTATCAGTGACGACGAGATCGGAACCCGCGTCGAAGTGATCGATCCCTTCGGGAATCGACTGCGGTTCAACGAGCGCTGACGCGAACCTCGTCGGTCACGTCGATACCCGCGTTCCGGAGCGCCTCGGCAATCGTTGCGGCGTGCGCGGCGTCGCGGGTTTCGATCGAGAGCTCGAGCACGATGTCGCGGACGGCGACACCCGGCCGATCGCGGTGGTGCTCGACATCGACGATGTTGCCGCGTCGATCGCCGACGATCTCGGCGACACGCGCCAACTGCCCCGGCTGATCCGGGAGGTGACACGCGAGGCGCACGAGACGACCCGAACGCGAGAGCGCCCGCAGCAGTACCTCGCTGAGGGTGCGAGGATCGATGTTGCCGCCCGACACGACGAGTGCGCAGCGTCGGCCGACGAACGATTCGGGATGTTCGAGCAATGCC
>SXGT01304606.1_pt1 | contig 27271 bp, 20 predicted proteins | sample 3176221 | NCBI WGS metagenome assembly SXGT01 (sample SAMN11356862, study PRJNA531348) | freshwater metagenome | isolation source: freshwater sample F1-120 | place: China: Fuxian Lake, Yuxi | collected 2017-12-25
CGAGGATGTCGAGCCGGCCGAGCTCGCGCTTCACGCGCTCGAACAGAGCGATCACGCTGGCCTCGTCGGAGACGTCAGCCGGCACTGCCAGGGCCTTGCCTCCCTCCGCACCAATCTGCCTCTCGACGTCAGCCAGTTGCCCCGGCGTGCGAGCTGCAAGGATCACGTGGGCCCCCGCGCGAGCCAGCGCGAGGCTCACGGCCCGCCCGATGCCCCTTCCTGCCCCCGTGACGAGCGCGACTTGATTCCACAACGGAGCGGTTGGATCCAAACTGGGTGTCATGTCGCGCCAATTGTGCTCGATGCAGTGAAGCTCGTCACGCGTGGGATCCTTGCCTGCATCGGGGAAGGGTGCCAGGGGGCGGCCACGCCCAGGATAGAGATGCACGAAGGGGAATACGGCGTGGGAGAGGTTGACCTTGCCTCTGTCGTTCGAGTCTTTGGCCTCGCTGCACCCGATCGGCGGATCGCAGTGAAAGAGGGTGAGCAGGATCGTCACGGAATCCGAGATGTCGAGCCTCTGGTCGAAGCTGGAATCGCCGCAGGGGAAGTTCGAGTCGGAGCGCACGTGGATAGAGGACCTTCCATGGTGAAAGGCAAGGCATCGTCGCCTCGAAGGTGAGCTCCCTCCCCCGGCAGGAGGTACTACTTCTCCATCGTCGATCCGTCCAACGTGTCTCGCGGGGCGCCTGGAGCGTCCAACACGAACGCGAAGCGCTTCGCGGGAGGGCGATATGGGTTGTGCTCCCTTGACATCGCGAGACGAGGGCCTAAATTTGAAGTAATAGTCCCGCGAAGGCACACGCAGGCCTTGTCTGCGGCGGTTTTGTAATGACCGCTGGGTCGCGGGAGCCGGGCCGTCTTTCGGCGGTCGGTCGCAGGCGCGGAGTCTGGTTCCGCCCAATCCCAGCCGGGAAAGGAGGTGGTCCAAGAGGATGATTTGTAACTTGGTGATTTGCGAGGTGATGGCCTCCTAGCGGCTATCCTGATCGTTCAGGTGTTCCCTGGGAGGATCCCAGGCGTCACCGAGGCCCTGACGGGCCCGCCCGCAATCGGCGAGAAGCGATCCCGTCAGGGTTTTCTTTGCTTAGAATAGGTTTTCGAAGCGTGGAGGATTTCCTGAACGATGCGCAAGTGGTGGTGCGTATGAATGATTGCGAAGCGAAGCCAGTCGCTGGCACGGAGGTAGCCGAAGACGAAGTGCTTCCTTCGCCCGCATGCTGCCCGTATCTCCCGGCTCAGAGGCGCGAGACGGGTGGTCTGCGCGATTCGAGCCTGGATCGCGCAGAGCGCGGCCTCGCGAGTTGACCCGGGCGGAGGGATGACAACCTCGGGGGCACGCCCTCGGCCGCGTGGAATGAAGCCGAGAATTCGGATGCAGAGCCAGCCCAGAGGGTGGAGTCCACCCCTGGAGCCTGTGCTACCGGGGTTTCCTTCAGCGAGGATCTCCTCGATCTTGGCAAGCGCGATCTCATTGACGAGGGCGACGTGGTGCAAGTGCACGAGCGCAGACCACGCCGAAATGCTCGGGACTTTGCTCTGAATCGTTGCTTCCGGCAACTCGAGCAGACGCCGAGCTTCGGAATGGAGTCGTGTCAGCTTTTCGACGTCGAGCCGGGTTCGGAGCCTTGACATGCTGAGTTGGCGAGGATTTTACGACGTTGGCGCTTCAGGGCCCGAGAAAGAAGGGCATGGGCTCCGAGTTTTCTTGATTGCGGGGGAGGCTGACCCTCCCTTGCCAGGAGTATACTGGGCCTCCCTACTGGTGGGCGGTCGAACCACGGGCTCTCCAGTGGAGTAGTGGTGGGGGGGTGCTTGCAGTGTCGGGCGCGATCCCCGAAGCACAGCGATCGGAGCTCTCACCATTGCCTCCGGGTTCGGGGGCCGGTCCCCGGGTCATCGGTGCCTTGCGTATTGACTCTTTCCCGACTGCGGCCGTACTCTTGAAAAAACTTCCCGTCATTGGACACCAGGATCCAAATTCAGGCAATACACCATGCGCTCCATCTGGATTCCCTCCTCGCTTGGCCTCGCATTGCTCGCCGCAGCCATGGGCGTGCCGTTCCTGTTTCAGGACACCGCCGCCGCGAAGAAGCCACAACGTCAAGTCCTCATCGAGAGCAGCGCCTGGGAACTTTCGGGCCCGGTCAAGGGAAGCCTGAGGAAAGTCGGCAAGATCGCTGGCACTGCGGATCTGCAGCTCTTCTTTGGCCCTCTCGACCTCTTGGATGACTCCAATCAGGTGGTTTTTACGCTTGAAACCGGACACTTTCTTCTTCAGGACCTGAGCTCGGGCGCCACGCTGCAAGGGCAGTATTTCGACAACGGAAAGGGAAAATTGACCCTGTCGCCCGACATCGACGAGCTACGATCCACCGTCGCGAGCACGTTTGAGAGCGCGTTTGATGATCTCAACCTGGAGATCACGGAGCTTGTGCTGAGCAAGGTCGCCGTGACTGCGAAGGCGAAGGCAAGGAGTGAGGGGGATTCGATCAAGCTCAAGCTCTCGACCCGGTTCCTCGCAGCAGGAACATTGAACAACGAGCCCGGGGAGGCCAAGGGGAGGTTCTCGTTTTCTGTCCAGGGGGTTCCGGTCATGGTCGAGCCCGTCCAGCCGGCCCTTGAGTGACGAGCCCGGGGCCCGGGTCAAGCGGGCTCAGTGTTGCCCCCGGGAGATCGTCAGGACCACGGGCGTGGTTGGGGGAGACCCTCTTCGTAAAGCGAACTGCCAAGATTTGAGGCGAAAAGCCCGATGATCGGACTACCCTGGCGAGTTTCAGGGTAAGTAACCTTCCGGAGCTTACGTTTCCATGTGCGGCATTGCCGGTTTCCTTTATTTTGATCCCAATCGTCCCGCGGATCCACACCTCCTGTCGCGCATGACGGGCGCGCTGGCGCATCGTGGGCCAGACGCTGACGGGTTTTACCGGAACGGTTGCGTCGGGCTGGGTCACCGCCGCCTCAGCATTATCGACCTTGCGGGCGGTTCGCAGCCCATGTCGAACGAGGATGGCACCGTCTGGATCGTATTCAACGGAGAGATTTTCAACTTTCCAGAGCTTCGCGCGGAGCTTGAGTCGAAGGGGCACGTTTTCAAGACGCACTCCGACACGGAATGCATCGTGCACCTTTACGAGGAGCACGGCACGAATGCGCCCGGCAAGCTGGTGGGGCAGTTCGCGTTTGCGATTTGGGACGAGCGAAAGAGGCGCCTGTTTGCGGCGCGAGATCAGGTCGGGATCAAGCCGTTCTTCTATCACCTTTCGGACGAGGGGATCTCGTTTGCCTCCGAACTGAAGGGCATCCTCGAGGACGACTCGGTGGATCGAAGTCCCGACCCGGAGGCGCTCATCGACTACCTGAGCTACAAGTACATTCCTGCGCCGCGGACAATCTTCAAGCGCATTCGCAAGCTGCCCCAGGCGCACTGGATGCTCGTCGAGAGAGGCAAGGTCCGCATCGAGCGCTTCTGGGAAATGCCGATTCGGGGCCCATCGCACCGGAACGAGGAGGAGTGTGCGCGGCAGCTCGAGGACCTGATCAAATCGTGCGTGAAGAGTCAACTCATGAGTGACGTCCCGCTGGGTGCCTTCCTCAGCGGCGGAATCGATTCAAGCATTCTCGTCGGCATCATGGCGGGACTCATGGATCAACCGGTCAAGACTTTCACGATCGGCTTTCGCGAAGAGGACTTCAGTGAGCTGCCCTTCGCGCGAAAGGTAGCCGAAATGTACCGCACCGAGCACCACGAGCTGATCGTCGAGCCGGAGTCGCTCGATCTCTTGCCTCGCCTGGTGAAACAGTTTGACGAGCCCTTCGCGGATCCCTCAGCCATCCCGACCCATTACGTCTCCCGCATGGCTCGCGAGCACGTGACCGTATGCCTTTCTGGGGATGGCGGCGACGAAGGGTTCGCTGGTTATCGCCGTTACCAGTGGGCACGTAAGTATGCGAAGCTTGATTGTTTGCCGGGGGGCCTCCGGCGTGGCATCTTCTCGCTGCTGGCCCGGACATTGCCCCGGGGGCGCCAAGCCACGGCGGCGCGCCGACTGGTTCTTGATCCAGCATCGCGCTATGCCGACCTGGCGGGCTACCTTGGAGGTGCGGCGCTTCATGGAATCCTCTCGCCGGACCTTGAGCGTGCTGCCTCCGGACGGCCGGACTACGAGCTGATCAGGGATCTTGACAGGCGAGCTCGCGGCGCTGATTACCTCACGCGGCTGCAGTACATCGACATCAACTCATACCTACCCGACGACATCCTTGTGAAGACGGATCGCATGAGCATGCTCAACTCGCTCGAGGTGCGAGTGCCACTTCTGGATCACCGAATCCTCGAGTTCGCGGCTGGTGTGCCGCCCCGGTGGCGCCTCGGAAAGCGGATCCTGAAGAAGGCGGCAGGACACTGGTTGCCACCCGAACTGCTTCATCGTGGCAAGATGGGGTTTGGCGTCCCGCTCAAGCACTGGTTTCGTGGCGATTGGCGGGAGTACGCGAGCGATCTTCTCCTGGGTCAGAGCGCCAGGGAGCGTGGTTGGTTTGAGCATCGCAGTGTCAAGGCTCTCCTTGACGCGCAGCTCTCGGATCGTGGTGGCGCTTCCACAAGCGTCTACGCTCTCGTGTTTTTCGAGGAGTGGTGCCGGCAGTATCTGGACCAGCCCCAGAGGACTCGGTGAGCCAATGGAAGAGACCCATTCGCCTCGTGTGCTCATGGTCGTGGAGAAGCTTCACGGGCTCGGTGGTGCGCAGATGCAGGCGCTGCGGCTCGCAAGGGCGCTGCGCGGGCAAGGAATCGCATCCCGGATTGTGACCGGTCGATGGCGTTGGAAAGAGCCTGCTCGGACCGAGGTGGATGGCGTACCAGTGCTTGCCCTCTTTACCGCATTCAAGTTCTTCCACCTCAAGGGTCTCCGAAAGCTTGGAATGTATATTTACCTTGCAAGCCTCTTCTTCCACCTGTGGTTTCGGCGGCGCAGCTACGACGTGATCCACGTGCACTCGGCCACGGTGAGCGCGTTTGCGGTGGCGCTTGCGGGCAGGTGGCTCAAGAAGCCCACGGTCATGAAAGTGATGGCGAGTGGCGGCTGGAGCGATTTCAAACGCATGCTGGCGGGGGGCGAGGTGCCCGGGAGCGCCTTCATGGCAAAGTCCTTCTGCGCGATCCACCGAGTTGTCTGCCTCAACGCGGAGGCGGAAGCCGAGTGCAGAGCCTTTGGCTTCGAGGAAAAGCAGCTCTTCCGTGTGCCGAACGGGTTTCCCGTGCGCGAAGTGACGCCGCGGGCCCACCATGAGGCAGGGGACGAGGTCCTCGTGTGCTATGTGGGCAGGCTCGATGCGCAGAAGAACCCCAAGATGCTCATCGAGGCGCTCGAGATTTATTCTCGATCGGGGGAGAATCCGCGGCTCAGGGTCGACCTCCTGGGCGAAGGGCCAGAGCGCGGGCAATGTGAGCAGCTTGCCGTTCGGAAGCATGTCGAGGAGCTTGTGCACTTCCACGGTCGCGTGGACGACGTTGCCGCCCATCTTGCCAGGGCGGATGTGTTCGTCCTGCCGTCACTGTCCGAGGGCATCTCCAACGCGCTCCTCGAAGCCATGGCGCACGGCATTGCGTGCGTTGCGACGCGCATCCCCGGGAACATCGACCTCATCCGCAATCGCGAGACGGGCCTTCTTGTCGAGCCGTGCGATGCGAAGGGGCTCGCCGCGGCGATCCGGGAGCTTGCGATCGACGGGGCGCTCAGGGAGCTGCTCGGCCGAGCAGCCCGCCGCTTTGTTGAGGAAAATTTCGATATTGACGCGATTGCCCAACGGTACGCCAACCTCTACCGGGAGCTCATGGGCCCGGGTGCGCCGAGCGAACGCACATGAGTACTGACTCCTGGCGGAGCTGCCTTGCCTGCCTACGAAGTACTCCGAGAGCCTCGCGGCCTGTTGAACGGGTCTGCGCGCGGGCAGAGCCAGCTCTCGATGCAAGCACCGCGACGAGGCGGCGGGGAATTGCGTCCGCTCTGGGTCAATGGTAACTTGTTGCCTCTTCCGTTAACCCGGTTGCGACGGGCGCGTCGCCTCGGGGCCCATTTCCGCGCGATCGAGAGAGAACCCCCGCTTCATGTTTGAGGCCATCACCCGTCGATTCACGGACATCATTGGCAACATTACCCGGAAGAAGATCACCGAAGGGAACATCAAGGAGACCCTGCGCGAGATCCGAGTCGCGCTGCTTGAAGCTGATGTCGCCTTCGAGGTTATCAAGGACTTCCTCGCAAAGGTCGAGGCGGAGGCGCTTGGCGACCGTGTCTTGAAGGGAGTCAATCCCGGCCAGCAGTTCATCAGCGTCGTCTACGAGGAGATGGCGAAGCTGATGGGGCCGGTCGACACGAGCTTGCACTACGCCCAGCAGGGGCCGACCGTGATCCTCATGGCCGGCCTTCAGGGAAGCGGCAAGACGACTACGTGCGGCAAACTTGCGCTGCTTCTCAAGACGGAACAGAAGCGGCGCCCGCTCCTTGTGGCGGCTGACGTGCAGCGCCCCGCCGCTGTCGAGCAGTTGAAGAAGCTCGGTGAGCAGATCGGCGTTCCAGTCTTTAGCGAGTCCGGAGTCAAACCGCCACAGATTTGCCTCCACTCCCTCGATTTCGCGAAGCGCCAGGGATGCGACACCGTAATCCTCGACAGCGCCGGCCGTCTCCACATCGATGAGGCCATGATGGCTGAGGTGAAGGAGGTCGCGGCGCTCACGACGCCGCAAGAAATCTTCCTCGTCTGTGATGCCATGACAGGGCAGGACGCCGTCAAGAGCGCCAAACAGTTCAACGAGCAACTCTCGCTGACCGGTGTGATCCTGACGAAGCTTGATGGCGACGCCCGCGGCGGCGCGGCGTTGAGCGTGAAGGCCATCACCGGCAAGCCGATCAAGTTCGTTGGTGTTGGCGAGAAGCTTGAGAACACACTCAAACCCTTCCGTCCCGATGGCATGGCGCAGCGCATCCTTGGATTCGGCGATGTGCTCCAGCTGGTCGACGATGCCCGGAAGGTCGTGAACGCCGAGGAAGCGACGCAGCTTCAGGAGAAGCTTCTCTCTGCGACCTTCAACCTGAACGACTTCTTGAAGCACATCTCCGCGGTCAAGAAGATGGGGTCGATGAAGGACCTCCTCAAGATGGTTCCGGGTCTCGGCGCGCACGTCGACGACATGGGCGTCGAGGACAAGGAGTTGTCCCAGATCGAGGCCATCATCCAGTCGATGACGCCGAAGGAGCGTGAGCGACCGGAGATCTTGAACACTTCCCGCCGCGATCGTATCGCCCGGGGCGCTCAAGTTGCCCGCACGGAGGTGGACGGACTTCTCAAGCAGTTTCAGATGATGAAGAAGTTCATGGACGAGTTCTCCCGGGCCGGCGGAAAGGGCCCCCTGGGCAAGATCAAGGCTTTGGCCAGCGCGAAAAAGCAGATGTCCGACATCACGGGCATGATGCACAAAATGGTTGAGGCCACCGGGCCGCAGCAGCAAAAAGGCACGCAGAAGGGAAGGGGCGGGCCGCAGCAGCCGGGGAACCCCAAGACCGGATCTGCCTCCGGGCTTTCGAAGGATGAGATCCGCAAGCGGCGCAAGGCGGAGCGGCAAAACAAGAAGAAGAACAGGCGCTGATTGTGGTGTCAGTGCTGAAAAGTGCCCGCCACGTGGACGGGTTCCTCGGGCCGGTAAGCCGGTTTCCTCAAACCCAACGAGTGCCAAGCCCCTTGCAAAGACTATCTACTTTGGCATAATTAGGGGTTCTTTACCTCGCCAATGGGGTGGTAGCCTCCTGCTCCCTTCCAGCTTCTTTCTGGAAGAGAGTGCTGGCGGGGCCGGATTCCACGGCGGGGGCTCCAACGAATTACACCATGCCCGGAGGCTTCTAAATGTCGGTCAAGCTTCGCTTCCAGCTCGTAGGGAAGAAGAATCGCCCTGCCTTTCGGCTCGTTGCCATTGAATCGCGAAAGGCACGAGATGGGGCATTTATTGAAAACCTTGGCTTCTACGATCCGTACACCGCGGACGACAAGAAGAAGCTCCGAATCAACAAGGAGCGTGCGGAGTACTGGCTTGGAGTCGGCGCCTCCCCGTCCCAGACCGTTCTGGACTTTTTCAAACGAGAGAAGGTCTCTGGCCTACTCCGGTCAAAGCCGAAAAAGAAGAGGCGGAAGAAGGCAGCTAGCGTCCGCAAGGCCGCCGCCCCTGCCCCGAATGCCTCCGGCACGATCGCCACGAAGAAGCCAGGCAAGAAGCCGAAGCCGCCGAAGAAACCCAGGGAGTGAAACCCTTCGAGCGCCGCTCAATTTCCTCCAGACTCGTTGCCGCAACTTACAGAGATTTGACCCCCTGCTGTTCCGGGCCCATTTCCTACAATCCGCAGTGATAGGCCGACCCCATGGCACTCTCCTTCGACATCCTGACGATTTTCCCCGGTATGTTTGCCGGCGTGGTCGGGGAGAGCATTGTGGCGCGCGCGATCAAGACCGGGCTTGTCCAGGTTCGATTCACGGACCTTCGCGACTTCACCCACGACCGACATCGGTCAGTTGACGATCGACCCTACGGGGGCGGCCCTGGCATGCTGTTCAAGCCAGGACCGGTATTTGAAGCCGTCGAGAGCGTGCTGGCTGAATGCAGGGCGCCACCGGTTTCGACCCGACGGGTGATCCTTACTCCACAGGGCCGAAGGCTGTCTCAGAGAGACTTGCGTGAGTGGTCCCGGGCGAGCTGGATGGTTCTCATCTGCGGACACTACGAGGGGTTTGACGAGCGGATTCTCTCGGGGCTCTCGGCTCAGGGTTTCGAGGAGGTCTCGTTGGGAGACTACGTCTTGTCCGGCGGAGAGGTCCCCGCAATGGCGATTCTCGACGGCGTCGTGCGGCTCCTGCCCGGCGCCCTTGGCCACCCCGACTCTGCTCAACTCGAGTCCTTCGAGGCGAACCTACTGGATTATCCACAATACACTCGGCCTGCCGAGTTTCGCGGCATGCAAGTCCCGGAGGTGCTCCTCTCGGGCAATCATCAGCAGATAGAGAAGTGGAGGCGTGAGCAGTCGCTCAAGAGAACGGAGGAGCGACGCCAAGACCTCCTGGAATCACCCGGAATGGAGAAGCGCTGCGTGCCGGGCTGCCCCTCGCAGGAGCGCGCCCAAGTCAAGGAACCTTGTTATGGAAATCATCAATAAAGTCAGTGCTCAGTACCTGAAAAAGACGCTTCCGTCATTCCAGGTGGGAGATGTCGTCGACGTCCACGTGAAGATCAGAGAGGGCGAGAAAGAACGCGTGCAGGTCTACACCGGCACCGTTATCAAAATGAAGGGAGGCAAGGGCATCCGCGGATCGTTCACGGTTCGACGGATTGTCCAGAGTGAGGGAGTCGAACGAGTCTTCCCGTTTCACTCCCCAGCCGTGGAAAATGTGTTCGTCCGTCGTCCGGGCCGGGTGCGCCGCGCCAAGCTTTACTACCTGCGGAACCGCGTGGGCAAGGCCACGAAGGTCAAGGAGCGCCGGGATGATGAGCTGGTTGAGGCCGGGGCTGCCACAAAGAGTGCCGGGGTGCCGGTCGTATAGCGATGGCCGAGGGTTGACTGGACGCCCGAGCCGTGCAAGGGTGGTTAAGAGAGCTCTGGAATAGATTTCGGCCGGGCGCCACCTTGGGGCAGTTGGGGGAGCGTGTCGCAGCGCGGCACCTCAGGGGGCGTGGGCTCAAGATTCTCGCGAGGAACGTGCGTGTGGGGCACGGGGAGATTGATCTCATCGCCCGTGAGGGCTCGACTCTCGTCTTTGTCGAGGTCAAGTCTCGCAACCGGGGCGTGCGCGACGGGGTCACGGGACTCGAGCGCCTGGATGCGGCCAAGCTGCGTGCCTTGCGGCGAAGCTGTCTTCGCGTTCTTAAACGAGCACCCGTTGGAGTTGTTGGTTATCGACTGGACGCTGTCACGGTGGAGTTCTCCGCAGGGCTTTTTGGCCCCAGGGCCCGGGAGGTTCGTTGGCACCCGGCGGTGGCCTCCCTGGAGTGGTATTGACAACCCATTGAGTGCTGCAGGCAAAATCCAGAGCCTTTTCTGTGCAGCCAGGCCCCTCAAGGTGACTCACTTGACGGGCCGAGTGATATCCTGGCTCGAAGAGACTTTCGTGCTGTCCTCGGATGTTCCGCTATACTTCGAGATTAGTTTTTCCGGAGAATGAACACGCTTAGCCTGCAACGCGAAGCTCTCAGTGAAGCCGACCTCGCCCGAGTCCGCGAGTGCGAGGAACAGCTTGGCTATCGCTTCGGTGAGCCACAGTTGCTCGTGCAGGCCCTCACACACTCGTCGATCAAGACGCTCGACAACCCCTCAAACGAGCGCCTTGAGTTCCTGGGTGACTCTGTACTTGGTCTGGTCATGACCGAGTTTCTCTATAACTATTTCCATTCGCAGGACGAGGGCGATCTCACCCAAATCAAGTCCGTCGTCGTGAGCACCGCCACGCTGGCCGCGGAGAGCGACCGCCTTGGGCTGGCGGGCTTCTACAACGTGGGCAAGGGGGTGACCCGCAAGAAAAGCCTGCCCACCTCACTTCAGGCCAACGTCTTCGAGGCAGTAGTCGCAGCGATCTACAAGGATGGTGGTCTTGAGCAAGCTCGGCGTTTCATTCTCCGCAACCTGTTTCACAAGGTGCTTGCCGTGGTTGAAGATGAGCACCAGAAGAACTTCAAGTCCCTTCTCCAGCAGTGGGCGCAGAGGGAGCTCAACGTCACCCCCACCTACAAGGTGATTTCCGAAAAAGGCCCTGACCACCTCAAGCACTTTGAGGTTGCTGCCGTCGTGGGCAAGGAGATCTTCAAGGCTGGCACCGGAAAATCGAAAAAAGAGGCCGAGCAATCCGCAGCTGAGGAGGCGCTCAAGGTGCTTCTGGCGAGGTCGACAGGCCCGCAGACGGAACCCTGATGCAGGCGTGAACGAAATGACCGCAGATTCGGTCGATCCAATCAGCTCGTACCGGGCTTCCGATGAGTTTCACGAAGCGCGGCGCGAGCTCCTGGCGCCAGCGCCTCTCCTTGCCGGTTTCAGCGGCGCCTCCCTCGCCTTCTTCCTCGCGGCATGGAAGGACCCCGACGGCTCCGATCCGGAGGGGACTTGCCTCATCATCACCGCCACCCAGGAGGAGGCGGATGAAGTGCAGGAGGAGCTCGAAACGTTCACCCAGGTTCCCGTACGAGCCTTTCCGGCCTGGGAATCGCTCTTTCTCCCCGACGCCACCCCCGACCCCGACATCTACCGACAGCGGCTTCAGGTGATCGAGCTTCTCGATCGCCAGGGTGTCACGGAAGTCCCCCTCTTCATCGTCGCTCCGGTGCAGGCTGTGCTCCAGCCAGTGCCTGCTCTCGGAGAGGTGGAGAAAGCCCGGTGGGAGATACGCAAGGGTCAGGAACACAGCCCGCTGAAAGTTTGCGAGGACCTTCAAAGCATGGGCCTCCGAAGAGTCTCCCTGGTCCAGGCGCGAGGGGAGTTCTCCGGCCGAGGGGACATTCTCGACCTATTTGCGCTTGAGGCCGAAAACCCAGTGCGTGTGGAGTTTTTCGGCGACAGCATCGAGTCGATCCGCGACTTTGAGCCTGAAACGCAGCGCTCGATCTCGGGTAGCGAGAGAGATTGTGTCCAGATCGTGGCCCTTTCGACGAGTGACTTACACCAGCCTTGCTTTCGAGGCAAGGAAAGCCTCGTGATCGACCTCCTGGAGGCGAAGGCGCGGCTGTTTTTGAAGGAGCCGCGCCTCGTCCGCGACCGCGCGGAGAACATTTTTCACAATTTAATGGGCCAAGATGGCGAGGCCACTTGTGACATCTTCATGGATCGTCTCCGATCGCTTCGAATGGCGCGTGCCCAGGCGCTACCCCTGGCCGTGGGCGAGGGGGGGGTGGATCTCAAATTTTCAACCGTGGAGCGATTTCGCGGTTCGGATCTTGCGCAGGTGCTGAAGGGTATCAGCGAGCGAATTGCCGCCGGATATGCCTTTGAGATCTACTGCGAAACGGCCGCCGAGGTGAAGCGTTTTCGCGAGATTCTCTCGAGCAATGGCCTCGGAGATGAAGGGGGCTTTCCGGGCCCGATGCGGCTCCGCATCGGGCCCATACGCCGCGGTTTTGACATCGTTTGTCTGCGCGCCGCCATTCTCACCACGCGAGAGCTCTTCAACCGCCACATCTTGCGGCGCGTCCGCCGAAAAGCGGCGGTGGGTCGCGCGATCCAGAGCTTTCTGGAGCTTGAAGAAGGCGATTTCGTGGTCCACCTGGCGCACGGAATCGGGCGATTTCTTGGCATGCAGTCCTTTGAGAAGGACGGCGTGCTACAGGAGTTTCTGGCGCTTGAATTTCGCGAGGGCGTCAAGCTCTACGTGCCGGTGGCAAAGATCGACCTTGTTCAGAAGTACATCGGGAGCGGCGACCGTCAGCCCATCCTTGACAGGGTCGGGGGCGCGAGCTGGGCGAAGAAGAAGCAGGATGTCGAGGAGGCGCTCCTTGACTTGGCCAGCGACCTGCTCGACACCCAGGCGGTACGCCGGGAACGACCTGGCTTTGCTTTTCCTCCGGACACGGAGTGGCAGCGCGAATTCGAGGCCTCGTTTCCATTCGACGAGACACCTGACCAGATCGAGGTGGCTGCGGCGATCAAGGCAGACATGGAGGCTCCACGTCCGATGGAGCGACTCGTCTGCGGCGACGTTGGCTTTGGCAAGACCGAGCTGGCAATTCGAGCCGCGTTCAAGGCTGTACAAGGCGGCAAGCAAGTGGCCGTCCTCGTGCCAACGACTGTACTCGCGCAGCAGCACTATCGGACGTTCAGCGAGCGTATGTCGGAGTTCCCGGTCTCGATCCAGGTCATGAGCCGATTTCGAACTGGCTCCGAGCAGAGAGCCACCATCGAGGGCGTCCGGCTCGGTCAGGTCGACATATTGATCGGAACGCACCGGATTCTCTCGGACGACGTCTCCTTCAGCGACCTCGGGCTCGTCGTCATTGATGAGGAGCAGCGCTTTGGAGTTGCTCACAAGGAGCGACTGAAGCGGATGCGCAGTAGTGTTGATGTGTTGACCTTGACAGCGACTCCGATTCCCAGGACTCTGCACATGTCGCTCCTCGGAGTTCGCGACATCTCGAGTCTTGCGACTGCGCCAGAAGGCCGCATGCCGGTGAAGACGGAAATCTGCCGCTTTGAGCCAAGGCTTGTACGGGAGATTCTGCTCCGGGAGTTGAACCGCGAGGGTCAGGTCTACTTCGTTCACAATCGAATTCATGATCTTGATTCAGTGAAATTCGAAGTTGAGAAAGCCGTGCCCGAGGCTCGTGTTGCCTACGCCCACGGGCAGATGCATGAGCACCAGCTCGAGGACCTCATGCTGCGCTTTTACGAGCGTGAGCTCGACGTTCTGATCTCCACGACGATCATCGAGAGCGGCCTCGATATCCCCAACGTCAACACAATCTTCATCGACGATGCCGACCACTATGGGCTCGCCGACCTTCACCAGCTCCGCGGTCGCGTGGGCCGTGGCAAGCACCAGGCCTACTGCTATCTTCTACTGCCCGATCACCGGCACATGAATCCCGATGCGCAGAAGCGAGTGCAGGCGCTGGTTGAGTTCACCGCGCTTGGCTCGGGCTTTCAGATCGCGATGCGCGACCTCGAGATCCGTGGCGCCGGGAACATCCTTGGTGCAGCGCAGAGCGGGCACATCTCGACAGTGGGCTATGACATGTACTGCCGCCTTCTGGAAAAGGCGGTGCGACGTCTCCGCAGTGAGCCCGAGGCCGAGCCGGTGCAGGTGGAGATCGACCTGACCATCGATGCCCACGTGAGCGAGGAGTACGTGGGTGGCCAGACCGCGAAGCTCGAGCTTTACCGGCGAATCTCCTCTGCCGCCAGGGATGAGGATGTCGGTGACCTCGAGAAGGAGGTGGAGGATCGCTTCGGTCCGCTTCCACTGGTGGCGCAGAAGCTTTTCGCTGTGCAGCGGCTCCGAGTCGCTTGCGCCCGACTTGGGATCGAATCGATCGGGCGCGATGAGCGTCACTTGATCTTGCAGGGCAAGGATACGATGCGGGAAGTGCTCGAAAAGTGTCCCAGACGCGTCGTGGTGCTGGACTCCCGCACCGCGGCAATTCCGATCGTGGACGTCGCCCGTCGCTATCCCTCCCCCGTGAGTGACGAGGAGGTGTTTGCGATCGTGCTGGAGTGGCTGACGAAGGGTAAGTTCCCGGAGAGTATTCCAGGGAGGGCCTCGCGCGCAGTAAATGCTGGTGGAATTTCAAGCGGCCGAAGATAGATTCGTGAAGCTTATGAAACGCTTCTTTCCCTTGCTGGCAGCCTGTGCCATCTGGCCTCTCCTGGCCGAGCCGGGGTGTGCTCAGACGGAGGGACCCGTCAACATGACGCCGAAGGGGCCCGGCGGGATTGTGGCGATCGTCGGGGATGAGGTCGTCACACGGGCCGAGCTCGACAAGAAAGTCGAACGCCGTCGATTCCAGCTCCTGCGCCGACTCCCTGCCAGCGTCGTTGATCGAGAACTGGCCTGGATTGAGCGTGATGTGCTCCTGGGCATGATTGACACGAAACTTCTGCTTCAGCTTGTGCGGCAGGAGGAGAAGAAGGGTGAGGGACCCTATATCCGTGACGTCGACATCGACGCCGAGGTGAGCCGTCAGGTCGAGGAGTCCAGGAAGCGGGGAGAGCGGATACGGGACCCAGAGGACTACTACCGCATCGTGCAGGAGACCGAGGGTCTGAGCCGCGACGACTTCCGGAAGGACCTCAAGCAGGAGCTCTCCATCACGAAATTTCTCTTCTTGAAGGTCTACAAGGCCAACGACGAGTTTGTGCCTCCGCTGGAGCTCAAGGCCTTTTACCAGAGTCATGTCGATGAGTTTTCGACGCCCATTGAGGTTGCGTTCTGGCAACTGATCATTGACTACTCGCGAGACAATCGCATGGACCTGCTGGTCGAAAAGGTGCGGAAGGGGGTGCGCGAGAAGCAAGACTTCGCCGAGCTCGCCAAGGAAATAGCCGAGCTTCAGGGACAGGACCCGGAGAAGGCGGGAATCCTCTACCGCAAGAACTTTGAAGAACTGAAGGATTGGGTGAAGCCAACAGCCGAGGTGCTCCGGACGCTCAAGAAGGGTGAAGTTTCGGACGCCGTCCCCACGGCCAAGAACGACATCCGGTTCTTCATGGTTGAGGACTTGAAGCAGGGAGAGCCGAAGAGCTTTGAAGATGTCCAGGACGTGCTCACGAGGAGAATCCGCGAAGAGAACCACCGACGCCTGCTCGAGTCCTTTCTTGTGCGGCAGCGGAAAAAGGTCCGGATTCTGAACTTCCTCCCCCCGATTGAAAGAGAGTCGAGGGATGAGAAGAAGGATGCCGACAAGGCCCTCAAGGTCGAGACGCTGGATCCGCCCCCGGCCGCGGAGACGAAGTAGGGGGGGCCGCCCGAGCTGGTCCAATTCTGCCTGCGCGGCCTGGCTCCCCGGGCGAGGGACTGGATCCGGCACGGTGGAGAGGCCCGGGCCCAGGATCACTTCGACACCGGAGGTGAACAACGTGAAGGTGGGAATCGGATCCAAGATCGGGATATCGCCCCGCGGTAGAGCGTGCCGTAAGTGGGCATCGAAAACTTCTTGGCACCCTCTGGCTTGGCCGGGGGCTGTGTACAACGCCAGAAGCTGTGACAGCAGTTTTTCTGTTCCATCAATTCACGGAGAATGTTAGCGTTCATCCAACTTCGCCGTCGTCGGCGGATGGGCCCAGGACCAGGTGAGGAAGGGAAAACGCGTGACAGGACGAGACAGCGGCGTGCGCAACGGGAAGGGAGACCGTCGGCGCTTCAGGGTAGGGGTGGACGTGGGCGGTACGTTCACGGATGTGGTGCTGGTGGAGGAGACGACGGGAGAGATACTCGTTGCGAAGGTCGCGACCGTTCCGGTCGATCCCTCGGAAGGCTGCGTCAATGCCATTGACAAGGCAGCCAGGATCTACGGCCTGACACCCGAACAATTCGTGTTCACGGTGCATGGCACCACGATCGCGACCAACACCATCATCGAGGGCAAGGGAGCCAGGGGCGGGCTGATCACTTCGGCAGGCTTCCGTGACGTCCTGGAGATTGCCTATCAAACCCGGCCGAAGCTCTACGACGTGTTCTATGAGAAGGCAAAGCCGCTGATTCCGCGCTATTTGTGCCGGGGCGTTCCGGAGAGGCTGGACGCCGACGGGACCGTGTTGGTCCCGCTCGACGAAGACGCAGTGCGAGCGGTCGTGCGCGAGCTTGCTGCGGAGGGTGTGGAGGCAATCGCGGTTGCGCTGCTGCACTCCTACAAGGATCCGGCGCATGAGCGGCGCATCGGCGAAATCCTTGCCGAGGAGCTGCCGGATATGCCGGTCGTGTTGTCCTCCGACATTAGCCCGGAGTACCGGGAGTACCCGCGTACCTCAACGGCGGTGGTAAACGCGGTGCTGCAGCCGCGGGTCGGTCCCTATATTGCGCGGTTGGAGGAGCGGCTGGAGGAACGGGCGATCCGCTCGGGGCTGCACCTGATGAGCTCTTCCGGGGGGATCATCGCGGCGAATGTCGCCAAGCGGCATCCGGTTCATCTGATCGAATCCGGGCCGGCGGCCGGCGTGATCGGCGCTGCCTTCATCGCCCAGCTTGCGGGCCACAAGAACCTGCTCGCGCTTGACATCGGGGGCACCACGGCGAAGGCGGCCCTGGTCAATGACGGGACTCCAAGGATCGCTGAGCAGTTCGAGGTCGGATCGTCGGCGGTGGCGACGGTGACGGCGCAGCGTGGGCAAGGCTATCCTGTGCTCACCCCTGTGATCAGTCTGGTCGAGATCGGAGCCGGTGGCGGCTCCATCGCGCATGTCGATCCGGGCGGCGTTCTCACCGTCGGGCCTCGAAGTGCGGGCGCGGTTCCGGGGCCGGCCTGTTATGGGCGGGGCGGCACCGATCCGACGCTCACCGACGCCAACCTGGTGCTGGGTCGGATCAATCCGGAGTATTTTCTTGGCGGCGAGACCAAGCTCGAGGTCGAGCTTGCGCGCAAGGCGGTGCTGGAATGGGCGGCAAAGCCGGCGGGGCTCGACCTCATCGAGGCGGCGCAGGCGATTATTGATATCGCCAATGCGAAGATGACAAGCGCGCTGCACTTTATTTCGGTCGAGCAAGGGATTGACCCGCGTGACTATGTTCTGGTGCCGTCGGGCGGTGCTGGGCCGATGCAGGCGGTGGCGATTGCGCGCGCCCTGGGGGTCCGTACGGTGTTGATTCCGCCGACGCCGGGGCTCAACTCGGCAGTCGGGCTGCTCGCGACCGATCTCAAGCACGAGCTTGTGCGCACGTACATGAAAGTGGCCTCGCAGACCGATCCGGTGCAGCTCGCCAGGGTGTTTGGCGAGATGGAGGCTTCGACGCGCGAACTTCTACGGGAGGAGGGCGTGACACCGGAACGTATCCGGATCGTGCGAGAGATCGCGATGTGTTATGTCGGGCAGTCCTACCAGCTCAAGATCGAAGTGCCCAATCTTATCGACGGTGAGACATGGAAGGCGCTGACCGTCGCGTTCCACCGGTGCCACGCGACGGCATATGGATTTGCCAACGAGCGCGAGCCAGTGCAGTTCGTCAACCTGCGCATAACCGGGATTGGCCAAATTGACCGGCCGAAGGTGCGCCAGCTCGAGCGTGCCATCGATGGTGTTCAACGTGCGCTAAAGACTCGCCGGGAGGTTTATTTCGGGGAGGCCGGGGGCATGGTGATGACCGACGTGTATGAGCGCGCGCTGTTGCTGGCGGGCGACCGCTTCTCGGGCCCGGCGATTGTCGAGCAGATGGACTGCACCACGGTGATCTCACCTGACACCACAGTCGCGGTCGATGATTTTGGCAACTTGGTGGTCAGCCTTGGCGAGGCAAGGTCCCGCACGCGCTCCGACACACGGGAGAGAGTCCCTGCCGAGGTCTCTACCATCGATAGGGCCGACCTGCCTGCGGCAGTACGCCCGGCAATGGATCCGGTGACTTTCGAGGTCATCCGCAACGCGTTGGTGAACATCACCGAGGAGATGGCGGTGACGATCCGACGCGCGGCCTTCTCGACCAACATCAAGACGCGCGCGGACTTTTCCTGCGCCTTCTTTGACACCTCACTTCGCTGCATCGCACAGTCCTTTGCGCAACCCGCACATCTCGTTGCGATGAGCGTTGTCGCGCCGAATTCGATCCGCGAATATGGACAGGGGCGATTCAGGCCCGGGGATTCGATTATCGTCAACGACCCGCATCGAGGCGCCAGCCATCTCAACGACATTACCGTGATCACGGCGGTCGACTTCGGCGGGCGGCGGCTCGGCTATGTGGCCAACATGGCGCATCATGTCGATGTCGGCGGCTCGCAGCCAGCAAGCCTGGGGGTTAACAGGGAGCTGTTTCAGGAAGGCATCATCCTCCCGCCGACGCTTGTGGCCGCTGCCGGCAAGATTGACGACAACGTGCTGAATTTGATCCTTGCCAACATTCGCGCGCCGCGCGAAACCAACGGCGACCTGCGCGCGCAGTTGTCGGCCAACGTGGTAGGCGCCCTCCGCATGGGGGCCTTGACTGAACGCTACGGCCAGAATGTCATCGAATCGTTCTTCGATGAGCTGATTGCGTATACCGAGCGCTGGGTTGACTGCGAGATCCGTAAGTTGCCGGCGGGAGTCTACGACGCCGAGGGTTTCCGCGACGACGACGGCATCACGGATCGGCCAGTGAAGCTGCATGCAAAGGTCACTATCGGCGACGGCCACGTTCGGCTCGACGTGACCGGCTCCGACCTGCAGCGGGCCTGTCCGATCAACTGCAACCGTGCCATGGCAACGACGGCCGCGGCTTTTGTCACGCGATGCCTTATCGACGACCGGATCCCGGTCAACGAAGGCCTGCTCAGGCGTGTCCATCTTGACGGCCCGGACGGGCTGATCTGTACGGCGAAGCGGCCCGCGGCGGTGGTCGGTGGCTGGGAACTTGTCTCACGGCTGACGGAGCTCGTGTTTCTTGCCCTCCACCCTGCCTTGCCGGACCGGATTCCAGCCGCAGGCAAGGGTTGCATCGTCAACATCGGTTTCGGCGGTCAAGACCCGCGGCGCGGCGAATTTTTCTGCTACATGGAGACAATTGGGGGTGGCAACGGTGCGCGCCCCGGCAAGAACGGTCCGGACGGGGTACAAACTAACGTTCAAAATACGGAAAATGCGCCCATCGAGGAGGTCGAGCTCGGCTATCCGATTCGCATCCGCCTCTACGAATTGATCCAGGACAGCTGCGGAGCGGGCAAGTATCGCGGTGGGCTCGGGATCCGTCGCGACTTCGAGTTCCCCCATGCTCCGTGCTCCTGGACGGTGCTTTCGGACGGCCGCAAGTTCGCGCCGTGGGGCTTGAAGGGCGGCGGATCAGGCCGGCCGCAGAAGTTCATCTTTGACCCCCAGGGTGAGACGAGAGATTTGCCCTCGAAATGTACGATCGAGGTGCCGAAAAACGGGCGGGTGCGGGTAGAGACGGCGGGCGGGGGTGGCTTCGGCAACCCGCTCGAGCGCGACCGTGAGGACCTACTGCAGGATATCCGCGACGGGAAAATCTCGGCGGCTAAAGCAGAGGAGCTCTACGGGATGCGTGGTTGATCAACCAGCGGGCTGACTACAATCCGCGTGGTCACGGTTGGGAGATTGTGGCCAATCCTCACCCACCACCGGCGCCGGAGGCGCCCGGAGTGAGCGCGAAGTGTGGGACGGAGGAGCGTGACCAGGCGCACCTGGCACGGGCTCCCAGCTCTCGGTTCGTGTTTCAGGAACGTGGCTGGTGTGAGCGGAGCAGTGCCACCTCTTCAAGCGGCGGCTTTTGCCAGGTGCCGTGGCGGCTGATGACGGGCAGACCGGCCTGCCGTGCCTCGACGAGGAACTCGGTGCTCTTGAAGCCAACGAGCACGGGATCAATGATGGGCACGCCCTCCAAGTCACCCTGGCCGGCGACGGTGAGCGGACAGCTCTGCAGCGTGCAACCCATGAGGATGGCCTCGGCGCCGTCGTCTTCGATGCAGCGGCGGGCCACGTCGAGCGTGCGCTCCACCAAGATGCTGGGATCGGTGCGCTCCGCGTAGGATTCACGGGCTGAAAGGTTGATATGCCGGACGGATGCCAGCTTGGAATCAGTGCCGTAGAGCTGGGCCAGCTCGCGGTAGCAATGGACTGTCTTCGGCTCGGTCGCGATGACCGAGTAGCGCTGGGCGATGCGGTTGACGTAGTGGGCGCCGGATTCGAACGCGCCCGTGACGATGATGTCCGCAACCTCGCGGGCCTCGCCGAGGCCCGGATCGTAACAACAGCAGATAAAGACAGCATCGAAGCCCTGGTCCTGCGCGCGCAGCACTCGCTCGACCACATGAGCGGCGCAATGGTGTCGGTAGTAGATGTAGGTGACGTAGTTTAGCGGGTACACGTCGCCGATATTTTCGAAGACAAGCTCGGTGTCCGCTCGGGCGACGCGGCGGCAGTGCTCAGCCTCACGGGTGACGCCGGCAAAAGGATTCAGGACCAGTATTTTCATGATAGGGGCAAGAATTGGTTCAATCGAAAAAGGCTGATGTCGAGCTCGGGACGGGTGCCAGCGACAAGCTGGCACAGCACCTCGCCCATGACGGGTGCGAACTTGAAACCGTGGCCCGAGCAGGGGGAGCAGAGCATGACGCGCGCTGTTGCGGGGTGCTGATCGATGATGAAGTTCTGATTCTCTGTGAAAGTCTGCAAGCACTCCTTGTGGGCGACGGGTGCACCGACGAGCTCCCCAAAGGTGTTGCGCATGAAGCGCGTGAGGTTCTCATGATCGGACAGGAGCAGGCGCCCGTGCTGATCGTCGGCGGAGACGAGCTCGGTGCCGCCGCTGGTCTCGGCAGTCTTGACGGTGCGGCCATCAAGCGTTGGGAAGCCGTAGAAGTCGCCCCCGCGGTTCTTGAGGATGAACACGGGGCAGACCTCGGGCCGGAACAGCTCGATCTTGGTTACCTCATACCAGACCTGGACCTTGCGCTTGAGGGTCATCTTTACACCCAGTTGGGTTAGCTCCGGGATGATCCATGCGCCGGTGGTGAGCACGAGCTTGTCGGCATGCAGGGTGCGACGGCCGGTGCGGACCTCGACGCCGCCAGCACTCGCACTCCACGATACCATGCGCTCGTCGCTCAGCAATTGGGCGCCCTCCTCCAAGGCGCACTCGACGTGGGCCAGGACGAAGGCCTCGGGATTGCCATGCCCGCCCGCGGGATCGTAGTAGACGATGGAATCCTCTGGCAGGCGAAAGTGGGGATAGTGTCGGCGTGCCTCATCGACTGTCCATCGCTCGTGAGGCAGCTGATGAGTGGCGAAACACTTCTCCATGCCGCGGTGAAAAGGGCTGTCAATCACGCCGGCGCTGATCAGGCCGACGTTGTGAAAAAGCGTGACCTTCCGGCGGGCCTCGAGCTCGGCAATCAGCTCATAGCTGCGGTGCATCAGCGGTACGTAGGATGGGTCCAGAAAGTAGGCCTTGCGCACAATGCGCGAGTCGCCATGGGTACTGCCACGGTCGTGCCCCGGCTTGAATTGCTCGAGGCCGCAAACCCGGAAACCGGCCCGGGCAAGGTGGAAGAGGGCGCTGCTGCCCATTCCCCCAACGCCGACGACTATGACGTCGTAGTGGTTACTCATGGGATGCACCGGAAAGTATCCCGAATGAAAAGGGTTGTATCGTAGACATTGCGAATGCCTGAGTCTTCATGAGCGGAGGAGCGCTCTTGTTCCCCTGGAGTCTATCTCACCAGTAGACCATCGCCTCTGCAAAGAGCCCGGCCAATTCCTCTTCGCCGGCGCGCCGCGGCGAGAGTTTGGTTACGCGATGTTGTGGCAGAGTCCCCTCGACGAGAGCCGGGATGTCCCCCAAATCGTAGCCGACTGCGCGCAGGCCATTGGGCACCCGCAGCCGCTGCATGATTTGAAGAATCTGATCCGCGAGAACAGGACCGGCATCTGCCGTCCGGGCGTGGGTGACATCCGCGCCCAGGGCCTCGGCAGCCTGCAGGTGGCGCTCGGGACAAGCCTGGGCCGTGAAACGGAACACTGCCGGCGAATTGAGGATGACCGCCACGCCGTGTGGTACCAGCGGGTGGCTCACCGCATATCCGGGAGGCACATAGCGGCGCACCATGCCTGCCACCGGATACGACATCCCGTGGGGCAGGTGTACCCCCGCGTTGCCAAACCCCATGCCGGCAAACGCGGCTGCCAACATCATCTGCCCGCGAGCTTCGTCGTCGCCCGGATCCTCCACGGCCCTCACCAGGTATTTTCGCACCACGCGTAGCGCCTCCAGCGCCCACACGTCGCTGATGGGGTTACGCCCCTGGTAGGAAGGGCGCAGGAGGGGGCGCTCGGGCCGGGGCCTCTCATTGAAGGGAATCGCCGTATACGACTCGACCGCATGGCTAAGCACATCCAGCCCTGAAGCAGCGGCCACGGCCGGTGGGAGGCTGCGTGTGTTCTCCGGATCGACGATGCCCAGGGTGGGTCTGAGCCGGCGGTGGGCGATGCCCGTCTTGGCCTTCAATTCCACAAGGTCGAAGATGGCCACGCCTGTGGTCTCGCTGCCCGTGCCGGCTGTGGTGGGAATGGCGATGAGTGGTTTGAGGGGGCCGGGTACTGGCCGCCCCTTGCCGATGGGCGCGTTGACGTACTCGAGAAAGTCTGCCGGGTAGCTAGAATAGAGATTGGCGGCCTTGGCCGTGTCGATGGTGGAGCCGCCGCCGATGGCCACGATGCCGTCAAAGTCTCCGGCCCGGGCAAAGGCGATGGCCTCCTGGAACGACGCATCCGTGGGCTCGATGTGTACCCGGTCAAAAAGGGCAAATTGAACTTTTTGCTCGCAAAGAGATGCGAGCAACGTCTGGACGGGTTGTTTGTCCACGAGAGAAGGATCCGCAATGACCAGAGTGTTGCGAATGCCCATGTCCACCAGGTCCATGCCCACCTCTCGCGTGGCGCCCGGACCGAAGCGGAGGCTGGAGGTTGCCATCTCAAAAATAGTGTCTCTCGTCATTCGTCCTGGTCCTCTGTGTTACGGATCGCCCAGATCGTTCTGAAACTCTATCAATCCAAGGCGGTTGCGGTTTATCTCGTCGGGAAGAATGCGCAGAAACTCGTCGCGTGTTGTGGCACGGACAAAAGCGATTCCGTAGGCCCTGGCAATGGCGCTGTAGTCTGGACCACTCAACTTCGTTCCGAAGTCCATGCCGCCGTAGTTACGCATCAGCCCGGCGCGGATGGCGCCGTAGCACTGGTTGTTGCTCACCACGATGGTGATGGGCGTCTGCTCCTGCACGGCCACGGCCAACTCGCCTAGCACGAACTGGATGCCACCGTCGCCCAGCGCCGCCACCATGCGCCGCTCCGGGCAGGCCAGCTTGGCCCCGATGGCTTGCGGCAGCACACTCCCCAGGCCCCCGTAGCCCATGGGAAATTGAAACGTGCGTGGCTGGTAAAAGGGCAAACAGCGATACGTCCAGTAGCCGATATTGCAGCGGTCGGCGAAGAGCATGACGTCGGCCGGCAGGGCTTCCCGGAAGGCCTCGGCAAAAGCCATGTCGACGCCTTGCCTGACGCGTCGCTGTCCCAGCCGCATGCGATGCAATTCCGCGGCGTGCGCCCGCCAGGACGCCGGTGCCGGTGTCGGGCGGCGGAGCTGCGTCAGCAGTCCTTCGCAAGCGGCCCGAGCATCGGCGTGGAGGGCGACGGCCGTCTTGTGGCTACGCCCGAATTCGGCCGGGTCGATATCTATGTGGATCAACTTGCCACTGAACTTGATGGTCCAGTTGGCGCAGTCCTCCTGCTTGAACATCGTCCCAACCCCGAGGATCACGTCGGCGGTGTCGAACACTTCGTTGAACTCAGTGGCCAGCGCACCATCGGGAAAAACGACCCACGGAAAGTTGGCTGATAGCAACCCGCGAGCCAGTGTCGTAGTCGATACCACGGCGCCCAACCGCTCGGCCAGCTGACAAATCACCTGACCGGCCTCGCTGATGACTGCTCCAGTGCCGGCGATGATCAGCGGCCGCTCGGCTCTTTCCAGCAACTCGACAGCTGCTTTTAGCCCGGCGCTGTCGGGCTGGCGTCGCTTTGACGGAGGATTGACCGCGATCTGGACCTGCCCGCGTGCCGCGAGGACATCTGCTGGTACCTGCAAATAGGCCCCTCCGGGCCGCTCTTCGCGCAGCTTGCGAATGAGGCCAGCCAACTTGGGTGAAATTTCCTCGACCGTGGTCGCGTGTTCGACATGACGACTCACACTTCTGGCCAGTTCCAGTGAGTTGTTCAAGTCGTGCAGCCCGCCCCGGTTCTTGCCCAGCAACTCGGCGCGCGGCGTGGAGGCAATCACCAGGATGGGTGCGGTGTCCGTGGTCGCCTGGCCCAGTGCCCCGGCAACATTGGCCACGGCCGGTCCGCTGGTGATGGCCACGGCCGCAATCTTGCCAGAGGCTCTGGCGTAGCCTTCGGCCATGTATCCCAGGCCTTGTTCGTGCCGGCCCAGCACGTGCCGCACCTGCGGCCGGCGGGCCAACGCAGCGTAAACGGGGAAATTATGCCCCCCCGGGATTCCGAATACGGTGTCGATGCCATTGGCGAGCAAGGTTTCAACTGCTACTTCACCACCGGTGAACTGTTCCATGAGCTGGCTCCTTTAGTGCCATGATTGTCGCTGATCAGGTTGAGAGACCCAAGTAATCTCCTCTCCCGGGCAAGGGATAAGCTATAGACTCGAGTGACGGGGTGACAGCAACCAGAAAATTGCACTCCTCCATTTTGTGAAACAAGGGTGTGTTGAGGGGATGGATTGCGCTGGGTGACTCGGCACCATCGAGCTGGCTTTTGGGTCGTTAGCGCCGTCTGTGTTCCTGGTTCCACGCTGTGGATTTGGATCGAGGGAAAGGTGAAATTTGATGGCGTGGGAGAACCAGACTAGGACACTGCCTTCAAACTTGGTCGTAGCTCCAGGGCTTACGCATTTCGCGGCTGAGCCAGAGGGTGGCTTCGGCGTCGTCGACGAATTGTTCGGCTTGAGGGTTCCACTTCAGATTGCGACCGAGTCGTAGTGCGATCACGCCGAGATGGCAGAGAGTTGCCGAGCGGTGGCCGATCTCCGCTTCGCAGATCGGTGGTTTGCGCGATCGGACGCTGTCGAAGAAGTTGCCCATGTGGTCATCGCTTGCGTGGAGCCGGGTAGCGTTCGAGGGCAGCGGTGTCGTGAGGAGCTCAGGGTCGCTGGCCTCGATCTTGCCTCGAGTCACCCAGATCCAACCGGCGGAACCTTCGAACTTGACGCCGTGCTGTTGGCCCTTTGGGTCAATCACGCCGCCGTTCCAGCCGTTGGCGGACGTCGTGTGGCAGGTGTGTGTAATTCCGTTGGCATAGGTGTAGTTGACCGTGTAATCGCTCATGGCCGTGAAGCCGCCGGGAATCATCTCGACAGCTGGCTTCGCTTCGACGGAGACCGGACCGCTGCGGTCCAGTCCCAGACCCCACAGCACAATGTCGTTGTGGTGAGCACCCCAATCGGTCATGGTTCCGCCAGAATAATCCCACCAATAGCGGAAAGTGATGTGCGTTCGTTCGGGGACATAATCGACCTCCGGAGTTGGGCCCAACCACAGGTTCCAATCGAAGCTTGCAGGTGGTGTTGCCTTCGCGAACGGACCTTCGCGGCGGCCGCGTGGCAGCCAGACGGACACATGCTGCGGCTTGCCAATCCTCCCGTTCCGAACAAGCTCGCAAGCCAGGCGAAAGATCTTGTCGCTTCGTTGCTGACTGCCCGTCTGCAAGATGCGGCTTGTGTCGCGGACGGCCTTCACGATGCGTTTTCCCTCATCGATCGTGAGCGTCAACGGTTTCTCGCAGTACACATCTTTCTTGGACCGCATCGCCGCCAGCGAGACCAGTGTGTGCCAGTGATCCACCGTGCCGCAGACGATGACCTGGATGTCCTGGCGATCCATGACCCTGCGAAAGTCCTTGAAAGTCTCCGCCCCGGGCCAGAGCTTCCTTGCTTCAGCAACGTGTTTCTCATCAACATCGCACAGTGCGACAATGCGACCGAATCTGGAGGCGTTCTGGGCATCACCTCGACCCCTGCCACCGCAGCCGATCAAGGCGACGGTGGGTTGATCATCGGCTGCGGAAGGCGCGGGCGCAGCCCGAGCAAATTGCTTCAAGTACCATTGCGGCACGGAGGATGCAGCAACCAGGGCAGCGGCCGTTTTCAGAAAATGTCGTCGATGGCTCGGCATGATGCTCGGATTCCTGTTGTAATGGAAAGAAGTGCAGGCTGATGCCTGGCCAATCCTGGACCAGGCTGAAGAATCTTTGTGCTTACCACTGCGTGGACGGGGTCCCCGAGTAGGTTACACGATGCAGCCGTGCGCATCACGTTGGGCTTGTGGACGTCGACGTTCGGCGGGCCCGACCTTGCACGGACTGGTTCAGGTCACTCCAGGGGAACGCTGCCAGGGAGCATCGCAGCTGTCTGGGTCGAGGCGGTGCTCCACTCGAAGCCTGAAACGTCACCTCCGTTGTTGGCATCGAAGGCCGCATGAGAAGCGCGATCGGACAGCACTGGCCCGAGTATCTCATGGAAGCCGCCCTGCTGGGCTGTTTCATTGTTTCGGCATCCTTTTTTGCAACCTTGCTCGAGCACCCAGGCTCACCCCTTCATTCCGCGATTCCGGAGACGTTCCTTCGACGAGTCTTGATGGGACTCGCCATGGGGAGCACGCTCGTGTGCCTCATCTTTTCGCCCTGGGGGAAGCAGTCGGGTGCCCACATGAACCCCTCCACGACGCTCACCTTCTGGCGTCTCGGAAAGGTCGCTGGCGCAGACACTTGCTTCTATACCTCGCGCGCCCACACGTGAGACATTCCGAATGGGCAGAGGAGGACCATCTCAAGTCTGCTGCTCGTTTCTGCTGGTGGGGGAGGCGGACCCTCTTCCCCACGACGGCTCGCCGTCCGAGCGGAGCGAGGGCGGCGGCAACAACGACACGCGGCCCCTCCGGGCCAGGCTCTCGGGAGCCGCCAGCTCTCGCTGGCGCCGGCTCCCTCCGAGCCGTTTGCGGCTCCGCCAGCTCGCCGCAAACCCCCTCCTCGGCGCCTGATGGGCGCCGGGC
>SXGT01039204.1_pt1 | contig 27268 bp, 30 predicted proteins | sample 3176221 | NCBI WGS metagenome assembly SXGT01 (sample SAMN11356862, study PRJNA531348) | freshwater metagenome | isolation source: freshwater sample F1-120 | place: China: Fuxian Lake, Yuxi | collected 2017-12-25
ATTCCCGTACTCCGCTCCACAACAAACCCACAGCAAAAAAGAGTCCCTTTGCGGGGGCTCTTTTGATTGAACGACTACAGCACCTGTTGACAAAAAGCGGTTTTTCGAGTATTGTTGTTGCCTGGTTTCAACCCTGGAGGAACAGATGAGCGAACTTGAAGTCGGAACCAATCCCTACACCGGCCCCTCGATGGGCGACCCCCGTGCCAAGCTGATCGGAACCTTCGACGGTCTCCTCTCTGCTCAAGGCCCGGAGTTCCAGGACGCCGTCGCAAGCATGCGAGCGGGACACGTGAGCAGGAGCCCGGGCTATGCGCCGATGCCCTACACCATCGAACTGATCATGCTCGATGGAACCCAAATCCAAAGTGAAACCAACTCCGGAAGCGATAGCATCAACTTCATCACGGGCGAGTGCCAGATCGTGCTCTCTCGCTGGAACCGCAGCGAACTGGAGTGGTGCACCCTCAAGATCAGCGGCGACGCCATGAAGCTCACCGTCTTCCGGAACCCACCGGACCCCCAGCAGAGCTGGCGTCCGACCAAGCTCACAATCACCCCACCCACCTCGGCCTGAGCTCAAGCTCGGCTCCCACGGAGATCCGCAAGGGTCTCTTTCTCTTGCCCAAAGCTTTTATGCCTGTTATTATTTCGCCGTTGATTCTTGTGCCACTGTAGCTCAGTTGGTAGAGCAATGCTTTCGTAAAGCAGAGGTCGGCGGTTCAAGTCCGCCCAGTGGCTCCACAAAAAAGCACCCCGATTGGGATGCTTTTTTGTTTTCGTTATTCCTGACCAACGTACCGTTTTACGTCCACGCTTGCCAGGTATTCCTCGACCACTTCCTCAAGGGAAACCTTAGGGATCGTAATGGAGAGAAGATGGAGTTGTGTGTCTTCGCCTGCGATAATCTTTTCCTCAAGTTTGAAAATCGCAAAGCCTTCGGGAAGATCAATCACCTCTGTCGTTTGTCCTTCTTCCAAGGCTGTGACCTGACTGGCCCAAGACTCAGGGATCACGGAAACCTTCACGTATCCAAGATCTGATTCGATCCCATCAAAACCGGCATGCACATCCTTCGCAATCGTAGCAAAGTCTTCACCCGCTTGAACACGTGCGTAGGCAGCCTGGATCAAGTCCGTTCGTGGTTGCTGTGTTTGAACATCTGCCAGGACGGTATCTGACATCTGAAGCGCCAAGACGATCGATTCTACAATCCGTGTTTTAAATTCGTCCGGTGTCCAACCAAACGTTTCAAGAAGATTCTGCGCAAAGGCTTCTTCTCCATCCTGAGTAATCACGTCTTGGTAGTACTGCTCCACACGATCTGCATCAAGCTCCACGCCGTATTGATTTGCAAGCTGCAAAATGACGATTTTATTCACTAACGTATCAGCGATGGCAATCTCGAGTTGTTCCGAGGGAGGAGCTTGTTCTCCAAGGTCACTGAAATACTGCTGAAGGGCATCATACTCAATCAGAAATTCCTTGATGGTGACTGTCTTCCCATCCACCGAAATAGCTGGATAGGGAATCACTTGAGCCAACGTTCGAACAAGTGGATCTGTCACGGACCTCGCATAAACTTGCCCCGTGGCAAGAGCAAGCAGAATCATAATCCCCAGCATTGCCATCACGAGTTTTCCCTTGGGTGTCTGTAGTTTTTGCTTCCAAGCAGGAGCAACAGGCACATTTTCGTTTGTTGAATCGGGTGCGGAAGAAGTCACATCAGTCATATTCTGCAAGAGCGTTAAAGGCTTGTTTATCGAAGAAGTAATACCACCACTTGCTCGGATTCGCAACCGCAACCGCTTCCGTCTCATCCGTGATCACCAGCCCAAGGGGGTCGTTTGGATCATCCGGATTCGCCGCATCAAGACTCGCTTGGTCTTGGATCACCACAACTGTTTCACCAGGCTTCTTCAGACCAAGTTTAAGACGGGCTTCTCGTTCAATGTAGGACTCTGTCTGCATGGCCGTCTTCAATTCTGACAAGTCGATATTATTGGCCAAGAGCGAATCTGCCTGAGTCTGAAGCATTTCAATTTCTGAACCAATCGCTCGACTCCGGACAATCTCACGCGAAAGGGATACGCCTAAAAATGCGATGACTAAAAGATTCACGACCAAGAGGAGTCGCCAACGGATAAGTCGATCAACAAATGTTCCTTTAGGTGACGGCATGAGACGTTTGAGGGGGTTGAGGAGTTTGGCGGCTTTGTGTACGAAGATCGTTAATCACGTCAGCAAGATGTGCCGGCTTTTTCACCCGTTCAATCTCGATGTCTGCGGCAGCCCCATGGAGCTTGAGACGAAGCGTTCCATATCGAAAAAGCGTTGGAACAATCCCTTTGACTTGGACACTCACTTCATCGATGCTCTCATAGCGTGCTTCGGTGACGACCCGATGAAAAAATCCGCGTTGGTCGTAGTCGATCACACGCATATCTGTCACAAGAAAAACCGTTCGTGCCCAGGTCAGATATTGTCGCCACAAAAGAACGATCCCGGAAAGCAGCCAGAGAAAAAAGAGCGCTACACCCCATGTTCCCTGTCGCCAGAGCGGAAACAAGAAAAAGAATGGAAGAACGGTCCATATTGTACACAACGCAAATACCCAGAATTTTGGGATCAACGATGCCTGCACAACTTCAAAAACCTGTTCTCGTGCCTTGAGTTCAATGTACGTAGGTGTATCCATAGTTCGATAGACTCACTACTGGTAGCGTGTCTGTAATGCGTTCCGGACGGCCTCGCGATCATCCCAAGGAATTTTCTTTCCATCCGCGACCGCCATCACTGGCTCACTTCCCTTTCCCGTCACCAGCACGATGTCGTCCGGCTCCGCGATCTTCACCGCAAAGTCGATGGCCTCTTGTCGATCAAGAATCCGATAGAGATCCACGCCATCCATCTTCCCTGCACGGCCCGCTGCGTCTGCGACGTTGTTCACAATCTCCATGGGGTCTTCGTCATAGGGATCTTCGTTGGCAACGATCACGATATCATCCCGGTCAGCCGACATTTCACCCAGTACCTGACGACGTGCTACATCTCGACCCCCACCAGCTGAACCAACAATATGGATAATCCGTCTGTGGTCGATAAGTTCGATTGTCTCATACACTGCCGCGAGAGCCGCGGGCTCGTAGGCATAGTCGACGATGATGGTAAACAGCTGGCCTTCATCGATTTTCTCAAGTCGGCCTGGAACTGGCTCGAGTTCCTCGACTCCTCGACGGATAGCTTCATGATCGACTCCTAACATTGAAAGAACCGACATGGCAACAAGGGCATTCTCGAGATAGAACCTACCGATAGGTTTGAGATGGACATTATCTCCCTGCCAGGAAAAGGTCGTGCATGTACCTTCAAAGACGACTTCGTTTGCAAGAACCGGCGTGGTGTTGAGTCGAGTCTGAAGTTCTGGTTGCGCTCCCTTCCATGAGCAACCGCCGTACCGATCCGCCTGGAACGAGAGGAAATACTCAGCATGAGTATCGTCAAGGTTTACAATGATAGACTTGTCGATTTCCTGTCCGTTAATCTTTTTCCGAGGAAGTCGATGCAGTCGATCGAAGAGCCTGCCCTTGGCTGTCTTATAATTTTCAAATCCACCGTGCGCTTCGATATGCTCGGGCGTGAGGTTCGTGAACGCCACGACATCGTAGTTAATGCCGATGTGGCGAAATTGAGCGATGCCCTGCGACGATGTTTCGATAATCGCGTACCGGCAACCCGCCTTCACCATCTCGCGCAGCATCCTCTGCGTCTGGAACCGCCCGAGCATGGTCATCTTCTTATCGTTCACCCATTCTCGATCCGCGACTTTAAAACTAGCCGTTGTCGTCCATCCAACACGCTCGCCCGCAGACTCAAGAAGCCTCCCGATGAACTGCACCGTTGTCGATTTCCCGTTGGTACCAGTCACGCCAATTACAATGAGCTTTTCGCTGGGATGCCCGTATACAAAAGCGGCAAGTCTCGCGAGACCGTAATGATACCCTCCGATCAGTGGTTCGGGGATAATGGAACGCAAAAAAGCCTTCAACATACGTGGCTTTCATTTTATCACGAAACAGTCCGGTCCCCCTCCTTTTGAAGGAGGGGCTAGGGGTGGTTGACAATACTGTAATTTTGAGCTAGTATTAGCCGTCGTACAATCGACACGAGGTGGCATCTCGCCGCTTCATCGGAGGCACATGATCGCGCTCCTCTTGGCCTGCTTAACCCTCGATCCCCTTGAGTCCAACCCCTTCGAGGACTGCAACTACTCGTTGGAGGATGCCGAGACCTGGGAAGAGTCCTGCTACGAGACCCGACCCTACTTCGAGTTCGGTGGGATCTACACAAAGGTCGTGGAGGACTACACCACCTTCGACCTCATCGTGTCCGCCGCTCCGGAGGGAGCAATCGGGCTGTACCAGGTCGGCCTCAACATCGAGGCACCCGACAACTGGACGCTCGAGGAGATCCTCACCATCGACTCCTTCGACGGCGAGAACATCTGCTTCGATGTGGACGGTACGCTCATCCGTTTCGACGGACCGGAGAACATCTCCGCGGATGGCGAAGAAGTCTTCGTCCTCACCTTCGACTACTCCCGCCTCACGACGGAAGAAGGCGATCGCTTCGGCCTCGGTTTCAACCGCGAACAGACCTGGTTCACGCCAGGAGGAGAGGAAGAGACGACGCGCTTCTACGATCAGGCCGAGAACAGCATCTCAGAGTCGGTCGCCATCGAGTTCTAGCTCGCGCATTCGCGCGGACGGCAAGAACCATTCGGGCCACTGCCGCTCCCTGGTGCGCCTAGCCCCGAGAAGACCCCACGGTCTCCGTCGGGGCTTTTGTTTTTTTGAAAATCCGTCAAATTTTGATCGGCGAATCGGCCCGTGTTATGATCAGCTATATGAATCTCAAAACCGCTCTCACAAAAATCAAAGAGCTCGAAACTCGTGTCAAACAGCTTGAAACGAAAACGGGTCGAGATTTGGATGCCAGGAAAGACCCCGCGTGGAGGCGACTTGAGGAAATGCAGGAGGCTCACCAGGTTGAAGCAAGCAGACGCGCAAAACATGCGCTGAATGACAGTTTTGGAATTGTTCCAGAAAAAAAGACGACGAGGTGGCTCAAGCAGATTGACCTGTGGAGAAAAGCATCCCGAGTATGATCACACCAGAGGTACTCGTCGACACAAATATCCTTATCGCTCACCTTGCAGGACAAGAAAGACTCTCAGTGAGCCCAAGTCAGGTAGGGATTTCGGCTATCACCATGTTTGAGATGCTCTCGCTACCAGGTATTTCGGAAAGTGAGCAGACTAAAATTCGATCCCTCCTGGCACTCATGTCGGTGTTCAGTGTTACCTCAGCTGTTGCTGAACGAGCATCAACACTCGCCCGCACAAGAACAAAACGACACGTTCTAGATTTGCTCATCGCTGCAACGGCGCTGGAACTGGACGTTCCACTCGTAACCAAAAATATCAAGGACTTCCGCAATGTGCCTGGCCTGAAGGTCAAAACGACTCTAACCTAAAACGAACTCCTAAAAGAAAGCTCGCTTTATTTTGATCGGACTTAACCCACTTGCTTCCCTCCTAACTTTTCAAACTGCGCCTTGAACTGGTCCCCCCGATCAAATTCGTTTTTAAACATACCAAAACTCGACGTCCCAGGGGACAACAGAATAACGTCTCCAAGCTTTGCATTCTCGTTCGCCACCTTCACCGCCTGCTCCATTGACTCCACACGCACACTAGGCGCCCCGTCGCCGATGGCGGAGTCGATATCGTTCGCTGCATCGCCTTCAAAAATAACGACATACTTACACTGCTCGCCAATCATCTTCCCAAGTTCAATGAAGCTAAGTCCTTTTGAGCTCCCGCCACAAATCAGCACAATGTTCCCCCCCTTGCCGAAACGCTTGAGTGCGGCCATGACGCCTTCTGGGCTTGTACCAGTTGTATCGTTGACGAAGAGGACTCCTTCGACCTCTCCAAGAATCTCTTGTCGACCAGGTAATCCAGCAAACGTTTTGAGCGAGGCGTGAATATCCTCATCGCTTACCCCGGCCAGGTGGGCCGCAAGCGAGGCGGAGAGCGCATTCATAAGGTTATGATCGCCTTGGAGTTTAAGATCGTGCACGTGTGCGTAGTTTGTAAACTGGCCATCGATACGGCGAACAAGATCATCACCGTCGCGGTATGTGCCGTTCACGCCTTCCGGCAACACGCTCGCCGAGAACCAGTGGATATGTTTGGATGGGATACGACCTGCGATGTCATGCATGATCTCCTGATCGTAATTCAAAATCGCAACCTGGTCGGATTTCTGCTCGAGAAAGATCAGTTCCTTGGCGGCAATATACGCATCAAACGATGGGTATCGATCAAGGTGATCCTTGTACGCATTCGTAAGGATGGCAATGTCTGGACCAAGACCTAACCCTTCGATCGACTCTAACAGCCAAGATGAAAGTTCCAAGACAATCGGTACAGGAGCCTTCTCTTCGAGTAACCAGTCGAGATCTTCCAACGGCGAACGGGTAATGTTTCCGGCAACCACCGTCTTTGGATACTTGTGCTTAAGCATCTCGCCCAAGAGGGCTGTTGTAGTCGACTTTCCTCGTGTGCCAGTGATCGAATAAATCGGGAAGGGACAGTAGCGAAAGAAAAGCGAAATATCCGATTCAATTGCTACACCTTGTCCTTTGGCGAGTGTCACGAATTCGGACTCTCGAGCAACTCCCGGATTTTGAACAACCAGATCTACATTTGTGAAATTATCCGCATCATGTTTTCCAAGCACAAAAACGGGCTGGTAAATATCACGGTCAGTGAACTGCGCGCGGTATTCCGTATACCAATGCATGATTTCGTCGATGGAATCTCGTAGTTCCTCTTGGTCCTTGAGGTCCGTAATGACAAGCTGTGCGCCATGACGCATCAACCACTTAGCAGCACCAATACCACTTCCCTTCTTGTAACGCCCCAACCCCATGACGGTGACGGTGGCATCTTGAAAATTTTTGATATCAGATAGGTCGATTGACATATTTCGATGGTTAGAACGTTCCTCTTGCATGAGCCACACGCACAATAATCATCGCCTTTACGACTTGAAAAAACATCCGAATATATTGTAGCACAGCTCGGCCATACCCGACCTTTTCATACTTCCGCCGCATCGATAATCCTCGAAGCTTCACCGCTCCATAAGCAAGGCCATGACTCCGACAAAAGTAGTTTAAAGATGCTTCGACCATAAACCCCCTCAAGTACTGCGCAGGAATATGTTCCATAACCGACCGATACAGCACCCGCTCACCAGAAATAAGCGGGAGATGACCTGTTATCGCCGTCACCCAAGACCCTCGATCACGCAGACCAATATTCATCACTCGAGATCCGTTCAAGACCGGAAGAACCAACTGTTCCACGTGTTCGGTATTAAGACCACGAAGATCCGCGTCAAAAAAAGCAACGATCGGGGCATCAGTATGCGTAAGCGCATGTAGCATCGCCTCACCTTTTCCTCCCTGACGATGAATCTCATGCACGATGGCCCCCGCTTGTCGGGCCCGGTCCGCGGTCTGATCAATGGAACCATCTGAGATCACACGCACCTCACTCACATAGGGCGACGATCGTAACGTTGTCACAATCTGAGCGATTGTGGTCTCTTCATTGTAAGCTGGAATAATAGCTGTGACCATCTGGGTCATACAAAATTTTGTTTTCGATCAGAGAGGTGGGAACGAGCGGACACAATAGCCTCTGCCAATTGAACTGCCTCCATTTTGCTTGTCTGCACCCAATCACTCATTTCAACGGAAAGGCTCATAAGACTCAAAGAATCCAAAATCCGTTCCACATAGGTCAGTGCGAGTCGATATTCTTCCAGTGCAATCTCCCATCCAACAACATCCTCATGGAGTTCTTCACACAGAGCTGTAAAAATTTTGAGTGGAACAAGATTCACATTGGCATACACCCGAAAACACTCCCCGGCATATCCTCCTCCTTGCTCATATCCATTTTTGGCAACAGGCTTCACCCGCACAGCCCACCGCTTTGCCTGTTGGTAAAGCGGATGGATTCGAATATGTGCGAGTTCTTGTTGCCAGAGTTCGAATGTCTCTCCTGGAGCTTCCGTAGATTCTCGTGAAGTAAGAAGTGTGGAAGGCGGCGGTTGAAGCACATCAAACCCAAGTCGTTGCGAGAGATCGCGATCGGACCGCTCCTGCGTTTCTAGCTGCTCACCCAAAACAATCGACTCAAACGAAGATCTTTTTTCAGAACGATGAAACGCCTCATAGAGATCTTCCAGCTCATCCTCAAGAATATCAATTTCGTCACGACGAAAGACCCAGGGGTAGTCGTGATCCTGTGGGGTCATACGCCGCGGGTGCGGATGGCCAAATCGTACGTCATCTGTTCGAGATGGCTGAGATTCTTCTTTGCTTGATCGAATTTGGTACGAAGATACCCTGTCAGATCCAAATCCATCATAAACTCGATGACCACCGCAACAACTTCTTGAACCTCTGCGACAACCTCTGGATGACCCAAGGTGACTTGGCGCGTTGCGTAGCGAACCATTTCGCCGGTCGCGTCAGCGAGTCCAGCAAGATAGATCGAAGGTTGGCTTGCTCGTGCATCAAGCGTCACGATTTTTCCAGTCTTGAGATACCCAGCAAACAGGGATGCCTCGGTGTACTCCTCAAGCGCAGCGCGATACGTTCCCTCCTCTTTCAATTCTGGAATGACTCGAAACGACTTCTCGATCGCCACAAACTGCTTTGCGGCTTCTGCCAAGAATGCGTCTGCGACCTTTGCGTCGCCTCGATGAAGAGAAAAAATCGCTCGCTTGGACTTGGAAAGTGCATCGTTTGCTCGAGTCATAAGCTCTCGACGCCCCTGACTCTGGGCTTGGAATTTCTTCTGCACGTGAGCGAATACGGATGGGCGTTTCATGTCGTTTGGGTTAACACTTTTTTGTTATGTCTAAAAAGGAACGCTTCTTTTGTGATCTCAATGGCAACGAGCTGGATCATCCCTATCATAATTAGGAGTTCCCAGTCAGGCAAGGAGAGTGGAACGATCTGGAAAATGCCTTGGAAGAATGGAACAAGCAGGGCGATGAGCATGACCCCAAAGCCGAGTACCACCCCCAACAAAAGCCATTTGTTTGAGAAGGGATTCACACGGAAAATACTCTGACGGAAACTCTTCACGGCAAACACATAGATCAACGTATCGATTCCAACAGCCGCAAACATCATCGTTCGCACAAACATCATGTCGTCGGAGACAGCAAGGAGCCACAGATAGAGAGCGAACAAGGCAATGTTGGTAACCACAGCAATAATCAGAATGATGCGTACCATAAGGGCATCCAGGACAGGTTCGTCTCGTGGACGAGGTGGTTGTCGCATTAAGCCTTGTTCAGCTGGTTCGAGTGTGAGACCAATGCCTGGGAACGAGTCTGTCACAAGATTGATCCACAAAATTTGTGCGGCCAGGAGCGGAAGCGGAAGTCCCAACACCAGCGAACCTCCAACCAAAAGGAGCTCTGTGAATGATCCGGCCAGAAGATACACGCTGGTTTTGCGAACGTTGTCGAAAATGACCCGACCTTCTTCGATCGCCGCCGTGATCGTCCCGAGATTATTATCAAGAATCACCATATCGCTAGCCTGCTTGGCGACCTCCGTTCCAGATCCAACGGCCACACCGATATCGGCCGCCTTCAGGGCAGGCGCATCGTTCACCCCATCGCCCGTCATAGCCACCACTTCCCCGCGTGCCTGCCATGCATGCACGATGCGGATCTTGTGACGAGGCTCAACTCGAGCGTAAATAGAAATCTGCACCACACGCCGTTGCAATTCCTCATCACTCCAACTATCGATTTCCTGTCCCACGGCTATGGACCCAGGTTCCACGACGAACCCCGCCTCCGCTCCAATCGCCCGTGCGGTCTCTGGATGATCTCCTGTAAGCATCACCGTTCGGATGCCTGCCTGCGCAGCCAGAGAAATGTGTGTACGCACTTCCGGTCGAAGTGGATCCCGCAATCCAACCAACCCCAAAAAGGTAAAGTTCTCAAGAGCCTCTCGTGTCAACGGAGCTGAATCTGAAGTGGTACGAATCGCGATAGCGATAAGGCGCATTCCCTTGCGTGAGAACGACAGCATCTGCTCCTTGAGTTCAGCCTGGTGTGAAGGCGTGAGCTTGGTCACTTTCCCGTTCATTTGAACCATCGAACAAAACGGCAACACAACATCAGGGGCGCCCTTGAGAAATACCTCCGTCTGCTTCCCATTGTGATGTGCGGTCACCATGTATTTAAACGTGCTGTCAAAGGGAATCTCCCACACTCGCGGAAGTTTGAAGGAGAGTGTCCCTATGTCGAGCTTCTGTTCCAGAACGGCGGCAAGAAGCGCCCGTTCGGTAGGGCTTCCACGAAGCGGGTCAGGGTCGTTCTCGACCATGACCGCATCATTACACAGAGCCATCACCTCGAATAGTTTGCGCATCGCATCTCCAAGCTCGTCCCCAAGCGGAAATGGATCTGTCCAAGTCTGTGTAGGAGTGACCAGGTGCGTCACGCGCATTTCCCCCTGGGTGATGGTCCCGGTTTTGTCTGTACAAATCACGGAGACGCTGCCCAGCGTTTCAGCCGCGACAAGACGACGGACGAGCGATTTACGGTGCAAGATACGCTGCATGCCGATGGCAAGAATCACGGTGACTGAAATGATAAGTCCCTCGGGAATCGCGGCGACAGACAGAGCAACGGAGAGCTCAAACATCTCCACAAAGCTCCGACCCGTCGCTAGCCCAATCACAAAAAACAAAACCACAAGTCCAACAACCAACATCGCAAGCCATCGCGCAAGACGAGCGAGCTGTACTTGTAGGGGTGTACGTGATTCTTCTGTTTCTTGAACAAGTTTTGCGATGTGACCGATCTCCGATTGGATTCCTGTCGCAACGATGAGCGCGGTGCCCCGGCCTCCAACCACGTTTGTGCCAGCAAAAACCATGTTGGATCGCTCAGCGAGTGCGACATCCAATGGAAGAACAACCTCATCCTTATGCACAGGCATCGATTCTCCAGTAAGCGCCGCTTCATTGATGACAAGATCAAAAGACTCAAGAATCCGCGCATCTGCTGTCACACGATCTCCCGTTCGCAACACCAACACATCACCTGGAACAAGATCAATCGCCCATACCTGTACTTCCTTTCCATCACGCCGCACTATCGACTTGGGCTGGACCATGGAACGAAGCTCCTGGAGTGCACGGTTGGCCTTATATTCCTGAGCGAAACCAATAACAGTATTAATCAAAATGGCTGCACCAATGACACCTGCGTCGACGAAATCCCGGAGCCACAGGCTGATACTTGCCGCAACGAGTAAGACAAGAATCATCGGGCTCATGAACTGCCGACCAACAACCTTCCACCAAGGATCGGATGAATGTGTAGGGAGTCCGTTCTTGCCATATCGTGCCAAACGTTCCGCAATCTCGTTTGAACGCAGGCCCTGAGCCGACGTCTGAAGTTGAGAAAAAGTTTCATTTACGGAATGGGTGTACCAAAGAGGTGTTGTCTGTTCCTTTTGTCCAATCATCGCAATGCCCATAATAGTTTATTGTACCTTGTCTGAAGGGAGCCTTTCAATCGGATCTCTTGCCAGGCCTTGAAAATATTGATATATTCGTCGCGTCGTTTTGCGCTGGTAGCTCAGGGGTAGAGCAAGAGCCTTTTAAGCTCGTGGTCGTGGGTTCAAATCCCACCCAGCGCACCAAAAAACATCCACACATTTGTTTGGGTGTTTTTGTTTTGCTCACAAGGGTTGCGGGATAGCGTTCAATCATCTATACTCCCCGGGCTAATTCGTAATCGCAAATCACTATGGAAGGATCAGGTGTTTGCGTCGCTTGCGGAGCAAGTGGCGTTGAGCTCAATGATGAGCAGAAGTGTGCTACTTGCGCTGGTGCGGCTACTGCCCCAGAGGCAGCCCCAACCGAAGGCCCAGCAGAAGGCGACATGCCAGCTGCTGAATAAGCACGAAAGTACAAAAACAGGCTTCGCAAGAAGTCTGTTTTTGTTTAGAGGGTCTTGAGCATTTCGACAAGCTCGTCAGCCATGTTCGTGGGTAGCTTCCTGTGCATTCTTGCACCCAAATCCCGGCGAGTGGACTCATCACGCAGAAGCGCATAAATTGCCTCGAGGAGCTGCTGTGGTGTCGTGTCTCGTTGATCAAGTACCACACACGCATCCGCAACCATATCAGCATTCGCTTCCTGTGGTGACTTTGGAAGAGGGATCATGACCGCGGCTTTCGAGAGCGCGGCAAGCTCGGTGATTGTCGAAAGTCCAGCCCGACACACCACCACATCGGCAACCGCGAGGGCGTCGGCCATCTCCTGATCTATAAACTCGCGTACATGATGGTCGGAGTGACGTGACTCAATCGGCTTGTTACGACCCGTCAGATGAATAATGTTGGCTTGTTGGACAAGCTGATCAGCGATGGTGTCGATGGCCTCATTAATCCACGCCGATCCCGTTCCCCCACCAACGACCAAAACGCTCGGTTTGTGCTTGCTGATATGAAACGTTTCGTAGGCTCGTTCACGAGATCCATGCAACAAACTCGGTCGTACCGGATTCCCCACAAGCTTCACACGATCCCCCAGATCCTTTCGATTACGCTCCCACGCAACCGTCACAAGATCGGCAAACGGAACGGTTGCTTTCGTGGTTCGCGTAATCTCAACGTCCTGCTGGTGCACCCAGACATTGACACCAAGAAATTTTGCGGCGTAAACAACAGGCACAGCTGTGTATCCACCGGCGGAGGCAACAAAGTCTGGCTTTTGTGATCCTAGAATGCATGCCGCTTTGTATAAGGCAACAAGAAAAACAAAGGGTGATGTGAACCACTCGAGACTAACGTATCTTGGCGCTCGGGCGGCTGGAAGCGTCAAAAACGGAATCCCTTGTTGTTCAACTACCCTCCGTTCGGGACCTCGAGCTGTGCCAACCCAAACAGCCGTCACGCTCGAGTCACTCTCCCGCCATGCCTCCCACACCGCCAAGAGAGGTGCAACAGGCCCCATCGTCCCTCCACCAGTAAACAGGATTTTCATATTACGCCTTTGCGTGTTTAGAGATGTTCAACACCACCCCAACCGCAGCCATCGAGATCGCCAGCGACGTTCCTCCATAGCTCACAAATGGGAGTGGTACGCCGGTAATGGGCATCAGAGCGAGCATGGAACCGATGTTCACGAATGCTTGAATAACGATCCACGCTGCGATGCCAACCACGACATATTTGGCAAAATTATCCGGAGCCCGCTTGGCAATAGAAAGCATACGCCAAAGAAAGAGAAGGAACAGACCAATCATGATCACAGCCACAAGGAATCCCATCTCTTCGGAGATAATCGCGAAAATCGAATCACCCGCAACTTCTGGTAAGTACTGAAACTTCTGACGCGAATGTCCGTACCCAAGACCAAAGAACCCACCTGAACCAATCGCCAGAAGGGCTTGGTTGATATGGTATCCAATCCCCTGTGGGTCAAGTTCTGGATGCAGGAACGTGGTAAGCCGTTGCGCGCGATACGGAGCGGCGGCGATCAAGAGCCCAAGGCTTGAAAAGCCTCCAAGCACCAATCCCACCACATAAACGACTGGAGCGCCGGCAACAAAATACACAACCAGCGACATGGCGGCGATGATCGACATCGTCCCAATGTCGGGCTGTAATACCATCAATAACATGATGGTTCCAAGTACTCCGACAAAGGGAAGGAATCCTCCATGAACATCACGCACACTCTGTCGGTCGCGCTGAGCAAGCCAGGCCGCAAGGTAAAACAAAAACATCAGCTTCACGACCTCAGCAGGCTGCAAAGAAAACACTCCTCCAATCGAAATCCATGAATGGGCACTCCCTATGCCAGCCGAAAGTCCAGGAATGAACACGAGGACAAGCAGCACAATGGAAAGAATCAAAAAATTCCATGCGTGCTTGCGCCAAAAGGTATAAGGGATCTTGGATAATGCGATAAGCGCTCCAATACCCGGAAGCAAACCGAAAATGATTTGATGTTTTACAAAATAATACGAATCGGCAAATTCAGCATAACCACTAGGTGCTGAAGCGGAAAGGAGCATGACCAAGCCAAAGAGAATGATCGTGCCAACGATCAGGAGCAGTATGTAGTCAGTGGCTCCAGATGTTCGACTCATGGTCTTAGACAAGGGCGTCCAAAAGGATAAGAGAAACGCCGACGGCAGCGGCAATCATGGAAATCACCCACATGCGCATGACGATCTGTGGTTCGGGCCATCCAATCGCTTCAAGATGATGGTGAATCGGGGAGGAACGAAAGAGACGCTTTTGAAAAAAAGTACGAAATCCAATCTGTGCAATCACAGAAGCCGATTCCAGGACAAAGACAAACCCAATAATCGGCAGAAAGATTGCTGAATTTGTAAGCATGGCAACAATTCCAAGCGTCACACCCAATGACATCGCACCGGTATCCCCCATGAAAAACCGAGCGGGATGAATGTTAAACCACAAAAACGCCAGAAGCGCTCCCAGGATGACCCCACAAAACACAGCGAGATCATACCGTCCTTGAGCAAAGGCAATAACGGCATAGGCTCCAAACGACGTAAGAAGCGTCCCCCCAGCAAGTCCATCAAGGCCATCGGACTCATTCACCGAAAATGCGGTGGATACGATCACGAGAATGAAAAACGGGACATACCAGAATCCGACGTTGAAATCGCCGACAAACGGAATGTGCAATAAATCCCAATCCAGTTTTACGCGGAACCACCAAGCGCCCACAACCGCAATCGCTGTATAGATAAGAAGCCGATGTCGCATGCGCAGACCTCCCCCTTTGGGACCGATTCCGCGAACATTAAAATAGTCATCAACAAATCCAACAATCGCAGAGGCCACAAGGGCACCCAGAGGCAAGAGTGTCTCGGATCGACTCAGAAAATTGAGTCGTGACCAAATCGAACCCTCGGACAGGAAGGGGGCGACATGATAGAACACAACAGCCAACACAAGAACCGTACCCCAAATCAAAATTCCACCCATGGTCGGCGTTCCTTGTTTTTTCTCGTGAAGCTTCGCGAAGATCGGAGCGTCGTGCTCCGTGCGGATGACCTTCCCCATTTTCCACTCTTGCAATAATCGAATGAGAAGTGGCGCCCAGGCAAACGCAACAACAAAGGCCACTGCGCTCAGCAACAGGACTCGAACGATTTCAAACGATTCCAACGTCATACATTAATAAGCACAATCAATACCATCGCAACCAGGAGAATAAACTCCACACAGGGTGTGGCCGCCGCGAAAAAGAGCGCAAGCGTTTTTTGTGTGCGATAGGACCGAGCTTGAATCAAAAGGTTCAGGAGGAGAAAAAAGGTCCCAAGAGCGGGGAGGAAAAAAATTTGATAGATCGAGCCAAGTCGATCAACACCAAGATAGATATTATAGTGAAGCGCAATAAAGGGAGTCTCTGCGGCCAGGGGAAGGATACGCCACACCGGTAGAGCGATGGTCGCGGCCAAAAAAAGAATCGAGAGGCCTGCACTCCATCTCACCATGAGGTTCTTTTGGAACATCAGTCGAAACGACTTGACCATCTCCTGAAGATCTTTTTTGTACGGATGAACAGCCACACTATTCTACGGAGATTACGTCTTTAACCTCTGGAATGGCATCATGCAGAGCTGCCTCAATTCCCATCTTGAGCGTAATCTCGGACATGGGACATCCAACACAGGCACCCTTCATGCGAACATGAACCGCTCCTGTCTGTGCATCAAATTTCACCAGTTCGATCCCTCCCCCATCCAAACGAAGCGCAGGGCGAACCTGTTCAAGAACCGACTCAATCTGTTGTTCAATCTCATTCATACCATTCTTATGATATCAAAAAACACTCCACTACGGGAGTGCTTTTTGTTACTTGGTTTTTTCTACATTCGCGAATACGCGGTGCTTGAGTGCGCCGTGGAAGTTCGCCATTTTTTTCTGGGTAAACTTCACGACCCCAGCGACGGCCGCATAAAGCGTGTCGTCACCGCCGATCTGAACATTTTTTCCTGGGTGGATCTTTGTCCCGCGCTGTCGGACAATAATTTGTCCAGCGTTGGCCGGGCTTCCGTCTCCCACTTTCACGCCAAGGCGTTTACCATGAGAGTCTCGGCCCAAACTTGTAGAACCACCCGCCTTTTTATGTGCCATAGAATGGCAGAACTTCCGTCGTTGGCGCATGCCTTTGTCGCCACCTGCGTTTTCCGCTCAACGTACGTTTTAGTACGCCTTGCGGAAAGCCTCGGTGGCTTCGCGGCCTGCATCCAACGCCGAAACTTCTGCAAAGTTAAGGGTTTGGATTTCGCCGGAAAGTGTACGGGAATGGATAAATTGTGTCAATCTTTACCTCCAAAACGACAAGACCCACCTCCATTGCGTTGAAGGTGGGTCCGTTTGAGCCGCAGTGGCGGCTCAGGTCAGGGGCAGGCCAGGATCTGGCGTTGCTCATAGGTCGTGCCCGGGTCCAAGCACATCGGGTCGACGCTGGTGGACGACGAGCGGACCGGGATCGAGAGCGACGCGGGTGCGGCAGTCTTGACCGTGCCCATGGCGAGGTCGACTCTCTCCGTCCAGGTGACGTAAAGGAAGAGGCCGGCCAGAACGACGAAGACGGCACGCCAACGGTTGTCAGCGACGTGACGGAAGGCGAACTCCACCGCGAAGACGCAACCGGCACTGGCAAGGACCTCGGTCACGATTCGAAGGTCGGATCTGGGACTGACTCCGTGAAGCTGCTGAACGAAGCCGCCAATGGCGCCGACGATGACGAGGGCGGCAAGCATCTTCCAGTACCAGGCCCAACCTCGGGTGGCGATCGAGATACCGGCGCGGATGGCGCCCCAGATCGCAAGGAGAAACAACAAACCATTGTACATGGACTCCATGAGAGTGCTCCGGGGGAATGTTGAGAGAGGTGAAGAACGAAACGGAACGCCACAATATATCAAAAAATCACGATTTTGTCAACCGTGATTTTGCCGATTCCAGAAATGTTGGCCTATTTTTTCTTGAGCGCAGAGGCAATGAATGCTTTAAAAATCGGATGTGGTCGCAGAGGTCGCGAGTGAAACTCCGGATGGAATTGAACTCCCACAAAAAACGGATGTCCTTTTAACTCAACGATCTCGACGAGCCCGGTCTGAGGATTCACTCCAGAAATGATCATCCCCTTCTTCTCAATCGCATCGGCGTATTCATTGTTAAATTCGTAGCGATGACGATGTCGTTCCGAGATCAGAGCTTTTCCATAGGCCTTGCGTGCAACGGTCCCTGCCTTGAGCTCACAATCATAGGCCCCGAGTCGCATGGTGCCACCATATCGATTTTCTCGGATGTTTTTTAGCTGGACAGGGTTCACATGAATAATCGGATCCTTTGTCTTCTCATCGACTTCAACCGTATGCGCACCAACTTTCCCAAGGACGTTTCGAGCAAACTCGACCGTCGCCAATTGCATTCCGTAACAAATGCCGAAATACGGAATTTTTTTCTCACGACAATATTTTACTGTTGAAATCACTCCTTCGATGCCACGGGTTCCAAATCCTCCTGGTACCAGAACACCGTCAAAGGCATTAAGGTCCGAGATTTTCTTACTTCCATCTTCGAAATGCTCTGAATTGATCCACTCCATTTCGATCTTTGCCTTGTTCGCCCAGGCGGCATGCTTGAGTGACTCGATAACCGAAATATAGGAATCAGACAACGTGTAGTCACCGGTAGCAAAATATTTTCCCACAATACCGATCCTCACCGTCTTTTTGGCATTCGATTGTACGGCGGCCATCTCTTTCCATTTGCGCAAGTCAGACGTTCGTGGTTTGAGTCCAAATTTTTTCAAAATACTAGAAGAGACGTGCTGTTCCTCAAAAAGAGCTGGGATATCATAGATGGACGACACATCCGGAGCTGAGATAACTGCGTCAGGTTTCACGTTACAAAAAACTCCCAGTTTCTCCCGACGTGGCTTATCCATGTACTGCTCTCCACGACAAACAATAAAATCTGGATGAATCCCTGTGCTGTTGAGGGTCCGTGTGGCGTGCTGCGTTGGTTTGGTTTTCATTTCTCCCAAATGCTTTGGAACTGGCAGGTAACTCACAAGCACAAACAACACGTGGTCAGGATCATCCAAGTGCATCATCCGAGCCGCTTCAAGGAAGAGAATGTTCTCATACTCCCCAACGGTTCCTCCGATCTCGACCATCGTAATATCTGCTTTCGCCTTTTCCGCAGCCGTGCGAATGCGACGAATCACTTCCTGTGGAATATGGGGAACGACTTGTACACATCGACCCTTATATTCCAGATTTCGTTCCTTCTCGATCACAGTTTGGTACACACGACCCGTGGTCATGTAGTTCGTACTGGTGAGGTCTGTATCAAGAAAACGCTCATAGTTCCCCATGTCCTGGTCTGTCTCATCGCCATCATCCGTCACAAACACTTCCCCGTGCTCAAGTGGATTCATCGTTCCCGCGTCCACGTTCACATACGGATCGATCTTAATGGAAGTAATGTTGTAGCCCCGGGATTGAAGAATTTTTCCTATCGAAGCGGTCGTGACACCCTTACCAACGCCAGACATCACTCCGCCAACAACGAAAATGTAACGATGAATCATAGTCTCTCTATTTTTCTTCAATGACGACTTTGATCTCTGCTTCAAATCCGTGAGGGAGCGTGAGGTTGACGGTGTAGTCACCCGGCTCTTTAAACGGATGTTCAAGATTAATCCACTCAGGATCAACTTTGAAACCTTCCTTTTTAAGTCCGTCAGCGATGGCTTTTTGGTTCACCGCGGCGTAGAGAATTCCCCCATCGCTCACCTTCTCCTGCATGATCAATTCGAAACCTTCCAATGAGGCTGCGAGATCACCTGAAACGGACATCTCGCGATGCTCCTTTTTAGAGATCGCCGCCTGCTTGTCCGCCTTCTTTTTAAGCCCATCCGCTGTTGCAGCCACGGCGAGATTCTGTGGAAACAAAAAGTTGCGTGCGTGTCCGTCTGATACGTCCACAATATCTCCCTCCTTCCCAAGATCCTTCACATCTATCATGAGAATGACTTTCATACGGGCCGATTATACCATACGCTCCTTGAGATCCTCGAGAACCTCAAGTGCATGTTTTTCTGGCTTCACGGCCTCGTAGATTTTCGCGATGTTCCCGTCTGGATCAATAAGGAAAGATACGCGATGGATCCCCATATATCTACGTCCCATGAATTTCTTCTCTCCCCACACCCCATACTTTTCTACAAGCGTCTTATCTTCATCTGCAAGCAGCGTAAAAGGCAGGTCATACTTGTCGGCAAACTTGGCATGGCTCTTTGGAGAATCGACACTGACTCCAAAAACTTGAATATTGAGCTTCTTAAACTTTGGCCAAGCATCGCGAATCATACACGCCTCCTTGGTACAGCCGGGTGTATCGTCTTTGGGATAAAAATAGAGCAAGATCCACTGACCTTGATAATCAGCGAGTGAGTGACTCTTCCCCTCCTGATCTGGGAGAGTGAAGCTTGGTGCTTTTTGTCCTGGTTTCAACATACGATCACAGTATAACAAAAAACCGGAGGGCTTTGTGATGTTCCCTCCGGTTTCCTCCTGACTACTTACATTTTGTACACTTCTTCTCAAGCAAAAGCACGATGGCTGAAAGGCCAACGAGTATGTAGACGAGCTTGACCAACCATGGCCAACCGCCAAAAAGCGTCTCGACGAGGTTCCAATCAAGGAGTCCAACGAGACCCCAGTTAATGCCTCCTACCCAAAGGAGCCACCAGGCGACACAATGCATGCCGCACTTACCTTGGTGCATCATAAAAAAAACGTTAGAATTATAGAGACATCGTAGCACTTCATCTCTTTCCTATCGATCATCTTATCCACATCTATGAAATTCCACTCGAACAAGGCTCTTCTGTCGGATCCGTCCCTTTCCTCTCTTTTGGAAACAATGGCCCCATACCGGGAACATCTTGCATCGGTCGCCCAACGAACCGATTATCTTGAACCTGAATCCTCCATCCAGCTTCCTGGAAATCAGGAGCTTATCAAACAGTTGAAGGAGGCGGCCAAACGACTGCACTCTCCTACCCTTCAGTACGTGATCATTCTCGGTATTGGTGGATCCAACCTGGGAACACAGGCTGTTTATGAAGCCATTGCTGGATCGATGAATCTCCTGGTCGACCGACTCCCCAAGCTCTTGTTTCTGGATACGGTCACAGACGAAAAAATGACCGCGGTCACTCGAGTTTTCGAACAACTGACACACAAAGGAGACTTCCTTGCTTTCGTCATCAGCAAATCGGGAACCACCACAGAAACCATCGCCAACATGGAGGTCCTCTGGGCCAGCGCCACAGAACAACTTGGTGATGTGCGAGACCGTTTTGTCTGCATCACGGACGAGGGATCAAAACTCTGGAACGTCGCCAAGGAGAACAAACTCGAGGTCTTTTCCGTCCCGGCACAGGTCGGAGGACGATATAGCATCTTCTCGGCTGTAGGACTCTTGCCGCTTGCTCTGGCTGGGGTTGATACAGACGAACTCACCGTCGGAGCCAGACGGGCGCTTGTGGACGGAACCTCTGCAGACCCTTCAAAAAACCACTCCCTTGTCAGTGCGTGCCTCACGTACATCCAAATGCAAGCAGGGCGCTCAATCCGAAATACCTTCCTCTTTTCTCCAAAGCTGGAGGCTCTCGGAAAATGGGAACGCCAGCTCGTCGCAGAAAGTCTGGGGAAAGATGGGAAAGGAATCATGCCTATTATTTCTATTGGCTCAACAGATCTTCACTCCATGGCTCAACTGTACTGGGGTGGACCGGACACGACATTTACCTATCTCGTATCCTCATTTACCGGAGCGGTTCATGCCGTTCCACAGCGTCTTGCTCTTCCTGGACTCGTTCAACATATCTCAGGCACGTCACTTGAAGGGATCATGCAATCGATTTTTGGAGGTGTGAAAGCGGCGTATGAAAAAACCGCTCGGCCCTATGTCGAAATCGACCTGGAACAAGCGGATGCCAGAGAACTGGGATATTATCTCCAATTCCGGATGCTCGAGACTATGTATTTAGGTCAGTTCCTTGACGTGAATGCCTTCGACCAACCAGCGGTCGAGCTCTACAAGTCTGCCACGCGAGATCTTCTGCAATCCATGCGCTAAATCAGATACGTTCAAATGAATCGACAAGGTCTTCAAACGTCTTGGTGTCTTGCTCGTAGGAGATCACGATTAAATTTCCGTTCAAGGGAAGGACGATGAGTCGCGCGGGGGACGACGCGGTTCCAGACCCCTTCAGGACGAACGCCTGTCCCCCAGCAAACTCAACAATCTGTTGGGCCGCATCTCCAGTCGGATAAAAAAACGACAGATTCTGCGAAAGCCACTCATGTGGAGAACGCACACCCTCAATTCCACGAATCGTAAAAAAGTTCGTTTCTCCTTCCACAAAAAAAATCACCCCTGAATCTTCCTGGGCAGAAATAGCCGTCTGCTCCTGCGTAAGGGCATACGGAACGGCTCCTTCAGGAAGGGTGATCCTGTAGCCAAATCTGGTATTTTGATAGATATTCTCTTGAGGGGAAACAACCTCCTTCTCCTCGTTTTTGGGGACAATTTCTGAAGCAGGAGTGGAGATCCCACACCCAGAAACAACCAATAGAACGGTACAAATGAGCCAGGTGCCTTTCATAGAATCAAACATCGGGGTCATTTTATCATTGACATAAAACAAAAACTATGGCATGCTTTGGTCGGTTCTCTTGTTAGTTATAATAAGAGGTACCGCTCCTAAGTCACTCGGCCAGCTGAGCTGGCCACTTGTCACTCTTATTGTGAACAACAAGTTATTCGTTGGCTCCCTGCCATGGTCAGTCGACGATGCCCAGTTGTCCGAGCTCTTCTCGGCCCACGGCAACGTCGTCTCTGCTCGCGTCATCACTGACCGCGAGACAGGTCGCTCACGCGGATTCGGCTTCGTCGAATACGCAGATGAGGCTACCGCTCAGGCAGCTATGGAAGCCCTCGACGGCTCCATGATCGAAGGTCGCGCTATCAGCGTGTCATTCGCTCGCCCAAAGGCTGAATAACATAAAATCGGCGATCTGCTTGCTCTTCAGTCGCAAACTCGCTCAACGACCAATTTGGTCGTCTCGTGGGCTTTGCTCCTTGCAGAGCGGCGCATCTCATCCGATTTTCTGTCATTTAAGCTGTAATCAAAAACCGTTCCGGTTCGCCGGGCGGTTTTTGATTTTGTGGGGGAAAAAAATCCACCCCGTGATGGGTGGATGGAGCTAGGCTGCGAGGGAAACGCCTTCAAGCTTCGCAAGCGTCCGGAAAATCTCCGAGCGTGCAAAGAGTTCTGGGACGGAATGAGCGATTGTCTCGATCTGACTCTCGCCAGGAGCGAGTGAATCGACTGGCTTGAGCACAACGAAGGTGTCGCAACGCAACACAGTAGAGAGCCGGTGCGCGATGATGATCGCGCTTGCCTCCTCTTGTGCGAGGAGCTGATCAATACCCGATTGCACGGCTGCTTGATTCTCAGCGTCCAGACTAGACGTCGCCTCGTCGATGATCATGAAGCGCGGACGCTTGATGGCCGCCGCCCCGATCATAACGCGCTGTGCCTCTCCACCGGAGAGCTTTACGCCGTTTCGACCGACGCGGGTGTCCAGACCGTGGGTAAGACGTGCGCCGAAATCGATGCGGAGCAAACGCATGATCTCCCAAATCTGCTCGTCGCTGATCTGTGCACGGTCCGCCGATGATAGGCTGTAGAGGAGATTGTCGCGGAGCGTCCCATCGAAGACGCGTGCTGTTTGAGGGATGTAGCCCACCAGCCGTCGCCAGGATGAAAGCGAAATCTCTCTCAGATCACGGCCGTTCACGCGGATCACACCCTGTTCCGGGTCCATGTAGCGTTGTACGAGTCGTGTAACCGTGCTCTTCCCGGCCCCACTGGGGCCGATGAGTGCGATCTTCTCTCCAGGCCTCACCGTGAAAGTGAGACCCGAAAGAACCTGTACGGCCGAACCATTTTTGGCATGGCGTTTGTGATCGTAACTGTGACCCAGGCCATCGAACTCTACCTCCACAGGACCGTCGTTGAGCACGATCGGTTGATCGATCTGCGCCAGCTGATTAGGAAGCGATAGGGAGTGACGCAGCGACTTGAGGCTTGGTGTACACCAATTTACCTCACGCTCGACACGCGCTAGAAAGCGCATCTGCTGACTGGCCATACCAGCCCATGTAAGAATCGGTACGACGTCCACAACGGCCATGTGTCCTTCCCAGACACGCCAACCGGCATAGAGCCCGGCAAGGGTCACAGAGAAGCCGGCCAAGAGTGAGCGAGGCATGGTGCCTCGGATATAGGCGAGCCAGATCTTGCGATCAGCTTCAAGGGCCTTCGTGAACTCCTGGTTCATCACCTCGATTTCTTCCCCATCTCGGCCACTGGTGACCACACGCTCCACTCCCTGCCAGCGCTCTCCCCGCTTACGTGTGAGCGCGCGGAACATCGACTCGACCGGTTCCATATAAACCGTGACGAGACGATTGAGTGACAGGGAGATCAGGAAGTTCCCCACAAGCGTCGCGGCAATGATGAGGCAGCACACGGGGGATATCAGGAAGAGCATGAGCAAGGAGAGCACAAGCGTCAACCCCGAATCCACCCCACTGAATAGAATCGATTTCTGAACCATATCGAACCGGTTCCAGCCCTTCTCCATGTTCTCTTGTGTGAGTTTGCCACCTTCTTCCAGGTGGAGTCCCAGGTTCTTCGCGAAGAAAATCTTGTTGATCCGATGATCCATGGTGCGCAGGTTCTCACCCAGCGTGAGCTCGATGAAGTGCCCTGCCCGCCACTCAAACACGGATCCCAACACGTAGGTCAGCGCAATCCCCACGACCGCGATAATCGCGAAGGTGAGGTTGTGTTGGTAGAGGCCGTCGATTCCCATTCCCATCAGGTAGGGATAGGCCAGGCTTACCGCTCGGGAGAGCATGCTCCAGAACAGGAGATGCTTGAAGAAGGTACGCGCCGTGTCGTTCACGAACTCGCGGTTGCACCAGCTCAGAATGTCACGCGTCTCGCGCATGGACTTGAGGTAGCCCAAAAGAGAGGTCTGATTACCCTGAGTGAATTCGCGCTCTTCCATGGTCTCTCCTGCGTGTGAATGAAGGAACGAAGAAAGAACCCCGCGTTTCAGCGAGGGATCACTATTTTCAAACAATCCAGTTTAAAAACAAGAATCCGACGCCGAAACAAAAGACATACCTGGTGCTGAAACATCAGCAGCGGGTGCAATGACGAATCGGTTTGCCGTGGTGTTGGTCATAGCAAGTTTCGGCGTTAAAAGTTAATGAGAAGACACGATAACAAATCAAAAACTCCCAGTCAAGGGAGCTTCTTTTCCTAACGAAGTTGTTGGGCAACGAATGCCCAATTCACATAACCCCAAAATCCGTTAATAAACGAACCACGGTCATTGCGGTGGTCGATGTAGTAGGCGTGCTCCCAGTCGTCGATAGTTAGCAATGGTGTCTCGTTTGTCTGCGCCGGTGTTTCAGCGTCATGGAAACCTTTTACTGAGAGCTTCCCCTCTGGAGTACGAACAAGCCAGGCCCAGCCAGAGCCAAAATGCGTTGCAGCGACATCAGTAAACTGATTTTTGAATTGCTCGAAAGAACCGAAGTCGCGGTCGATGGCCGATGCGAGCTCGCCGCCTAGTGTCTGTGGCTGAGACGACAGACAATTCCAGAAATAACTATGGTTGAAGTGCTGTGCCGCAAGGTTGAAGATTTTTTGATTCTTTCCTCGTGAGCCAGCGATTACCTCTTCGAGTGTCCGTCCCTCGAAGTCGTTTCCAAGGACCGCCGCGCTGAGCTTCTGCACATAGCCCGCATGATGCTTGCCGTGGTGATAGTCGAAGGTCTCGGCGGTGGTCCACGAGCCGAACGCATTTTTGTCGAATGGGAGTTCTGGAAGTTCAAACATAGGATGAAGGTTAATCGAGTCCATTGTGAGTGATGATTGAACGGTACACGGCAACGGATGACCGAGCAACTCGACGACAGTTGGCAAAATCGACTTCGAAAAGTCCGAAGCGTGGGAAGAATCCATCTGACCATTCGAAGTTATCCAACAACGACCAGTGGAAGTAGCCTCGTAGATCGACCCCTTCACTCATCGCTTGATGCGCAAACTGGAGAGACTCGGTGAGGTACCACGCACGGTGGCGATCATCTTTGTCAGCCAATCCGTGCTCGGTGATATAGACCGGTTTGCCATATCGTTTAAGACCTTTCAACACTCGATACAATCCTTCTGGGTAGAGCTCCCATCCTAAATCTGAAACGATCTTCTCCTGCTTTCCGAGTTTGAGATCGACGGAGTTGTGAAAGTAGTAGTTGAGACCGATGAAGTCCTGGTGACGGCACACACGATTGAGGAACCACTCGTTCCAGAAGTAGGTCGAGGCTCTGGCAATGAGCTGGTTCACCATCCACGGCTGTTTGGCCGAGAAGTGGATGTTGTGTTTGGAAAGTCCGACTTGGAGCGATGGCTGAATCTTCTTGATCGCCTCGTACGCCTGCTTGTGAGCCTGGACCAGATGCCGAGCCACACGAATTGTTTTTCCAAAACTTCGCTCCTGCGGCGGCCACTTTCCCGAGTAGTAGGAGTTCGAGGCGTAGACAAGCGGCTCGTTAATCGTGATCCAAAACTTCACCTGCGAACCGAGCGCTTCGACTACCTTCTGCGAGAACCTCACGAAATCTTCGACCGGCTTATGCGAGAGCCACCCCCCTTGGTCACGCACCCACAATGGGAGCGGCCAGTGCCACAGCGTCACAAACGGCTCTATTCCCTCTTCTTTCAGTCGACGTACAAAGAACGCATATCGCTCAATCACCGCTTCGTCGAATTGCCCGCGCTCGGGCTCGATGCGAGACCACTCAACCGAGAATCGATAACTGTTCACACCCAACTCCTTGAGGCACTTCACGTCTTCCTCGAACTGATTCCACGAGTCGCACGCCGCGCCGGAGACAAACTCCTCTGGGTTTTTTCCCTCTTGTCGCAAAGACGCCTGTCGGTCCATCGATGTTTCCCACTGCGACCAATCGTTGACGGTGTTCCCTTCAATCTGGTGCGCGGATGTTGAACAGCCCCAGAAAAAATCTTTTGAGAATCGGCTCGTCATACTAGACCTCGACGGTGGAGCTTAGCGCGAAATGATCGGAAACGTCGTCCTCGTGCTGGCGATGCTCCAAAATCTCAAGTGAGGCACTGACGAACATCAGATCCACGACCGCCGTGGCGTATCCAGGGTTCGTTTTGTGCCTCATGTTAAAAGACGTTACACGATGGTCATTCCTAAACACGTTGACGAGATGCTCTTCGATCATAGCGGTGGACTTTGTCGTCTCCTGCACATTGAAGTCGCCAGCGAGGAAGACGGAATCATATGGACTGATGGCCTCGACGATTGTCTGCGCCATCATGAGGCGGCGTTCGTTGTCATCGCCATCTTTTCCCCACACACCCTGGGTGTTGAACACTTGGAGCTTGCGATCATTCACTTCAACAGCGACTCGCTGAAGATTGCGAGGAGTAATCTCATAGTATTCCGGTTTGTCTTCTCGTTCCCCATACGGGTGGTCATAAAAATACACCTGACTTTCAATGATGGGGAACTTCGAGAGAATCGCATTCCCCTGCTCGACTTTGCCAAAATCTGTTCGCTCGAGAAACGCCGGCGCAAAATGTTCATGAGCATAATCAAGTTCCCCTCGCAGTACATCCATCGATCGAAACTTCCACTCCCAGGTCGCCTCATGCCCGTCGTAGACTTCCTGCATGAGGACGATGTCCGCGTTCTCCCGTTTAAGGAACGCCAAAACCTCATCCATGAGATTTCCTCCCTGCCACAGATTCAAACAAAGACATTTTAACTTCATATTTTTGATCTTTTCAATTCATTGAGTTCCTGTATAATGCCGATCGTTATAGGGGTGTGGTGAAATGGTATCACGAAGGTCTCCAAAACCTTTATTCAGGGTTCGAGCCCCTGCGCCCCTGCCA
>SXGT01101389.1_pt1 | contig 27258 bp, 25 predicted proteins | sample 3176221 | NCBI WGS metagenome assembly SXGT01 (sample SAMN11356862, study PRJNA531348) | freshwater metagenome | isolation source: freshwater sample F1-120 | place: China: Fuxian Lake, Yuxi | collected 2017-12-25
CTGTCGAAGATCGAAGCCGGCCGCATGGACATCGAGCTCGTCGAGATCGACCTCGTCGGCCTCGTCTACGACGTGCTCGAGATGCTGCGGCCACGCGCCGTGCAACGTGGGCTCGGGTTCGGCGCCAACGTGTTGGCCCCCTTCCCGCGCCGCCTGCGGTCCGACCCGACGCGCCTGCGTCAGATCCTGGTCAACCTGATCGGCAATGCGATCAAGTTCACCGAACAAGGCTCGGTGACGGTCGAGATCGACTTCCGGCCGAACCAGGAACGCCCGCTGACGCTCGCCGTCGTCGACACCGGCATCGGCATTCCGGTCGATCGCCTGCCAGGCCTGTTCGAACCGTTCCGGCAAGCGGACTCGTCGACGACGCGCCGTTTCGGAGGCACTGGCCTCGGCCTCGCGATCTCCAAGCGTCTGGCCGAACGCATGGGCTCGACGCTGACGATCGCCAGCGTGCCGGGCAAGGGCAGTTGCTTCACGTTGGCGATGCCAGCGATCAGCAGCGGCGAGCTCGTCACCACGATCGGCAGCCCGATCGTCGAGCCGACGCGCGTCCAGGTTCCGGCGGCCACCATGCTCGCCGGTCGGCGCGTGCTCGTCGCCGAGGACGGCCCCGACAACCAGGTGCTGATCCGTCGCCTGCTCGAACGCTGGGGCGCCTCGGTCACGCTGACGCCGAACGGGCGCGACGCGGTCGATCAGGCGCTCGCGGCGGAACGCGGCCAGTTGCCGTTCGATCTCGTGCGGATGGACATGCAGATGCCGGTCATGGACGGCTATGCCGCCACCGCGGCGCTGCGCGGGCAGGGCTTCGCCGGGCCGATCGTCGCGTTGACCGCGAACGCGATGCAGGGCGATCGCGAGAAGTGCCTCGCCGTCGGTTGCACGGACTATGCGACCAAGCCGTTCCGTCGGCCCGAGCTCGAGAAGATCTTCGGCCGGCTGCTGGTCGACATGGCGCCCCTCGCCGAGACGAACTGATCCGGGTTTCGCGCCCCCACCGTTCGCAGCCGGCCGACTCGCCCGTAGACAGGTGCCATGCCACTTCGTCGCTGCGTGCGCGCCACCGCTCTCGTCGTTGCTGCCCTGCTGTGGCCTCGTTGGGTCGCGGCCCAAACGCCAGCGCCGGAGCCCCAGCCCCAGCCCGCGCTCGAACGCCGCCTGCTCGTCGTCAACAAAGCGGAGCATTCCGTGTCGATCTTCGACGCCGCGGCGCGGCGCGAAGTCGCAGTGCTGCCGACCGGCCGCGGACCGCACGAAGTGGCGGTCGCCGCCGACGGCGCCCATGCAGTGATCACCGACTACGGCGACCAGAAGCCGGGCCAGACGTTGACCATCGTCGATCCGTTCGAAGCGAAGGTGCTGCGCACGATCACGCTGTCGGCGTCCGCGATCGGCAACGACGGCAAGAAGGCGGAGAAGGCGTTCCTGCGGCCGCACGGCGTGCAGTTCGTGGCTGCGACCAAGGTGGTCGTCACCAGCGAGGTGGGGCGCCGGCTGCTGCTCGTGGATGTGACGACCGGCGCCATCGAGCGCACGTGGCCGACGGTGCAGGGCACCATGCACATGGTGGCGCTCAACGCCGACCGCACGCGCGCCGCGGCGACCAGCATCCGAGAGGGCAACGTCGTGTTCTTCGACCTCGCAACCGAAGGCACGGCGAGTCCACCGCCGATCGCCTGCGGTGAGCAGAGCGAGGGCCTCGCGATCTGCCCGCGCAGTGGCGACACCTGGGTCGGCAACCGCGCCGCCGACACGGTGTCGATCGTCGACGCCACCGGCAAGGTGACGCAGACACTCGACGTCGGCGACTTCCCGTTCCGCCTGGCGTTCACGCCCGATGGCGCCCATGCGCTCGTGGCCTGCGCCGAAGGTGACGTGCTGCAGGTGTTCGACGGCAAGACGGCGAAGCTCGTTCGCGAAGTGTCGATGTCCGGCGACCGCAGCGAACAAGGCAGCCTGCCGATGGGCATCACCACCGACGACGAAGGCAAACGTGCCTATGTGACGTGCGGTCGCGGCGAGTTCGTCGCCGTCGTCGATCTGGCGGCCGGAACCGTGGTGGATCGACTGCCGGCGCGCAAAGGCTGTGATGGCATCGCGTGGGCCGTGCGCAAGGCGCCGGCCAGGGTGCCGATCACGCGCTGAGGAACTTCGCGTCGAGCATGCGCAGCGCCGTGGCGCCGATGGCTTCCGTGCCATCGAGCTCACCGCTGATCAGCTTCTGCATCGCGCGCGCCACGACCTGGTCGCGATCGACGTCGCTGCGGCGCGAACGTTCGGCGAGCCCTTCGACGGCGGCGGCGGTTTCGCGGCCAGCGGCGCTGATGCTCGCTTCGTCGCGCGGCACCGACGGGATGATCACCGTGCGTTGCGCTTCGGACCGCTTGCGGTCCGTGCTGCGTTCGACGTTGCTCTGGTTGGTGACGTTGCGGATGTCCATCGGGCCCTTCCTGTCGGAGGCTTCGTTGATCATCGGCATTGCCCCTAGCCACTTGAGAGTTTCGCTCGGAAAACTGTCGATGCCCGCAGCGGTACCGGTCGCACCGGCGTCTCGGCAGACGCTGCCGGTCCGGCACGATCTGCCGGAAGCCAGGTCGGCAGAACCGGCCGACCCCCCTGCCGATCCTGCTGTCGGTGCGCCATTTGCCCGCTCGCACCGCGCCATCGCCGATTGCGGCGCACTTGGCACGCCCCGTGCTCCTGTTCCCTCGAGGAATCGAAGGAACTGCCGCGATGTTGATCACAGTGCGAGGACGTGTCGAGTCGGACCCCATGCGCGTGCCGCAAGCGGCCAGCATGACCACTGGTTTCGATGCGGCGTTCGAGCAGGTGCTGCAGCAGACGGTCGCTGCCGAGGAAGCGGTGGCGGAACGTCCCGTTGCCAAGGCCGAACCAGCCACCGACGAAACCGCGGCCACCGAAACGACGTCGAGCCCGCCCGTCGCCGACGAGGCGACCGAGGCAGAGCCTTCGCTGCACGAATCGCCCACGCCGGCCGGCGACGAAGTCACGGGCCACAGCACGCTCGGCTCGCAGGCCGAGGTCACCAACAGCATTCGCCGGGGGGAGCCGGGTCGGCAGGAAACTGCAGGCAAAGGAACCGACTCTCCCCGCACTTCTCCGACGACGAGCGAGCCGCTGCTCGCCGCGTTCGTGCAACAGCGCGCCATGGTGCCGGCGGCGCCGACGATCGCCGGCACGACCGGCAAGGTCGAAGGCATCACCGCGGCGCGCGGTGCCGAAGCGAGCGGGCGCAGCGTCGGCCTCGGCGGCGCCGCCACCCGTCACAACGCACCGCTGCAGGCGCCCGCGACCGCCGCGTCGTATCGCACTTCGGGCGCCGCCACCGCCGAGATGCTCGAGCAAGCGCGCGATTCGGTGTTCAAGCAGATCCTGCTGAAGCTGAACGGCGACGGCGGCGAGATGCGACTGCACCTCGATCCGCCCGAGCTCGGCGAATTGGACCTGCGCCTCGTCGTCGAGAGCGGCAACCGCCTCGCCCTGACGATGGCAGCCGAACGGCCCGAGATGACCGACCTGCTGCAGCGCCACCTCGACGAACTGAAGCAAGCGCTGCAGGCCGCGGGGCTGGAAGTCAGCGGCGCTTCAGTGCAGACGCGCAGCGAGTTCGCGCGCGAGCAGAAGGCCCGCGACGAAGCCTTCACCTCGAACCCCGACGCCGCCGGCCAACCCGACGACGACGACACGACCATCACTCCGGCGCGCGGCGGCTACGTCAGCGCGACCGGTCTCGACTTCTGGGCCTGAACCACACGCAAACGACCATGAGCTTCTCAAGCATCCAATCCCTGAACGGCGGCGGCGGCACTTCGGTGCTGCAGACACAGAAGGCGACCTACGGCGACAACCCGTTCCTGCAGTTGCTGACGACGCAGCTGCAGAACCAGTCGCCGCTGGAGCCCGTCGACAACGAGAGCTTCATGAACCAGATGGCGAGCTACACCACGATGCAGGAGCAGCGCGACCTCAACTCGAACATGCTCAAGCTGCTCGACTACCAGGGCGTGCTGGCGCGCGTGCAGGGCCTGAGCCAGGGCAGCGCGCTGCTCGGCAAGGAAGTGTCGTTCGCCGGCGAGGGCGGTGTCGAAGCCCGCGCCAAGGTCGAGTCGGTCTACGTCGCCGAGACGGGTGACGTGCGCCTGAAGCTGGCCGGGGGCAAGGAAATCGACGTGCGCGAAGTGCTCGGCATCGCCGAGGTCGCCGCGCCGCCGCCCGCGACCGGCACGGCCGCCAACAATTCGTCGTCGTCATCGGGTTCATCGAACTCGTCGACGGCAACCGCCTGATCCGCACCACCCACTCCTAGCCGAACTGCACCATGGTCAGCACCGCGCTCTACACCGGCCTGTCGGGACTTCGCGTCCACCAGACCTACATCGACGTCATCGGCAACAACCTCGCGAACGTCAGCACGCCCGGCTTTCGCGGCTCGCGCGCGACGTTCAGCGACATCCTGAGCTTCACCGTGCGATCGGGCTCCGGCCCGAACGGCACCTTCGGCGGCGTCAACCCGTTGCAGATCGGCACCGGCGCCTTCATGGCGACGGTCGACACCGACATCAACCAGGGCACGCTGCAGGACACCGGCCGCTCGCTCGACGTGGCGCTGCAAGGGCGCGGCTTCTTCACGCTCAGCAACGGCATCCAGACGTTCTACTCGCGCGTCGGTTCGTTCGGCATCGACGCGAACCGCACGCTGGTCGACACCCGCACCGGCATGCGCGTCGTCGGCAGCTCGGGCACCGACATCACAGTCCCGGTCGCCGACACGCTGCCAGCCGCGCCGACCACGCAGATCCAGTTCCAGGGCAACCTGCCGGCGCGCGTCGGTGGTCCGCTCGAGGAGATCGTGCAGAGCAACGTGCCGCTGAAGCAGGGCACTGCCGCCAGCAAGACGGCCACCGCGTCCGGCGCCTCGGTTCCGCAGTTCGACCTGACCGCGTTCGGCGGCAAATCGATCCTGGTGTCGGTGAACGGCGGCGCGCAGCAAACGATCACCTTCCCGGCCGCGACGTTCAGCGCTCCACCGACCGGCCTCGGCCCGGCCAACGCCTCGACCGTGGCGGCATTGTTCAACGGCGTCGCCGGTCTCCAGGTGACCGCCAACGACACCGCCGGCACGCTGCAGTTCGACACGATCAAACTCGGCAGCTCCGCCTCGCTGAAGCTCGACGACGGCCCGTCGTCGGCCGGCCTGCTCGCCGCCCTCGGCAACCTGAACGCAACGCTGCAGTCGGGCACCGAACAGGTCGCCACGGGCTCCACCAACATCTCGCAGCTGACCGCTCGCAATTCCGCCTACGCGACCAACGACGCGATCACCGTGCGCGGCACCAAGCCCGACGGCTCGGTGTTCTCCGACACCTTCGTCTACGGCACGCCGCCGGCGCAGGACGGCACCACGATCGACCAGCTGGTCGCCTTCATCAACACCACGCTCGGCAACACGGGTGCGACGGCGACGCTGACCGCCGACGGCAACATCCGTCTCGCGGCGAACGACAAGGGCGAAGCGCAACTGAGCTTGTTCCTCGGCGACGTCACTGGCAACACCGGCACCGCCAGCTGGCCGAACTTCGTCGTGGCGCAGCAGGGCACCGACGCCGACACCGCCGTGACCTCGATCGACGTCGTCGACTCGCAAGGCCGCACGCACCCGGTCACGCTGACGTTCACGCGCAGCGTCACCGACCCGACCGTCTGGGATCTGCAGGGCGAAGTCGACAGCGCCGAGGGCGCCATCACGCAGGCTTCGATCGGCCAGATCCGGTTCAACGACAACGGCTCGTTCAACGTGATCGGCGGCGGCACCAACACGCTGTCGTTCGCCTGGAACGGCATCAGCGCCGCGCAGAGCGTGCAGGTCAACCTCGGCACCTCGGGCCAGTTCGACGGCGTCGCCCAGCTCGGCAACACCGCGACGGTCGCCGCAGTCGACCAGGACGGCTACGCCGCCGGCACGTTGCTCAACGTCGGCTTCAGCAACGCGGGCGAACTGGTCGGCTACTACAGCAACGGCCAGAGCCAGACGCTCGACACGCTGCGCATCAGCATGTTCAGCAACGAAGCCGGCCTGGTGCGCGCCGGTGACACGATGTTCATCGAGTCGCCCAACTCCGACGACGCCATCACGACGACCGCCAACGCCGCCGGCGCAGGTTCGGTGCGCGCCGGCCAGCTGGAGAACAGCAACGTCGACATCGCTCGCGAGTTCGTCAACCTGATCGAGGCGCAACGTGGCTTCCAGGCCAACTCGCGCGTCATCACGACGACCGACGAGATCCTGGCCGAACTCATGAACATCGTGAGGTAATCGTGACCGGCTACGGAGAAATCGCACTGGTGCGCGGGTTGTCGTTCCTCGCCGAGAAGCAGGCGGCGATCGCCAACAACCTCGCCAACGTCGACACGACGAGCTTCAAGCGTCGCGCGACGCAGGCCGTCGGCGACCAGAAGTTCCACTCGATGCTCGACCGCGAGATGACCGCCGTCGACTACTCGGAACGTACCGACCTGCAGCGCGGCACGATCCGCGAGACCGGCAACAAGTTCGACGTCGCCATCGACGGCCCGAGCTGGATGCGGGTGCAGGACGACAAGGGTCGCCAGTTCTACACGCGCAACGGCCAGCTGCAGCTCGACACGCAAGGCCGCCTGACCACGCGCGACGGCTTGAAGGTGCTCGACCAGGGCGGCCAGCAGATCCAGATCGGCACCGGCGAAGACGTCCCTGCCGAAATCACCTTCTCACCCAACGGCACGATCGCCAATCCGGTGACCGGCCAGACCTGGGGCCCGATCGCGCTGGTCACCTTGCCGGACCAAAGCACGCTCTCGCCGGTCGGCAAGAGTCTCTACGTCGACGCCAAGGACCAACGCGGCATCCAAGCCGGCGATGGCCTGCAGCAGGGCTTCCTCGAAGGCAGCAACGTCGACAGCCTGCAGGAACTGGTCCAGATGATCACGGTGGAGCGCAGCTTCACCGCGACGCAGAAGGCGCTCTCCGGGATCGGGCGTCTGCAAGAGAACCTGATCAACAACATGCTGAGGTAATTGCAATGCTCAAGAGTCTCTACACGACCGCCACGGGCATGAAGGCCCAGCAAACCATGGTGGACATGATCGCGAACAACATCGCGAACGTGAACACCGCGGGCTTCAAGAAGTCGCAAGCCTCGTTCGAGGACTTGTTCTACGTCACGCTGCAATCGCCAGGTCTCGCCAAGGGTGCTGGCGACGCCGCGGTGCCGATCGGCACGCAGATCGGCTCGGGCACGCGCCTGAACGGCACCACCAAGGTGTTCACGACCGGCACGCTCGAGATCACCGAACGCAACCTCGACGTCGCGGTCGACGGCGACGGCTTCTTCGCGGTGACCCTGCCCGACGGTTCGGTCGGCTACACGCGCGACGGCAACTTCCACCTCAACGCCGACGGCAAGCTGGTCACCGGCAGCGGCAACGTCGTGCTGCCGGAAATCTCGATGCCGAGCGACACGCTCGAAATCTCGATCGACCCGGAAGGCCGCGTCAGCGTGCGCACCGCCGGCAACCCGGACTCGTCGACGCTGCTCGGTCAGCTCAACCTGCACCGCTTCGTCAATCCGTCCGGCATGCTCGCGGTCGGCGCCAACGTGCTGCGCCCGACCGAAGCGTCCGGCGCGCCCATCACCGGCACGCCCGGTTCGACCGGCCTCGGCCTGTTGAAGCAGGGCTTCGTCGAACGTTCGAACGTGCAGATCGTCAACGAGCTGGTCAACCTGATCGTCGCGCAGCGTGCCTACGAGGTGAACAGCCGCGCGATCCAGGCCAGCGACCAGATGTTGTCCACGGCAACCAACCTGTCGCGCTGATCGCGCGGCGGGTTGAGCGGTTTCCATCACGCAGGGTTCGCAAGGAAGAAGAGGAGAGTCATGAAGACCATCACAATGCTGCTGTGCGGGCTGTTCGCCATGGGCGGCGGCGGCGACGAGAAGGGCAAGACGGTGACGCCGATCAAGGTCAAGCCGACCGTGATGGTGCGCGGTCTGCACGTGACGATCGGCGAGCTCTGCGAATTGCCGGCCGATGCGCCAGCCCTCGTGCTGGCGCAGATCAAGTTCGGCCCGGCTCCCGTCAACGGCTACGCCCGCACCATTTCGCGCACCGAGATCGTGCAGTCGCTCGCCAGTGCCGGCGTCGACCTCGCCAGCGTCAAGCTCGAAGGCGCCGACGAAGTCGTCGTGCAGGCGATCCACGTCGACGTGCCCGGCCACGAGATGCTCGAAGCGGCGACCAACGCGTTGCAGGCGCAGCTCGCCACCGAAGGCGGCGACGTCGAGTTCGAGGCGCCTCAGCGCCTGCGCTCGATCCAGGCCCCGCCAGGCCGCACCAGCCAGGAACTGAAGGCCCGCGTGCGCGGCACCCAGACCGGGCCGACGTCGGCGGTGGTCGACATCGAGGTGATGGTCGACGGCGAGTTCTGCAAGAAGGTCCCCATCACCTTCCAGCTCAAGCGCTTCCGCAGCGTGCTGAAGACGGTCGGCGCGATCCGCGCCGGCGCGCCGCTCGGCCCCGAGAACCTCGAGATCGTGCGCGAGCAAGTCGCCGCTTCGGGCCTGTTCCTCGATCGGCTCGAACAGATCGAGGGCTCGATCGCCGCCCGCAACCTGCAGGGCAACCAGCGCCTGACCCTGGGTGACATCGCGCCGCCCTCCGTCGTGCGCAAGGGCGACGTCGTCACCGTCGTGCTGACCCGCGGCCGCGTGAAGGTCACCGCCAAGGCGATGGCCAACCACGACGCGCCGCTGAACGGGCGCCTCACGCTCACCAACCTGCAGTCGCGCAGCACCCTGACCGGGATCGTGCACGGCCCCGGCCTCGTCGTGGTGCCGCAATGAGGACCCACACCATGCGCAACCTGAGTTCCCTCGCCGTCGTCGCCGCGTTCGTCGCCTTCCCTGGCGTCGCCGCGGCGCAGAATCCCTACGTTCGTTCCGGCGCGGCGGTCAGCATCATCAGCGATCTGCGCGCCCGCAACGTCGGTGACATCCTGACGATCACGGTCCAGGAGAGCCACAGCGTCAAGAACGAGGAGAAGGTCGAACGCCGCAACGACACGTCGTTGTCGGCGCGGCTCGAGTCCTACGCGCTCTCGGACAAGACCTTCCAGAGCAACACGCTGCCGAAGATCGACATCCGCAAGGAGACGGACTTCAACGGCGAAGCGAAGCAGAACTCGGGCAGCGATGTGCGCGCCAGCATCGCGGTCGTCGTCGTCGACGTGCAGCCCAACGGCAACCTCGTGGTCGCCGGCACGCGCAGCGTCACCGTCAACGACGAGACCCGCACCCTGCGCGTCTCCGGCCTCGTGCGCCCGCTCGACGTGACCAACAACAACACGGTCGGCTCGGCCCAGGTCGCCGACGCCCGCATCTCCATCACCGGCGAAGGCGGCAACACGCGCCAGGTCACGCGTGGCCCCGTCGGCCAATTGTTCGACACCCTGGTCTGGGCCGCCTGGCCGTTCTGAGCCCACGAGAAGCACCCATGCACAGCATCCTTGCCATTGCCATCGCCGCCGTCGCCTACGGCGTCGTGTCCGCACAGGACCCGGCCCCGACTCCGGCTCCGGCACCGGCACCGGCACCGGCAGCGAACGGCGCCACCGGCACGCAGAATCCGGTCACGTCTTCGACGCCCGCACCCGGACCCGCACCCGCACCCACACCGGCTCCCGCCACCGATCCTGCCGCGCAGGAACCGGCCCCCGTCACCGTGCGCCCGCTCGGCCTCGAGCCGGCTCCCACGCGTGAGAACGGCCTCGGCGAAACGGTGTTGTCGCCGCGCATCCGCAACGTCACGCGGCTGCACAACAGCATGCCGCACCAGTTGATCGGCATCGGCATCGTGACCGGCCTCGCCAACACCGGCTCCAGCGATCGCGGCACGCGCCAGGCGATCCTGAACGTCGTCCGCCAGCTCGGCCTCAACCTCGGCATCGCCGACGTCGTCGGTGGCACCACCGCCCTGGTGTCGCTGACCTGCACTTTGCCGCCGTTCGCCAAGCAAGGCCAGCCGATCGACGTGAAGGTCGAAGTGCTCACCGACGCAGTGTCGCTGCGCGGCGGCGAGCTCTTGCGCGCCGAACTCAAGGGCGTCGACGGCAAGCTCTACGTGGTCGCGCAGGGCGCGTTGGTGGTCGCTGGCTACACCGCTTCCGGCGCCAACGCGTCGGTCGCGAAGAACACCAACACCACCGGCTGGGTGCCCAACGGCGGCCTCGTCGTGCAGGAAGAGAACACGTCGTTCTTCAGCGAGTCGGGTGCGCTCGAACTGCAGGTGCTCAACCCGAGTCCGTTCAACGCCGCGTCGATCGCGGCGGGCATCGAGACGGCCCTCGCCGGTTCGCGCACCCGGGTCAGCGCCGTCGACCCGTCGCTGATCCGCATCGAGATGCCCGACGACGAACGCACCAACCAGAACGCGATCGCGATCCTCAACCTGGTCGGCAACGTGCGCGTGCCGGTCGAGAATCCGGCCAAGATCATGATCGACCAGGCCAGCGGCACGGTGCTGGCCGGCGAAGGCGTGCTGATCAGTCCCTGCGTCGTCGGCCTGTCCGACCTGACCATCGCGATCGTCGAGGAGGACCAGGTTTCGCAACCCAATCCCCTGTCGACCGGCACCACCGAACGCGTCGGCCGCACCAGCGTCGAAGTGCAGAGCACCAGCACCGACCTGAAGAAGGTCAGCGGCGGCGCCACCGTCTCGGACCTGCTGCAGAACCTGAAGACGCTCGGACTCACGCCCGCGCAACTGGTGTCGGTGTTCCAGGCGCTCGACCAAGGCGGCTTCTTGCACGCCACGCTCGAGGTGCGCTGATGGACATCGCCCGCATCGAGTCGCTGACCAAGAACCCGCTCTCCGCGGCGCAGAAGGAACGGCAACGCGCCGAGAAGACCGCGGCCGAATTCGAACAGCTGTTCGTACGCAGCATGGTGAGCAGCCTGCGCTCGTCCGCCTCGATCGGCGGCGACGACATGTTCGGCAAGGGCCCCGGCTCCGACACGTTCGCCGACTGGTTCGACCAGAACCTGGCCGAGCAGGTCTCCACCACTTCGGAAATCGGCATCGCCCGGGCCCTGCTCAAGGACCTCGAGCGCCACCACGAAATCCCGGTCGACGCGCAGCAGAAGGCGCGCGCGGCCGCCGACCGCAACCCATTCCTCGCGGCCAGCAACATGGCCAAGGGAGGCTTCGATGTCGTTCTCTGATGACACCCAGGAACTCGAACGTTCGCTGCGTCGCACCGGCGACCTCATGCAGTCGCTGCTGCAGGGCTTGCAGGCCCGCCGCACGTCGTGGATCTCGGCGCGCCCGCGCACGCTGGCGCCGTCGCCCGAACTCGAGCAGCTGACGCAGCGCGTCGCCGCCGAGGAGAGCCTGCGCGTCGACCTCATCGCCCGCATCCGCACCGCGATGCCGGCACCGCTCGGCCACGAGCACGCGCAGCTGCACCTCAACGTCACGCGCATCGCCGCAGCACTGCCGCCGGCCGCGGCGCGTTCGCTGCGCGAGATCGCGGACCACGTGCAGACGCTCGCCAAGGCGGTGCGCACCGAGGTCACACTCGGCCAACGTCTCGTTCGCTTCGCGCAGGCGGCATCCCCCGCTGCCGCGCTGGGCGCCATGCAGAAGAAGTCCACGGTTCCTGGCTACGACCGCATGGCGCGCCTCGCGCACGCCGGTCACGCCGCTGGAGCCCTCGTCGACGGCAAGGTCTGAGAGAGAGGAACCCCCCATGAGCTTCGGATTCGGACTAGGTGCAGGACTGCGCGCGCTGACGGCAGCGCGTCTCGGCATGCAAACCGCCGGCAACAACGTCGCCAACGCGAACACGCCCGGCTACTCCCGCCAACGCGTCGATCTCGCCGCAGCACTGCCCTACGGCATCTCCGGCAACATGCAGCTCGGCACTGGCGTCGACGTTCGCGGCATCTCGCGCCTCGTCGACGACGGACTCGAACGTCGCCTGCAGATGCAGCTCGGCCTCGTCGGTGGCGCCGAGTTGGACTTTTCGCGCTTCCGCGAAATCGAGAGCATCCTCGGCGAACCCGACGAGGGCCTGTCGAGCTCGTTCAAGGACCTGTTCGGCGCCGTCGACCAGCTGCGCACCGATCCGGGCGACCGCGCGCTGCGCGGCGGCCTGATCCAGGCCGGCAATGCACTGGGCCAGGGCTTCCGCCTCGTCTCCGACCGCTTCGGGGAACTCGCCCAGAGCACCTTCGACGAGGTGCGTGGACTCGTGCGCGTCGTCAACCAGCGCGCTTCCGAGGTCGCCGCCCTGAACGGCCAGATCATCGCCGCCGAGTCGAACGGCTCCGACGCCAACGATCTGCGCGACGTGCGCGCGCAGCACATCAAGGAGATCGGCAAGCTCCTCGACGTGCGCTCGCTCGATCGCGCCTCGGGCAGCCTGGACGTGCTGGTCGGCGGCCACCTGCTGGTCGCCGGCGATCGCGCTTCGAGTCTCGGCGCCGGCAAGGACGACGAGGGCGGCACCATCGTCACCGTCGGCAACACGCGCTCCCCTGCAGTCGTGCGCGAAGGCCGCATCGCGGCGCTGCTGGCGCAGGAAGAGGAAGGGTTGCCGGGGCTGCAGAGCCGCATCGACCAGCTCGCGCGCTCGACGATCCTCGAATGGAATCGCCTGCATACGACCGGCATGCCGGCATCGGGTCCGTTCAAGACGCTGACTGCGGCGTATGGCGCCGTGGATGGCGACGGCGACGGCAATCGCGGTGACGAGCTGCTGTCACAGTCGGGCTTCTTGTTCCCGATCGAAGACGGCGAACTGCACGTCGCGGTCACCAACTCGGCTTCGGGCGCGATGCAGCGCACGCGGATCGAGATCGACCCCAACGCGATGACGCTCGAGGACGTCGCCAGCGCGATCAACGACATCGACAACCTCACCGCCAGCGTCGATCCGACCGGCCGTCTGCGCATCACCGCCGACGACGGCTACGGCTTCGATTTCTCGCCGCGCCTCGATCCGAACCCCGACAGCCTGGGCACCTTCGGCGGGCTCGCGCCGACCATCGGCAGCTCGCAGGCAGGCCCGTACGACCTGTCCGGACAGACGTTCCCGGTGAGCTTCACGGTGCAGACTGGCACGGCAACGGCCCCGGCCACTTCCACGGTGACGCTGGCCGCCACCGACTTCACCGATCCCGCCAACGCGACGGTCGACGAACTGGTCGCGGCGATCAACGCCGACCTCGGCCCCGCCGGCACCGCGCAATCCGTGGGTGGTCGCCTCGTCGTGCAGAGTGCGCAGGGCGGCGTGGCCTCGCAATTGCAGCTGACCAACGTCGGCGCCGGCACCGCTCTCGCGGCACTCGGCCTGTCGACGACCGCAGCGGTCGGGCGCGACCGCGCCCTCGACATCGAGGTCGAAGGTGCCTTCACCGGCAGCGCGAACAGCCGCTTCACCTTCGTCCCCGAAAGTGACGGCATCGTCGGCCAGACCACCGATCTGCGCGTGCGCGTGCTCGACGAGAACGGCGCCCTGGTGACCACCCTCGCCGTCGGCGAAGGCTACGAACCCGGCGAACCGATCGCGCTCGGCAACGGCATCCGCGTGTCGTTCGGCGCCGGCAGCATCTCCGGCACTGCCGGTCAGGTGTTCGAGCTCGATGCGCTGGCCGACAGCGACACTTCCGACTTCCTGGTCGCGACGGGGATGAACGCGTTCTTCCTCGGCAGCACCGCCGGCGACATCACCGTCAATCAGGAGCTGCTCGGCAACCCCGACCGCCTCGCGGCTGGCCTCGGCTCAGCCACCGGCGACGCCGGCAACCTGGCTCGCATCGTCGGCCTGCGCGACCTCGATCTCGACGACCTCGATGCCAACACCATCGAGGACTTCTACGCCGACGTGGTCGGCGACATCGGCTTCGAGACCGCCGCAGCGTCGTCGACGCTCAACGCGCAGACCCAGCTGCTGGCGCAACTCCAGTCGGATCGCGAGTCGGTGTCCGGCGTCAACCTCGACGAGGAGATGGTGGACATGATGCGCTTCCAGCAGGGCTACGAAGCGGCGGCCCGCTTCCTGGCGGTGGCGCAGGAGATGACCGACACCCTGATCAACCTGGGCAGGTGATCCGATGACCTTCCGCATCACCCAGGGGATGTTGTACTCGCGCGCGCTGGTCGACGTGCAGCGCGGCCTGTCGCGATACTCGCAACTGCAGCAGGAAGTCGCGACCGGACGCCGCATCAACCGGCCCTCGGACGATCCGGCCGCGGCGCTGCGCGTGCTGCCGCTGCGCAACGACATCGCCGACCTCGAACAACTCAGCGGCAACGTGTCGCTGGCGCGCGAGACGCTCGACACCAGCACCGCGTCGCTCGAGGACGCATCGGCGCTGATGCAACGCGTGCGCGAACTGACCACGCAGGCCAGCAACGGCACGCTCAGCGACAGTGACCGGCAGAGCATCGGCGCCGAAGTCGAGCAGCTGCTCAGCCAACTGGTCGGCATCGGCAACAGTCGCCGCGGCGACCGCTACTTGTTCGGCGGCACCGAGACCGGCGACGCGCCGTTCGAGATGGTGACCGAGAACGGGCGCACGCGCGTCCTCTACCACGGCAACCACGAGAGCCTCGAGATCGACGTCGCCCCCGGCGTGTCGACGGGACTCAACGTGCCGGGCGATGCGATCTTCCAGGCGCGCTCACGCGGCGCGACCACGTTCACTCCGGCGAACGGATCGTCGGCCACCGGCGCCACTCCGACCGGTTCGGGCGACACCGGCATCGGCTTCGGCCAGCTCGCGGTGACGTTCGCCGGCCTGCACACCGACGCGCCGAGCACGGTCACCGCCGGCTCCGGCACCAGCACGGCCGTCGGCCCGCTGGCGTTCTCGTTCACGACCGGCCCGGACACGCTGCGCATCGGCGGCGGCCCGGCGGTGCCGATCCCGGTGACCAACGGCACCTTCACCACCGCCGACGGCCGCACCCTCTCGCTCAACGTCACCGGCGTGCCGGCCACGACGTCGGGCACGCTCACCGCGCGAGCCGGCTTGTCGTTCGACGGCGGCCAGTCGGTCACCGACGTCTCGAACTTCACCAGCAACAGCGTACAGGTGGTCGACTCCAGCAGCGGCACAGTGCTCAACGTCGATGTGACGGCGCTGACCCGCACCGGCACCGAGGACGTGAAGTTCGAAGGCACCTTCGACGCGTTCACCACCCTGGTGACGCTGCGCGATCTGCTGAAGAACGACGCCGGTCTGCCGAACCAAAACGTGCGCGATCGCATCGCCCAGATGCTGACCGAAGTCGACGGCGCGCACGACGCCGTGCTCGACGGGCTGCGCGAACTCGGCTTCCGCTCGTCGAGCATGGACGTGCTGAAGAACCGCGTCGAAGGCCTGCGCGTGTCGCGCACCGATTCGCTGTCGCGGGTCGAAGACACCGACATCGCCGAGGCGATTCTCGAACTGCAGCGGCAGGACCTCTCCTACCAGGCCGCACTGCAAGTCAGCGCGCGCGTGATCCAAACCACCCTGCAGGGCTTCCTGCGCTGATCATGGCCGAACTCTCCAACTTGCCCGGCATCGGCGGCACGACCGCAGTGTTGCCGGTCGCCAACGAACGCGGCACCGGCCCTTCCGCCAACTCGACGAGCTTCCAGGCGCTGCTCGAGCGCCTGCAGAAGCTCGCGGCAGCGCCGAAGGATGCACCCGCGGTCGCCACCGCCGACGACCTCGGCGAAGCGATGCGCGCCGCCGAGAAGACCTTCACCACGGCGATGGACCTGCGTCGCCAGCTCGAGGAAGCGTTCCGCCGCCATTCGTCATGACCCTCGTCTGCCCGCCGGTGCAAGAGGTCGGTCGCGACGCCATCCGCGGTTGGCAGAGCACTCTCGACGCGTGGCTGTTGCCCGACGCGTTCTACTCGGTGCAACACACGTGGCCGCAGCTCTACCGCAGCGACGGCGAGGGCCGCTTCTTCGTGATCGCCGACGGCGAACGCCTGCTCGCCCACTGCGCGACGCGCAATGTCACGGTACACGGCGACCACGGCGCGCACCGCATCTGCCTGCTCGGCTCGGTCGTCACCGACCCCGACTTGCGCGGGCAGGGACTGGCCAGCCAGGTGCTGGCGGCGGCGTTGCGCGCGAACTCGCCGCACGTCGCGGCCACGCTGCTGTGGGCCGAACGACCGGGCCTCTACGCCCGGGCCGGCTTCGTCCCTGGACCGGACGAACAGTGCCTCGCCCTAGCCCGGCGCCCGCATGCCGATCGGACCGCTGTGCGCCTTGCGACCATCAGCGACCACGCCGCAATGCACGCGCTGCACGAACGCAAGCCTTGGCGCGTGGAACGTTCGCTGTCGACCATGGCGACGCTGCTGTCGACGCCGGGCATGACGACGTTCGTGCTCGAACGCAACGGCGTGGTCGTCGCCTATGCCTGCTGCGGCAAGGGCGCCGACCTGCAAGGCCACTGGCACGAACTCGGCGGCGACGACGAGCATCTGGCGGTGCTGCTGCCCGCAGCGATGCACGCGAACGAGCAGATCGACGCGATGCTGTTGCTGCCGCCGTACCGGGCGCAGCTGGCGACGCGGCTCGACCGTATCGTCGTCGATTCGGTGACGGTGCCGGGCCCCATGGTGCGCACCAGCGGCGGAGCCATCGGCAGTTTCTGGATCGACGGACTCGACTCCGTCTAACAGCACCCGGGGCGCCGCCCTTGCCGGAGACCATGGCTCGCACAAGGCGCCTGGCGACCGCGCGCCTGCGGTGAAGGCAACCATGCCTCGGTTCGACACGGTCGCGATATCCTGCGGGGATGCTCGTCCTGTTGGTTGCTGCGGCCCTGGCGCCGCAAGGTGAAGGCGCGGCCGCGCGGCCGACGCACTGGGCCTACGTGGCGCCCACCCGACCGACGCCGCCGAGCCCCGCCGTGCATCCGATCGACGCGTTCCTGGAACCGCGCCTGCGGGCGGCGGGCCTGACTCCTGCTCCCGAAGCCGATCGCGCGACGTTGCTGCGGCGCCTGAGCTTCGACTTGATCGGCTTGCCGCCCACCCCCGCCGAGCTCGATGCCTTCCTCGCCGACACGCGCAGCGACGCCTTCGAACGGCAGGTGCATCGCCTGCTCACTTCGCCCCACTACGGCGAACACCAGGCCACGGCGTGGCTCGACCTCGCGCGCTACGCCGACACCGGCGGCTTCAACTTCGACCAGCCGCGCTCGATGTGGAAGTGGCGCGACCAGGTGATCGACTCGTTCAACCTCGACGTGCCGTTCGATCGCTTCACCGTGCTGCAGCTCGCCGGTGACCTGCTGCCCGAAGCCGGCGAAGAAGGCCGCATCGCCAGCGGTTTCCATCGCAACACCCCGTTCAACGACGAGGGCGGCGTCGACGCCGACGAAGCTCGCTGGGAGCGGTTGCTCGATCGGGCATCGACGACGGCGACGGTGTGGCTGGGCGCCACGCTGCAGTGTGCGCAGTGCCACGACCACAAGTACGACCCGATCTCGCAGCGCGACTTCTTCGCGATGGTCGCGTTCTTCGAACCCGCGGACGAGATCACGCTCGAACTCCCCACGGCCGCGCAGCAGCAGCAACGCGAAGCCCTGCGCGCGCGGGTGCGTGAACTCGTCGCGAGCGCGGCACCTGCCAAGGAAGTGACTGCCGCGGAGAAGAAGGCGGCCGGGTTCGCGGTCGACAGCACGCTCGTGTTGGCGGAACGGCCCGATGTCGAGGCCGCGACGACGTTGCGCCTGCGCGGCGCCTACGACGCCCGCGGCGCCCGCGTGTCCGCCGGCGTGCCGGCGGCGCTGGGCCCGCCTTGGCCCGACCACCTGCCGAAGAACCGGCTCGGGCTCGCGCGATGGCTCACCGATCCCAAGCACCCGCTGGTCGCGCGCGTGCACGTGAACCGGCTGTGGGCCTCTGTCTTCGGCGCCCCGCTCGTCGCGAGTCCCGAGGATTTCGGCACCCAGTGCCCGCCGGTCGATCACCCCGAGCTGCTCGACTGGCTCGCCACCGAGTTCATGCGGCTCGGCTGGTCGCAGAAGGCGCTGCTGCGCACGCTGGTCACTTCGCAGGCGTGGCGACGCAGCGCTGCCGTCGATGACGAGGCCCGCGAACGCGACCCGCGCAACCGCTGGTATGCGCGCGGCCCCCGCTTCCGTCTCACCGCCGAACAGGTGCGCGACAGCCAACTGCTCACCAGCGGCCTGTTGGCGCCGACGCTCGGCGGTCCGCCGGTGTTCCCGCTGCAGGCCGACACGCGCGGGCTCGTGCCGACCAACAAGGCCGACGTACGCTGGAAGCCGAGCGACGGCGACGGACGCCATCGCCGCGCGATCTACACGTTCTGGCGGCGCACGCAGACGTTCGTGCAGTTCGGCCTGTTCGACGCGCCGTCGCGCGAGCAGTGCACCGTCGTGCGGCAGCGCACCAACACGCCGCTGCAGGCACTGTCCGCGCTGAACGATCCGGCGTCGTGGGCTGCAGCCAGCGCCCTTGGCGCCCGCATGCGGGCAGCCGCCGGCGACGACCGCAGCAGGCTGGCGTTCGGCTTCCGCTTGTGCACTTCGCGCCTGCCGCAGCCGGCCGAACTCGATCGGCTCGCCCGCGCGCTGGCTGCTGAACCGGGCCCGCTGCAATGGGCGATGCTCGGCAACGCGATGCTCAACCTCGACGAAGCGCTGACGCGATGAGCCCGCCCACACCCCACGGACTGCTGTCTCGCCGCGCGTTCCTCGGCCAGGTCGGTCTCGCTCCGGTCGCTCTGGCTTCGCTGCTGCACGGTGACGACCGGCGGCAACGTCCACACTTCGCGCCGCGCGCCAAGAACGTGATCTGGTTGTTCATGGCCGGCGCGCCATCGCAACTCGACCTGTTCGAGCCGAAGCCGATGCTGACGAAGCACGGCGGCCAGACGGTGCCGGCCGAACTGATCGCCGGCCAACGTTTCGCGTTCCTGAAGGGGCAGCCGCGTCTGCTGGCGTCGCCCTTCGCGTTCGCGCCGCGCGGCCAGTGCGGCGCGCCGGTCTCCGAGCTGCTGCCGCACTTCGCCACGATCGTCGACAAGGTCGCGTTCGTGAAGTCGATGCACACCGAGCAGTTCAACCACGGGCCGGCGCAGGTGTTCATGAACACCGGGCACCAGATCGCGGGCCGGCCGAGCTGTGGCGCCTGGGTGCACCACGGGCTCGGCAGCGAAGCCCACGATCTGCCCGGCCATGTGGTGCTGGTGTCGGGCAAGATCGATCCGGGCGCCGGTTCGTCCCTGTGGTCGAGTGGATTCCTGCCGACGACGCACGCGGGCGTGGAGCTGCGCACGCGAGGCGAACCGGTGCCGAGCCTGGCCGATCCGGATGGCGTCGACCGCGCGATGCGCCGCCGCTCGATCGATCTGGTCGTCGATCTCAATCGCGAGCGCCTGGCCCAACTTGGCGATCCCGAAATCGCCGCCCGCAGCGCCGCCTACGAACTCGCCTACCGGATGCAGGCGAGCGTGCCCGAACTCGCCGACGTGCAGAGCGAATCCGCTGAAGTGCACGCGCTCTACGGCAGCGAGCCGGGCAAGAACTCGTTCGCCAACAACTGCCTGTTGGCGCGCCGGCTGGTGGAACGCGGCGTGCGCTTCGTGCAGTTGTTTCATCGCGGCTGGGACCATCACGGCAGCGACAAGAGCGACGACCTGCTGCACGGGCTGCCCAACATGTGCCAGCAGACCGACCGCGCCGCCACGGCGCTGGTGCTCGATCTCGAACGGCGCGGACTGCTCGACGAGACGCTGGTCGTGTGGGGCGGCGAGTTCGGGCGCACGCCGATGCAGGAAGTGCGCGACGCCGCGTTCCTCGGGCGCGACCACCACGGCAAGGCGTTCACGATCTGGATGGCCGGCGCCGGCATCAAGCCGGGAGTGACGATCGGGGCGACCGACGAGCTCGGCTACCACGTGACGCAGGACCCGGTGCACGTGAACGATCTGCACGCGACGATGCTGCACCTGCTCGGGCTCGACCACGAACGACTGACGACGCGCTTCCAGGGACGCGACCACCGGCTCACCGACGTCGGTGGGCGGGTGATCCGCAAGATCCTGGCGTAGTCACTGCGCGCTGCGCTGCAGCTACGGCAGGATCGCCACCCGCCGCCCTTCCAAAGCACTCACGTACGCGGAATAGACGACGCGCACGACGTCGACGCCGAGTTCGCCATCCGCTGCGAACGGCACGCCGCTGCGCAACGTGTTGGCGACCGCCTGCACGAGCTGCTGGTGCCCCGACGTCCAGTCCTCGTCGACCATCGGCGAAGACCAGCCAGCCTGCCCCGCCAGCTTCTCCTGCAGGTATTGGCCCGCGAAGGCGCCATCGCGCACCGCATAGGCCGCGACCGCGTCGTTCGGCGACAGCGAACACTCGAGCCGGTGGTCGCTCGCCAGCACCGTCAGGTGGCTCTGCATGCCGCCGAGCAGGTTGTCGCTGCCCCAGGCCAGCCCGCGCGTGCCATCGTCGAAGTGCAGCACGCACGCGCCCCAGTTCTCGACGCCGTTCCAACCTGTCGCGATCTCGGTCGCCGCGGTGCCGAGCGCACGGGTCAGGTCCGCGACCTCGCCGCTCACCGCGGTGACCACGGTCGGCCGACTCCGCAGGCGCAGCCCTTCCTCACGCTTCAACCACAACATCGCGCCGATCGGGTGCGCCCCGAGCCGCAGCAGCGAACCGCCGCCCGTGTGTCGCCATTCCTTCGCATACGGCGAATGCGAACCCGAATGGCTCTCGTGCCCACGCATCTCCAGGATCACGCCCCGACTCGACGCGCCGAGCGCCGCGGCCTTCTGCAGGGAAGGCGAGAAGATCCAGTTCTCGCCGTAGAACAGCTTCACCCCGGCGCGCGCACAGGCCGCGACCATCGCCTGCCCGTCGTCGACGGCCGCGCGCAGCATCGCCGTGCGCGACGTCGCCGTGAACTCCGCCGCCGTCGCTTCGGCGGCCAGACCCTGCCCGTGGAACGCCGCCAACGGTTTCGTGCACAGCACGTGCTTCTTCTGGGCGGCGGCTCGCTCGGTCAGCGGACGATGGGCGGAGTTCGGCACGCACAGGTCCACCACCGCAACCGCCGGATCGGCCAAGGCAGCATCGATGCTGACGCCGCCCGCGAGGCCATGCTCGCGCGCGAACGCAGCGGCCTTCGTCGCGTCGCGCGCAGCGACGATGATCTCGAGGGCGCCGCCGTGCACGCGCTTCCAGCAGCGAGCGCGGGTGCGAGCCAGGAAGCCGGTGCCGAGGATGGCGATGCGAAGCGGAATGGGCATGCAAGCTGTTGGCGAAGCGACGGAGTGTAAGGCGCACCCGCGCCGATATCCTGCGCCGATGCCCTCCCTGACCGCGCGCGCCCAGGCCCGCATCGGCCTGCTCGGCAACCCGTCCGACATCTACGGCGGGTTCGGCCTCGGTCTGGCCGTGCGCGAACTCAGCGTCACCGTGACGCTGACCGACGCGGCGGCAACGACGTTGCCGAACGAACTGCTGCGCGCCGGCTGGGAACTGATGCAGGACGAACTGCGTGCGGCCGGCCGCGATCCGGCGCTGCGGCCGTTCGCGCTCACGAGCACGACGAACATCCCGTTCCAGGCCGGCCTGTCGGGTTCGAGTGCGCTGCTGGTCGCGGCGCTGCGCGCGTGGAGTCGCTGGTTTGCGCTGCCGCTCGCGCCGCTGCGCATCGCCGAGCTCGCGTGGCGCGCCGAGAACGAACGGCTCGGCATCCGCGCCGGCCCACTCGACCGGCTGGTGCAGGCGCACGACGGGTTGCTGGCGATGGACTTCGCGGCGCCGTTCGCGCCCGGCGCCGTGCAGCAACTCGATCCCGCCTCACTGCCGCCGCTGCTGGTCGCCTGGCACGGCCAGCCGACACAGAGCTCCGGCGACGTGCACGCGCCCGTCTGGGCGCGCTTCCAGGCCGGCGACACGACCGTGCGCGCGACGATGGCACAGCTCGCAGCGAACGCACGCGAGGGCCGGGACGCGCTGCGGCGCGGCGATCTCGACGCGTTCCGTGCCTGCATCAACCGCAACTTCGATCTGCGGGCGACCGTGTTCGCGATCGCAGCCGTCGATCGCGAACTGATCGAGCTCGGCCGCTCGCTCGGTGCGGCAACCAAGTTCCCCGGCTCGGGCGGGGCGGTGCTGTTCGCGTGCCGCGACGATGCGCATCGCGACACCGTCGAGGCAGCGTGCCGCGCGCGCGGCCACACGACGCTGCGCCCGACGGTGCAACCACCGCTGCCGCGCCTGTTCGTGGTGTTCCTCGCGGCCGGCTTCGCGACGCGCCTCTATCCGCTGACCCTGCACACCGCCAAACCGCTGCTGCACGTCGGCGGCCAGCCGATGCTGACACGCATCCTGCGCCAGGTCGAAGCGTGTGGCGCGGCCCACCCCGGGACCATCGTCGCCAACGGGCGCTTCCATGCCGATTTCGGGCGCTGGCACGAACACGTCGGCGCCCGCCTGCCGCTCACCATCGTGAACGACGGGGCCATGAGCAACGAAACGCGGCTCGGCGCCATTCGCGACCTCGCCCTCGGCATCGCCAACGCGCCCGTCGACGTCGATGGCTTCCTGGTGCTGGCGTGCGACAACCTGTTCGAGTTCGACCTCGCCACTCTGGTCGAGCGCTTCCAGGACACGAACGTCGGCCAGCTCGTCGTACGCGAAGTGCCGCCGCCGGTGCCGCCCGGCAAGTACAGCGAGGTCGTGCTCGACGGCGACCGTGTCGCCAGCTTCCGCGAGAAGCCGGCGGATCCGCGGTCGAACCTGTCGGCGATCGCCCTCTACCTGCTGCCGCGCACGCTGCCGGCGTTGCTCGGCGAGTACTTCGCCGGCGGCGGCAACGCCGACGCGCCCGGCCACTTCCTGGCCTGGCTGGCGCAACGCGCACCACTGCACGCGAACCGCCTCACCGGGCGCTTTCACGACATCGGCAGCGCCGACGACCTGGCCCAGGCGAACGCATCGCACTGACGCGCCGCGGCAACGCCGCAACGCCCGCTCAGCAACGCGTCCGCATCTTCTCGCGCGCGCGTTCCTGCGCGGCGGGCGTAGCGAAGTTCTTCGCCTTCGCAAACGCCCACATCTTCTCGATGTACTGCACCGCCTGGGGCGTTTCGCACGAGGTGTCGCCATGGTCGACTTCGACCACGCCGATCTTCTCCGCCGCGATCGTCGCCGCCTGGCGCAGGGCCTTGCTGCGGCCGCCAAACGCGATCAACGCGCTGTTCATTGCGTACCGCTCGTCGTTCGCCGATTGGTGGATCGTCTTCTCGATGCGGTGGATGAGCTCGAGGAACCACTCGTCCGATTCGCTCTCGTTCGCGTGCGTCAGGTAGCCGGCCAGCGTCCACCCAGCGACGCGCAGCGCTTCGTCCTTCGACGCCAGCCACTCACGCGCCTTCACCGAGCCAAGCGGGCTTTCCGAAGCGAGCGCCGGCACGTAGCCACCGCACGAGCGAAGGCGATGCTCGCACGCCCAACGATCGAGCTCGCCTGGCGTCACCTTCGCCGGATCGGCGATCTTGACGGCGAGGGTGCGCGCATCATGGTTGCCGCTGTCCCACAGCTGCCGCGCCAGCTCGTGGTCGACCCCGATCTGCTTCACCATCGTTTTCAGCACCGCGAAGCTGACGCCGAACATCGGGATGGTGACGCCATGGCGCGCGTAGGTCTTGCGCGCCTGTTCCGTGCCGGCCTTCTCGAGCGCGGCCATCGCTTGGGCGAACGACATGCCGCCGCCGGACTTCGCCCGCGACGTCTTTGCCGTCGGCGCCTTGGCTTTCGAAGCGCCTGCCGGGGCAGCGGCCCTGGCAGCGAGCTTCTTGGCCGCTGGCTTGCCGGCCTTCGTGTTGCTGGCGGACCTGGTGGAACGGGACTTCACGGCTCGGGACGTGGGCATGGCGGGGCGATGGGTTACGGGTTGTGTGGAGGAACGCGGCCATCCTCGGCGCGCAGCGCGGGCTCGCTCTCGCGCTTGCCCGACTTGAACTCTGCGATCGCCGACTGCACCGACTCGCGCCAGTCGGCTTCGTACGACGCGCATTCCGCCGGCACCTTCGTACGGAACCGGTTCTCCGCGATGCTCGCGCGCACCTGTTCGAACAACTTCTCGTCGTCCTTCGGCACCGGCGTGAACCCGACCGCGGTGATGAGGAAGCCAACGCGTGGCGTCACCCACACGTAGTAGACCCGACCGCCCGCGAGCGTCGCCGGCAGGCCCTTGTAGGTCTGTGCCGAGGCAACGAAGAAGTGTTCACCGGGCGCACAACGATGTTCGATCGTGCAGCCGTCCGCGACGAATCCGAGGAACTGCTCGCCATCCCACAGCGGGAATTTGTCACCCCCGGCGATGAACCGCGACGGCCGACAGAAGACCACCGTTGCTTCGTTCGGACCCGGCGGCCCCAAGGGCTTCGTGTCCTGCATGTAGTTCGTGCAGGAAGTGAGGAGCGACAGACACGACAGCAGCAACAACACGACGACTCGCATGGGATCTCCGGATCGAAGTTCAGCGGCGCTGCACCGCAGGCACGAACGGCACGGTCTGCGGACGCGGCGCGCCATCGTCGCCGAAGACGTCGAGCAGCACAAAGCCGAGCAGGAAGTCGGCGAACTCGGCGACGTTGAAGCCAACCGTCGCTTGCACGAACACCGGCGCGACACCGACTTCGATGCCGAACAGATCGCTGATGCGGCGCGCCGGCGACAGCACGAACGGCGACTGGTCGTCGAGATCGAACACGTCGGCGATCACGAGCCACGACGTCGCATCGTCGTACGCATCGGGTGCCGCCGGATGGTTGCCGGTGGTGCGCGTCGCCAACAGGCGCGACCACGACGTGCCATAGGCGAACGGGCCCAAGGTCGTGAACGGCACGCCGTAGCCGTGGTTCGTCATCACGTAGCCGGGCTGCTGCCACCACGTGTCCTTGCCCGAGCCGTAGTCGGCGTACCAGCCGCCGACGCCGAGATCGAGCGGACCGACCTTCGCCTCGAGTGCGAACCCGAGCGCTTCGCCGTGCCAGCGCCACAGGAACGTGTCGGCGAGGTCGACTCCGCGCGCCTGCATGTAGGCACACGAGGTGAAGGGAAGGACGGCGAGGAGGATGACGGGGCGGAGGCAGCGCACGCGGGGCGCAGTTCTACCGCATCGCATGACGCCGCTGACACCGGCACCTCGCCCACCGGCCACCCAGGCCCCTGGGCACCGGTCGCGACCTGGCGCGCGCCGGGCACAGAACCCCGGAAAAGCCCGTTCGCGCCTCCGATGCCGCTCGCTAGACTGTTCGCCCTCAATTCTGCAACCCCACCCCCGGGCCACAGCCCGAGCGCTGCCATGGACATCGTCGTCTGCATCAAGCGAGTTCCTGCCACCGACACGGCGATCAAGATCGCCGCCGACGGCAAGTCGATCGACCCGACCGGCGTCACGTTCGAACTGAACGCGTACGACGAGTTCGCCCTCGAACAGGCCCTGCGCATCAAGGAGCAGCTCAACGCCGGCTCCGTGACCGTGGTCACGATTGGCCCGAAGGAATGCAAGAAGCAGCTCGACGACGCGCTCGCCCGCGGCGCCGACAAGGCCGTGCTGCTGAGCACGACCGAGTGGGTCTACGACGGCGCTTCGACCGCGGCGGCGCTCGCCGCGTGGATCAAGACCGTCCCGTGCAACCTGGTGTTGTGCGGCCGCCAGGCGGTCGACAGCGACAACAACCAGCTGCCCGCGAACCTCGCCGGTCGCCTCGGTTTTGCCTGCGTGACCGAAGTCAGCAAGCTCGCGCTCGACAACGGCGTGTTCACCGCCGAACGCGACATCGAAGGCGCACGTGAAGTCGTCACCTGCAAGACGCCGGCCGTGGTCAGCTGCCACAAGGGCCTGAACGAACCGCGCTACGCCAACCTGAAGGGCATCATGGCCGCGAAGAAGAAGCCGTTCGTCGAGCAGCCCGTCCAACTCGGCAGCAAGGCGATGGAGATCGTCGCGCTGACCCTGCCGCCCGCGCGCGCCGCCGGCAAGATCGTCGGCACTGGCGTCGATGCCGTGCCCGCCCTCATCGCCGCGCTGCGCGAGATCAAGGTCCTCTGATCCCCTCCACGGAGAACTCCCATGAGCAACATCGTCGTCGTCGCTGAAGTCCGTGGTGGTGCGCTCAAGCGCCCCTCGCTCGAAGCCGTCACTGCCGCCCTGCAGCTCGCGGGCCAGAGCGGCGCCAAGGTCGCCGTCATCGCCTGCGGTGCGGGCCTCGATGCCGCCTGCGCCGAACTCGGCAAGAGCGGTGCGCACAAAGTCGTCGCCATCGACGGCCCGGCGTTCGCCAACTACTCGGGCGACGCCTACGCCAAGGCGGTCGTCGAACAATGCAAGGCGCTCGCCGCGTCGGCCGTGCTGATGGCGCACACCGCGATGGGCAAGGACCTGCTGCCGCGCGTGTCGGCGCTGCTCGACACCGGCATCGTCACCGATGTCGTCGCGGTCGGCTTCGAAGGTGGCGCGTTCACCGCGAAGAAGCCGGTGTTCGCCGGCAAGGCGACGTTGGCAGTGCGCGCCGCCAAGGCCCCGTTCGTCGCCACGCTGCGCCCGAACAACTTCGCCGCCGCGGCCGGTGGTGCAGGCGCCGAGACGCAGAAGGTCGCAGCCCCCGGCGGCAACCTGCTGTCGGTGGTGAAGGAGATCGTCGCGTCGGGCGGCGGCAAGACGCCGCTGCAGGAAGCGAAGGTCGTCGTCGCCGGCGGCCGTGGCCTCAAGGAAGCGCAGCACTTCAAGATGATCGAGGACCTCGCCGCGGCGTTCGGGCCGGGCGTAGCCGCGGTTGGCGCCTCGCGCGCCATCGTCGATGCCGGGTGGCGGCCGCACAGCGAGCAGGTCGGCCAGACCGGCAAGGTCGTGAGCCCGCCGCTCTACTTCGCGATCGGCATCAGCGGTGCCATCCAGCACATCGCCGGCATGCGCACCGCGCGCACGATCGTCGCGATCAACCAGGACGCCGACGCGCCGATCTTCAAGATCGCCGACTTCGGCATCGTCGGTGACGCGTTCGAAGTCGTGCCGGCTCTCACCACGGCGATCGCAGCGATCGTCGCCGGCAAGTGACGCTCAAAGCCGGCATCGTCGGTCTGCCCACCGTCGGCAAGTCGACGTTGTTCAACGCCGTCACGCGCA
>SXGT01471737.1_pt1 | contig 27252 bp, 25 predicted proteins | sample 3176221 | NCBI WGS metagenome assembly SXGT01 (sample SAMN11356862, study PRJNA531348) | freshwater metagenome | isolation source: freshwater sample F1-120 | place: China: Fuxian Lake, Yuxi | collected 2017-12-25
GGGACGCTTGAATTACGGGCACGGTGGTTCAGGGACGCTCGTATTACGGGCAAGGTGGCTCGGGGGTGGGCTCGTTGGGTGGGCACAGTGGTTCGGGGGTGGGTGGGCCGCAGGAGTCTGCGCCGGGATCACTGGCCGCCTGGGGCGGGTGGCGAGGTCGTCGGGGCGGGACCCGATCCATCTTGTCCGTCATCCGAGCGTCCCCGAACCACCTCCTCCCGTAATACGAGCGTCCCCCCTCCTTGTGAAACGAGGAGGGGGACAGGGGGTGGAGTGCCGATCCACCGACACCCGTAATACGAGCGTCCCCCCTCCTCATGGAATGAGGAGGGGGACAGGGGGTGGAGTGCCGATCCGCCTTGCCCGTAATACGAGCGTCCCTCCCCCTTGCGTAGCGAGGGGGAGGACAGGAGGGGGAGTGAAGCCAGGGGGAGTGAAGCTGGGCTGCACTGATCGACGAAGTTGGTGTAGACTGCCCGGCCACGCGCGTTGAGATCGAGGTGCGCCCGAGGCGTGGTGCGCGGGGTGCGGAGAGGCGCGGCGAGTCGAGGGACAGGAGAGGGAGATCATGCCGGAGCCAGTGGACATTCTCGTGCTCTTTGAGCACCCGGAGTGGCAGAAGCCGCTCTTTGAGGCGTTGAGCCGTCGGGGGGTCTCGTTTGCGGGCTATGACCTCAAGACGGCGGTCTTCGGGGAGCGCGATCCGGCGCCCGCGCGGCTGGTCTTCAACCAGGCCAGCCCGAGCGCCTACCTGCGGGGCAACACGCGGGCGGTGCCGATGGCGCTGGCGCTGATGGAGTGCCTCGAGGCCAGGGGGGTGCCGGTGCTCAACGGCTCGCGGGCCTTCCGCTTTGAGCTGAGCAAGGCGGTGCAGGCCCGCCAGATGGCGCTGGCCGGGATCGACTATCCGCGGACGCTGGCCTTCAACGACGTGGCGTCGCTGCGCAAGCGGGCGGGCGAGATCGGCTTCCCGGCCATCCTCAAGCCCAACCAGGGCGGCAGCGGGGCGAGGATGTTCAAGGTCGAGTCGGTGGACGAGGTCGAGACGATCCTGGCCGACGAGGCCATGTGGAGGCCGGATCACCTGATGCTCCTGCAGGAGTACCTGCCGCACGACAGCCTCAACGATGGCGTGATCCGGATGGAGTTCCTGGGCGGATCGCTGCTCTACGCCATGCGGGTGACCTCGGCGGCGTCGAGCTTCAACCTGTGCCCCTCGGAGGTGTGCAACCCGGTCGACGGGCAGGAGGGCGCCTGCGCGCTGCCCTCGGCGGCGCCTGCGCCCCACGCGGCCGCCGCGCCGACCTTCACGCCCTACCCGGAGGTGCCTGCGGAGGCGGTGGAGATCGGGCGTCGGATCTGCGCGATAGGGGGTCTGGACGTGGCGGGGATCGAGTACCTGGAGACGCCGGACGGCCGGCGGGTCTACTACGACATCAACGCCAACTCCAACCTGCGCAAGCCGGTCGGGGAGGCCTTCGGCATCGATCCCTTTGACGAGGTCGTCAGCTTCCTGCTCCGGCGCCTCGGAGAGCTTTGAGCGTCGAGCACTTCATCCCCCTGGGCCCCTTTGAGCTGCGCAAGCCTATCGGCAAGGGCGGCATGGCGGAGGTGTGGGAGGGGCGGCACGCGCGCCAGGACGTCCCGATCGCGCTCAAGGTGATCACCAGCGAGAAGGCCAGGAAGGGGCAGCTGCAGGCGGCCTTCGGCAATGAGGTGCGGGCGGTCGCGGGGCTGGATCACCCGGGGATCGTGATGGTCTTCGATCACGGGCTGGTGACCGAGGAGGCCGAGCAGCTCTCGCACGGTCGGCTCGTGGCCGGCAGCCCCTACCTGGCGATGGAGCTGGCCACGGGCGGCTCGCTCTTCCAGGTGCGCAAGACCTTCGCGTGGAGGGAGCTGAGGCAGGTGCTGCGGGCCGTGCTCGACGCGCTGTCGCACGCGCACGCCCGTGGGGTGATCCACCGCGATCTCAAGCCGGCCAACGTGCTGCGGGCCACCGCGGCGGACGTGCGGCCGGGGATCAAGCTGACGGACTTCGGGCTGGCGCACGCGCTGGATCCCCGGCACGGGACGCCGGAGGAGGGCGAGGTGTCGGGGACGGCGCAGTACATGGCGCCGGAGCAGTTCGAGGGGCGGTGGCGAGACTTCGGGCCGTGGACGGATCTCTACGCGCTCGGGTGCATGGCCTGGGAGCTGGCTTGCGGCCAGCGGCCCTTCGACGGGGAGGACTTCTGGGAGATCTTCTACGCCCACAGGGACGGCGCGCCGAAGATGAAGCCGGTGACGCCGGTCCCGCGGGACTTCGAGTCCTGGGTGCTGCGCCTGATGGCGCCTCGGACCCAGATGCGCTTCCAGCGGGCCGCCGACGCGGCCTGGGCGCTGCTCAACCTCGAAGAGCCCGATCCCATGACCGTGGCGCTGGCCGCGCCGCACACGACCCTGCACCCCGCCGGGCTCGGCGCGGCGGCGCTGGTCAAGGGCCTGACCCCGAGCATTTTTGATGGCGACACGCGGGGTTACGAGTCTGGTCGCGGCGCCGACGTTCTGCCCAGCGACATCCTCTTTGGCTTTGAGGACGAGGACGAGGACGAGCCGCTGAGCGTCGAGATGCCGGCGCCCATGGTGGACACCACGCCGAGCCTGCCGCGAGGCTGGAGCGCGCCGGAGGTCCAGAGCACCTCGATGCAGCTCGTCGGCGCGGGGCTTGGCTTGTACGGCCTGCGGGCGGTGCCGATGGTGGGTCGCAAGGAGGAGCGCGACCTGCTCTGGGGGGCGCTGCGCTCGGTGGCCTCGGCAGGCGAGGCGCGCTGCGTCATCCTGGAGGGTCCTGCGGGGTCGGGCAAGAGCCGGCTGATCGAGTGGCTCTGCGAGCGGGCCCACGAGCTGGGCGGGGCGACGGCCCTGAAGGCCGCCCACAACCCCGTCGACGGCCAGGCCGACGGCCTGGCGCGCATGGTCGCGCAGCACCTGCGCTGCCTGGGTCTGGCGCGCCACGAGACCCTCGCGCGCTGTCGGCGGCTGCTGGAGGCGCGCCAGATCGACGACGAGTACGAGTGGCTGGCGCTCACGGAGCTGATGCACCCCTCGACCGAGCCCCCGCGGCCCGGCGAGCGTGCGGTGCGCTTCTCCTCCCCCAACCAGCGCTACGTGCTGATGCGGCGGCTGATCGAGCGCGAGGCGAACAGGCGCCCCGTGATCCTCTGGATCGACGACGCCCAGTGGGGCTCGGACGCCATCGCCTTCGCCCACTACCTGCTCAAGGTCCAGCCGCACGCGCCCAGCCCCACGCTGATCGTCCTGAGCGCCGAGCAGGAGTCGCTCTCGCGCCGCGCGCTGGAGGCCACGCAGCTGCGCGATCTGGCCGCCCACGAGCGCGCGATCCGGATCCACGTCCCGGCGCTGGAGGAGGCCGACCACCGCCGCCTCGTCCAGCACCTGCTCGGCCTGGAGGGCCACCTGGCCGACGAGGTCGCCGACCGCACCGCCGGCAACCCCATGTTCGCCATCCAGCTCGTCGGGGACTGGGTCCAGCGCGGCGTCCTGGAGGTCGGCCACACGGGCTTCGTCCTGAGCCCCGGCGAGCAGGCCATCATCCCCGACGACATCCACCAGCTCTGGAGCCACCGCATCGAGCGCTTCCTGGCCGACCGCCCCGCCTCGTCCCGGCTGTCTCTGGAGCTGGCCGCCGCCCTGGGCCAGACCGTCGACCGCCCCGAGTGGCGCGCCGCCGCCGAGCGCGCCGGCGTCACCCTCGACGAGGACCTCCACGGCGCGCTCATCAAGGTCGGCCTCGCCCACCAGGGCCAGGAGCAGGACTGGTCCTTCGCCCACAACATGCTGCGCGAGAGCGTCGCGCGCGCCTGCTCCGAGGCGGGCCGCTGGGCGCCCCACAACCTCGCCTGCGCCGAGGCCCTGCGGGCGCTCAACCCCGGCGACCACCGCCTCATCGCCCACCGCCTCGGCAACCACCTGCTCGAAGGCGGCAACATCGAGCAGGCCCTCGGCCCGCTGCTCGACGGCGCCGCCGTCAAGATCGCCGGCAGCGACCACCGCCTCGCCCGACGCCTCATCGACCGCCGCCACCAGGCCCTCGATCAGCTCGGCGCCCCCGCCGAGGACCTGCGCCGCGCCCAGGGCGAGCTGCTCAAGGCGCAGTGCTCCCTCGAAGAAGGCCGCGTCGACGACAGCGCCGCCATCGCCGACGCCGTCGGCCAGCTCGCCCACCGCCACGGCTGGGCCCGCCTGATGCCCGAGGCCCTGCGCCTGCTCGGACACGTCCACCGCAAGAACAGCCAGCTGCGACCCGCACGCGCCTGCTTCACCCGCGCCCTGACCCTCTTCGAAGACAACAACGACCGCCTCGGCGTCGGCAGCTGCCTGAGGGGCCTCGGCGAGGTCGCCCGACAACAGGACAGGCTGCGCGAAGCCCAGAAGCTCCTGCTGCGCGCACAGGCCGTCTTCGAAAGCATCGACGACCGCCTCGGCGCCGCCAACTGCCTCCACGGCCTCGGCATCGTCGCCCGCAAGCGCCACCGCGACGACCTCGCCATCGAGCTGACCCGCACCGCTCAGCGCACCTTCGAGGCCATCGGCTACTCCCAGGGCGCCATCAACTGCCTCAACAGCGTCGCCGAGATCGCACGCCACGCCGGCGACATCGACGCCGCACGCGCCGGCTACCAGCGCGCCATCGCCCTGGCCGAGGCCACCGGCGCCTCCTCCAGCGTCCTCCCCCGCCTCAACCTCGCCCTCGTCCTCATCGAAGACCAACGCTTCGAACAAGCCGAACTCATGCTCATCGAGGCCCGCACCGAACTCCGGTCCACCGGCGGCCGCGGACTCCTCGTCGCCGTCGAGGCCGTCCTCCTCCCCTGCCTCGCCCACCGCAAGGACTGGGGCGCCTTCGACCACCACCTCGCCGAAGCCCTCGACCTCCTGGCCTCCACCGGCATGAACGACCCCGACATCGCAAGGCCCACACAGCTCGCCGGCACCATCGCCCGCGACGCCGGACAACACATCCGAGCCCGACAGGCCCTCAACATCGCCCTCCAGCAATGGACCTCCCTCAACGACACCCCCAAGGCCGACCTCACCCGCGCCCTCCTCGCCGCCCTCCCCCAACCCTGATCCCCACGCTCCCATGACATTCTGACACTCAGGGACACTTTGTGATCGTCCGCGCGCCCCAGAACACGCCCGACACGCATCGTTGTGGAGGATGGAGCCCGACCTCCCCCGTCGAGCGACCCGAACAACCCCCCTGGAGCGCCCACCATGTCCACGACCCCACCCGCGCTGATGCCCGCGCTCTTGACCCCCGAGGCGATCATGATCCCTGAGACAAGCCAGGAGCCGACCGCGCCCGAGGCCTCGCCCGACCCCGTGTCGTCCCCCGAGGCGGCCGAGGCCAGCGCCGCGCCAGATCGCCGCAAGCGGCTCCTGCGGATGGGCCTGCTGGTGCTGCTGCTCGGCGGGCTCTTTGCGCTGGCTTCAGCCACCGGGGTGCTCAACGACATCGATCCGGAGCGCATCCGACAGATCGTCGCGGCGGCGGGCTGGTGGGGCTTCGCGCTCTACCTGGCGCTCTTCACCCTGGGGATCCTGGTCCAGATCCCGGGGATGATGTTCGTCGCCGCCGCCATCGTGGCCTACGGGCAGGTCAGCGGGGGCGTCCTGGGTCTGGTCGGCGCGATGGTCGCCACGTCGATCAACTTCTGGATCGTGCGCGGCGTCGGCGGCCGCTCCCTCGACGCCCTGCCCATCAAGCCCATGCGAAAGATCCTCGATCGCCTCCAGACCTCTCCTGTCCAGACCGTCGTCCTGCTGCGCACCCTCTTCATGCTGGCCCCGCTCCTGAACTACGCCCTGGCGCTGTCCAACGTGCGCTTCCGGGACTTCTTCGTCGGCTCCTTCCTGGGCCTGCTCGGCCCCATCGCGCTGGCTACGATCTTCTTCGACTTCTTCTTCAACCTCTTCTTCGGCTGAAGGGCCGCCCCAGGCTCGCGCCCGCGGCTACAGATTCGGGGACGCCCCTGCGGGGCTGGCGGCGGAGCGTCAGCCTGCGTGGCGCAGTGTCCCTGGACACCAGGACCCTCAACGCATCGTGTCCCGTGGGGTCTGGGACAGGGCCCTGCGAAGGCATTGACCTGTCGAGAGCCCCGCAGGGGCGTCCCTTGCCTGTAGCGCCGGGCGCAAGCCCGGGGCGGCTATCGTGCCAATGGCCTCTCGAAGTCTCGCCCATGATCACGGCCTGCCCCACACCCTGGAGCCACCGCGCCGCCCGGCGTCGCTGGAGGTGGACAGTATCGCCCCCATCATCCGCACCATGGTCTGGACGTCCCGGGCCATCACGGGCAGCTTGTCCGCGAGGCCAGGGCTGCGCCCGGAGTGGCTGTAGAAGCCCGTCTTGTAGGTGGTCACGGGCGTCCCGGCGGGGATCGCAGCAGCCAGGCGGTCGAGCTGGTTGACGGGGATCACGTCGTCGTCGACGCCGTGGGCGAGGTGCACGGGGCAGCGCGCCCTGTGGATGTTGACCAGGGGGTTGAGGAAGGACAGCCGCTCGCCCCGGCGCACGAGCGCAGCCCGCGCCAGCGCATGATCGTCCTGCAGATCCCCGCAACCCTTCAAGAATATCTCGCGATCGGCCGCGGGCAGGCGGGGGGCGATGGCGTGGGCGACTTCGAGGTGGTGGCCGCCGCGCTTGTAGCGATCGCGGCCCCAGGTGGCCTGGACGTAGCGCATCCAGGCCTCCATGATGGGCCGGGTGTCCTCGGGGGCCCCGGGCAGATCCTCGATGAGGTTCATGTAGATGATGGGCTGGTTCAGCGGATCGCGCGCCATGACCTGGACGCCGCCGAGCTCGCCGGTCAGGCAGAAGACGCAGGTCTCGTTCCAGTCCGCGTAGCCCCCGAAGACCAGCGCGCCGCCGACCTCGTCGGGCAGATCCGAGATCAGCCGCAGCGCCGGCAGCGACCCGAAGGAGATGCTGAAGACCCCCGGTCGGAGCCCCGCAGGCACCTCGGGCCTGTCTCGAAAGACCCTGAAGGCCCGCTGGAGGTCGCTGATGGCGCTCTGAGTGATGAGCAGGCGCAGGTAGTCGGGCATGAAGGGCGACAGCACCGCGATCCCGGACGCCGCCAGCACCGTCGCCAGCCTGACCATGCGCGCGTCGGCGGCCCCGAGGTAGTGCACCCCCGGCGACATCAGCAGGGCCCCCTCGATGGGGCGCCGCTCGGGCGTGTAGAGCCAGCCGTCAAAGGGCTGCTCGCCGGGTTGTTCGGCGTCGATCCGCAGCGTCTGGCGCCGCACGCCGCCGGGGCGGCGGGCCTGGGAAGCCCAGGGGCCGAGCCAACGCACCAGGAACATGAGCCTGTCCAACATCAACCGCACCTCCTGCGTCCGGCCAGAACCTACCACGACCGCAGCCCGACCACACCGCCGAATGGACAAAGCGAGGCTGTCCGAGGCAGACTCTCGCCCGGACAGGAGCAAGGAGCACCATGGCGCGCTATCTGATTACGGGCGGGACAGGCTTCCTGGGGGTGACGCTGGCGCGAAGGCTGCTCGACGCGGGCCACGAGGTCCGCGTCATCGCCAGAGGCCGCAATGCGGCCCTTATCCAGCGCGGCGCGCTCTGGACACAAGGCTCGATCCTCGATCCCGCCCTGCTCAACGCCGCCAGCCTCGACGTCGACGGCATCTTCCACCTCGCCGGGCGAGTCGATCACACCCGCCGACACGGCTTCGAAGACTTCCGCGAGCTCCACGTCCACGGCACGCGCGCCATCCTTGAGCGCGCCAGCGAGCTCGGCGCCCGCGTCGTCTACGCCTCGACCTGCGGGACGGTGGCCGTGAGCCGCGAGCCGGAGATCTTCGGCGAGCGGGCCACCTACAAGGACGACCTGACCGCCGGCTGGCCCTACTACCTCACCAAGATCGAGGCCGAGCGCATGGCCCTGGAGCTGGCGGCCCGCGACGGGATCGAGCTCGTCGTCATGCGCCCGGCGCTGCTGCTCGGCCCCGACGACTGGCACCTGAGCTCCAGCCGCACCGTGCTGGACTTCCTCGACCGCAAGATCCCCTTCGTGCCCCCCGGCGGCGTCAACGTGGTGGACGTGCGGGACTGCGCCGAGGTCTTCGAGACCGCCATGACGCGCGGCGCCCCCCTGTCCACCTACCTCATCGGCGCCACGAACCTGACCCTGGCCGAGCTCTTCGCCAGGCTCGCCACGCTCTCGGGCGTCGCGCCCCCGCGCCTCAAGCTCCCCACGCCCCTCGCCCGCCTCGGCGCCGGCCTCGGGGCTCGCCTGATGGACCTCGCCGGCCGCCAGGACCCCGGCCTCGACCCCGTCGTGGTCGAACTCGCCGCCCACTTCTGGTACGTCGACGACGCCGCCGCTCGCGCCGACCTCGGCTGGCGACCCCGCGCACTCGACGACACGCTGCGCGACTCCATCGCCTGGGTCCGCGCGAACCGCGAAGTGCTCCGCGCTCGATGACCCCCGCACACCCCGGCCCGCCTCGACGGGCCACCCTCGAAGCCCACACGCGCAGGAGAGCCCCATGATCGCGCACGACCCGACGACCTGCTCGGCCTTGTCTCTGAGCCACGACGAGCCCATCCAGGGCACCGCGCTGGCCAGCACGCGCTGCTGGCTCCTGCTGGAGTACCGGCAGCCCTGGTCCGAGAGCGCCTACCCCGACTGCGACCTCCCGCCCGAGGTCCACGCCCTGCTCGGGCGCCTTGAGTCCGGGATCGAAGGGCTCAGGCTCCAGCTCATCCGCCACCCGCGCCGCGAGACATCGGGGGATCTCCAGTGCTTCGTGGTGCGGAGCGCAGGCGAGGACCCGACGATCTACCGCTTCACCTTCGAGGGGTATGAGGCGCTGCTCGGGCTGGATCTGGAGGGGCTGCTGCGAGGGGACGCGGACGCGCCGCAGGCCAGGGTGTCGGGGCCGCTGCACCTGGTCTGCACCCACAGCCGGCGCGATCAGTGCTGCGCGCTCTTTGGGACGGCGCTCTACAAGTCGATGGCGGGCCACGAGCAGGCGTCGGAGGGCGGGGTCGAGCTCTGGCAGTCCTCGCACCTGGGGGGGCACCGCTTCGCGGCGACGACCGTCGTGTTGCCGGAGGGCCTCCAATACGGGCGGCTGCGCCAGGAGGACGGGCCGGGGTTGATGGCGGCGCACGCGCGCGGCGAGATCTACAGGCTGGATCGCTATCGGGGGCTGACCGCGCTGGACGCGGCCTCGCAGGCCGCCGAGGCGGATCTCAGAGGGTCGCTGGGGTTGATGGAGATCGGCGCGGTGCGCTTTGTCGGGGCGCGAGCGGTGGGGGTCGAGCGCCAGGAGTGCCGGTTCGAGGTGGAGGGTGAGGAAGGAGAGGTGGTCGTGGTGATGGAGCGCCAGGAGATGGGGGCGTCGTGGCGCTTCAGCTGCGCCAAGGACAAGACGTCGCCGGGGGTGAGGTTCGTCAGGATCGGCTGAGGTCGGCGTCGGGCGTCGGGCGCAGGGGCGCTCTGTGTGAAGAGAGGTGAGCCTCGTCGGGACAGGCTCAGATAGACGTGAGGGAGGTAAGGATCGGGAGGAGGAGGCGGATTGGGGAGCGTCGGGATGAGATGAGGGAGGACAGCGAGCGAGAGGAGGTTTACTCCTGGGTGCTCAGGTCGGTGAGGGTGGCGACGTAGGTGGCGGTGTTGGAGTTGAAGCCGTAGACCATGATGACGGCGGGGCCGGAGAATTCGAAGGACTCGTTGTCGCTGACGGAGTCGGAGCCGATGGCGCGGCCGTTCTCCTGCATGGGCTCGTTGGTGACCATGTCCCAGACGTAGACGTCGAGGTCGCCGATGGCGTGGGTGAACTCCAGGTCAAAGCGCCACGCGCCTTCGAGGTCGATCTTGAAGTAGTCGGGGGAGGGGGCGCAGACGCCGCCGTTGAAGGAGCCGGGCTGGATGGAGGGGGCCTCCTTGGGGTCGTTGTTGGGCTCGTTGGCCTCCTCGTCCTCGGCGCCGCAGTTGGCCGGGACATCCGAGACGGCGCCATCCCACTCGCCGTCGGGGTTGGCGGCGATCTGGAGCCAGGGCAGGATGTACTGGCTGTGGCCCTGATCGGCGATGACCATCATGTCGGAGCGGCGAACGACCCAGCCGGAGGGGAAGCCCGTGACGACGGGCGAGGAGTAGAGGGTGCGGGCGGTGGGCTCGGTGACGCCGTCGCCGATGCGGATGCTGGGGGCGTCGTTGATGAGGGTCTTGAGGAACTCGTTGGCGTCGTAGTTGTTGCTCGGGACGTAGTTGCGATCTTCGGCCTCGACGAAGACGAAGAGCATGCCGCTGTCGCGGGCCTGGGCCGCGAGGCCGGCCGCGTGGCGGATGTAGTCGGGGCAGGCCGGGCACCAGCCCGTGCCGAGGATGAAGGCCACGGAGGTGTAGTTGCCCCAGAGCTCGTCGTTGCAGAAGAAGTCGCGCATCCCGAAGTCGATCGTGGTGCCGTCGGCCTGGAAGGCGCCGGTCCAGGACAGCGCCGGCATGACCTGCTCGTACTGGACGTTGGAGGGGCCGGCGGGGTAGTTGCAGACCTCGGGCTCGTCAGGGATCTCGTCCGTGCCGTCGTCGCCCACGCCGCAATCCTCGGGGCAGGTCTCGGAGGACTCCCCGGCGCCGCAGCGGCCATTTCCGCAGACCACCGCGCCGACGCCGCAGTCGCTCTCGCAGGCCCCAAGCTCCGAGACGTGGCACATCCCGTCGCCGCATGCCTGGGCGCCGTCGCGATCCTCAAGGCCCGGCGCGTTACCCTCAAGCTCCGTCGTGCAACCCACCCACGACGCCACCGCGCCGATGAAAAGCACCCACCCAAGCTTCTTCATGGTTTCTCTATCCTGACCTCGGGCCACGCCCGTCGTTGAGTAAATTGACGCCCCTCCCCTCACTCTAGCAGACTCCCTCGAACATTCGAAGAGCATCGATCAAATTTGCTCCATGAAAACCAAATCTTAAGGCCTCTTCGCCCTCCCCTCCTCCCCTCGAACGCGCCACGGGACACGCCAACCCCGACGACAAGGCCATCTCCTCCCACACGAGAGCCGCCGAGGCGACCTGAGCCTTGAAGCGCGCCCACAATGGCCTCATGATCACCGAGGAGCCTGCGCCTCAACCGACTTGACGAGGACACGCCATGCAACCCCTCACCGCCCTTGCTCTGGTTCTCCTGCTCGACGTCATCTCGTGCGGAGGCTGCGGCAGCCCCCAGCGGCCCCCCGAGCCCATCCCCGAGGAGCAACTCCAGCCCAGCCCGCGGGCCCCCGCCGACGACGCACCCGACGAAGACCCGCCCAACGAGGCCCCCAAGCCGGCCAGCGCCGACCAGTAACCCGCGACGCGCCGCCCGCAAGGCCGCGCCTCATCGGCTTGAAAAATCAGGACGCCCTCCCATCAACCAGGCGCCCTCATGAGCGCCCCGACCCCATCAAAACCACGCCAGGACCCAAGGAGTCGCCCATGAAGATCCTCACCTCCCTCGCCCTCGCCCTCCTGCTCCTCGACGTCGCCCCCTGCGGCGGCTGCGGCAACCAGCGCCCGGTCGATCGCACCCCCGAGCAGCGCGAGCAAGCCGAGCAAGCTGCCCCCCCCGCCGAGGCGCCCAGCCCCGCTGACGACCCCGCGCCCGCCCAGCCCGCCGAGTAGACCGCGCCGGGAGGGCACAACACCCTCACGGCCAGCCGATCAAGGCCGCCGCGTGGTCCGCGTCGGGAAGGCGCGACGCCCTCACGGCCAGCCGATCAAGAGGGACAGCGACAACCCCACCGAGAAGCTCGCGCCGTTGACGGCCAGCGACCACCAGAAGGCCCTCGGCACGCCCCAGGCCGACAGATAGAGCGCCTCGACCCCCACCGCGAAGGCCTCCGACACCGCGACCCTCACCACGTCCGAGCCCTCGAACCCGGCGAAGAGCGCCGGGAAGGCGAACCACACGAAGGGGTGGGTCAGCGCGCTTGCCCCCAGCGCGATCCCCGCCGCCCGCGCCAGACCGCGCTCCCGCAGCGCCACCGCGTAGAGCGGCGCCTCGATGGCCTGCGTCAACCCGAAGGCCAGCACCCACCCACCCCACTCCGTCATCCTCCCTCCTCCCCCTCCGAACCCACGACCCTGCAGCCCTCACCTGCGCTCGGCGGTCGACCCGGCGGGCGACCGTGGCCCGCGCCTGGATCGGCACCCTCATCCGCGCTCAGCGGGCGACCCTCGGCGAAGAGCAACGCCGCCGCCGCAAGCTCCAGGTGGCCGTGGAAGATCGCCATCCTCAGGTAGCCCGTCCTGGCCTCCGCCAGATCCACCACCGCCCAGATCGCCAGCGCCACGCACCCCAACCCCACCAGCGCCAGCGGCCAGGGCCCGAAGTCCGACTCCAGCGCCCGGTAGCTCGCCAGAAAGCTCCTCGGCGTCCGCTGGGGGCGGTCTTCCTCAGGCACCAGCCTCACCCACACCCCGTAATGGACCGCCTGCGCGAAGGCAAACAGGATCACCAGCCGAGCCGCCCACCCCGACGGCAACCCCGGCGCGAGGCTCTCCGCGAACCACACGCCGTCCATGCCACCGAGCGCCCACCCCGCCGAGAGCGTCGACCCCACCAGCCCGTCCCCGATCCCCAACCCAAGCGCCACCACCCCGGCGACGTAGATCGCCAGCGGCCACCCGTGCGCCCGCCCCGCTCGCCGACGCCACGCCCACCACAGCCCGACCGCAATGAAGTTATGGATGTGGGCGAAGATGAGATCCGCCGCAGGACCCAGCGACAGCGCCCCGGCGACGCCCACGACCACGACCGCGAGCCCCGCCGCGCGCCGACGGCCATCGCACCGGGCGGCGATCAGCGCGCCGCCCGCGCCCACGAGCCCGGCGACCACCCCCCCGCCAACCGCCACGACCAGCAGCGGCACCCCGACGAGCCCCACAAGCCAGGGCCGCCGATGATGCCCCGGCCTGACGACGAGGTAGCGCACGTCAGCGAGCACATGCGGGATCCCCCAGACGATCGGGCCGAGCGCGAGCATCCACAAGGGCAATGCCAGCGCCCCCACGAAGGCCGCCGCGACCAGCAGCACCCCCGTCAACGCCACCCGCAGCTCTCTGTCGACCACGAGCGGCCGCAGCAACACCTTGAATTGCCTCAGGATCCTCGCCCGAACGCGGTCCAGCGGCCAGAGCGTCGCGCGCACGACACCCTGGCTCATCGGGGCTTTCTCTGACGACCGACCTCCTGGGCGCGCGCGGCCATCTGCTCGACCTCGCGCTCGGTGGTCGACGCGTCATCAAGGCTCTCAGCCCGCCAGGACTCGCCTCCGAAAGGCTCGGCCCCAAGGGTCTCATCGTCCAGAGGTTCGACCCCGAGGGTCTTGGTCCCACGGGTCGAAGATCCAAGAGTCGCAGATCCACGGGACGAAGATCCAAGGGTCGAAGATCCACGGGTCGAGGCCCCAAGGGGCTCATCGTCCAGGGGCATGACGCCGAGGGCTTCGGAGAGGCGGCGGTCGAAGTCGTCCAGCGCCAGCTGGTTCAGATCCTCGGGGGCCTCTTCTTCGGCGAGCCGCCGCATCGAGGCGAGCGCCGCGCGGTCGGCCGGATCGGCGCTCCCGTCCTCGTCGAAGGGGGGGGCGACGGAGAGGGAGCGGAGGGAGGGCATGTCGCGCCGCATGGCCATGACGCCGATGGTGAAGATCAGGGGGATGGACAGGGCGTAGGCGATGAATGCGACGACAGGGGAGCCGACGACGAGCAGCAGGAGCAGCGCGATGGGCAGCGTGAGCAGGAAGCTGGCGCCGACCAGGAGGGCGCCGGCGATGGTGGCGCGGCGGGCCAGGAGATCGTCGCGGGGTTGAGGGGCGCCGGTGCGGATCTCGGTCGTGAGGGCGTCGAGTTCTTGTTTCCAGAAGAGCATGTCGAGGCGCGTGGCGATCTGGCCGGCCATGTTGACCTTGGTGATGGTGCGCACGCGCGTCCCGCCGCCGACGTTGGGCGAGGCGAGGACCCAGACGGAGGTCTGGAGGGCGGAGGGGTCGGAGCTGAAGAGGTTGGCGATCAGCGTGCCGCGGCGATAGAGGCCGACCTCGACGGGATCGGGGGTGAAGCCGGCGCGGCGCAGGCGGGCGTCGGCGCGCTCCATCACGGCCTGCTCGGAGGCGGATACGACGAAATCGCGTTCAACCTTCATCCCCTACCCCTGGACTGCGCGGCCCTTCCAGGCCGTCGGCGCCCCGCGCAGCCCGCGCCACATGCTCACCAGGATGATCCCGAGGAGCACCAGCGTCCCGAGCGGGTGCGTGATGCCATACCAACGCGACAGCCCCACGACGCCATCCTGAATCCAGCGAAAGGCGTACAAGAACGCCACGTTGAGCCCCGCGGCGGCCACCATCGGCCAGTGCCCGAGCGCCAGCCCCAGGCCCAGGATGACGAAGGGCAGCAGCGTCATCGTGCCGACGAAGCCCGCCGCGGCCAGCGCCAGCCCCGGCTGACGATCCATGCCGTGATAGAAGTTCTTGATCATCCCCTGCCAGATCTCGGACAGGGACGTGTACAGCCGCACCGAGAAGATCCCCGGCCCCAGGAACATCCCGCAGGCCAGCCCCGCGGCCTTGGCCGCCTGGGCGAAGCGGACGTCCTCCAGGACCTCGCCCTTGACCGCCTCGTGACCTCCGAACTTCTCGTAGGCCGCCTTGCGGATCATGATGAACTGGCCGTTGGCGAAGGCCACCTCGCCCTGCGGATCGTTGACCTGATCGAGGGGGTGGGCGCCTCTGACGAAGCCCCCCACGACGGGCTGGCAGACCTTCTCCCAGAAGCTCTCGACCTGCCACGTCCCCCAGACGCTCAACAGGTCCAGCCCTCGATCCTCCAGGGCCCTGACGGCGCACCCGACGCCCTCAGGGGCGAGCTTCACGTCAGCGTCGACGAAGAGCAGGATCTCGCCGCGGGTCTTCTGCTTCCCATACCAGCACGCCGAGGGCTTGCCGAGCCACCCTTGCGGCAGCATTCGCCCCGAGATGAGCTTGAAGCGCTTGTCCCCGTCGGCCGCCGCCCTGGCCTCCGCCGCGGTCTCGTCCGAGGAGTCGTCGTCGACCACGACGACCTCCAACGCCCTGTAATCCTGATCCAGCGCGCTGCGGACCGCCTTGCCGATGCGGCCCTCCTCGTTGCGCGCCGGGATGACGATCGACACCATCACGGGGCCATTGGGCAGCGCCGGCTGCTCGTCCTTCGGATCGAGCACGAAGCGCCTGTCCCTGGCCGACTGCACCAGCGCCAGCACCAGCCCCAGCCACAAGAGCGCAGACAGCGACATCGCCCCGGTCAACACCCACCACAGCGCCGCCATCAGCCCCTCCCCTTGCGCTCGGACATCACCTCGGCGTAGGGCCGCAGCACGCCCTCATCCGAGATCAAGGGCTCGCCCAGAGGCAGCGAGGTCGGGATCTTGGCCAGGATGTCGTGCGGCGAGCCCAGGATCCAGTAGCCGTTGGGCACCTCCCGCCCTGGATAGGCCGTCGCCCGCATCAGGATCTGGCAGTCGTGGCCGACCGCGCAGCCGATCATGTTCGTCCCCGACGACACCAGCGCGCCCCGGTGCGACACCATCACCTCCCCCTGCGGCTTGAAGTCTCCCAGCACCACCTCCCCCCCCACGAAGGTCCCGCGCCCCACCACGCACAGCTGCAGGCCATAATGGCCGCTGTTGCTGCCCGGGTACATCACGCACCCCTGCAACATCCCCATGCGCGCCACCGAGGCCCCCTGCCCCAGCACCGAATACTGGATGTTGCACTGGTCGCTGATCGAGACGCCGTCGCCCAGGTGCGAGAAGCGCACCACCGCGTTGGCCCCCACCCGCACCCCATCCCCCAGCGTCGAGGCCTCCACCACGGCGCTCGGGTGGATGTCGCAGCCCCGCCCGCGACTCCCCAGCTTGCCCATGACGCGCCACTTGTTGAGGCTCATCGCCCGCACCGCCGCCCACAAGACCCGCAGCGGGTGGACCTTGACCAGCGAGGCCCCCCAGGACAGCAGCGCGATCTGGTTGGCCCGGACGATGTGCATCCAGTGGTTGATGCGCATCGCCGACAGGTGCGTCAGCGGCAGCGCCAGCTCCTCCGAGGCCAGGATCGCCTTGTGCATCGGGATCTTCAGCGGCGACACGCCCTGCTCGATCACCACCGGCTCCAGCCCCTCGGCCCGGACCAGATCCTCCGCCGACGACCACGACGACCCCGCCGGCAGCCACACCAGCGGGTAGCGCAGGTGCCCCCCCACGCCCTCGCCAGATCCACGCCCAAGATCCTGTAATGCTTCGGTAAATTCGGTGTAGAGGCCCTCGGGGAGCGCCAGGATGGCGGGCCTCGCGGCCTTGCGCGCGGCCTTGACGAAGGCGCGGGCGAGCCAGGGGGTCACCCAGAGATCGTCCGTGGCCAGCAGCCGCTCTCGCGGGCCGCCGCGCGCCTCTGCGAGCCCCACGCGGGCCACCTCGACGGCGCCGGCCTCGCGCAGCACGGCCTCAAGGAGCTGCTCGACGGGCATGTCGAGCACCCTGGACGACCCCACGGGATCCATGAAGGGGCTGATGACTTGTCCGGTCTGGAGGATCAGAGCTTCCACAGGCTGGGGCCACGCGGTGGTTGACGACCCCCAACTATCGCCCGCCGCCACGCACCTTTCAAGGACGGCCGCCTCCCCAAAGGCCGATTGATCGGATGCCTCAGCGCACCTTTCAAGGACGACCGGCCCCCTTCAGGCCGAATCCCGCTCAGATCAAGGGCTGTCGACCGCGCGCGTGCCGCCCCGACTCAGCGCGTCCAGCCGGGCGCGTGGGCGCGCAGGGCGCCCAGGAGGGCCTCGGCGTCGGCCCCGAGGACGACGGGCAGCGAGGCCGCCTGCTGGGGGAGCCCGTCGAGGCTGGCGGCGGTGGAGATCCAGAGGGAGAAGGCGACGATGGCGAGGTGATCCGGGCGCGGCTGCTGGAGCTTGACGTGGATGAGGCGGCGGCCCTGGGGGTCGGGCGAGGCGGGGCTGCGGTGGAGCGAGCAGGTGAAGGGGTCGGCCCACACCACGGAGTGCACCGAGCCGTCGGGCCAGACCTGCTCGACGGCGCGCTGGCCGAGGTAGATGGCCGCGTGCGTGGTCTTGACGCGGCGCCCATCGCCGGCCCGTTGCGATGGCCCGTCCAGGAGCGCGGTGCGGTAGCCCTCCCCGATGGGGATCGCCATCGGGTCCAGGGCGAAGAGCTGGGTGTAGCCGCACCCTCGGCACACATAGCGGCGCAGCGGCCCGTGGGGGTGGCCCGGGTTGCGGCCCCCGAGCAGCCAACGCGGCTCGTAGGTCACCGCCGCGACGCGCTCCATGTCCCCGTCGCCGAACTCGGCGGGGGTCGTCTCCAGGATCTCCTGGTGGGCGCACACCGGGCAGACGCCCTCGCGCATGTCTCTCATGTCGCCCTCCCGAGGACGGGCGCGCCCAGCGCCCTGGACATTTCGTCAATCAGATCAAACACATCGGACGCATCAACGCCCTCGACGCGGGGCAGGAGCGCCACGAGCGTCGGGAGCGCGTCGAAGGCCGGGCGGTCGGTCAGGCAGAGCGTCAGGGCGATCTCCGCTGGCACGGGCGTCGCCTGGCGGAGCGTCAGGTGGACGTCGGCGACGGGGCCGGAGAGCGCGGATCGAGGGGCGCGGGCGGCGCTGACCGAAAAGGGGCTGGCCCAGCGGATCGCGGCGTCGGGCGTCGAGAGCGAGGTCAGCCGCAGCCCCTCGTCGTCCCAGGAGAGCACGGGGGCGTCGATCATCAGGGGGCGCCGGCCTGGGTTGACCGGATCGCCGCTGCCGCGGATCAGCGCGACGTGGATCCCCTCATCGATGGGCACCTCGTCGGGGTTGAGGGCGACCTCCTGGGTCAGGCCGCAGGCGCGGCAGACCCACAGCTCCAGCGGCCCGTGGGGCTTCGAGGACGAGCGGCTCCGACCGAGCCACGCTTGCCCGTAGGTCAAGGCCGCCTCGTGCTCCATGTCCGCGTCACCGAAGCCTGCGGGCTTGACCCGCAGCAGCGAGCCGCCCAGACAGAGCGGGCAGGCGCCCCTCCTCAAGTCCATGGTGCGCTCGCGCTAGACGTCATGGGCCATGACGTAGAACCAGTTCATGAAGGGGATGGAGATCAGGACGCCGCGCACGGCCCAGGTCGTCCAGGTCGTCATCTCGACCTCAAGGCGCCTGCCGGTCAGGAAGAGGCCCGCGCTCAGAAGGCCCCAGAGGGCCAGGGCGACGTAGAGCGGGGCGATCATGGGGCTGAAGGTCAGCGCCTCGATCAGATCGCCGTGCATGAAGTTGAGCGTCGCCCGGGTGGCGCCGCAGCCCATGCAGGGGATGCCCAGCATCGACTTGAAGGTGCACCGGGCCAGGATCATCGAGTCCGACTCGACCAGCCAGCCGCCCAGCGGCAGCAGCAGCAGCGGCGCGGCCAGGATCGCGCCAATGGGCCACGTCCCAATCGGCCTCGGCCCCATCCTCAAGCGCATCGACATCTGCCCTCCTTGCGCCCTACCGGCGCTCGCAGGTGAAGTGACGCTCGGGGTGGCTCCTGAATTCCGCGTCGTTGACCGCCGGGCAGGCCGCGATGACCGCACCGCGGTACGACGTCACCTGCTCCCAGTTCAAGGACATCGGCTTGAAGACGAGCGGCACCGGCCCCGATCCACCCACGATCTCCGCGATCAGCGACTCGAAGGCGCCCTCGGCCTCGCCCAGCGTCCAGAGCTCGTCGAGGTTCTTGACGTAGGAGGCCACCAGGGGCGCGAAGCGCGCGCCGCGCAGCACGGTCATGTTCTCGATCGTGTTGTACTCGGCGTTGGGCGACAGGTTGTAGCTGCCCGTGATCAGCGTCTCGCGATCGATGATGAGGACCTTGTGGTGGAGCTGCACCGCGGTGGCGTGGTGCCACCGGTACGAGTACCACTTGTAGCGCACGTCGATCCCCGCGTCGGCCAGATCCAGCCCGAAGTGGAAGCCCGACTCCAGGCAGTCCTCCTGAGCGTCGGCGTCCTCACCGACCGACTCCAGGCAGTCCTCCAGCGCCCCCTGCTCCTTGCTCTGCGTGAAGCGCGAGATGTACTCCTGGGCGTCGAGCGCGACGCGGATCTCCACGTCGGGGCGCTCCTGGCGCTTCTTGATCAGCGCCTCGGCCACGGGCCGCGAGCGCAGGTGACCGGAGCCGATGAGGATCGACGACTCGGCCCCCTGGATGAACTCGACGAGCCGATCCGACACGGCGCTGCGGCCCCGGACGCGGCTGAAGCCAGGCCCCGCGTCGCTCTCGAAGACGTCGAAGTTCCCCGAGGTGAAGAGCGCCTCGACATCGGGCGAGCCGGGGATGTCGGCCTCGGTGATCGGCAAGGGGTCGACCTTGACGACGGAGGCCGGCCCGACGAACTCGCGCGCGCTGGCCCACAGGTGGTTGAACTCCCGCTGGTAGGACAGCGCCAGCTCCGCCTCCCCGTTGATGAAGAGGGTGTTCTCGTCGTAGCGCGTCGCGGCCGAGTTCGACCAGTTGGCGCTGCCCGTGATCAGCGTCGCCGATCCGGCCTGCCCCAGATCAAAGAGCGGCCCGTCGATGATCGCGAACTTGTGGTGCATGATCTTGTTGACGTAGCGCACGTCGACCCCGGCGGCCTCCAGCCGCCCCGACGCGCTCCCCTCCGGCTTGCTCTTGTCCTTGCTCGCCGTCTCGAAGACCATCCGGATCTGGACGCCGCGATCGGCCGCGCGCGCCAGCGCCGCCGTGATCCCCGCGTCCCTGAAGCTGTACATCGCCACGTCCACCGACACCACCGCGCCGTCGATGGCCTCGGCCACCTTGACCAGGTGGCTCGACTCAAAGGGCTGCGGCGAGAAGATCACCTCGACCAGCGGCGGCGACACCGCGCAGGCCGCCTCGACGTGCGCGGCGAGCTGCTCCATCGCCACCGGCCCGACGAACTTGACCCCGTCGAGCGCCACCAGATCCGCGAAGGTGAGGTCGTCCTCCGTCCCCACCACGCCGTCCGGCCCCAGCCTGGCCGCCACGATCTCCTGGGCCGCCTTCGTGTGGAGCCCTGCCTTCTTGAGCACGATCAGATCCGTCCCAGGCGCGTTGACGAAGGCCAGCACCCGCTCCACCACGCAGGGGCCGAAGCCGCCGTCCTCCTTCCCCCCCGTCGCGAAGGTGTCAAACTCTCCGTCCGACAGCTCCGGCGCCCTCTCCTGTGCGAGATCGCCTCCGCACGACGCCGCACACGACCCGATCAAGGCCGCCATCCCCAGGACTCGCCCGCTCACCTTCATCGCTCACCCCCTTGAAACGCACCCTGTCCATGCCGCGCGCCCACGCTGCACGGCCCGCGCCAACCCGTCGGCGCCCTCCAGGACGACCTCAACCCCACTCAGAGTGTGACACCCTGTCACAGATGTTGTCGCCCACAGACCACTGAACGTCCATCTTGACACCTATCACAGCTCGGCGGGCATCTGGTAGGATCGCGGGCGTCGGCGGGCGATGGAAAAGCGAGGCCGTGTGGGGCGCAAAGGGGGAGGTCGAGGTGGAGACGAGGCCATATCGGAGGAACGTGGGGGCCATCCTGCAGCGCGAGGACGGGCTGGTGTTGATGGCCGAGCGGGTGGATCAGCCTGGGGCGTGGCAGCTGCCGCAGGGCGGCGTGGACGGCGACGAGCCGCTGGTCGATGCGCTCTGGCGAGAGCTGGGCGAGGAGCTTGGGTTGAGGGATCCGAGGGGCACCTGTGAGCTGCTGGGTCAGGGGCCGGAGGTCTGCTACGACTTCCCGGAGGGGATGACCTCGAAGATCGCCCGGAGGTACGCGGGGCAGGCGCAGACGCTCTTTCTGCTGCGCTTCAGGGGGGTGGACGCGGACATGGATCTGAGCGCAGACGCGCACCCGGAGTTCCGGGCGATCCGGTGGGTGGAGGTCGAGGAGATGGTGTCGATGACGTGGCCGATCAAGCGGGCGGTGGTGGAGGCGACGGTGGAGGCGCTCAGGTCGCAGCTGGGCGCCTGGAGGGGGCCGTGAGCGGGCCGCCGGGGGCGCTGCTGAGGCGGCTTGAGGCGATCGTCGACGACACGGTCGAGGCGCTCGGGGGGGTGGGCGGCGGGTGCATCAACGAGGCCGCGTCGATCAGGGTGGGGGGCCAGCGGCTCTTCTTGAAGTGGAACGAGGCGGCCCCCCCGGGCTTCTTCGAGGCCGAGGCGGACGGCCTGCGGCGCCTCGGGGCGGCGGCGGCGGTGCGGGTCCCGGCGCCGCTCTTCTGGGGGGAGCCCGAGGGGGGGGCGCCGGCCTTCCTGGTCATGGACCATGTGGAGGGGCTGGCGGCGGGTCAGGGCTTTGACAGGGCAGGCTTCGGGGCGCGCTTCGGGGCGGCGATGGCGGCGCTGCACGCGCCAGGCGGGGAGAGCTACGGGCTGGAGCGGGACAACTTCATCGGGGCGCTGGCGCAGGAGAACGGGGCGCGGCCAGGGTGGGTGTCCTTCTTTGGAGAGGCCAGGCTCGGGGCGCAGGTCAGGCTGGCCAGGGCGCAGGGGAAGTTGAGGGGGGTTCACATCGACAAGGTGGAGCGGCTGATCGAGCGCCTGCCGGGGTTGATCCCGGACGATCCGGGCGCGTCGCTGCTGCACGGGGATCTGTGGAGCGGCAATTACATGATCGGGGGGGCGGGCGAGCCGGTGCTGGTGGACCCGGCGGTGTACCGCGGGCATCGGGAGGCGGAGATCGCGTTCACGGAGCTCTTCGGGGGTTTCCCGCAGTCGTTCTACGCGGCCTACAGGGCGGCGCTGCCGCTTGAGCCGGGCTACGAGGGGCGTCGGGATCTCTACAACGCCTATCCGCTGCTGGTGCACGTGAACCTCTTCGGGGGAGGCTACGTGCGGCAGCTGATGGGGGTGGTCGAGCGCTACCTGTAGCGGGGCAGGAGGGGTCTACTCTTCGACGACGACCTGATCGTAGAAGACGAGGCAGCCGTTCTCGGACCAGCTGGCGCTGACCTCGGCGCTCTTGTCGTGCTCGAAGGAGGCGCGGCGCCAGTTGTCGCGGACGGCGCGCGACTCCTCGGCGCTGTAGTGGACGCGCACGATGGCCGTCTCGGTGTCCTGATCGATGCGGATGGAGACGTTGACCTCCTCGACGGTGTCCTCGGTGGAGGTGAAGTAGTCCGCCTCCGGGATGGGCATGACCTCGTCGAGCTCGACCAGCTCCTCCTCGCCGTTGCGCAGGTGGCGGACGACGACGGCCTCGTTGCTGGCCTTGCCGACGATGACGATCTCATCCTCGGGATCGCCGCCGTCGAGCAGGTAGATCTTGTGCGGGGCGATCCCGCGAGCCTCCAGCAGGTGTTGAAGCCGACGGTTCTCCTCCACGAGGGAGAGGTAGGCTTCGGCGTCGCGCAGGTTCGTCGTCCGGAAGAGGATCTCGCCCTTGTCATTGACGATGCGACAGTGGCGTGCCCCCTTGATGATTTTGAGATCCTTGAGGTTGACAGGGTGTTCGATCAACTCACTCATGTCACTCATAGCGCCTACCTGATTCTCCATAAAACCATTGAAAAAACACCACGATGGTGGCTCTGACGGTCGACAACGCAAGAAAAACCCTGGTCCAAAGGCCAAGGGGCACTCTCGATGCCACATCAAGGCCGGGCGCGTCAACAGCTTGTTTTCCGCGCCGCCGCCATCGCCCTCCACGGCCCGCCGCGGCGGGCAGGCCAGGGAGATCCATCGACAAGGCTTCCACTTCGACCCTGACCCAAGTATATGAGACGAGATCCGGCGGGGGGCTCCCTCGCCGCGAAGAGAACCACCCAGGACGATCCGGATCCAACGGCATGAAGGCCCCTCTCCGTTACACGAGCATCCCGGCGGCGCTGGCCCACCACGCACTCAAGCGCCCCTCGCGCGGCGTCCACTTCTACGACCGCGCGGGGGTCAAGAGCTTCGCGACCTGGGCCAGCGTGCTGGACGTGGCCCACCGCATGGCGCTGTCGATGCGCGCCCGCGGCCTCCGGCCCGGCGACAAGGTCGTCATGGCGCTGCCCAACGGCTTTGACTTCATCCACGTCTTCCTCGGCGCGCTGACCGCCGGCGTCCTGCCCATCCCGGTCATGGCGCCGAGGGCCAACGAGAACGTCACGCGGGCGCTGGCCTCGCTCGGAGAGCTCGCCGCGCGCCTTGAGGCGCGCGCCCTGATCACCATGTCGGCCGACGACAGCCCCCTGCTGGCCATGGCCGAGGCGCTCGGCCAGCTCGACCTGATCACCTCCCCCGAGCGGCTCACCGACCCCACGGGCGACCCCACGCCGCTGAGCGCGCTGCTGGCAGACCTCTCCCACGACAGCCTCGCCTACATCCAGTGCACCAGCGGCAGCACCGGCGCGCCCAAGGGGGTGCCGCTGACCCACGGCAACATCCTGACCAACCTGAGCGACGTCGGCCGCCACCTCCAGGTCAACAAGGACGACGTCGGCGTCAGCTGGCTGCCGATGATGCACGACATGGGGCTCGTCGGCGTCCTGCTCTTCGCCCTGTGCTGGGGCGTCCCGCTGGTGCTGCTCGACCCCGAGCGCTTCCTCAAGGCCCCCCACGAGTGGCTCTGGTGCATCCACAACCACGGCGCGACCCTCTCGCCGGCCTCCGACTTCGGCTACCACTACTGCGCCCGGCGAGCGCGCGCCTCCGACCTGGAGGGCCTGGACCTGTCCTCCTGGCGGGTGGCGATGAGCGGCTCGGAGACCGTCGACGGCGCCCACCTCCAGGCCTTCGAGCGGCGCTTCCAGCCCTTCGGCCTGCGCGAGCGCGTCTTCGTCCCGGTCTACGGGCTGGCCGAGGCCACCGTCGCGGTCACCTTCGGCGCGCTCGACCGGGCCGTTCACATCGACCACGTCTCGCGGTCGACCCTGGAGACCTCCGGCGTGGCCCTCCCCTCAGAGCCCGGCGCCGACACCCTGGCGCTCATCGGGCTGGGCAAGGCGCTGCCCAACGTCGAGATATTGTTGACGAATCAGGAGGGCGAGCGCGTCGCGGACCGCACCGTCGGCGAGGTCCACGTCCGCGGCAGGAGCGCCATGAGCGGCTACCTGGGCGAGGCGCCCCTGGAAGAGGGCCAGTGGATCCCCACCGGCGATCTGGGCTACACCGTCGACGGCGAGCTCTTCGTCCTTGGCCGCCGCAGCGAGGTCGTCAACCTCGGCCAGCGCGTCGTCTACCCGCACACCGTCGAGACCCTCGCCCTGCGCATCGACGGCGTCCGCGCCGCCGCCGTCTTCGGCGTCCACCGCTCCATCGCCGCCCGCAGCCGCCACGAGGCCATCCGCGCCGTCGCCCGCGAGGGCGGCGCCTCCAACGCCACCGCCGAGCACGAGGAGGCCAGCCTCCACGGCCGCGAGTGCCTCATCGTCGCCGTCGAGGCCGGCGAGGGCGTCGACCGCGACAGCCTCGCCGAGGTCATCGAGCGCACCCTTCAGACCCACCTGGGCCTGACCCCGCACGACGTCCGCGTCCTCTCGCCGCGCTCCATCCCCAAGACCAGCTCCGGCAAGATCCGCCGGCACCTGTGCCGCGAGCTCTACCTCAACGAGGCCCTCGACCGCCGCGACCGGCAAGAGCGCCGACAGGCCCTGACCCACATCGCCGAGCGCGCCCGCAGCTACGTCGCCCAGCTCGGCCGCCGCTTCCGCTCCTACTTCGACGAGACCTGATCCGCCCTCAAGAACGACAAAGCGCGCCGCCGGTGACCCGACGGCGCGCCTCGCCTTCCCCGCGATCGCGTCAGTCTTCGACGACCTAGTCGGCGGGGACGACGGGCGGCTTCTCCCTGACCAGCCGGATCGAGAGCGGCTGGCCGGCCTCGACCGGCGCGCGGTCGTCCGAGGGCCGCTCCAGATCCAGGTAGCCGCCCGTGTCGTCGCCATCGACCCACATGAAATCGTAGAACATGGAGAAGACGTGGACGCCTCTGTTGTCCGAGAAGAGCATCCGATCGGTTCTGTAGAGGATGAAGCCGCCCTGGATCTCGTATCGACGCCCGTAGCTCGAGTTGCCGTGCCCATCCTCCAGCCGTTCGAGGAGGGCGAGGCTGTAACGATCGAACTTGTCCAGCTTGAAGCTCCCCACCCAGTTCCCCTCGCCCTCGACCCTGGCGCCGCTCTCGTCCGCGAAGCTGACGTCGGTCACCATGTAGTTGCCCTCCTCGGGCTCGCCGTAGGTCACCAGGCCCTCGAAGCCACCCTCAGGGGGGTCGATCTGCTCGACAGGCGGCACCTCGTAGACCGAGGACTTCATGTCGAAGAACTGGCGCTCCTGGTAGACCCCGCTGATGTGGCGCCTGACGTCCGGCGCGCCCCGGAGCGTGGCGATGTCGGAGCCCTCCTGGACGTCGTGCCCCTCCAGATCCAGGGCGGGCGAGGTGATCTCGGCGTCCTCCTCGACGCAGGCCGTCGCCAGCAGCGCCGACAGGATGCAGATCGTGAAATGGGGGGAGAAGCGGCCTCTCTTGCGGGTGGTCATGATCGTGTCCTCCAGAGTGGGTGTGGCGTCTTCGTCGCGTCCGTCCCCGAGGCTGCCCCTCGGCCCTGTCGGCGCTCTCTCGACACTTGTCCATCGGAAGCGACCCCCCAGGACTTGACCCCCTTTTTTCAACGGCCGCCCTCCCGGCTCAGGAGCGCTCCGCTGCCACAGGTTCGATCAGCGAAGGTCCCGACGCACCAGGCCCCCCACCCCGCGATCCCCCACGGGCGTCGATCATGCCGACGGCGTCGATCATGCCGACGGCGTCGATCATGCCGACGGCGTCGATCATGCCGACGGCGTCGATCATGCCGACGGCGTCTCATGCCGACGGCGTCTCATGCCGACGGCGTCGATCCTGGCCAACGGCGTCTCGTGCCGACGGCGTCTCGTGCCGACGGCGTCTCGCCCCAGGCTCGCGCCCGCAGCGGCCCGGTCGTGACTTCACCGAGCGATGCTGTCCTCTGCCAGAGAGGTCGCGAAAGAGGTTTGCGAAAGGGCCGTCGCCTGACGTACAAACGGCACCCTGCCCCGCCGCCTGTTGGCGAGGCCAGGACCATGAATCGAGGATCGCGGGGGTTCAGGATGCTGAAGGACAACTGGCTGGAGCGGCAGCTCGCCACCGTAAAAGAGCTCCTTGAGACGGGGCAGCAGCACGTCAAGGACAACAGCCTCGTGCAGGCCGAGGCCAGCCTCAAGGAAGCCGCGATCATCCTCGACAGCGCCGAGTCGGTCACCTCCAGGGTGCTCAAGATGCGCTTCGTCGTCTTCAACGAGCTGGCCATGATCGCCGGCCGCACCCACGACGGCAACGGCGCGCTGAACAACTACCTCAAGGCCCTCAAGGCGCTCGACGCGCTCGAAGAGCCGGCCTCTCTGGAGCGCGTCACGATCCTGGTCAACCTCGGCGGCGTCTACGCTGCGGGCGGAAGGCTGGCCGAGTCCGAGGCCGCCAGCCGCCGCGCCATCGAGATCCTCGACGGCCTCAAGGAGCCCAACGAGCACGCCCGCCTGATGAAGCTCTTCGCCAGCTACCACCTCGGCGCCGCCCTCCACGCCGGCGTCGACCCCGCCACCGCCTACGCGCCGCTGTGCGACGCGGTCGAGGCCGGCGAGACCCTCGGCCCCCAGGCCCTCCAGACCGCAAAGCCCCTCATCATCGAGTGCCTCGGGCGCCTCGCCCACCTCGCCGCCCTCTCCGAGCGCTTCGCCGAGGCCATCGAGCGCGAGACGAAGGCCTCCGTGATCGCCCTGGAACTCCACGAGCAGAGCCGGGAGACCAGCTACCTCAACGCTTACGCCAACGGCCTCCTGCGCCTCATCAACTACTGCGAGGCCGGCGGCCGCTTCGCGCTGGCCGAGGACGCGATCTTCAAGCTGCTCGGTATGTTCCCGAAGCGCCCCGAGGTCATCGCGCGCGGCAAGAAGTTCTACCACGCCATCCTCGCCCTGAGCGACGAGGCCCTCGAAGGCGGCGACCTCCCCCGCGACGAGGCCGAGGAATCACTCAAGGAGTTGGAGACCCTCTGATCCCGCACTCCACCCCCTGTCCCCCACACTCCACCCCCTGTCCCCCTCCTCGCTGCGCAAGGAGGGGGGACGCTTGAATTACGGGCAAGGTGGGTTGCACTCCACCCCCTGTCCCCCGAGAGGCACTGCCTCCCTCGCTGCGCAA
>SXGT01035684.1_pt1 | contig 27250 bp, 23 predicted proteins | sample 3176221 | NCBI WGS metagenome assembly SXGT01 (sample SAMN11356862, study PRJNA531348) | freshwater metagenome | isolation source: freshwater sample F1-120 | place: China: Fuxian Lake, Yuxi | collected 2017-12-25
CGGCATCACCGTGCGCGGCTCCATCGTGGGAACCCGCCTCGACCTGCAGGAAGCGCTCGACTTCGCTGCACTCGGCAAGGTCCGCGCGACGGTCGAAACAGCGCCGTTGGAGCGCATCAACGACGTTTTCGATCGCATGCGGACAGGGTCGATCGAAGGACGCGTGGTGCTGGACATCAATGCCCAGGCGGCACCGCTGCAAGAGACCGACCTGGCGACCGCCGCCTGACCTGGGGAGAAAGCCGATGATCAAGGACATCTTGGCCATCGTCGATGACGGCGATCACGCACAAACCTTCCTGAAGACGGTTGCCGAGCTCGCGGCGGCTCGTGAAGCGACGCTGGAGGTCGCCGCGCTCACGCCCGCTCCGACAGCCTCGCCAGGGACCGCGCCGTTCGGAACGCTATACGTTCCTGAGTGGGTGTTGATGGGCGACGATCAGGCCAATGTCGAACGGGTGCGCGCTCATCTCGCCGCCGCCGGGTCATCGGCCGAGATCTTCGGCCTGCATGACGACATCGGCTGGCTTGCCGGCAATCTCAAACGAAGGCGGCAGGTGGCCGACCTGATCGCGATCGGCGCGCGCGAGACCTGGGCGAACCCGTGGCTGCGCAGACGCGTCGCAGAGACGCTCATCCGGGCCAGCGGAACCCCGCTGCTGATCCTGCCTGAAGAGCAGACGCTCAAACCTGTCCGTCGCGCAGTGCTCGGGTGGAAGGCCGGACCTGAGGCAACCCGTGCCATGCACACGCTGGTGCAGTTGGCTGACCCGGGCGCGCTGATCGATGTCGTGACGGTCGGCACGTCCCTGCACGCTTGCGAGGGCGAGCAGGAGGCGCACGCCGAAGTCAAACGACACCTGCTCCGGCACGGTTTCGACGCTCAGGGGCACTGGGTCGTCAACGACGACAAGAGCGAGGCGGAGACGCTGACTCTCTATGCGCAAGAAATCGGTGCCGATCTGATCGCGATCGGCGGGTTCGCTCATTCCCGCATCCGCGAGATCCTGCTCGGTGGGGTCACCGGCGACCTGCTCGAGCGCACCGAGACGCCGCTCGTGGTTGTTGGTTAGAGACACTTCCTCGCGTCGACAATGAGGCACAAACTGGCGCGACGACGTCTTCGCCCGAGGCGCGATTAACATTCGTTAAGCACTTTATCCTAACACTCTCGCATGCCGAACGTGACCCTCTTGCAAATACTGAGGAAGGAGCTTGCGCAAGCGTCACTTCTCGCCATCGCCTATTTCATCGCAGCCTATGTAGCTGTCACCTACACGCGCGTGGGAGGCGGCGTTGCCCTTCTATGGTTCGCCACGCCGTTGCTGGCGGTCGATCTCCGTTATCGTCCGGAGCGCTCCTGGACGCTGAGGCTGGTGGGCTGTGCAATCGCAAGCGCCCTCGCGACCACCATCCACGGACTTGGCTTGCAGGTGGCCCTTCCATTCGCCCTGCTCGGCGTTGCGGAAGGGGCTGCGATCGCCTGGCTCATGCGGCGGGTCGAGCCGACGCCTCGTCACCTCACGTCCCTGCGCGAACTCGGCCTTTTGCTCCTGGTCGCTGGGCTCGCGGTCCCGGCCGCGACCGCGCTACCGGCAGGTCTTCTTGCGCATGGGGCCGCAGACCTTCCTGTTTGGCGCAACGCGTTCAACTGGTTCGTCGCCCATTCGCTGGGCACACTGACGGTCATGCCGATCGTCAAGCTGGTAATCGGCGGGGACGTCACGGCGTGGAGCAAGGCAGTGCGCCGGAGAGAGCTTTATGAGCTCGCGGCCCTAACCACGCTGCACGTCACGGTTGCGGTGCTCGTCTTCGCTCAGACGCAGCTGCCGCTCCTGTTCGTGCCGCTGCTTCCGTTGATGCTGATGGTCTTCCGGTTCGGCCGATTAGGCGCCGCCTTGGCGCTACTATTGCTGACGATCATCGGCTCGGTATGCACTGCTCGCGGGCTGGGACCTGTTGCGATGCCGGAGCTGAGTGCGGGCGGCAGAATCCAGCTTATCGAACTCTACCTTGCCGTCGCGACGCTGATGGCGCTTCCCGCGGCGACGGAGCTGAAGCGGCGGAAGATCCTTTTTTCGGAGGTGCAGGAGCAAGCCGCCCTTCACAAAATCATTACCGACCGCAGTGGCGACATCATCATGGCGGTCACTGCAGACGGCCGGATCAGCTTCGTATCTCCATCGCTGATGAAGATCGCCGGCTTTGCGCCCGAAGCAGTAGTCGGCAAACTTGCGCGTGAGATCGTCTCTCCTGAGGACGTGGAGCAGATCGTCGACGCGCACCGGCGCGCTATGCTTTCGCCGGACCAGACCATCATTTTCGAGTTCCGGGCGATGAAGGCGTCGGGAGAGATGGCATGGTTCGAAAGCCATGCCTGCGCCATTTCGGACGAGCATGGCCAGGCGAGCGGAACCGTGAACGTGGTGCGGGAGGTCTCGCGCCGCAAGGCGGTCGAGCTCGACCTCGCCCGCGCCGCTGCGACAGACGCGCTAACCGGTCTTCCAAATCGCCGTGGCCTAGAGATCGCTAGGGAGCGGCTCGCGCAGGCAGGCAAACCTGGGCAGCAGTTCCTCGCCCTCTTCGACATAGATCGCTTCAAGGCGGTGAACGACACGTTCGGTCACGCCTCGGGCGATGATGTACTTCGAACCTTCGCCTCTGTGCTCACAGCGAATACCCGCGGCACGGATGCAGTCGCACGCCTTGGTGGGGAAGAGTTCGCTGTGCTCTACTTAGATGTGAGGCTGGCCGAGGCACGCGCCGCGTGCGAACGTATTAGACTGCAGTTCGCCGCCGAGCGGCTCGCCCTGCCGGATGGCAGGCAGGTGGCCGCGACCGTAAGTGTCGGTCTCGCTCCGATCCCGGACGACGGTGATTTGGAAGGCGCGCTCATTGCAGCGGATCAGGCACTGTACCGTTCCAAGAATGCCGGAAGGAACATGCTTTCGTTAGCGGCTTGAATCGCGTGGCATCCAACGCCGACCTCACCCAGATTCAAAGCGCACCGATAAATCACCTCCGCCAGTTTCCGCAGACCGAGGCTCGGCATGAGCTTTTCCTGAGCCCGTCCGTGCCCGATGCAGCGCCGTAACGCGCTTCACCTGCGCTATGCTGCATCCCGCCAGCTCGGCCGTGCGCGCGATGCTCATCCCTGTCTCCCGCAGCCCAACAATGCGCCTGTGCAAGGCGATATCCGGCTTACGGCCGTTGTACCGCCCTGCTCGCTTGGCGAGCTCGATGCCCTCTCGCTGGCGCTCGCGCCGGGTCTCATAGTCGTCTCGTGCGGTCTGAAGCGCGACGCGCAGCAGCATGTCCTGCACCGCTTCGAGCACGATGCGCGCGACACCGGCGCTGTCAGCGACAAGCTCGGACAGATCGACGATGCCTGGCACGGCTAGCCGCGCGCCCTTCGCCCGGATCGTCGCCACCAGCAGTTCGGCTTCGGGTAATGGCAGACGGCTGATCCGGTCGATCTTCTCCGCAACCACCACCTCGCCCGGCTGCAGGTCAGCAACCATGCGTAAGAGCTCTGGCCGATCAGGCCGCGCGCCCGACGCCTTCTCGCGGTAAACCGCCGCGACGTAATAGCCTGCTGCGCGCGCACCGGTGACAATTGCTTCCTGCCGGGTCAGGTCCTGCTCGTCGGTGCTTACGCGCAGGTACACGCGCGCAGCGCGGATCGGGTTCGTCATGCTGGCTCCGTTCGGTACACTCAGATGAGCCTCTAGCTAAGTCATGATTTGGGGATCTGCGGAGCCGAGAACGGACTGGCGCCTGTCGTTCGTCAGAATCTGAACAGTCCGATTGACTGTTCAGCTTCCGGCCCAGACCATGCAGCGCCTCTTGCCTCCGGGCACCTCCGCTTAAGGCTGGAGCCCCAGAGCTGTGCGGTCGGCGGTCGCGGCGGCCAATTCGGCGCGAGCAGCCGCGATCCGGGCCTGAGCGTCTACAAGCCGCACACGTGCGTCGGTTGCGGTTTCCTCCCGCTGATTGACCAAGAAAAAGTCGCTGGAGCCGAGCTCGAACCGTCGCCGCTCGGCTGCAGCCAATCGCTCAGCCAGCTGCCGCTCCTGCTCCGCGATCCCGGCGAGACGCTCTGCTGCGCCGACGCCGATGTTGATAACCTCCACCTCCGTCGCGATCTGATCCCGAAGGAACCGGCTGCGCGCTTCCAACGCGTCGATCTCGGCACGAGCCTCGGCGATGCGGCCTTTGGCGGCGCGGTTCTGGAGCGGAAGCGAGAAGCGGAAGCCGACAATGCCCTCGAGCGGCGTACGCGAGCGCCCCCCTAGCCCCTGGTCACCCAGATCCTTGCCAACCTCTCCGCGTAGGTCGAGCCGAGGACGGAGGTCGTTTTCAGCCAAAGCCAGACGCGCGGCACCTTGGTCAATACGGGCGAGCAGGACCTGGAGGTCGGGACGGGCTTGCGCAAACTCGGCCTGTGCCGCGGCCGCTACCCCGGCCAGCGCCGAAGCATCGGCCGGCAGACGTTCTGTACCCACCAGCACGCGATTGCCTGCCTCGTCGCGGTAGTAGAGCGACAAAGCATTGGCGGCCGCCTGAAAATCGCCTTCGGCGCGCACGACCAGTGTGCGCCGGCGGACGAGGTTCTGGTCATTCTCAGCGAGCAGGATCTCCGGCCGGGCGCCGAGCTGCACCTGGCGCGCGAGCGCGCCGCGCCTGTTCTCCGACAGGTCGAGTAGATCGCGATAGGCGCGGAGCCTCAGGCCGTTCGCGACCCAGTTCTGATAGGCATCGACCGCACGGCGCTGAACCCCGATCGCCACCGCCTCGCGCTCGAAACGTGCAATGTCGATGTCACCGGCAGCTAGGGTGCGGCGGGTACGACGCTCGTCGACCAGCCGGTCGCGCAGCAGGGAGTAGAGCGCGCCAACCTTCAGCTCGCCAAGCCGATTGGTATAATATTCGTCCTCATAGATCGGGAAGTCACCGCGGCTCACCCGGTAGCCGCCGTAGAGGTACCCGCCATTGCCCTCGAGTGGTCGGGTGGCGCGACCGGATACGATCGAACCGTCGTAATAGCCCAGCGCCCGCGAGCGGCCGTCCACCTCGAACACCGTGTCGAAGGCGCCCGCGGCAGTCAGCGCTCGCCCCTCCGCGGCGCGCTCCCGCGCCAGCGCCTCGACGATCTGGGGCGCGGCACGCGCGGAGGCGCGCAGGACCTCGTCGAGCGTCAGCGGTGCCGAAGCCGGCGCCTGGGCCCGCGCCGCTTGCGGGCTTGCCTGCGGCGCGCCGAGCACCGGTGCCGCCGTCAGGAGCGGCAGGAGGAGCAGCGATCGGATCACTTCGGCTTGCCCGCCTTCGCTGCGACCTTGTCCTGGTCCTCGTAGGCAGCCGCCCCCGCGGCGGGCTGACCGAACTCCAGCGGAAAGTCGTTGAGCTGGCGCCACAACTCATAGCCGACCGTCACCGTCTCGCCTTGCACCCAGCCCCGAACCTTGCCGCCCAGCCGGACGAAGCGGCGGGCGGGCCAGGCGGGCTTGCCTGGCGCAGGCTCGACCAGGATGCGGAACAGGCCCTGGGCGTTGGCGGTCGCATCGATGGTCCGCACGCGACCGTCGAAATATCCATAGGCGACGGACGGCCAGCCGCTGAACTGGATGGCGGGCCAGCCTTCGAACTCGAGCCGGACGGGCCGACCCGGGCGTAGCAGCGGCACGTCGCGGCCGTCGATCATGAGCTCGACCGCCCGCTCGACGCGCTCGGGCGCAATCGTCGCGAGCGGCGTGCCGGCGGATACCAGCGCCCCGCCCGCGGCCGCGTTGAGGTTCTGGATACGGCCGTCACGCGGCGCACGGACCAGCTGCGCCGACTGGCGGTTCAGCTGGACGTCGATGCGGTTGAGCTTGGCTCTGGACTCGGCCAGCTTGGCCGCGGCGTCCGCAACCTTGATCTGCGCCTGCTCGAAATCGCGCCGCGAAGACAGCCCCTCGGCGAACAGCTGGCGGTTGCGATCGACGTCGATGTAGGCCACCCGCTGGGATTGTCTGACGGCAGCGATCTCGGCCTCGATCTGCGCGCGTTCCGCGGCGAGGCGGGAGAGGAGATTGGGATCGAGGTCGACCACCCGCGCGATCGGTTGGCCGCGATCGACATGCTGGCCGTCCTGGACAAACCAGCGCTCCACTCGGCCGGGGACCAGCGCGGTCACCTCCTGCGCGCGGTCTTCGGGATCGAGGGCGACCACCTGCCCCTGCCCCTGCGCCGTCTGCAGCCAGGGCACGAGGAACAGAACGACGAGCGCGGCGGCGATCCCTACGGCGATCAACCGCGCCACCGCCACGCCGACCCGCGGCGGCTTGAGCGAGGCGAGCGTCGTGAAGTGGACGATATGCTCAGGCCGTTGCGGCATGATCGCGCTCCCCTTCGACTGCCGCGCGCTGCAACTCGGCGAGGTTCTCGCACCGGTGCTGTTCGGTCATGCCAAGGTACAGGTATCCATCAAGCCTCAGATCCTCGGGGCGGCCGGTGCACAGCAGCACCGTGGTGCCGTGTTCCTTGAGCAGCCGGAGCGACTTGCCAAGGCGCTCGGGTGGCAGCAGGTCGAACAGCTGCCCGAGTATCAGCACCTTGGGTCGGAACAGCAGCGCGTTGGCGAGTTTCAGCGCCATGATCTCGCCGACGCTGAGCGGGTGACCGGAGGAGGCGAGCAGCGTATCCAATCCTTGCGGCAGCCCTGCGATGCGGCGCTCCAGGCCGACCACCGACAGCGCCTCCATCGCCTCGTTGGCCCGGTCACCGGACGCGAGCCGAAGATAGTCGCGTATCGTCACTTCAACGATGGTCGGACGATCGATCACGGTCACGTCGGAGCGCAGGTGATACATGTCGAGCGAGCCGAGATCGGCGCCGCCGATGCGGATCAGCCCGCGATCGGGCTGGACATGGCGCTTCAGAAGGTGCGCGAGGCGCTGTTCGGCCCCTGGCTCCGCAACCGTGACGAGCTGCTCCCCCGCGGCGATCGACAGGTCGAACCGCGCGCCGCCCGACGCCACGTCGGTCAGCCTTACCGCTCCGTCGCGCGGGCTGTTGTCGTTGCGGACGATCGTCTCCTGCGGAATCGCGAAGAGCAGCGACAATTCTTCGGAACTTGCGACCAGATCGTAGAAGGTGTCGAGGTACCAGCCGAGCTGAGAGATGCCGTAGAACACGCCCGATAGGATCAGCTCGGCGGCGACCAGCTGCCCGAGTGACAGCTGGCCGCGCAGGATGAGCGTGCCCCCGAGCAGCAGCAGCGCCGCACTGGCGAGCGCGTAGATCAGCAGAAAGGCGACGGTCTGCGCGAACTGGTACCGGAAATAGCGCCGGTGCGCACCGACATAGGTGGCGGTCATCGCCTCCGACTGGTCCATCGCGAAGTCGAGATGGCGCGCCGACTTGTAGAAGCCATTGGAGCCGCCGACGCTTTCGAGCCATCGGGCGGCATTGTGCTTGGCATGGCTGAGCGCGACAGCACCCGTGATCGCGCCACGTCGCCAGATCAGCCAGACCAGCAGAACGGACACGATCAGCACGACGTTGAAGGCGAGGAAGAACGGGTGATAGAAGCTGGTGATCGTGAGGCCCACGATCGCCTGCAGCACGATCGTAAAGCCGCCGATAACGAGGCTCGGCACAGCTTTCTGCACCACCACCAAGTCGAAGTAACGGTTGAACAGGTCGCTGCGGTTGGCGTCGCCGAAGAACGGATTCTGCGCGTGCACCGCGCGCACGGTCACCTCGGCGACAACGCGGGCGAAGACGCGCCGCTCGAACGCGGCCATGATCCAGACCCTGAGCGCGCTCAACGCTGCTACCATCAGGAGCAACAGCAGCAATACACCCGATAGCGCCCACAAGGGCGCCGGCATCGCGGTGTTGGCGACGCTATTGATCAGCAGCTGCACCGAGATCGGCGTGGCCAGCGCCAAGAGGCTGATCGCAACCGTGTAGACGATGCCGAGCCGCACATAGGCAGCATCCGGCCCGATGATCTGCGCCAGCCATGCGGCCGCGTGCCGGAACCCCAAACGTTCTGATGCCACCAGCTAATTTCCCCCCTGCGCCCGCCAGACTGGTATCTGGGCCGCACGTCGACGCTCAACGACTTTGTTTCGGCGCTCCACGATCAACCCGCGTAACTTCCGCCCTGCCGCTGGGCGCGATAGCCACAGCGTATTGAGGCCCGTCCTGGCATTGTGCGACGTAGAAAGGAGCGCCGCCCCGGTCGGCCTGACGAATGTCCTTCACGACCCCTTGACAGGGAGCGGCACCATCGCGAATCGCTCGAATGAGCACGACGTGGCGTAGTCGATCAGGCAAGTCGACGACCTTCTGTTGGGTCTGCGTGTAGCCGCTGGGCTGTGATGCCGCCTCCGTAGCGACAGCTGTCGCGTTGATCGTGTCAGCCGCCTCGCAGCCTGCCAATAGAAGGGCGCTGGCGAGCATAATGGATGAACGGACGTACATCGCTTCTCCTTCCCGATCTCGTAACCGAGCGCCTTAGCTATGATGCTTGAGGGCGCGCGCCCAATCGGTATGGTTGCCCGCATGCCATAGACTATGATTATATCGTAGTCATGCCGACACTTCGCCAACTCGAGTATCTCGTGACGATCGCGGACACGCAGTCGTTCGTGGAAGCCGCGCGGATTACCAACGTGTCGCAGCCGACGCTCAGCCAGCAGGTCAGGGCGCTCGAGGATCGCCTCGGTGTCAGGTTGCTCGACCGCGGAACCACCGGCGCGGTGCTGACGCCGGTCGGGCGCAGCATCGTCGTGACGGCGCGGCGTATGCTGAGCGACGCACGCGATATCGTTGCTTTGGCGTCCAGTTCGGCCAACAGCCTGACCGGCACGCTCAAGTTTGGCACCACGCCAACCCTGGGTCCTTACCTGCTGTCTCCGATCATCGCGGAGCTTCACCGCGTAGCGCCAGGTCTTAGACTGCATGTGCGCGAGGGCATTCCCGACGATCAGGCGCTCGAACTGGCGCGCGGCAACATCGACGTCGTGCTCGGCCCCATGCCGATCACTGGCGAGGGGCTGACCGTCGAGCCTCTGTTCCGGGAACCTGTGCATCTGGTGGCAGCGCGGGACCACCCGCTTGTCGGCGAAAAGGAAATCGCGTCCGACGCGCTCGCGGGCTGCCCCCTCCTGACACTCGACCCGCGCCACCATTTCGCACGGCAGGCAGCCGAGATCGCCGATGCCTATGCCATGAAGATCGCGCCGGACTATTACGGCACCAGCCTCGATAGTCTGCACCAGATGGTGGCGAGCGGTCTGGGCCTGAGTGTACTCCCGATTCTCTACCTTCGGTCAGATGTTGGAGGATCGGCGGGCCTCGTCACGCTCAGCGTCCATGGATGGCGCCGCCATCGCTCGATCGCGATGGCGTGGCGCAAGCACTCGCCGATGGATGCGGCGTTCCGACTGATCGCCGAACACGTGCAGAACTGCGCGCGGCAGATCCTGGTTCCTATAGCTTCCGTCTAACGCACGGGCGCGATCCTTTCTATTTTTCGCGCGTCCGAACCGGACTTACCTTTTCTCCAAGGCTGAACCGCTGCCGCCTGTGGGTCTGCTGAGCAGGATCCCTTCGGCACGGCCAAGCCGGCCGCGTGCAGCGGCTCGATCAACTCTTGGAGGAGGATGAACATGTCTGAACTGCTGGTCGTCGGCTTCGACAAGCCAACCGATGCCGACCGCGTGCTGAGCGATCTCAACAAGCTGCGCCGCGAGTATCTGATCGACCTTGCCGACGCAGTGGTCGCGATCCGCGATCCGGATGGAAAGGTTCACATCAAGCAATCGATCAGCATGGTCGGGCACGGTGCCAGCTACGGCGCGCTGTCCGGCGCGCTGTGGGGAACGCTGATCGGTCTACTGTTCCTCAACCCGCTCGCAGGGCTGGCGCTCGGAAGCGCGGTCGGCGCAGGCACCGGTGCACTCTCGGGCAGCCTCGTCGACTACGGCATTGATGACGACTTCATTCGTGAACTCGGCGACACGCTGACCCCTGACAGCTCGGCGCTGTTCCTGCTGATCCGCAAGGTGCAGCCGGAGAAGGTCCTGGCCGAATTGGAAGGCTATAGCGGTCGAGTCCTGCGCTCCTCGCTGTCTCCCGAGGACGAGGCCAAGCTGCAGGCGGTGCTGGTCAAGGAACAGACCGCCATGCCGTCATCGGAACGCGTCGCGGCGTGAGCCAAAGTATGTCCGCGCTGCCGGCGGGGTGGCGCGGACGCCCAGATGAGCATCGAAAGGTAGCAACAATGCGCAGCATTCTCCTGCCGCTCAGCGATGAGCGGCAAGACCGCCACGCACTGGCGGTCGGCACCCAGCTCGCAGACTTCTTTGGCGGGCATCTCACCGCCCTCTTGCCGCTCACCGACTTCGCATCCCTGCCCGTGCCGCATCATCCGCTGTTGGCCGGGTGGGACGGTTTGGTCGCGGAGAGCCATGCGTTCGCCGAGCGGCGCGAGGCCGAGGTGCGCAAACTGCTTCGCGAGTTGCAGTTGCTGCCTCAGCCAGGCGGGGAGGAGCGAGCCGATTTCACCTTCCAGGCGATCTACGGAAACGACGATGCTGTCGTCATGGATGCGGCGCTGACCCATGATCTGGTAGTCTTCGCACGGAGCGACGCAGAAGACCCCGACAAAGATCTCCAGGTCAGCCCATTGCTGAAATGCACGATCGAGTCCGCCGGCCGACCGGTGCTGATCACGACCGGCAAGTTGGCGCAAGATTGGGCGCGGACAGCGGCGATCGCCTGGAATGGCAGCCTTGAAGCGGCGCATGCCGTCACGGCGGCGCTCCCTCTGCTCAGCCGGGCGGAAGCGGTTCACATCGTTACCTTCCCCACCAGTCGAACCGACTCCGCGCGCGCGCAGCAGCTGGTCGACTACCTCGCTCGTCACGGAATCACGGCCACACCGCGCATCGAGGATGCGGAAGTGCCGATCGGGGAAGCGTTGCTGGAGGCCGTTGAGGATCTCGCCGCAACCGTCCTGGTGATGGGCGGGTACACGCATTCTCGGCTGCGTCAGACGCTGTTCGGCGGCGTCACCCACCACATCTTGGAAGAAGCCAGGTTGCCCGTGTTGATGGCGCGCTAGCGCCTTGTCGGATCGAGGAGGCGGTATGTCCCTACGCGCAAGAAAGCATGATCGGGCTGGTGAGGACGCACCCATCGTCATCGTCACCGGTGCGTCCGGCAATCTTGGTCGAGCGATTTCGTCCGCTCTTTCGCGCGAGTACCGGGTCGTCGGGCTCGATCGAAACGCCGCCGAAGTTCCGTTCCCGACATTCGCGACCGACTTCTCCAACGCCGCGGCTGTCGAGCTGGCGCTGGTAAGGTTCCGGGAACGCTACGGATCCAGGATCGTCAGCGTGGTGCATCTGGCCGCTTATTTTGATCAGTCCGGTCAGGATCACCCGCTCTACGAGTCGGTCAACGTCGAGGGTACGCGTCACCTGCTGCGTGCCCTCCAAGCGTTCGAGGTCGACCAGTTCGTCTATGCAAGCACGTTGCTCGTTCACGCGCCGTGCAAGCCCGGTGAGCGGATCACCGAAGACCAGCCGTTCGAGCCGGCGTACGCCTATCCGCAGTCGAAGCTCGCGGCAGAGCGCGTGGTCGAGCAAGAATGCGGCCGCATCCCCTTCGTCACGCTGCGCCTGGCCGGCGTCTATGATCGCGATCATTTGATTCCGACACTGGCGCAGCAGATCGCCCGCATCCACCAGCGCGACTTGCAGGGCTATTTCTACGCGGGGTCCCCACTCACCGGCCAGTCGATGCTGCACAAGGATGACTTGGCGGATGCGGTGCACCGGGCAGTCGATCGACGCGCTACCTTGCCGCCGGACGCCGTTATGCTGATCGGGGAGCCTGATCCGCTAAGCTACGATACGCTCCAGGACGAAATCGGCTACCTCATCCACGGCGTTGAGGATTGGCCGACGCTGCGCGTGCCCAAGCCTTTGGCCGCAGCAGGTGTGTGGGGGCTGGAGCGGCTCGAACCGCTGATCCCTGACGCCATCGATCGTGGCGAGAAGCCTTTCATACGCCCCTACATGGCAATGATGGGCGATCACCACTACGCCCTTGATACTTGGCGCGCGAAGACCCTGCTTGGCTGGGAGCCGAAGCACCGGCTAAAGGACGAACTTCCCGAGATCATCGCTGCGCTCCGCCGCGATCCCGTGGGTTGGTACAAACGGCACGGCATCACACCGCCCGATTGGCTGCTGTCGGCGCAGGAGGCGGGGCACGAACCCGAAACCCTACACACTGGTTATCTACGCGCGCGGCGGGAAGAGCATGGCCGCTACCGGTGGGCGCACTTCGTCAATGTCGCGCTCGGCACCTGGCTCATCACCTCGCCACCACTGATCGGCGTCACCGATCCGCGCATGATCGCAAGCGACATGGTTGCCGGCGCACTTGTCATCGCACTCGCGCTCGCGTCGATGGCGTGGCGGGCGACCTGGGCGCGCTGGGCCACGGGAGCGGTCGGCATCTGGCTGCTCTTCGCACCGTTAATTTTTTGGACCACGAGCGGCGCCGCCTATCTCAACGACACGCTGGTCGGCACGTTGGTGATCGGGTTCGCACTAGCGCTTCCGCCCGAGCCCGGTCCCTCCCCCGCAGCAGCTATGACCGGACCCGACGTTCCGCCGGGCTGGACCTACAATCCATCTGCATGGACACAGCGCCTGCCGATCATCGCACTGGCGCTCGTCGGGCTCTACGTCTCGCGTTACCTTGCCGCCTACCAGCTCGGCCAAATCGACGGAGTCTGGGAGCCGTTCTTCGCCGGCAGTGCCGCCGACCCGCAGAACGGCACGGAGGAGATCATCACCTCGCCCGTAGCCGAGGCATGGCCGATCTCCGACGGTGGGTTGGGCGGCATCACCTACATCCTGGAGATCCTCACGGGCGTCATCGGGTTGAAGGCGCGCTGGCGGACCATGCCTTGGCTCGTAATCCTGTTCGGCCTCTTGATCGTGCCGCTCTCGGTTACCTCGATCAGCTTCGTGATCATCCAACCGCTCGTCATCGGGACCTGGGGCACGCTGACCCTCGTCGGCGCCGCGGCGATGCTCTTGCAGATCCCGTTCGCCGTGGACGAGCTGATCGCGTCGCTCCAGTTCGTACGACGGCGTGCGCAGGCCGGTCGCAACTGGCTGCGAGTGCTGCTGATGGGCGACACCGATACCGGCAATGACAGGGACACGAGCGACACGTTCGACCGTCCGCTGGGGCCGATCGTCCGCGATAGCGTGACTGGCGGCGTCAGCCTGCCCCCGTCGCTCGCACTCAGTGCACTGATCGGTACTTGGCTGCTCTTCACCCGGCTGACTCTTGGCAGCTCGGACGCGATGGCCAACGCCGACCACGTGATCGGCTTCTTGGTTCTGACGACGGTGTCGATCGCCGCGGCGGAAGCGACCCGGGCGGTGCGCTTCCTTAACATGGGCTTCGGCGCGGCGCTGATCGCGCTACCCTTCTGGTACGGCGCGCCGACGATCGGGCTCATCAACGGCATCGGATGCGGCGTCTCCCTCATCCTGTTGAGCTGGCCGCGCGGCCCCATCCTGCAGCGCTACGGCCGGTGGGACCGCCTGATCGTATGAACGAGCGTGGCCCTGCCGGGCTTCGGCCGGGCCACGCGCATCACCAGAGGAGCACCCGATGAACAGCCTTGTTCTGCGACTGCTGGTTGAACACCGCTTGCTGACACGCGAACTCGTCCGCGAGCGGCGCCGGCCCAAACCGAATCTTGCGCGCATCATTGCTCTGCGGACCAAGCGGCTCCAGGTGAAGCTCGCGGTCATGCGCCATCTGCCGCGCTCGGGAATGGCACTGAAGCTTGCCCGTCAGATGCTGGCGGAGCTCGGCGGACGCGCCGAGCGGACGCCGCGTCGCGGCAGCCGCCCCGATGATCGCATCGGAACACCATGATGCTGATCGTCAGCTTTGTCGGTGGGCTGCTCCTGCTGCTCGCGGGAGGCGAACTCCTGGTTCGCAGCGCCGTGCGGTTGGCCGAAGGGCTCAGGCTCTCCCCCTTGCTGATCGGTTTGACCGTTGTCGCGTTCGGGACATCGGCACCCGAGCTCGCCACCTCCGTCGACGCCGCGCTCCTGGGCGCGCCCACCATCGCGATCGCCAATGTCGTCGGATCGACCCTGATCAACTCCCTGGTGATCCTGGGAGCCGCAGCGCTGATCATGCCCCTGCCCGTCGAACGGTCGATGCTCACCCGCGATGCGGGCTGGATGGTGGGCGGAACGCTTCTCCTCCTCATGCTCGTTTGGGACGGGTGGCTTGAGCAAACCAGCGGTGCCCTGCTGCTCCTCATGCTCTTCGGCTACATCATTATGGCCTACCGAGCCGGCCTGGATCGGCGAGGCGGCGGAGAGCTCGCGGCACCGGTCGGACCGGGGCAAACACCTGTTGCCGGTGGGATCGGTCATGACCTAGATCTCCTATTTGCGAAGCTCGGCTGGGTGCTGGCCTCCTGCGCTTTCGCGGTCGGGCTCGGTCTGCTGATCTTGGGCGGGATCATCTTTGTCGAAGCGGCGATCGGCATCGCGCGGATGCTCGGCGCCTCGGAGACGGTGATCGGCCTGACCATCGTTGCGGGCGGCACCTCGGCGCCCGAGCTCGTGACCTCTGCCATTGCGGCTTACCGTGGTCGCACGGACGTGGCGATCGGCAACGTCCTGGGCTCCAACGTCTACAATATGCTGGGCGTCACCGGCATCGTTGCCCTGATCGCTCCCGTTCCGATCGAGCCAGGCATCGCGTTCTTGGATCTGCCAGCCACGGTCGCGGCGACGGCGCTGGTCGCGCTGATGATGGCAAGCGGGCGGCAGATCAGCCGGATCGAGGGTGCCCTTCTACTGAGTGGCTATGCGCTGTTCTTGTGGCTGCGCCTGGCTTGAGTTCTCGTGAAACGGAGGCCCGCATGACTGCTCGCCCTATTTTGGTCGCTTCTGACCTGACCTCCCGCTTAGATCGCGTGATTGAGCGATGCGCCATGTTCGGCGCGCCACTGCTGCTGGTCCATGTCGCTGGCCGTAGCCCACCGGAGCCCGCCACCTGCGAACGATTGGAGGCGTTGGCGCGGGGTGATCGACGTGACCCGGCGCAGGTTGCCGAAGTCGAGATCCTGCACGGCAGCATCCCGGACGCGGTCACTCGTTACGCGCAGGAGCGGGACTGCGGCCTGATCGCGACGGGCATTGCGAGCTTCGACAGTGCCAAGGATTATCTTCTTGGTACGACCGTCGATGAGATCGTTCAGCGGTCACGCCAGCCCGTCCTCGTCGTCAAGCGCAAGCCGAGGTTGGGGACCGGCGAGAGAAGGCCCGAAAACGTACGCTAAGGCGAGACAATGCGTATCGAGCGTACGCCGCTATCTATTACGCGCCGGTCCGCGCGGATGGCGACCGGCAGGACTTAGGCCTGCAACTGCAATCAGCTCTGATGGACGCGGGTTGAGCTAACCTTGCCGTCGATCCAGGCCAGTTCCAAGACGTAGTAATCAGCCAAGCTAGGGCATAGAATGTAGCTGCTGGGCGGTCCGGGACGGTTTTCTCGCTCGTCTCCGAGCAATCGAAGCACCTCTACTTGGCTCCGGCCAACTAGCCCTACTCTCACGCGAAGATCGAGAATCATTCGGCAGCGGATATCGTTTGTGCCGTCCACGGCACCCGCTTTCGCGTCCTTCCATAGTTCGGATGAGAACGGGCGTGGAAAGCTCATCATCCGGTGCGTCCCAACGCCGAGGAACCAAACAGCAAGAAGAAGGAACACAGCGCCCAATCCACTTGCGAAGAGCCAAAGCGACAAGCGGCTTTTCATTATGCTGATACCGGCCAGCTCACGGGTGAAATCCTTGGCGCTGTGCGGCTGCCATCAGCTCCTGTCCCCGCGTGACATCCTGTCCGATGCCGCGTCCCTCGACGAGCATCTGCCCGAGCCGGTATTTCGCCTCCGCGTCACCCGGTCCGCCGTCAGGGTTCGGGATCATCACGACCTGCCCCGATCCGCCGAGCCGCACGGGCGGCGAGTAGATGCTGGTGAAAGCGGGCCGGTCCTGCGCCGCTTTCTCGTATAGCGCAGCAGCGCGAACGTCGTCATGCGTGACGCCCTCGCCCGTTTCCAGCGCGCGGGCGAGTTCGATCATGGCCGACCGTTGGCCCTGGTCGGCGCGGCATTGCAGATGTGGGACGCGCACCGTCTCGTCGGCATAGGTGTAGCGGATGCGCGTGACGCCACTCGCGTCGGTGATCGGAACGGCGCCGACCCCGCGTAGGCCGGCACAGCTTGCCGGAACCTTGGGCGTCGCGCAGCCGGTCAGGAGCGACAAGGCCAGGAATACTGGTCCGGCTCTCACTGCACTTCCCCGTTCGGCACGAGATCCCAATCGACGTCGCCGCGTGCTTCCTGTCGCTTGCTCGACTTGCCAGGCGGCAGCTGCGCCGATGTCACGCCGCCCAGCTTGCGCAACGCCTCGGCCATCAGCGGCTTTCGCCGCCGGAGCGCGACGTCGACCATGGTGTCGCCGTCTGCCTCCAGTCCCGAAAGGGTGTTCACGTCAGCTCCCGCCCTGACCAGGACCGCGGCGCTCGCCGGGTTCTTGCATCCCGCGGTGACAAGCCAGATCGGCGGCTCGCCGTTCAGGCGCGCATCGAGCGGGTAATCAATCTTGACCCCTGCACCGGTCAGAAGCTCTCCCGTCGACGGCTTGCACGCGTTCGACAGGCCGGACCACCATTGCCATAGCTGATCGGGCCGTTGCGCCCTATCGCCGCGAAATCCTGCCGCCAGCATCAGCCGTATGACGTCGTTCCACCCTGCACGAATTGCGGAGCCCAGCGCATCCTCCATCGCTTGCGGGCCGTCGCTGGTCGCGACCAACTGAACGAGCGAACTGATCATCGCCATCTTGACGGCATCGGGTGCGTTCGGCAGTGCCTCCGTCGTAGGATCCTCAAGCGGCTCCATCGGAATGCGCGGCTCGATGCGTCCCATGTAGTTTGTCAGCGCGGGAGCCACGCCGGTCGGCTTCAGGGCGGCGAGGGATGCCACAAGCGCCGGATCGTTTCTCTCTACCGCTGCATTGGCTGCCCTGGGAAAGCTGTCGAGCCGCTGCTTTAGCGCGAGCAGGCCGTCCCACGACGCGATCTGCGGAAAGCGAGAGTCGGGAAAGGCCGTCTGACTTTGGTCATGAAATCTGTCCAATCGGACAGGCGCGACGAGCGGAGCCAGCGCCCTCATCATGGCTGCGGTACCATGTTGCGCGACCACATCAACGATGGTGGCGCGGCGATACTCGTGAAGGTCGGTCGCCTCGCGGGCGAGTGCGAGGAGCCCGGGAGTGTCGCCTGCCTTAATCCTGGCCTCGATCCGGAGCCGGCGATCGGCGGCTTCGCGCACGCACGTGGCAAGCGCGTCGATGTCGCCGCGTGAAGCCGCCGTCCCGCAGGAAGTCAGGCGCGGCTGAGGCAGGAGGTTCAGTTCGCCGCCATAGTTCGCGAGGAAGACCAGAGCGTCTTCCTGCCCGGCATGGGCTGCGACAGCCCACAGTGTCGATTCCGCTTTCGATCGGCCCAGTTCCTCTGCGTGCAGGGCGACGTAGCGTCGCGCCAGATCGAAGCGGCCCGCCTTCATCAGGCGATGCACCCAAAAGGATGGGTCGCCGCTTTCCAACAGCGGCAACAGCCGGGTGACGGCATCCTCCTGCCGCGTGTCGAGTGCGCGAACAAAGCCGGACCCGATCTCGCTCTGGATGATCGATTGCTCTCCAGCGCCGGCGCTCCCCTTGCGGTCGCGGACGGCGCGCTCAAGCAGGTCGGCCCGGCCGGCCATGACCAGAAGGCCGATCCAGTCGCACTCAGGGGCGGTCAGCTGTTCCGGTTCACGACGGTCGACGCACAGACCCGTAGCACCGCTGAACTTGGCGCCGCGATCCAGCATGGTGGCAATGAGTGCGGCGTTCTTCATTCGTACGGCCTGGGCGAGCGGAGCCGGCCCGTCATAGTCACCCCTGCTGGAGGGTGGCCGTATGCTGGAATCGGCGCCGCGCTCGACGAGCAGGCGCGCCATCTCGCCGTCGCTGCGGTACAGAGCCCAGTTCAGGGCGGTATGCCCCAGCAGGTCACGCGCATTGATGTCGGCACCGGCCGGCACGCTCGCCAGCACGGCCGGATCGGCGCTGCGCGCAGCTTCGGCGTAGGTGCGCACCGTACCTATGTAGCGGGCCTTCGGTCGCTTACCCTCACGCGCGCAGAGTTCGGGATAAAGAAACGCCGGGCTATCGACGAGCGCCTGATTGTAGCGGGTGACGAAGCGGACGGCCGCCTCTCCGTGGGTCACCTCCTCCTTGCTGGTGATGACGTCGTCCGCGACATACCATTTGCCGATCGCGGGCCGCGTCCAAACGGCGCAGGAAACACCCGGCAGGCTCCAGCCAGACGGCATCGGGCCGATGTAGTTGGTCGCGGCAAGGCGGGAGTCGCCTCGGGTGGCAGCACTCGCGGCCTCTTTCGCCGGATCACGTGCCTTCAGCCGAGCGGTCTTCTGCCGCAGAACCTGTTCCACGGTTTGTGCTGACGACTGACCCGTACAACCAGTCGGTAAGAGAAGGGAGAACAGGACGATTGGCACCGAACGCAACATTGCTCTCTCCCTCTTCATGCTGATCGTGCTTTTCGTTGCAGCAGCTTCTCGCCATCCGGCCTGATCTCGCCCTTGGGCGTGACGTGGCGGTACAGGGTCTGCCGGGTGACGACGAGTTCGGCGCACAGCTCGGCGACCTTGGTTTCCGGTTTGCCCATCGCGGCCTGGGCGAGGCGCAGCTTGGCGGGCGTCATTTTGAACGGGCGTCCGCCATGCCGCCCCCGCGCGCGGGCGGAAGCGAGGCCGGCACGGGTGCGCTCGACGATCAGCTCGCGTTCGAACTCGGCGAGGCCGGCGAAGATCGCGAAGATTAACCGGCCATTGGCTGTGGTGGTGTCGATCGAGGCGCCTTCGCCCGCCAGCACCTTCAGGCCAATCTGCCGCTTAGTCAGCTCGCCGACCAGATTGACGAGATGGCGCAGGTCGCGCCCGAGCCGGTCGAGCTTCCACACCACCAGCGTGTCGCCGCGCCGCAGCGCCTTGAGGCAGGCGTCGAGCCCGGGGCGCGTGTCGCGCCGGCCCGACGCAGCGTCCTCATAGATATGGTCGGGGTCGACGCCGGCCGCGACCAACGCGTCGCGCTGGAGGTCGTGGACTTGGCTGCCGTCCGCCTTGGACACCCGTGCGTAGCCGATCTGCGTCGTCACATATACGTCCGTTCGCGTGACGGAGCGGGAGCGCTCCTCCAACGATCCTCATCCTGTCACTTAACCCGTGTTCCTGTCTATGCTCCACGAACAGCCCGAGCAGCTGATTTCGTGACGCTACGCCGAAGGGAGCACGATGCCGGCGAAGACGATCCTCTCACCCGGCCAGCGCGCCGCGTTGTTCGACCCACCACACGACCGTGACACCGTGGAGCGGTTCTACACGCTCGGCCCCGACGATCTCGTCCAGGTCTGCCGGCGACGGCGCGGAGCCAACCGCATCGGTTATGCTGTCCAGCTCTGCTATCTTCGGCATCCCGGCCGAGCGCTGTTTCCCGACGAACTGCCTTCGCGCGAGATGCTTGATCTGCTTGCGGCACAGATCGGCGGGTCGGCTGCGGACTTTGTTCGCTATGCGGAGCGCGCACCCACGCTGCGCGAGCACCGCGCCGAAATTGGGTCATACCTCGGCCTGCGCCCGTTCGAGCGCTCTGACCTGCGCGCCATGCTCACGCTCGGGCAGGAGGTGGCGACATCGACCGATCGCGGCGAGCCGATCGTTGCCGCCATGGTTGAGCGTTTGCGGCACGTCCGCGTGGTCGTGCCCGCCGCGTCGACGCTGGAGCGCGTGGCGCTGATCGCCCGCGCCCAGGCGCGCCGCGTCGCCTATGCCGGGGTGATCCGCGACCTGACAGCCGAACAGGAATTGGCGCTCGCAGGCCTGATCGATCCCGGCGAACAGGGTCGGACCGATCTTGGCTGGCTCCGGGAGTGGTCGGAAGCCCCGACCGCATCGAACCTCAAGGCGATCGCCGAGCGGCTGTCCCGCGTCCGCTCGCTCGGGATCGAGCCAGAGCGGGTGCGGCGCATTCACGCCGCCCGCCACGCCGTGATCGCCCGTGTTGCCGGCATCGTCACCGCGCAGGCGCTGCGGCGCATGGAAAGGCGCCGGCGTGTGGCGACGCTGGTCGCGGCCGTGATCGAGCTGGAGGCGGCGCTGACCGACGCGGCGCTCGCCATGGCCGAGAAGATGGTTGGCTCGCTGTTCCGGCGCGCCGACCGGACCCGATCCGAGCGGCTACTGGGCGAGGCGCGGCTGCTCAAGGATACCGCCCGCGTCCATGCCCGGCTCGGCCGCCTGCTGCTCGACACGCGCGCGAACGGTCGCGACCCGTTGCGCGCGATCAGCGACCGGATCGGATGGGACCAGCTGGAGCGCAGTGTGCGGTTCGCCGAAGAGCTGACCCGTGGCAACGAGGACGGGCTGGACGAGGTGGTGCAGCGCCATGCCGAAGTGCGACGCTTCGCCCCGACACTCTATAACGCGTTCACCTTCCGCGCCGCCCGCTCCGGCGATCCACTGCTCGGTGCCGTCGACGTGCTGCGGCGTATGTACCGCGACGGTCGCTCGGTGCTGCCCAAGCGCGTGCCGACCACCTTCCTGCGCCCACGATGGCGCAAAGTGGTGTTCCCTGATGGAGACGGGATCGACCGCCGCGCCTACGAGGTTGCCGTCATCGTCCACCTGCGCGAGCGCCTCGCATCGGGGAGCGTCTGGGTCGACGGAAGCCGCGCTTATCGCACGCTCGACGACTATCTCCTGCCCCAACTCGCGTTTGCGGCCATGCGCAACGAGGGTGGCTTGGAATTGGCGGTCCCGTCGGGCTTCGCGGACTGGTATTCCGAACGCCGCGCAACTCTGGTCCGCCGCATGGGCGAGGTGGAACACGCAGCTTCCGCCGGCGAGCTGGTAGACGTCGTGATTGCAGGCGGCGACCTCATCGTGTCACCGCTCAGGCGCGCGGTGCCGGACGCGGCCGACGAGTTGAAGGCGAAACTCTACGCGCTGCTGCCGCGCGTGCGTGTCACCGACCTGCTGGTCGAAGCAGCCGCCTGGTCGGGGTTTGCGGAAGGCTTCGTTCACGCGCGCAGCGGCGAGCCCGCGGCCGACCAGGCGGCACTGATGGGCACGATCCTGGCTGACGCGACCAACCTCGGCCTTGGCCGCATGGCGGAGAGTTCACGCGGGCTGTCTCTCGCGCGCCTACGCTGGACGGCCGAGTGGCACGTGCGCGACGAGACGTACCTGTCGGCGCTCGCCTCCATCGTCGACGCGCACAACGCGCATCCGCTCGGTCAGGTGTGGGGCTCGGGCGAGCTGTCGTCGTCAGACGGCCAGTTCTTTCGGGCGGGCGGTCGCGGCGAAGCACGCGCCGACGTGAATGCTCGCTACGGCTCTGAGCCAGGCGTGCTGTTCTACACCCATGTCACCGATCGGTTCACGCCGTTCCACACCAAGGTCATTGCCGCAAATGCCGGCGAAGCCGCTCATGTCATCGACGGTCTGCTCGATCACGAGAGCGAACTCGCCATCCGGGAGCACGCGACCGACACCGCGGGCGCGGTCGACCATGTGTTCGGGCTCTGCCACCTGCTCGGCTTCCGCTTCGCACCGCGCATCCGCGACCTGAACGAGCGTCGGCTCTACGGGTTGGCCCCGCTAGATCCATGGCCGACGCTTCGGTCGCTCGTCGCAGGGCCGATCAACACCAAGGCGATTGAGGAGAACTGGGACGAGACGCTCAGGCTTGCTGCGTCGATCAGGGCGGGAACGGTCAGCGCGTCGGCCATGCTGAAAAAGCTGTCGGGCTACCCGCGCCAGAACCCGGTCGCCCGTGCCCTTCGCGAGATCGGGCGCTTCGAGCGCACGCTGTTCATGCTCGACTGGCTCGATGATCCCGAGCAGCGACGCCGCACGGGCAGCATCCTCAACAAGGGCGAGGCCCGCAATGCGCTCGCCCGCGCCATTTTCTTCAACCGCCTTGGCGAACTGCGCGACCGCACCTTCGAGAACCAGCGACACCGCGCCTCCGGACTGACCCTGGTCACCGCCGCCGTCGCGCTCTGGAACACCGTCTATCTCGACCGGGCCGTCCGTCACCTGCGGTCGACGGGCGCCGATGTACCCGACGAGCTGCTCGCCCACGTCGCCCCGCTGGGCTGGGAGCATATCGGCCTCACCGGCGATTATCTGTGGAGCGAGATCGAGAAGCCGCGTGGGCGGTTCAGGCCGCTGCGCACCACCACGGCCGAGCGCCGAGCTTAGCGTACGTTTTCGGGCCTTCTCTCACCGGTCCCCGATAATGTGCTCGCCATCTTCCGCGGCTGCTCGCAATCAGCGCGCCGCGCTCACGCTTAGCGCCACTGACGGGAATGGTCAGAATCTGATCCCGTCAATCAACCGAGCTGCGGCCTGGCAGCTCGCGGTGGTGGCGCACCAAGCCCTGACTTCAAGGCCCGGGCTCCGAACACGACGACGTTGCGCCTCTGCATCGAGAGGGACGATAGCGGCGTAGAGGAGATCGGGCTCTTTCTGTCCGGGGCTTGCTGGCCTGAACTTCCGGAGAGTCACCCCATCGATGTTGAGCGTCGAGGGCGCGGCCGCGGAAAGGGGCCGGCGAGCCAGGCCGTTCCCGAATGAAATCTCCACCCGATAACCCTCCCCCTCGACCATGCGGCCGTCAACGTCGCCCTCCAACTTAGTGATTCGCGCCTGTCCCACGTCGAACGTGCAGCAGCCGGCGATCAGTAGGCGGTCGCCGGCCACATTGCGGGGGTGGATCGAATACTCGGTTCCGACGGGGCCGGAGAGCTCGGTGGGCCGCGGCTCCTTCTCGGAGCCGCGGTCGCACCCTGCCAGGGCGATGAAGGCTAAAAGCCATCCCGCCCCGGTCGAGGCCTTGCCTCGGTCAGCCATAGAACCCGACCAGCAGCGCCCGCTCGTCAGAGCATAGGCTCCGCTTGATCTGCCCAGGGTTGAGATAGGTCGTCATCAAGCATGGCCCTGTCGAACCATCGGTGCGGTGGTCCATCCCTTTCACGTGACCCATCTCATGCGTCATCGCGGACTGCCAGTCGATATGCTGGCCGATGTTGCTCGACGTGATCGACGAACCGCAGATCAAATCGGGCGATTGCGCCGTGTCGCCCGTGTCGTAGTAGATGCGGTCGGTATTGACGTACACGGTCGCGTCGATCGCCTGCGCAGGTGCTGGCCCGGAATAGCCGTAAATGATGGTCCGCATGATCGCCGACATGCTGGAGCCGTCCTGGATGTTGATGAAATCCGGGTCCTCGGTCGCCGAGTAGTAAGTCGACGTGTAGTTCTGCGTCGTTCCGGTGAGCTGGAACGAGCGCCCTGCGGCGTTGATCGTGTCGACCGCGGCCTTGGTGTTGGCGTCGCAGGCGGCCGGAAGCGCATAGTTGATCTTCACACCCCGCGACCCGTTCGGGAAGTAATAGGGTTGCGGGATCGGCCCGGCGAACGCCGGTGCGGCGTTGGCGAGGGCAAGCACGCAGGCGAGCAGCGCAGATTTCCTGATCATTTTTCCTACTCCTTACTTCGTGGCAGCGGTGAGGGCGTCGAGGGTGGCGGCGGTCGGATATCCGCCGGTCGGAACCAGCGACTGTCCGTTCACCAGAAAGACGGGCACGACCTCGACGACACAGCTGGGGCACCGCGCGCTTCCACCCTGAGGAGCAAGCTCCTTCTCGTAGCGCGAGCGCGACGCGAGCAGGGCAACCGGCGCACCGTTCGCCAACGGATCCTCGTCACTTGCCGAGAGCCGCCGCCCATCGGGCAGCTTACCGCTCGTCCGCCGAAGCTTGAGCGTGTCGCCCACCTTGGCCTTGCCCTTCAGCACCTGGTCGACAACCACCGACACAGAGGACGACGCACCATCGTCGAGCTGCTCGGCTTCGTCGGTTCCCGAGACATGACCGATCACCACGGTGTCGGCGAGCAGCGCTTCCTGCCCAACCGTGGCACCACCCCTGATATGTGCCGCCGCGGCTTGAACGAATGCGGTGGACGCCTCAGCCGACCGTCGCAGATCGCCCGCGTGAAGCCCATAGATTGAAAGCGTCTGCGCCACGTCGACGAGGAAAGCGTCGTTCAACGCCGAACGGGCGGCGTCGTCGGTGACGAACCGTGGCGAGGGTGGCGTGAGCCGGGCCGCTTTCACGATTGCGTTCACCTGTCCGAAGTCGGCCAGGTCGCCCAGCTTGCCCGACCGACGCTGTTGGACGTCGCGTTTGTGGGCAAGGAAGGCTTTCGTGCTTTCCTCTTGTGAGCGCCCGCCCTGATCTTGGGCGCTCGCCGCCACTGTGCAGAGCAACAGCGCGGAGCCAAGCATTGTTCGATAGAACAGAGTACGCATCACTCACTCCTTCAAGCGTCAGTTTCAACTTGGTCCGCTCCTTCACCTGAAGCGAACCAGCCCGACTCACCTTGAGCACGGAACAAAGGGTGAACGATTTAGAATCCTACATTGCAAGCCTTTTTTCAGGGTCCGGACCCAGCTTCGCTGAAACGAGCGTTTGTTGAATGCTCCCAAGGCCAGAGCAGAATGGCCTCGTTTCCCAGCGCCGCACCGTTCAACAAACCGTGCAGCTATCTGCGCCGCGAAAACGGACCGCGCAAAATCGGTCAGTCGCGACTTCAGCGGTATCGCCCCGCATATTAGTGGTTTGTTACCGACTTCCCATTAATTTTCCGCGCGGGCGAGAGGTAAGGATGGTACAACAGGACGAAGAAGCGCGCCTTGATGCGTTGCATCAGTTGAACTTGCTCGACACGCCTCCAAGCGCGAGCTTCGACCGCATCACGCGTATGGCGAGCCAGATTTTCGATCTGCCGATCTCGGCAGTGTCGTTGACTGACCGTGATCGGCAGTGGTTCAAGTCGCGCGTCGGTGTCGAGCATTGGTCAATTCCCCGAGAGAAGGCGCCGTGTGCACAGGTCGCCGAGAGCCGGGGCATTCTGATCATTCCAGATCTCCTCGACGATGATTGTTATGCCGACAGCCTGCTGGCGCAAACCGGGGTGCGCTTCTACGCGGGCGTTCCGTTGATGACGCGCGAAGGCTTCGGTCTGGGCTCGCTATGCGTGCTTGGCACGGAACCACGTACTGTCTCTGAGTCGGAGATGGCCGGCCTGACCGATCTTGCCGATATGACGATGTCGCAGATCGAGATGCAGCACGCGTTCGGACGCGTGGACCCGCTCAGCGGCCTGCCCAACCGGACCCAGTTCCTCGATGATCTTGAGAACCTTGGTCGCGATGCGCCGGGCCAGCGCCGTTACGCCGTATTGCTCGACCTGGCGCGCAACGACCAGCTCAGCAGCGGGCTGCGCGTCGTCGGACCGTCGTTCATCGACGACATGGTGCAGGATGCTGCCCGGGCGCTTCGCGGCGCATTGGGCCAAGGCCGGACAGCCTACCACGTCGCTGCCACGCAGTTTGCGTTCCTGTCGCCCCCCGAGCCGGAACCGGGCGCCTATGTAGCGCTGCTCGGCTCGATGCTTTCGAAAGCTCAAAGTGCGTCGCGCATCCGCTTCGCCACTTCCCAGGCGATCGGGGTGACGCCTGTTATCCTCGGCAAAACCGATCCTCGCCAGGTGCTGCGCACCGCCTATAGCGCGGCCCAGGATGCGCGCGCGTCGGAACATGCCGTCGGCCTCTACGCGCCAGGGGAGGATCGTGTTCACTCCCGCAGGTTCGCGTTGCTCAACGATCTCGGAGCGGCCCTGGAAGAGCCTGACCAGCTTAGACTCGTCTTTCAGCCGCGCATCGACCTCGCGTCCGGCCGGTGCAAGGGTGCTGAAGCCCTGCTCCGCTGGCGCCATCCTACGCTGGGTGACGTGTCGCCCGGTGAGTTCATGCCCATCATCGAGCATACCTCGCTCGCCAGGCCGACCACTGCCTGGGTGCTCGACGCCGCCATGCGGCAGCAGGCGATCTGGCAAAAGGAAGGCATCGACCTCCAGCTCTCGATCAATGTATCGGCCGCTAACCTGGAGGAAAGCGACTTTGCCCAACAGGTGCAGCTTTATCTCCTGAAGCACCGTCTGCGCCCGGCAGCGATCGAGCTTGAGGTCACCGAGAGCGTCGTCATGGAGAATAGTGGCCGTGCAATGGGCCAGCTTCGTGCGCTGCATGAGGCGGGCATCCCCCTAGCGATCGACGACTTCGGCACAGGCTACAGCAGCCTTGCGTATCTTCAACGTCTGCCCGCCCGCGTAGTCAAGATCGATCAGTCGTTCGTTCGCGATCTGGCCGATGACGAGCGTGGACAGGCGCTTGTCCGATCGATGATCACGCTGTCGCACGATCTCGGCTACCGGGTCGTTGCCGAGGGCGTCGAGACCGCCGCAGCCGCGGCGATCCTGGCCGACTTGGAATGTGAGGAGGCGCAGGGTTACTATTTTGCCCGTCCGATGGAGGAAGAAGCGCTGCGGCTATGGCTCGTTGCCTCTCCGCAAGAATCATCCGTTGCAGCCTGACTGACACCTAGATCTGCCGACATACTTGGTTGCAAGCTGCTCGACACCGCCGCTGAACATAATCCACAGCGGCGGCGGCGATCGGCATCGATAAGCGTCCTGTTCCCGGTTGTTCCGCTAATCAGCCGTGCGGCCGCATGACAACCTTGATTACACCTTCCTGCTTGTCACGGAACTTGGCGTACATCTCGGGCGCGTCCTCAAGACTGGCCGGATGCGTAATCACAAAGCTGGGATCGATCTCGCCCGCGACGATCTTATCCAGTAGCGGCTTGGTGTAACGTTGCACGTGGGTCTGCCCGAGCTTGATCGTCAGCCCCTTGTTCATCGCTGCACCGATCGGAAGCTTGTCACCCATCCCGACGTAGACGCCGGGCACGGAGACCGTGCCGCCCTTGCGGCAGCTCATGATCGCCTGCCGCAGGACGTGGACGCGATCAGTGGCGAGCATCATGCTTGCCTTCACCTTGTCCATGACCGCGTCCGCCGCCCCGTGCGCGGCCGCCTCGCAGCCGACAGCATCGATGCAGCTGTCGGGGCCCCGGCCCTTGGTTCGCGCCTGCAG
>SXGT01609852.1_pt1 | contig 27241 bp, 26 predicted proteins | sample 3176221 | NCBI WGS metagenome assembly SXGT01 (sample SAMN11356862, study PRJNA531348) | freshwater metagenome | isolation source: freshwater sample F1-120 | place: China: Fuxian Lake, Yuxi | collected 2017-12-25
AAAATCGGGACTGAGAGCACAGATTGAAGATGACAGCAAAGCGCACGAAAATCAGTTCAGAAAAATAAGGACCAATCTAGAAGACCAAAAGAAGCAGATTGAGAATCAGCGCAAGTACCTGAACGTTTTGCAAGCATTGACTCGCCGAGCGCGAGCGTGCCGCCGCCGGCTCGCGCGAGCTGATGACCCACGCCGAGCTGACCGAGTCGCGGATCCACCTGCTGTGGGAGCTGGGCCGCGTCGCCGAGGCCGGCGCGGCGGCCCGCGACTTCCGCGAGCGCCGCGGTGCGCTGCTGTCGGCTGGGACCGAGGACGACATCCGCATGCGGATCGAGACGCCGGGCTTCGCGCTACGCGCCGCGCTGCGCGCCGGCCTGATCACCAAGGCCGAGCTGCGGGCCGAGCGCGACCGCTTCGTGGCCGAGTGGCGGCCGCGGCTCGGCCCGGGCTACCTGCCGTACCTCTGGCTCGACGCTTACGCCACCACCGTCGACGATGCCGACGATGCCCGCGAGGCGCTGGCCGCGCTGCCCGCCTTCGGCGGCCTTCCGCGCTTCTACTACTACGACCCGCTGCAGGATCTGGTCGGCCGGACCTTCCTCCTCGCCGGCCGTCTCGACGAGGCCGTCGCGTGGCTCGAGCGCGCTGCTGCCGCCTGCGAGCTCCCGTTCAGCACCCGGCCGGTCACCGCCCGGCTCCTGCTCGGCCAGGCGCTCGAGCGCAAGGGCGACCTAGCCGGGGCCTGCGCCGCCTACGGCGCCGTCCTCGTCCGCTGGGGCGAGGCCACTCCGAAAAGCACGACCGCCGAGGAAGCACGCCGCCGGGCGCGCGACCTCGGCTGTTCGTGACCTCGGCTGTTCGTGATCGTCGGTGCTACGGGATCAGGTTCTTCTCGAGCCAGCGCAGCTCGACGGTCAGATCGCGCGCCAGCTCGAGGAAGGCGTCGGGCGCGGGGTCGGGCATGCTCAACGGCAGGAAGAAGCCGGGGTCCTGCCACAGGTCGGTCATCACCGGATCCAGCTCGAGGCAGAGGTTGTTCTTCACCGTGCCGATCACGCCGAGCATCGACGGCCGCGCGTCGGCCACCAGCGGCCCCCGCGCGTCCACCGACAGCGTGCCGGTGAAGCCTGGGGCTCCGCCGATCGCATCGAGGCGCATGCTGAAGGGCAACCGGATCGACGTCCCCTGGCGCAGCTCGACACGGTTGCGGGCCGGCGTGAACGTCACGCCGCTGACGGGGTCGCGCTCGTAGCGGGCGGCCAGGGTGTAGTCGATGCCGCGGCTGAGCTGTCCCAGCTCGTACGCCTCGTCGGCGGTCCGGGCCACGCCGAGCGGCTGGTTGATGGTCACGCGCCCGGTGATGGTCCGCGAGGGCACCGCGCTGCCGTCGACGTAACGGCAGATGTGCGTGGCGTCGAGCTCGACGGTCGTCCGCGCGCCCGGGAAGCTGGCCTTGGCGCTGGCCGGGAGGCGCGCCATGGTTCCGGAGAAGGCGTCGAAGTTGCCCTCGAGCTGGCGGGCATCGCCGAGCCCGGCGTAGGCCGCGCACTGGGTCGGGCGCAGCTCGAACGCGAAGGTGTCCCAGGTGGGCAGCGGGCGAAGCCGGCAAGCGGCCTCGGTCGCACGCTCCTCGGCGGTGAAGGTCGCGCACACCTCGGTTCGCTGCTGGTTCTCGGCGCGGACGGCCTCGATCGCCTCGCCGAGCTTGACCAGGAAGTCGGCGTGATCGGCCATCGAGGGGTTGTTCAGCCGGTAGTCGACCGCGAAGAAGTTCTGGCCCATGCGGTGGCGCGGCGACTTCGCGCGCAGGGTCGGATCCGTCGGCGCGCAGCGGGCGTCGCTGGTCATGGCGAACGACTTGTAGTGGCGCAGGCCATCGTCGTCGTCGTCGGGCGCACCGTCCTGCGAGACCGTGGCGCAGACGTTGGCGCCCGCGCCCTCGAAACGAAGGACCTTGACGCCGACCGGATCGGGGATCCCGATGATGACGCAGTAGTCGGGCTGGGGCGTGAAGCCCTCGAAGCGCACCAGGCCGTCACCGACCCGTGACGCCCGGAGCGTGAAGCCGATGTTGTAGCCGATGCCGATGTCGGCCAGCTGGAACGCCATCTCCGAGTCGACCACTTCGAGATCGAGATGATCGATGGTGCCGGTGCCGCGCGCCGACGGCCGCGGGATGATCGATCGCACGGTGTCGCCGGTGCCGGGCACGGCGGGGAAACGGGCGGCGGTGGCGGCGCCGAACACCTGGGCGCAGTCGCCGTTGCTGCCGCAGTCGAGGTGAAGCCCGGTCAGGCGCATGCGTCGGTAGGCCCCGTTGATCGCCTCGGCGGCGGGATCGAACTGGGCGGAGGCGGTGCCGGCGGCGGCGCCGACCAGACCGGTGACGAGGGCGGCGGATGCGAAGGTTCGGCGCAGCGGGCGAGGACGGAGGGCGGACGAGTTCATCGAAGTTCTCCTGGCAGGGGCGGTGGCGAAGGCGGGGTGCCGTCGCGTTCGTTCGGGGGGCGTAACGCCCGAGGCAACGGCGTTACCGGTCGCCGCTGATGGGCGCCGGTCGCCGCGCCGGTCGCCGCGTGCGCGTCGGCGCGGTAGCATCGCGCCGATGCCAGAGAGGTCGTTGCCGGCGGTCACCCGCACGGCCGAGGACGGACCGGCACGTCCCGCGGGCAGCCAGCCGTGCCTGGCCCGGGTCTTCATCGGCGACCGGCCGACGGCGCCGGCGGTGCGTCATCCGCTGGGCGCCGTCCACCAGGTCACCATCGGCCGCGGCCCCGACGCCGCCGAGGTGGTCGCCGACGGCCGCGTCCGCCGTCTCGAGCTGCGCCTCGCCGATAGCTGGACGTCGTCGGCCCACGTCGTGATCGAGCGCGCGCTGCAGCGCTGGGTGCTGCGCGACGCCGGATCGAAGAACGGCACGATGATCAACGGTCTGCCGGCGCAGCGCGCCACGCTCGCCGACGGCGACGTGATCGAGGTCGGCCAGACCTTCTTCCTCTATCGCGAGGCGCTCGCCGGGCTGGGCGACGCCCCGGCCGCGCGCACCCTGCCGCTGTCGCCGACCTTCGACGACGTCGAGGACGCCGGCCTGGCGTGCGCGGCGGCCCTGCGGCGGCTCGGCCAGGAGAGGGTGCGGTTCCTGCCGTCGGCGGCGCGGCTCCTGATCGGCGCCTGGCCGGTCGATCTCGATCGCTGCCTGCGGTCGGCGCTGGCCGCCGCGGCCGGTGCGGCGATCGCCCCCGCCCACCTGCCGTCGCAGCTGCCGCGGACGAACCCGGCCACGGCACCGAGGTTTCAGCTCGAGGGCGAGGTGTTCGCGATCCGCTTCGGCGACACCACCGCGCGGCTCAAGGACGTCGACGGCTTGCGCTACCTCGCCTATCTGGTCGAACGGCCCGCCGTCGAGGTTCACGTCCTCGACCTGATCGCCCTGGCCCGCGGCGGGAAAGCGTCAGCCGACGCGCCGCCGGATCGTTCCGGCGCCGCCGGTGACGCCGGACCGCTGCTCGACGCCGGCGCCAAGGCCGCCTACAAGCAGCGGCTCCTCGATCTGCGCGAGGTGCTCGACGAGGCCACCGACCACAACGACCACGGCCGCGCCGCCCGCGCCCGCGACGAGATCGAGGCGCTGACCGCCGAGCTGTCGCGCGCGGTCGGCCTCGGCGGTCGGGACCGACCCGCCGCGTCGTCTGCGGAACGCGCCCGGGTCAACGTGACCCTACGCATCCGCGGCGCGATGAAGCGGATCGCCGAGGCCTGCCCGCCGCTCGGCCGGCACCTCGAGGTCTCGCTCCGCACCGGCACCTTCTGCAGTTACCAGCCGGTCGAGCTCGCGCCGCCCGCGAGGTGATCGCGCAACGGCGTTACCGGCCGAGTAACGCCTTCCTGGCACAACCCCCAACCAGGAAGAATCACATGCGCACCGTCAACGCCTTCTGCCTCGCCGCCACCCTCCTCGCGTTCGCCTCGGCCGCCGACGCCTCCCCCGTGGTGTCCGCGCACGTCCACAACCCCGACTTCACCATCCCGACCGCTGGCACGGCCCCCGGCGACGCGGTCATCACCGGCCCCTTCTCGACGGCGATGGGCTGGTACTCGGCGTCGGCCGGATGGACCACCTGGGCCAACACTCCGGGCACCGAGCACGTGTCGTGGATCGCGACCAGCGTCGACGGCATCACCGCCAACCTGTTCTCCGCCGGCGGTCCCGGCGGCCTGGTCCAGGTGTTGAGCGACCCCGCCGGCAACCTGATCGGGCAGGACACCCCGACCGACGTCAACCGCATCACCATCTACGTCAAACTGCTCGCAGGCCGGGTCGGCCTGCAGCTCGGCAACGGCGGCGAGGCTGGCGGGCCCGCCGTCCTGTCCAGGCCGATCGTCGGCTGGCAGAAGATGTCGACCTGCGGCCGCGGCGACCGGCTCAACAACGAGGTCACCATCTACGCCGGCGGCGCGCCGGCGGTGTTCTACGTCGCGCGCGCCGACGTTAGCTACGACCCGCGCTGCGACGCAGCCACGGCCAAGTAGGGGCGCCGTGCGGGTTCAGGGCTCGACCGGATCGCGCCGGCGGCGCAGGCGCTCGAGCGGGATCACGCGCTCGGGCATGGGCGCGGGAAGCTTCTGCTCGAAGTCGAGCCAGACCCGCGGGTCGGTGCGGCAGTCGAAGTGGCGGCAGTCCGTCCCGCTTCCGTCGTGAATACGACCAGCGTTGGCCATCCGCGAGCCGCAACGTCGAGCCATGCCCGAGCGCGATCGGGGACGTTGCGAGTCGCGCCGGCTCGGTCGCCTCGGCGTGGGCGACGCCGCTCCACGCGATACCCGCGAGCAGGACCCACCCCCGCATCGGAGCAGGATATCACGCGCCGCGGTCACCGTCGGACGGGTCGTGGAACACGACCTCGCGACCGGGGCGGGCGAGGGTGTCGAGCAGGCGGCGATCGATGGCGGCCTTCACGCTGATGGACTTCAACCCCGGCCAGGCGATCGGAACCTCAGACCTCGTTGCGTCGGACCGACCAGATGAACCCGTCCCACCAGAAGTGCATCAGCGAGACGACGATGGTCAGCGCCCAGAGCGTGTTGATGTCCGGGTCGAGCAGCTCGGCGCCGAGGCCGTAGAGCCCGACCGCACCGAAGAAGACGAACGCGGCAGCGCGTAGGCCGTCGCGCCCGTCGCCCAAGCGCCTGGCGAGGGTCTTCTTCTCCATCGCCCACACCAGGGCGAGGTACTGCACCGCGTGGAAGAAGTTCATGATGAAGAACGCCTCTCCCCACGTGTTGAAGCCCCAGGTGTAGATCGAGCACAGCCCCGTCGTCGTGAGCAGGAACACCTTGAGCGGCGCGACGCGATGGCCACGGCGGTGGTAACCCACCTGGGCGACCACGTACGCGACGAGGAAGATCGTTCCGGCCGCGAGGATGCCCCAGGTGAGATAGCGCTGGTGTCCGGTTGCGTCGGCGGGGATGCTGGTGAAGAACGCGGATCCGACGTCCTTGTAGTTCTCGAACGCGTCGATGTGATCGACAAAGGTCGCGCCGGCGAGGATCGGCCCGGCGTAGAGGAGTTGACTGAGCCAGTAGTCGAGGCGGCGCCCGGCGTCCGTGGTGTTGCCGGCGTTGCGGTCGTAGATGCGCGCGAACCCGAAGGTCTGCGCGCCCGAGTGCCAGACGTCCCAGAAGGTGGCGACGACGGTGGCGGTGATCGCGACCCACGTGGAGCCGACGATGGCGAGCCACAGGAGGATCGGGACCAGCACGAAGCGAAGCTTGTAGCGGGTGAAGATCGTCGCGTTCACGTGGCTGCGGAACACCACCGCCACCAGGTGGGCATGGACGAGGCTTCCGATCGCGATCGCCGCCATCGTCGTGCCCTGGCCGAGCACGAAGATCTCGTGATCGGTGAAGCGGGTGCCCGCGATCAGGATCCCGATCACGAGGGCGTACATCGGCGCCAGCAGGAAGAACGCCCAGTCGTACGCGGGCGAGACCAGGAACGGTGACCGCGGCGTCACGGAGCGGCTTCTTCGCGTTCGTCCCAGCGCGCCGCGAGCACGAGCAGGAACCAGCTGGCGCCGACGAGCTCGAGGGTCTCCTCGATCCAGTCGATCAGCGCGTAACCGGCGCTGTCGGCGCCGTAGCCCGCGGTCCACCATCCAAGCGGCAGCTCCATGAAGAGGGCGCCGCCGAGGTACAGCGCGCCCGCCACGAGCACGTCGCGGCGCCGGGGCGCCGGCAGGGCGCGCAGGAACGGTACGAACGCGGCTGCGATCGCGACCACCGCGAGGCCAGCAGGGATCACCCAGTCGAAGTAGATCAGGTCGCCGCCGTCAACGATGCCGTACAGATCCTCGTGCAGCTCGCTCGCCTCGTCGAGCGACATCGCGGCGAAGCCGGCGCCGAGCACCAGCCACGCCAGCGCAAACCTGCGATCGCGTTCCCGGGCGTCATTGCCGATCGCGACGAGCAACCCCGCGCATGAGAGCAGCAGCGACGACGCGTACCAGGTCGGAAGGTTCTGCTCGTAGCTGAGCGAGAAGAAGGCGACGAGCCGTTCGACGGCATCAGCGTGCGAGCCGAGGTGAACGAGCTCGATCGCGAGCCCGAGCCCGCTCACGGTCGCCGTGCCGATGGCGACCGGCGCTGCGATCCGCGCGCGCAGGTTCATCGTGCCCATCTTACGTCAGGCGAGTGTAGGCCTTGCGCCCACGGGGGGCGGTCGCGTTACCGTGAAGCCATGACGATCGGCAGGCGAGCGCTCCTCGTCATCTTCCTCATCGCGGCCGTCGGCCTCGCGGCGTGTGTCGTGCGTACGGTTCCGGCGCATCGTCACCACGGCGCGCATCCGGCGCAGAAGCACAAGCCGCAGAAGCACAAGAAGCACAAGAAGCACCGGAAACACAACGACTGAGGCCGGAGGCGCGGAAGCCCGCTGTTGAGGCTACTGCGCCTTCTTGCCGTCGAGGGTCAGGTTCCCGAGCACGACCGTGAGTTGACCCTGGCACTGGCTGACGTTGGCCCTCGCCGACTTCCCGGTCATGGCGCGGCCGCGATCCTGATGGCGCGGGCGGCGCGGAGTGCATGGTCGAGGACGGTGGCGGGGCGACCACGGTCGCCGATGCCGACAGCATCCTGCTGTCGGCCCGCCGCGCGGCCGAGCTCACCCGTGATCTGCTCGGTTCGCGCGCCGCGATGCCTACCGCAGGGGAGCAGGTGCGCCCGGAGTCGCTGATCACGTCGGTGGTGTCCCTCGTGTCGCGGACCCTGCCCGAGGGCATCAAGGTCGAGACCTCGTTCGGCGACGAGCTGGCCGCGATCGAGGGCGATCCGGCCCAGCTCAGCCACGCCCTCGTCAACCTGTGCATCGACGCCGCCGACGCGATGGACGAGCACGGCGTGCTGACGATCGGCGCGCACCGGCGCCGCGGCGGCGACGGCGACGCGGTCGCGAGCGACCACGTCGTGCTGTCGGTGACCGACACCGGCGCCGGCATGGACGTGGAGCAGCGTGGGCAGCGGGTCGACGGCTCGACCGACGCCGGGATCTCGGCCTGACGCGCGGGCCCCGGGCGGCTCACATCCGGCGAGCGGGGGCCTCTACATCACATGACCATGGCGACTCCTGACGGTCGTGGGTTGGCCAGCCTCACGTACCGGTTGATGATCCTCGGGATGGTCGCGGGGGTCGGGTGTGAGGACGCGCCGTCGACGTTCGCCGACGCGGCGGCGGTGGGCGATGCCGGCGCCGCCGACGCCGCCATGGATGTCGACGCCGGCGCCGCCGACGCCGCCATGGATGTCGACGCCAGCGCCGCGCTCGACGCCGGGGACGACGCCAGCGCCAACCTCGACGCGTCCCTCGACGCCGCGGTCACGTTCGATCGCTTCGTCAGCCCGAGCGGCACCGACGCCGGGAACGACTGCACGGTCGAGGCCGCGCCGTGCCGGACGATCGCGCGCGGGGCGACGCTGGCGGTCGCCGGCGAGACCGTGTGGTTGCTCGACGGCGCGTACACCTCCACGAGCCAGGGCGCCTCGGCCGTGCCGGTCGCGGGCGACGTGATCCGTGCGCGCAACCCGGGCCTGGCGATGCTGCGCATCTCCCTCGATCTCACCGACGCCACGGTCATCGACCTGTCGATCGAGGGAGGTGCGCTGCGAGCGGTGGGCGGGACGTCGGTGCTCGAGGGGATCCGGCTGGTGGGCGCGTTCACTTCTTCGGCGCAGGCGATCACCGCGTCGGGATCCGCGGTCGTGACGTTGCGGCCCGGGACTGTCGCCAACTACGCGGCCGGCGCCACCGGCGGGACCTTCGGCGCCGGATCGCTGATCGCCGTCAGCGGGACGGCCCAGCTCGTCGTCGAGGGCGGCACCTTCGCCGGCCCCGGCGTCGGCGGCACCGGTCAGTCGGCCGGCGGGGGCGGTGCCATCGACGTCTTCGACGACGCCCGCGTCACGCTGACCGGCGTGACCATGCGGGTCAACACGCGGGGGATCACCCTGCGCGGGCGCGCCCGCCTCACCATGTCGGGCTGCACGCTCGAGGCGGCCTCCGTCACCAGCACGGCGTGGGGGATCCTCGTCTTCAACGGGAGCGGCGACGTCGCGAGCGTCACGCTGACCGACTCGACCGTGCGAGGCTTCGCCTACCTCGGCTCGTCGGCGCCGATCCGGGTGGCCGACCTCCAGGGCACCAACCAGCCGCGCGCCGCGCTCGTGCTCACCAACACCACCCTCAGCCAGAGCTCGCTCGGCGTCTACGTGGACGGTGCGTCGACCGCGACCATCGACGGCACCGGGCTGCAGATCCGCGACAACCTCTTCGGCGGCGTCCGCGCCGACGGCGCGCTCGACCTCGCGATGACCGGCGGCGCGGTCACGGGCAACGCCTGGTACACGACCACGGGCGTCGCGTCGTTCCACGGCGGCATCTGGCTGGGCGCCGCACGTGCGTACGCGCTGCGCCTGCGGGGGGTCTCCATCACCGACAACCGCAGCACGGTCGCCAACGGCAACGTCGACAGCGGCGGCATCACCGTCGCCGGCACGGCGGGATCGGCGTTCGACCTGGGCACCGCGGCTAGCCCGGGCGGCAACACGATCACAGGCAACACCACGGGCGGGGTCACCACTGGTCTCAGCGTCAAGCCCAGCGCCGGTGTGATCGTGTCCGCGGTCGGCAACACCTTCGCGGCCGGCGTCCAGGGGGCGAACCCGTCCGGACAGTACGTGCTCGGGAGTCCACCTTGCGGCGCAACGGCGTGTGATCTGTCGTCGGGGACCGGGGAGAACTACCGGGTCACCAGCGGTGTCGTGCGCCTCGCCCAGTGATCAGCTGCGCTTGGGGGCCGACGCCGCGCTCTTGGCCTTGGGCTCGCCCCGGCCCCATCGTCGCAGCGTGCTCGAAGTCATGACCGAAGCGACCTCATCGCCGAGGCGCTGCCCGATGGCCGGCTCCGCCCTCATGGGTCGATGTCTCCGGACGCCATGCATCTCGGCGGGTCCCGTCACGCCGGGATGACCAGGACACCGCGCTGAGCGTGGCGCCGGGAGTCGCGGTAAGCTGGAGCAGGAGGTGGTCATGACCGACGACGAGCGAGCGCGGCTGGAGCGAGCGAAGGCACACCCGGCGTGTGTCGAGGCGATGGGGCGGGAGCCGGCCGACTACACGGTGCCGGCGCTGGTCCTCGGGTTGTTCTACCTGCTGATGCCGATGGTGGTCCTGGCCCCGTTCCTGTTGCTGGCGACCGGCGAGGTGAACGCCCTCCTGATCCTGGCGATGAGCGCGGGGTACGCCCTGTGGGCGGTACCGTTCTTGATCGCCGCGGTGCGGCTGTACCGGCTGCGCGCGCTGCCGGTGGCGCGGTGGCTGGGCGTGGTCTCGGCAGATGCGCCCGCGGGTCGGCGCGGTCGCTGGATCCGCCTCGAGCGGCTCGACGGTGGGCCGATCGAGCTGTGCCTGCGCATGCGCGCATACCTGGAGGCCACGGGCGGGGCCGCGGCCCCGGGCAAGATCGGGGTGGCGATGTGCAAGGGCGACCATGTCGTCGAATGGGTGGTCATTCCCGACGTCGTGCCCGACGCGCTCGAAACCGCGCCCTGACCGCGGCGCGCACGCGGGACCTGGGCCGACGGATATGGGGCACACTGGATATAGGGCACACTGATCGACATGCGGTTCACCATCCTGGCGATCCTTCTCGCGGTAGCGGCGTGCTCCAAGGACCCCAAGGCCTGCAGGGACGCCTGCGACAAGCAGCACGAGCAGGCGCTCGCGGCCTGCGGGTCGTCGGACGACCCGAAGATCACCGATTCTGCGAAGGTGGCGCGCCTCGATTGCGCGATCGCGACCTACGAGGCGCAGTCCGAGTGCACGAAGCGTTGCGACGCGAAGTAGCGACGCTGCGCCGCGCCTGTCGACGATGACGGAGGGAACCATGCTGCTCGGTCGCTGGTCGCTTGTGGTGTGGTCGATCGCCGTGCTCGCCGTGCTCGCGCCGGCTCCGGCCGAAGCGCAGAAGCAGGCCGACGAGAAGGTCGGCATCGGCATGGTGCCGTTCATGAACGACGGTGACGACGTCGAGAAGGCCATACTGGGCCGGTAACGGCGCGATCAAGACCGGGACGTTCGACTACCGCGCCCGCCGCGTCACCTTCACGTACTTCCAGCACTGGAACAAGCAGAACGGTCGCGTCGAGCTCGTGCTCGCCGACGACGGCAAGTCGATGACCGGGCAGTGGACCCAGCAGAGCGGTAGCGGGTCCTGGACGATCAAACGCTAACCTGACTAGTACATCGAGCTCTGCTGCGCGAACAGCGGCGCCGACGGCGGGATGGTCCCGGCCCATTCGCCGAGGCCGACGCGTTCGCGCAGCGCAGCGTAGTCGGGTACCACATCGGTGTCGAAGACCCGGGCGCGGGCGTCGGTCGGCGTCGGCGCGCCGGCGATCGCGGGGACGCGGACCGAACCAGGAGCCGGCGGCGCCAGGAAGCGCCAGCTGCCCAGCGGCTCACCCTTCTCGCCCAGCTCGTCGGCGTCGATCGCGATGAGGTCGGGCGTGCCGGCGCCCGCCAGCGTCCAGAGGGCGGTCGGTCCCACGGACACCGAGGTGATGGCCGGTACCCGCGGCGCCACCATCACGGAAGCGGAGGTCGGGACGGGGCTGACGTGGCGGACGTCGAGATAGTAGACGTTCGATCGGTAGGCGACATTGAGCAGCGCGCTGTCGCCGTAGGCCGGCAGGGCGGTGGTGAGACCGAGCGGCTCGCCGGGCGTCTGCGCGGCGACGAACCCGAGCGTGATCCGCGCGTCCTCGAGGACCGTGATCGAGGCGCTGATGGAGGTCGCGCCGACCGGGATGCCGGAGGCGCTCCACGCCATCGAGGGGGGCGCGGCCCACGGTCCGGGTACGGTCAGGGTCGTGCCCGCGGTCGGCGTCACCGTCGGCACGACGATGTGGCGCACCGGCGCGGTGCCGCCCGACGCCATGGCCAGGAGGTTCACGGTCGCGGCGCAGCCCGGCACCAGTTGCACCGTCAGCGTGGGCGTGTTGCCCTCGCCAAAGACGCACGGCCCGCGCACGTTATAGCGGGTGGATCCGGCCGCCGCCGGCAACGCCACCGTCATCGTCGTCACCGGATTCGATCCGTTTCGCCCGAACCACAGCTCGTCACCGATCCCGACGGCGAACACGGTGGTGAGCACCGGCTGGTTGCCGCCGCCGTGCCTCACGGTGACGCTCCCGCCCTCGGCCACCGTCGCGTTCACCACGCCGGTGGCGTCGGGCATGGCCTGCGACACCACGGTGCCATCAGGGTCCGCGACGTACACCGTCGCCACCAGATCCGGCAGCCCATCGCCGGCCCGGGTCAGCACGTGCACGGTGACCGGTCCACGCGCACCAGGGCCGTCCACATCGACGGGCGCGTCGGTGCTCGGTGCGTCGGTGCCCGGCGCGTCGGTGCCCGGCGCGTCGGCGCCGGCGTCGGCGAATACGTCGGGATCGCCGCTGCAGGCGGCGGCGGCCAGGGTGAGGAGGAGCAAGGAGGATCGCATCAGCAGGCAGATGCTGGTCGCCGGTCGATGTGACCCAGACCCCGTCAAGCCCGGAATTCCTCGGTTAACGGAGGGGCATCGGGTTCGGGATCCTGTCTGGAGGCTTGCCGGGCGGGATAGACTGTCCCCGATGAGGAAGATGGGCCAGCGCGCCCGTGGCGCACTCCTGTTTGCGGTGATCGCGGTGGCGGGGCAGGCGAGCGCGACGATCACCCAGGTCGACGGGACGATCTTGCCGGTCTCGAACCGCCTGCAGATCTTCCTCGACGCGCAGGAGGGCGTCGGTGTGATCGATGCGGTCGTCGATGCCGCCGAGGTGCCGCAGATCTTCAAGCCCAACCTGGCCCAGCCCGTGGTCTTCCTCGACGTTGGCGAGGGCGCCGGGTTCGAGAACAGCTTCGGCTACTACAACATCGGCGACGACGTGCTCACGCCGGCTGGCCGCGCCGCCAACCTGCACCCGATCCTCGGCTGCGGCACGGCGATGGTCCTCGGCCCCGGCAACTCGACCACGCACAGCGGCGATCCGACGATGTACGTGCTCAACGCCGAGCCGGGGAACAGCATCTCGGTCAACTTCGCCAGCGAGCAGACCGCGCTTCGATACAAGGGCGGCTTCATCGGCTTCTACCTGATCACCCCCGAGGACCCCGCCAACCCGGGAAGCCGGCTCCCCGGGCGCCGGAATTGCGGCGACTTCAAGGACGACCCCGTCCCCAACCCCGATCTGCCGCTGTTCGGCCGCATCTACTACACCCAGAAGGACCTCAACAACGACGGCGACTTCGTCCACCACCTGGTCTACAGCTCGCCGGTCGTCGCCGATCGCTTCTACTTCGGCTTCGAGGATCTCTTCCGCGGCGGCGACAACGACTTCGAGGACATGCTGATCCGCGTCGACGGGTTGACGCCGCCGTGCGTGCCCCAGGTCGAGATCTGCGACGGGCTCGACAACGACTGCGACGGGATGATCGACGCCGACGATGCCACATTGACCGGCGTCAACGATCCGTGCACCTGCGACGGCGTCGCCATGACCTGTGACAACGCTCCCCAGTTCGGACAGTGCCGGGGCGGCGTCACCGTGTGCAACGCCGCCACGATCGAGTGTCACGCCACGACCGCGCCGTCGCCCGAGGTCTGCGACGGCGCCGACAACAACTGCAACCAGCTCGTCGACGACAACCCCTCGGGCACGGGCGCGGCCTGTGACGGCCCGGACGCCGACCTCTGCCCCGAGGGCGCGATCGTGTGCCAGGGCGGCGCGCTGGTGTGCAGCGACAACACCGGGCCCAACGTGGAGATCTGCAACGGCCTCAACGAGGACTGCGACGCCGCGACCGACGAGGGCAACCCGGGCGGCGGCGGCTCGTGCGGCAGCTCGCTCGGCATCTGCACGCCAGGCATGTTCGTGTGCCAGGGCGGCGGGCTGGTCTGCACCGGCGGCTTCAACGGCACCGGCGAGCTCTGCAACGGGCTCGACGACGACTGCGACGGCGTGGCCGACGACAACCCGACCGACGTCGCTCAGCCGTGCGGGACGACCAGCGTCGGCGAGTGTTCGTTCGGGCAAACCATCTGCGTCGGCGGCAGCCTGTCGTGCGCGGGTGAGGTCGGGCCGTCGCCCGAGACCTGCAACAACCGGGACGACAACTGCAACAACGTCACCGACGACAACCCGGTCGATGCCGGGCAGCCGTGCGGGAACTCGATCGGCGAGTGCACGCCCGGCGTGTTCGTGTGTGTGGCGCCCGGGATGTTGACCTGCACCGGCGGCACCGGGCCGACCGCCGAGATGTGCAACGGTCTCGACGACGATTGCGACGGCGTCGTCGACGACAACGTGCCCGGCGAGGGCCAGATGTGCGGCGGCGGCATGGGCGCCTGCGCCGACGGCTTGACCCGGTGCATCAACGGGGCGATGGAGTGCGTGGGCGGGGCGACCACTGGCACCGAGGTCTGCAACGGCATCGACGACGACTGTGACGGGACGATCGACGAGGGCGATCTCTGCAACGGCGGCATCTGCGACAACGGCGGCTGCGCCGCTCCGTGCGCCGCTGGCGAGTTCCCGTGCCCGGGCGGCCAGGTCTGCGAGATGGGCTTCTGCGTTGCCGATCCGTGCGCCAACGTCAACTGCCCCGTCGACGGGCAGGGCAACCTGCGGGTCTGCGAGGACGGCTCGTGCGTGCTGGCCTGCTCGATGATGACGTGCCCGGCCGGCCTGGTGTGCCGCGGCACCGACGGGCTGTGCGTGCCCGACACCTGTCAGTACCTGCCGAAGTGCACCGCGACCGAGATCTGTGTCGACGGCGTGTGCACCACCAATCCGTGCAACGGCGTGACCTGTCCGGGCGATCAGTTCTGCCGCGGCGGCGCCTGCGTCGCCAGCTGCGAGGGATTGACCTGCCCGCAGGGCTCGGTCTGCCGCGACGGCGCGTGCGCGCCGACCGGCTGTGCGCGCGCGTGCCCGGCGGGGCAAGTTTGCAACCCCGATACCGGCGCCTGCCAGGACGACATGTGCTCGGCGGTCCGCTGTCCGCCGACCGAGGTCTGCGATCCGCTGTCCGGGCAGTGCGTGCCCGATCCGTGTGAGGGCGTGACCTGCCCGGGAGGCCAGAGCTGCGAGCTCGGCCAGTGCGGGATCTGGACCCGCGGCGGCGAGTACGTGACGGTCGGCGGTGGCGGCGGTTGCGACGCCGGTGGCGGCGCGGGCGGCGGTGGGGCCCTGCTCGGCGGCCTCCTCGCCTCTGGCCTGTTGCTCCTGCGGCGGCGGCGCACCCGCGGGCTGGCGACGGCGGCGCTCGCCAGCGCGCTCCTCCTGGGCGGCTGCAACCTCAACGAGTTCTGCATCACGTGCGAGACCCCCGGTCGCGACGCCGGGAGCGGCGACGGGGGCGGCAACGGCACCGTCGACGCCGGCGGCACCGGTTGCGACCCCAACATGATTCGCCCCGAGACCTGCAACCTGATCGACGACGACTGCGACGGCACCGTCGACAACGGCTTCGACCTGCAGAGCGACGAGCTCAACTGCGGCGCGTGCGGCGTCCGCTGCGAGAAGGCGGGCGCGCAGACCCAGTGCACGGCCGGCGCCTGCATGATCACCGGCTGCTTCCCAGGCTTCTCCGACGTCAACGGCGACATCACCGGCCCCTACGCCCAGTCCGACGGCTGCGAGTACCGGTGCTTCCAGAGTAACGGCGGCGTCGAGGCCTGCGACACCATCGACAACAACTGCAACGGCGCGGTCGACGAGGGTCTCGACCTCACCGGCGACGTCAACAACTGCGGCAGCTGCGGCCGGGTGTGCGAGTTCTTCCAGGCCACGCCCCAATGCAGCAACAGCACGTGCAGCTTCACCCCGCCCGCCGACTGCAACCCCGGCTTCCTCGACGCCGACGGCATGCAGATGAACGGCTGCGAGTACTCGTGCACCCCGACCAACGGCGGGGTCGAGGCCTGCGACGTGGTCGACAACGACTGCGACCGCAGCGTCGACGAGACCTTCATGCTCCAGACCGATCGCAACAACTGCGGCCGCTGCGGGCTGGTCTGTCAGTTCCCGCACGTGGTGACCACGTCGTGCTCCGGCGGCATGTGCAGCTTCAACCCGGCGACCGGCTGTCAGCCCGGGTTCGTCGACGTCGATGGCCAGCAGCTCGACGGCTGCGAGTACGCCTGTTCCCTGACCAACGGTGGGATCGAGATCTGCGACGGGATCGACAACGACTGTGACGGTGCCGCCGACGACAACCCGGTCGACGCCGGCGCCTCGTGCGCGTTCACGACGCCGCCCCGCGGGGTGTGCGTCGCCAATGGCATGCTCACCTGCTCGCAGGGCTCCCTGGTGTGTGCCGGGGCCACCGAGCCGCAGCTGGAGATCTGCGACAACCTCGATCAGGACTGCAACGGCACTCCCGACAACGGCGTGACCCAGGCCTGCTACACCGGGATGCCGGCCACCACCAACGGCGTCGGCGTCTGCCGCGCCGGCACCGCCACCTGCGCGGCCGGCATGTTCGGTGCCTGCGCCGGTGAGGTCACGCCCAGCGGCGAGGTCTGCAACAGCCTCGACGACAACTGCGACGGCACCGTCGACAACGCCGCCGGCGGCGGGCCGATCACGCAGTCCTGTTACAGCGGCCTGCCGGCGACCACCGCCGGGGTCGGCACCTGCCGCGCCGGCACCCGCACCTGTGCCTTCGGTGGCTTCGGCAACTGCGTGGGCGAGGTCGTGCCGCGCGCCGACGTGTGCGGCGACAACCTCGACACCGACTGCGACGCCAGCGGTGATGCCGCCGAGGGCTGCCTGGTCCGCGATCCCGAGCAGCGGCTCGACGCGACGGCGACTCAGCACAGCTACGACATCGAGCTCGCCGCTGGCGGCAGCCCGCTCGGCACCCGGGTCTACGCGGTGTGGAGCGAGCTGTGCACCTCGACCACGGCGCCGTGCGCCGTGGTCGGCCAGACCGAGGTCTACTTCCGTCGATCGACCGATGGAGGCGTGACCTGGGGTGCCGTCCAGAACCTGACCTCGGCGATCAACGCCAACGCGGTCAAGCCCATGCTGGTCGTCGATCCCGGCTCGAGTGATCGGGTCGTGGTCGCGTACCAGACGGTGACCGGCGGCGTGCGCGACATCCGGGTCCAGGCCTCGTCCGACAGCGGCGTGAGCTTCTCGGCCGCGACCGGCGCCCTCGATGCCGCCGGCGATTCCTTCCACCACGCGCTCGCGATCCGCGGCACCACCGTCGTCGTGACCTGGGAGAAGCTCGACACCACGACCCTGGCCCGCGACGTGATGAGCGCGGCGTCGTCCAACGGGGGCACGTCGTTCGCGGCCGAGATCAGGATCAACGTCGGCAGCCCGGCCACGCGCTTCGCCGGGAGGCCCCAGGTCGGCATCGCCTCGAGCGGGCGGACCATCTGGGTGTGGCGCGAGCAGCGCGGCACCCGGGCCACGCGCGACATCTTCGCCGCCTCCAGCGCCGCGGCCGGCACCGCACCGTCGGCCGATGTCCGCGTCGACGGCGATGGCGTCACCGACAACCGCGACAGCGACTTCCCGGTCCTGCGCGTCAACGAGCTGGCCGCCTACCTGGTCTGGCAGGACGTCTCGGTCCTGGCCGCCGACGGGTCCGACGCCGACTTCGCGCTCTCCACCAACGCCGGCGTGAACTGGGGCACCGAGCGGGTCCTCGACGATCCGGCCGCAGAGGTGTCGGCGTCGTTCACCCCGACCCTCGCCGTCGATCCGCGCGCCGCTGGTACCGCCGACGATCTGGTCGCGGTGGCCTGGGAGGACCGCCGGCAGGGGACGCAAGTTTTCGCGACCGTGTCGACCAACGGCGGCACCACGTTCTCGGCCGCCACCCGCGCCTCGTCGAACAACGGCGGGGTGATCAGCGGGCAGACCAGCCTGCCGCGCCTCGCCAGCGCCGGCAGCGGCGTGCTGGCCGTGGTCTACCAGAACCAGCAGCCCAACATGCCGCCCCACGTCTTCGTGGCCAGCTCGATCGATTCGGGCGCGACCTGGACGTACACCCATGCCCAGCTCGACGGTGGCACTGGCCCGGCGCTCCTGCCGCAGGTCGTGGGCTCGATCGTCGCCAGCGAGCCGGCGGCGGTCGCCGCCTGGACCGACTTCCGCGCCGGCGCCAACATCAACGGCGACGTCTACACGGTCGTCGCCCACTGACGCGCGGGCGCCGGCTCAGCGCGCGGCGAGCACGAAGCGGCTGTCGAGCGCCGTCGAGGTCGAACGGAAGCGGACCGCCTGGTCGCCGCCGGCGCGGATCTCGAGGGTGGCGTTGCCCTCGCGGTCCCAGCGCACGACGCGCGCGCCGTTGGTGAGCGTGGGCTCGACCTCGTACTCGGACCATCCCAGCAGCGGATCGGCGCCGCGGCGCTGATCGACCGAGATGCGGACCGTCGAGGTGGCCGGGACCGACTGCGGCTGCTCGGCAGTGACGCGATCGAGCTGGGCGGTGCCGGTCGGGCCGATCACCGTGATCGTCGCTTCCAGGTGATCAGCGGCGGCGACTTCGAGCTCGCGCGAGCCGATGATCTCGCCGTCGTCGTCGAGGAGCTCGACGGTCACGCGGCCGGCCGCGACGGCGGTGACGGTGTAACCCTCTGCGGCCTGGAGGAATCCGGGCGCGACGGTCGCGATCGCCGGGTTCGACACGCGCACCGACGCGACCAGGCCGAGTGGTGCCGGCTCGAACGCCAGCTTGGAGCCCACGCCGAGCGGGCGATCGAGATCACACGTGAGCCGGCCACAGGCGAGCGGCGTGATCGTGGCCTCGACGTCCGGCGAATCCGAGCACGCGACGAGCGAGAGCCCGAGCGAGGCGAACGCGGCGAGGGAGGCGAGGGAGAGCAGGGGGATGGTGCGCTTCATGCGCCGGCGAAAGAGCAAGAGCTGGGCCCACGCCCTCGCCGCGGCAGCGCGCGGAAAGCGGCAGCACCGGCGGGAAGAGCCCGGCACGATCCGCCGCCGCGCGTCAGCCCATCATCGTCACGCTGTGACACGTGTGCCAGGATCTCGGCACACTGGTTCCGGTTCAGCTGTCGGCGACTGACTCAGGCGACCCAGGTGATGGCGTAGCTGCGCAGCTCGCGCTCGATCGTGACGTCGATCGAGTCTCCGACCCGGCGGCCGATGAGGGCGCGGCCCAGCGGCGACGACGGCGTGATCACGGCGAAGAGGCCGTCGCCGCCAGGGCCCTCGAGGGTGACGCCGGCGCCGACCGGCGCAAGGAAGATGGTCCGTCCCTCGCCGCTGTCCTCGTCCTCGACCTCGACCAGGGCGCCGACGGCGATCGGCGAGCGCTCTCCCCAGCGCGGTGGCGCGAAGGTCGCGAGCGCCTCGGCGGCGGCCTCGGCCTCGCGCAGCCGCTTGTCCTGGGCGCGGGCCATGCTGCCTTGTTCGATCGCGGTGCGCGAGTCCTCGCGTCGCTCGGCGGGTGTCGCGCCCTCGCGGGCCTCGGTGGCGGCGGCGTCGCGGGCGCTCCGAGCCACGCGCGCCACGCCGAGCAAGTGCTCGCGGAGCTGGGCGACGAGGTGCTGCTTGTCCATGCGCGGATCGTCCCGGCCCGCCTGGCGCGGGGCAAGATTCGTGCGACGATCATCGGGATCATGGCTCGTGCCACGCTGGTCGCGATCGGGGTGGCGCTAGCTGCGGGATGCGGGACGGCGGCGCCGACGACCACCAAGGCGCAGCCGGATCTCGTCGTGGCGTCGGGGTCCGAGCCGCCGGGGGCCGACGCCGCGCCGGCCGTCGCGCCGCCCGTCGCGCCGCCCGTCGCGCCGGTACTTCCATGCGAGGGGGCGGACATGCGCCGCTATGGGACAACCTGCTGCGAGGTCAGGGGCGGGGACGACCGGGCCAAGTTTCCAGGCATGACCTTCCTCTCCTGCCACGGGCCGCAGATCGGCGCCGCGTGCCAGAAGAAGGGCGACTGCGACGTGGCGTGCTTCTGCGACGATCCGACCCGGGCCCGGGATCCGCGCAGCGCCGCGTCCGGGCCGGCGGACGGGACGCTCGGGGTCACCGGCGTCTGCGGCGGCCGACTCCAGATCGGGGTGTGGATGTGTCAGATCGACGAGAAGGGCGCTGTGACCCACGTGATCGTCGATTGAGCCGGGGCGCACGGAGGTTCGTGCTCACACGACCGCGGTGCGGGCTCTGTCCAGGGCATGCCGATTCGAACCGCGCTCCTGATCGCCTTCACCCTCGTCGCTCCCGCCGCCGCCGACACGCTCCCACCGGCGGTGCAGCTCGACACCGGTCCCATGAATGCCGGCTGGTTCCACACCGTGGAAGGTGGCGCAGCCTCGAGCGATCTCGTCGAGGACCGTAGCGACTGGTGGCTGTACGATGTCGAGCTGCTCGGCGTCCAGATGAGCCAGCTGGACGTGCTGGCGCTGGCCTTCTCCGATGGCGCCTGCCTCGGCTGTATCCCCTGATGTCGTACCGTTGCGTCCATCTCATTACGTATTTCCTGTGTTCTTACATACGGAAATGACGTTACAGATGGGTCGCCGATCGGTATCGTTGATCGAGTGAAGCGTGGGGTCATCGTCCTGGTCGCCGTCATGGGCTGTGCCGACGAGACTCCGACCCCCACCAGCGGCGCACGTCTCGAGCTGATGTGGAACGTGTTCGAGGACGGGTCGCGCGCCCGCGACACCGTCGAGGTGTTCGACGCCGTTCGCGGTGAAGCGTGTGTGTCGCGGCGCTGGACCGACGGGCAGAGCTACTGCACGCCGGGCGGACGGCTGCTCCCCAACCTCGTCACCGTACACACCAGCGCGGCGTGCAACGCGAGCGCGTTGCGCGCCGTCGATGGCGGCACCTGGGCCTACGCGCCGACGATGGTGGACGGCGCGATCGCCGCGCTCCACCACGTCGACGCGATCGAGCTGGCCGTGTACTGGACCCGCGACGCCGCGGGCGCGTGCGCCGGACCGTTCGACGGCGACGGCCAGCGTTTCTACCAGCGGGCCGTCGAGGTCGCGCCGGCCGAGCTGGCCCGCGTCGAGTCGCGCGCGATCGACGCCGGCGGCCGTGTTGGCCTGAGCGCGCTGGCGAGCGACGACGGGTTGAACCTGCCCACCGGCCTGCGCGACCGCGCCCACGACTTCGACTGCATCGTCCGCACCACGGCCAGCGGCGTCGCCACCTGCCTGCCGCCGCGGCAAGGCGCGCTCCGCTTCTCCGACGCCGGCTGCCACGAGCCCGTGGTTGGCCAGCACGAGGCGTGGCCCGACGTGGCGCCCTACATGTTCGCCGGCCCGGTGTGCTCGCCGCTCGGGTTCATCACCGGCATCGAGCTGGCGGTCGCCCCGCGCTACGAGCAGCTCGGCGGCGCGTGCGTGGCGACGACCGCGCCGGTCGGCCACCGCTGGTTCGAGGCGGCGCCGATCGATCTGGCGCAGATCCAGCGCCGCCGCGTGCCCTCGCCCGGTCATCGCCTCGAGACCATCGAGCTGGTCGCCGGCGACGTCACCATCGACGACCCCAGCCGCTACGACACCCGCACCGGCGGCGAGTGCGTGCTCGCATCATCGCCGGCCGAGCCGGGCGTACGCCGCTGCCTGCCGCAGGACCCCGGCGTCGAAGCCACCTACTTCGAGGACGCGGCCTGCGCGCGCCCCGTGCCGCTCGCCAACGTCTACCGCCAGGCGCCGATGGCCAAATGTGGCGCCGAGTTGCCGCCGTTCGCCGTCGCCGCCGACCGCCCCGGCACCTACTTCCGCATCATGGCCACCCAGACCACGCCGGTGTTCCGCCGCGACGAGACCGGCGCCTGCACCGCGTCGCCCAGCGCCAGCCTGGCCGGCGCGCCGCTCCTGTTCGAGCTGGGTGAGATGGTGCCGTCGACCGAGTTCGTGGCCGCGGTCAAGCAGCACTGAGCGGGTTCACTGCAACCGCTCGAAGGCGCGGAAGCGGCGCTCGAGCTCCCACTGCAGGCGTGCGCGCTCGCTGGTGTCGAGGAAGGCCTGGCAGGTGGCGCTGGGCGGATCGCCGACGCCCATGGTGTCGGTGGCGGCGCAGGCGGCGATCGGCTGCACGGCGCTGAAGGTCTGCCACAGGCTCGGGCCGGGGACGAAGGCATGCTCGAGGCTGTTGCGGGCCATGGTCTTGAGCTGGCGGTAGTCGAGCTGATGATCGCGGGCCGCGCGCACCAGCTCGCCGGCCATGCTCGAGCGCGACACGCCCTGATCGTCGGTGGCCAGCGCCACCGGGACGCCGGCGGCGAGGTACTCGTCGAGCGGATGGGCAGCGCCGCGGACCTCGAGGATCTGGTCGTTGCTGCTGAGGCAGATCTCGACCAGGACGTTGCGGTCACGCATGAGCGTCATGAGGCCCGCGGAGTCGGTCTCGGACAGGATGGCCAGGCCGTGGCCGATGCGCTCGGCCTGGGCGATCTCGACGGCGCGGCGGATGTGGAAGGTGATGTGGTTGGCGTACGTGGACGGCAGGTACGCCGGGGTCAGCTCGCCGGCGTGGAGGGTGACGTGGAGCGGGCTGGTCTGTGGGGTGGTGTAGCGGGTGCGCAGGAAGGCCAGCATCGCCATGTGCAGGTCGTAGTTGCGCAGCGACGAGGTGTCGTCCTCGGGCGACGACAGGTTGAGGCCGACGATCGCCGGCGTGGTCTTGGCCATCTCGAACGCCGAGATCATCTGGCCGAAGATCTGGTCGTTGCTGCCGGTGCGCGCGATCTGGGCGACGAAACGCACGGTCACGCCGCACGCGTCTGGTGGGCTGGCGCCGGTGCAGGCGAGCGTGGTGCGCCAGCGGGTGGCAGCGTTGGTGACCACGGCGATGTCCTGAGACAGCTCGGTCGCGAACGTTGCGTCGGCGAGTACGCGATCGTAGAGGGTCTGCAGATCGGTCGTGGTGAGCGTGCCCGACCACAACGACGCCGACAGGCCGCCGACGTTGCTGCCCAGGTTGAACATGGTCTCCAGGTAGACCTGGTTCTCGCTGGCGGCGCGGGCGGCGAGGTCGGCGATGCTGTCGTCGCGGTGGGTGCCGGTGATGAGGCCGAACTTGCCGAAGGTCGCGAAGAAGTGGTCGTGGCCGGTCTGGGCGCCGGCGACGAAGTCGAGCATCGACCACGCCCGCACGATCTGATCGAAGAACGAGCCCGAGGTGGGGATGGGCTGGTTACCAGCGGTGGCGCACTGGTTCGAGGACACGGCGGCGAAGCTGGTGCTGTTGATGCAGGCGCCGTCGTTCATGCCCCAGCGCAGCAGGGTCTCGGCGTACACCGAGCCCGACAGGTGGTTGTGCAGATCTCCGCCCTTCGGCATGGCCCGGGCGAAGGCGTCGAGCTCGGCCGGCGTCCCAACCACGGCGGCCAGCCGATCGGCCGCCCGCTGCTCCCACAGCACGCCGCACTGGGTGGGCGTGCCGCATGACGCTCCGTCGGGGAGCCCACCGTCGAGGTCGCCGCCGTCGACGACGTCGCTGCCGTCGACCGTGACGCCGTCGTCGTCCCCCGGCCCTTCCTCGCGACATCCGGCGAGGAAGCCGATGGTGATCCACGACACGACGAGGACAACGCGCAGCATTGCCGTCCATAACACAGGCCCGCCGGATCCGATCGACAGTTGGTGGTCGATGGCCGAACCCGGGGTCCCGCAGCTGGCGTCCTATGTGACGTCCGCACCATCCCGCCACCCGGCTCGAGCTCGTCAACGCGGCGGACGTCCCCGCACTGTCCACCCGCCGCAGCGAGCGACTGCGCGTCACGATCCGGGTCGACGCGAAGGAGATCCGGCAGCTCGCCGGGCAGCCGGCCTGGCGCGCGATGGTACGCACGCGTGCTCTGGGTCGACTGACGGGCGTGGCGGCGGTCGAGTACGCTCTCGTGATGCCGAGCAACGGGATCGGGAGCCGAGTCACGTGGTGGATCGTCGCGGCGGCGGCCACGGCCGGCGCATGCGGGCCCAAGGCGGGGCCGGTCACAGCAACGGGGAGGGGGACGGAAACGGGGACGGGGACGGGGCCGGGATCGGGGACGGGGACGGGGACGGGATCGGGGACGGGATCGGGGTCCGAGACCGGATCGGCGACGGCGAAGCCGGGGCCGTGGATGTGGGTCGCGGGGGTGGTGCCGGCGTGGCGCTTCGATCATCCGGTCGGCGATCTCGTCGCGCTCGATGACAGGCGGGCGATCGCGATCGGCTACGGCAAGCTGGTCGAGGTGGATCTCGCCACTGGCACGGTGACGCCGCATGGTTCTCCGTTCGGGTCGGGGTCGGTGAACCAGATGGTGCGGGCCGGAGGAACGCTCATCGTCTACGGCCAGGTCGGCAAGGCGGCGGCGGCGTGGAGCGTCGATCCAAAGACCCTGGCGGTCACCGAGGTGCCGCTGCCCGATCCACCGGTGGCGGCGGGGACCAAGGGCCGCTTCGCCATCGCGGTCTCGCCCGACGGCACCCGGGTGTTCACCTGCGCCGCCGATCGCTGGCCGACCCTGCGCGACGCCGCCACGCTGGCGCCGGTCAAGGTCTTCAGCGGCGTCGACGCGTGCAGCAATCCGCGCTTCGTCGACGCCGGCCACGTGTTGGTCGATCGCGCCGACACCAAGCCCCCGTCGAGCTCGCTCGATCTGGCCTCGGGCAAGGCCGCGGCGGCCAAGGTCGATGGGCCGGTGGTCGTGCCGGGGCCGGGCGGCCGCTCGGCGAGCACCGACGCCGGCAAGGTGACGCTGAAGGGACCCGACGGCAAGGTCGTCGCCACCTACACGGCCCGGCTCACCAATCCGCAGTGGCTGGCCGACGGCAGCGCGTTCGTCGGCGCCGCGAAGGGCAAGCTCACCGTCCTGCCGGCCGCGGCCGGGCAGACCGCGCGTGACGTCGAGGTGCCGGCGCAGATCCGTCGCATCTCCCCCGTGCCGGGGACCGCGCGCGTCGTCACGATCTTCGGACAACACCGCGCGGGCTTGCTCGATACGACGACGGGGACGCTGGTCACCGCCGTCAACGCCAACCTGACCAGCGTCGAGCAGATCGCCGCCCTCGACGGCGCCGTGATCTCGGGCGCGGAGCGGGTGCGGGTGTGGCGGGGCGAGACCATCGCCGCGACCGGCGCGCCGGCGGTGGTCGAGAACTTCGACGTCGAGGCGGGTCAGCCGGTGCTGTACGCGACCCTCGACGGCGTCTTCGGTCTCGACCTGCGCACCGGCAAGGACCTCGCGTTCGACGAGGCGGCCAACTCGAGCGCGATGGACCGCAGCGCGGACCGGGTCGGCTACGACATGGACGATCGCGTGATGATGCGGATCGGCAGCGGCGAGTCCACCCAGTGGTACCGGCGCAAGGATGACTACTTCATCACCGACATCGACGTCGCCACCGGCCGCATCGCCATGAACGACGATGACGCCTTCTACGTCGCGCGACCCGACGAGAACGAGCTCTTCGGCTTCCACTCGTTCGACTGCGACGATCCGCTCTACCTGTGGCTCGAGCGCGGGCGCGAGCGCGCGGTGAGCTACGACGGCGTCACCGTGCAGCTGTACGACACCGAGAAGGAGAAGGGGCTGGGTGGGCTCGAGCTGGTCGGCGACAACATCGAGGACGTGACCTTCATCCCCGGCAGCGACGAGCTGGCGCTGGTGGGCGAGGCGATCTACCTGTGGAACCCGGTCAACAAGGCGGTGGTGTCGTGGCCGCTGCCCGCCGAGGTCACCGGCTTCGGCTCGTCGGCGATCGGGGTCGATCCGACCGGTAAGGAGCTGGCCGTCGGCTTCGACGACGGCGCGGTCCTGTGGGTCCGGCTGGGTGAGCTGCGCGCCCACGCGACCGAGGTCGAGGCCGGGGAGCTCAAGGTGATGGGGCCGGCCACGATCAACTGCGGGAAAGCGATGGCGACCAGCCTCGACGAGACCCGCGGCGACGAGCCGGACGACACCGACTACGGCTGGGAAGGGAAGCCTCCCGAGGAGTGAGCGGGGATCACAGCGCGAGGCGGAGCGCGCGCGCGCGTACCGGCCAGGCAGCGCGGCCGCTGCCGAACAACCCGGCGAGGATGGCCTCGGCGTCGGCGCGCGCGTCCCGGGTGCGCATGATGCGGCGCCACACGGCGGTCTCGAGCTGCCAGCGCCAGCCCGGCCGCTCGGCCAGCGCGATCACCCGGCGCACGGTGGAGCGCTCGTGGCGGGTGAAGTCGCTGAGCGGATCGTCGTCACCGAGGATGCGCGGGGGCAGATCGCCGCCGCCGTGCTCGCCGAGTTTCTCGAGGTCGGTGCGCCAGCCGGCGCAGCCGAACAGCTCGACCATGCGCACCCAGCCGCGGGCGAAGCGGCGCTCGGTGGCGGGCAGGGCCCGGAAGGCGGCGGTGCAGGCGCGCACCGCGGTCTCGATGCTCTCGAGGTGCGCGCTCCACACCGCCAGCCGGAGGCCGTCGAGGTCATCGCCGGGCGCCAGCTTCGTCATGGTGGTGATGGCCTCGCGCCAGGCGGCGAGCGAGCGCCGGTACATCACCGGCGGCGGCGGCAACCGCAGCGTGGGCACGACGCCGAGCTGGGCCGCCGCCACGTACGGCACCACGCTCAAGGCGTAGTTGCAGGCGCCCCACCAGCTCGCCGGGTCGATCGCCGCGGTGCCCGCCGGCGACAGCCGGCGGCTGCGCCGTTGCCAGGCCAGCTGCGAGGCGTAGCCCCAGAACGGTGACAGCTCGTCGTGATCGCCGAGCGCGCCGCGGGGATTGCCGCGTTCGACGAGGAGGCGGTACATCGCCAGCCGGGCGCCGGCGTCGTGCGGGTCGCAGGCGGCATCGTCGGCCGGTTCGACGAGCGCGATCCAGTCGTCGCCGAAGGGCAGGCGGGCGAGCAAGGCGCGATCCAGGCGCGACGCGTCGAACGTCATCTCTCGGTCACAGTGTAGGCTAGACGGGTGGGTGACACCGCCCCCCAGGATGCCGGCGGGCCGGTGATCGCGTCCGGGGACTTCGTCCTCGTGGCGGGTCACGGGCAGCTACTCACCCACGTGCTGGTCAGCCCCGAGACGGTCATCGGCCGCGAGGCCGCGTGCGATCTGGCGATCGATCACCCGACGTTGTCGCGCCGGCACGCCGTGCTGCGCCTGGGGCCGCCGGTCACGATCCAGGATCTGGGCTCGACCAACGGCGTGCGGGTCTCGCGCCGCACGCTGACCGGCGGTGAGCCGTTCGCGCTCGAGCCGGGCGAGACCTTCCACATCGGCGGCTTCTCCTTCAACGTGGTCGGCCGCGATCACGCGGTGCCGTCGTCGTCGCACCGCTCGGGCCGCGATCGCCTCCGCGTGCTCGATCCGACCGCCGACGGCGTGCCGCCGTTCGTCCGCGACGTGGCCCGCAGCGCCACCAGCGTGCTCATCCAGGGCGAGTCGGGGGTGGGCAAGGACGTGCTGGCCGAGACCGTACACGTGCTGTCGGGTCGGACCGGCGAGCTGGCCCGCGTCAACTGCGCGGCCCTGGCCGACCCGCTGATCGAGCGCGGAGGCCGAGGGGGCCGGGCCGGTCGACATGGACAAACTCGTGGCGGCGGTCAGCCGCCGCGTGAACCCAGGTGGCCAGAAGGAGGTCACGGTCCGGCGATTCGGTCTCGACCAGCTCGAGGTGATCGTGCCCGAGGTGGACCAGGCGGAGGTCGACCTCATCAAGAAGACCGTCTCGAGCGCCG
>SXGT01027428.1_pt1 | contig 27237 bp, 23 predicted proteins | sample 3176221 | NCBI WGS metagenome assembly SXGT01 (sample SAMN11356862, study PRJNA531348) | freshwater metagenome | isolation source: freshwater sample F1-120 | place: China: Fuxian Lake, Yuxi | collected 2017-12-25
AACTTAACAATGCTCGAGCAGCCATTTTGGCTCTTGAGAAATTACGACCATATGCAATTACACAGCGTAAAATCGGCCGCCGGGGTCAGGCCCACCGCTTCGAGGACCCGGAACACCTGGTCGGCAAGGGCCGCCCGGTCGCCAGCCAGACCGTGGATCTGCAGGGGCTCGGCGACCAACTGGCCCACACTCATGGTGGGGTTCAGGCTCTCGTACGGATCCTGTAGCACCACCTGGATGCGGCGGTGCAGCGCCTTGAGCCGGGTGTGATCGAAGCGGGCGATATCCTCCCCCTCGTAGAGCACCTGCCCCTCGCTGGGCTTCTCCAGGCCCGCCAGCATCAGGGCCAGGGTGGACTTGCCGCAGCCGCTCTCCCCCACCAGGGCCAGCACCTGGCCCGGCTCCAGGACCAGACTCACCCCGTCCACTGCGCGCACCAGGCTGTTGCCGCGCCCCCCGAAGACCTTGTGCACCTGGCGCGCCTCCAAAAATGGCATCAGCCTCTGCCCTCCCCCTCAAACAAGTGGCAGGCAACTACACCATCGTCCAGGATCTGCAGGCGCGGCGCTTCGGTGTGGCAGCGCGCCACCGCCCGCCCGCAGCGGGGCGCAAAGCGGCAACCTGGCGGCAGGGCCTCGGGCCGGGGCGGGTACCCGGGGATGGCGACCAGGGGCCGGTCGGGGCGCCCCAGGTCGGGCACCGCCGCCAACAGGGCCTGGGTATAGGGATGGCGCGGCCGGTCGAAGAGTGCCCCCACCTCCGCCTGCTCAGCCAGGGTGCCGCCGTACATCACCAGCACCCGATCGCACAACTCGGCCACCACACCCAGGTCGTGGGTTACCAAGATCACCGCCAGCCCCAGGTCGCGGCGCAGCTGATTCAAGAGATCGAGGATCTGGGCCTGCACCACCACGTCCAGGGCCGTGGTCGGCTCGTCGGCGCAGAGCACGCGGGGCTGGCAGCTGAGGGCCAGGGCGATCAGGGCCCGCTGCCGCATGCCGCCCGAATACTGGTGCGGATAGTCACCCCGGCGGCTGCGGGCAAGGCCCACCAGGTCGAACAACTCGGCGACGCGCCGCTGGCGGGCCGCCCCATCCAACTCGGGCAGGTGGCGGCGCAGAGCCTCATCCAATTGGTCGTCCACCGGGCGCACCGGGTTGAGGGCGTTCATCGCCCCCTGGAAGACCAGGGCGATCTCCTTCCAGCGCACCTGGTTCATCTCCGCCTCGCCCAAACGCGCCAGGTCTTGCCCCCCGTACTCGACCTGCCCACCCACCAGGCGCCCGCCGGCCGGCAGCAGGCGCATCAGGCCCAGCAACAGGGTGGACTTGCCGCAGCCGCTCTCCCCCACCAGGCCCAGCACCTCGCCCTGGTGCAGGTCAAAACTCACCCCGTCCACGGCGCAGGCCGGTGGCGGGCCGGCGAACTCTACACTCAGTTCGCGCACCCGCAGCAGGGGTGCATCGGGGGTGGCGGGCAGCGGCGGGCCGGGCGCCGGCGCGGTGAGTACCAAGTGATGCGGCTGCTTGCGGGGACCCAGCAGTTGTTCGAGTCCCTGGCCCAGCAGGGTGCAGCCCAGCACCACCCAGACGATGCCCAGGCCGGGGGCCACCAGCGCCCACCAGGCCCCGGCGCTCATCGCCCCCCGCGTAAAGGCGAAGTTGAGCATCTGCCCCCAGCTGACCACCGCCGGATCGGCCAGGCCCAGGAAGCTGAGGGTGCTCTCGTTGAGGATGGCCAGGGAGACCACCAACACCGCATTGACCACCACCAGGGGCAAGACCAGGGGCAGGATGTGGCGCAGGATCAGGCGTGTGCTTCCTGCTCCCATGGCCCGCGCCCGCAGCACGAAAACCCGCTGCTTTACGGCCAGGGTCTGGGCGCGCACCAGGCGGGCGGTGCCGGCCCAGCCCACCAGGCCAATGACCAGGACGATGTTCAGCAGACGGGGGCGGGTGAGGGCCACCAGGGCGATGATCAGAGGCAGATCGGGGATGACCAGGGCCACGTCGGTCAGGCGCATGAGCGCGTTTTCGGTGCGGCCGCCAAAGAACCCCGCCACCAGGCCCACCGCCGCGCCGATGGCCACCGAGATGAAGGCGGCGAAGAACCCGACCAGCAGCGAGACCCTGGCTCCGTAGAGCAGGTTGCTCCACACGTCGCCGCCCCCGTCGTCGGTGCCCAGCCAGTGGCCCGCACCGGGCGGGGTGTATACGCCGCCGGCCTGCACACCCGGCGCATAGGGAGCCAGCCAGGGGGCCAGCAAGGCGGCAGCCAGGGCGCTGGCCAGCAGGAGGAGGCCGCCCAGGACCAGCCGGTTGCCCCGCAGGGATGACCAGTCCATGGCTACTCGTCCCGCACCCTGGGGTCGAGCCAGGCATAGAGCATTTCGGCCGCCAGGTTGGCGAGCACCACGCTGAGGGCCAGGAGCAAGAAAACCCCCTGCAGCAGCGGGTAGTCGCGCCGGCCCACCGCCTCAAAGGTGGCCAGACCCAACCCGGGCCACGAGAACACGGTTTCGATCTGTATCGCCCCGGCCACCGTCAACCCGAGGTTGAGGGCCACCAGGGTGACCAGGGGCAAAGCCGCGTTGCCCAGCGCGTGATCCTTGAGGACCTGGAAGGTGCTCAATCCCTTGGCGCGGGCAGTGAGGATATAGGGCTGGGCCAGCACCTCCAGCAGGGTGCTGCGCATGATCAGCATGTACTCGGCCATGAAGACGATGGCCTGGGTCAGGGTGGGCAGCACCAGATGCCGGACCAGATCCACCCACGAGGCCCACCCCCCTGCCGCCAAGCCCGGGGTGCGGATACCGCCGACGGGCAGTCCCAGCCCGCTGCCCCAGAAGAGCAGCACGATCCCCAGCCAGAAGGTGGGCAGGCTCCAGGCCAGCAGGCTGAGCACCAGGGCGGCGTGGTCGATGCGGGTGCCGGCCTTCCACGCCGCCACCGTGCCCAGCGCCACCCCCAGCAGCACCGCCAGCACCTGGCCGGCGCCCAGCAGCAATACCGTGTTGCCCAAGCGCTCCCTGAGGATGCCGGCCACCGGCTGGCTGTTCTGGTAGCTGAAACCCAGCTCGCCCTGCAGCAGATTGGCCAGATAACGGAAAAACTGGGTGTCGAGCGGATTGGTGAAGCAGGGGCCTGGCCGCAGGGGGTTGATGCTTTCGAAGCAGTTGATCACCGGCCGGTCCAGGCCAAAACGGGCGCGGATGGCCTCCTGGGCCTGGGGGCTGAGGCGCGGGTCGCGCACTCCGGCCCGCGTCGGATCACCGGGCAGCACACGAAAAAGAAAGAAGTTGAGCACCAGCACAACACCGACCGTGAACAACCCCCAGCCGGCTTTGCGCAAGACAAAAGCTCGGCGCTGCATCAGGCTCCTTTGCGGAAAAGTGTGTGCTAAACTATCCCCCACTTGCCGGCGGCGCAACTGACCTGACCGTTCTTGGGGTTTTTGGATACGCTCCAGGCCCGCCCTGGCTGCCGGCTGTTGCTGAACCACATCGAATGGCGATGCAGCACCGCTTGTTCCTCCTTGCCCCGCACCCTATAATTCCACATAATTCCACCCGTTGGCCTAGTGGTGTCTCCGGAAGGCGGTGATAACGTTGGCGGCAGAGCGATGATATACCAGCAGTTGTTCAATCAGGTCAAGGAACCCGCCGTCGTTCGAGCCGGATTGATCGGATGCGGCAACTTCGGGGCGGCAATCTTGACGCAGGGGCGACTCATTCCCAGGCTGGAGCTCAAGGTGGTCTGCGATGTCAGGGTCGAGGAGGCCAAAAAGGCGTTTCGCCTTGCCGGCGTGAGGGACTCCGACATCGCGGTATGCGACACCGCGGGACAGGCGCTGTGGGCAATGGAAGCCGGCAAGTGGGTGATCGTCGAGGACGCGATGAACTTGATGAGCCTGCCACTGCACGTGATCGTCACTGCCACGATGGTGCCCGAGGCCGGCGTAAAGTACGCCTACGAGGCCATCCGCCACGGCAAACACGTGGTTATGGTTGACAAGGAAGCGGATTGCGTCTGCGGGCCGATCCTCAAGCACCTAGCCGACAGGGCCGGCGTGGTTTATACCGCCGAAGACGGCGATCAGCCAGGTCTTACCATGGGCCTGGTTTCGTGGGCGCAGATGCTCGGGCTTGAGATCATCGGCGGCGGGTACCTGCACGAGGTCACCTACGATCCGGCGTCAGGGAAGCTGCGCTACAGTCTGGCGAAGGAACTCGAGATCACTGTTCCCGAGGAAGACCGCTGGGCGCTGGGGCATATCCAGAAAGGCCAGGTGCGCCGGTACATGAAGGTGCGGGACCGCCTGTCCGCGCCGTGGCAGCACCTTGAGGAATGTCCGGCCAATATGTGTCACCTGGTGGTCATTGCCAACGGCACCGGGCTCATGCCGGAGATCCCCGGCTCACATTCGTCAATGGCGCGGATTACGGAACTGCCCAGTGTGCTTTGCCCCAAGGAGGAGGGCGGCATCCTCAAGACTCGGAATGCCCTGGCTCTGCCGAATATCCTGCGCAGCGGGGAAGCGCCCAAAGCGGGCATGGGGGCCTTCATCATGGTCACCACCGCGGATAAACACGCCCGCGAGAAACTGGCGCGCTGCCTCGAATCGAACTGGAACAAGACGGCGTTCCTGGTCTACCGCCCCCACCACATGGTCGGGGTCGAGACGGCGACTTCCATCATGGTCGCCGGGTTGCTGCGAGCGCCCACCGGCAGCAATACCATTCTGCCAAGACTGGACGTGCAACTACAGACGAGGCGGGACTTCAAGAAGGGGGAGACCCTCAGCGCGCCCAGCGAACTTGCATACTACCCCGATGTCCGCGCCACGCTGATTCCCGCGGTTCCAGTGGCCGATGACAACCCGCTGCCGGCCTACATGAGCGAGGCCAATCGCCTGACCGTTGATGTGCCAAAGGGAACCGTGATCACCCGCCGCATGATCGCGCCGCCCGGAGATTCGGCGATGTGGTTTCTCCGCCAGCAACAGGATGCGTTGTTCCTGACCCCGTAGTCCCAAAAGAAAATACACGGGAAGAAAGCAGGAGGAGTGGCTAATGCTCACTGTGGACCACCGCGCCCTGGTCTCAAGTGCAGACCTGATCTACCTGAGCCCGGTGGCCGATCCGGTCGAGGGGCTGCCACTGGGAAACGGCACCATGGGCACCCTGGTCTGGACCACGCCGAGTTCCCTCCATTTTCAGCTCAACCGCAGTGATGTCTTCGCCGTAAACAAGGATCACCACGGACCGCAGGCCGGCGAGACCGACTACGGCGGTGCCTGTGCCCAGCTCAGCATCGATCTGGGCGGCACCCCCTTCGCGGGCGGCCCGTTTTTTTCCCAGCGGCTCAGCCTCGCCGACGCAGAGGTCTCGGTGTCTGGCGACGGGGTCCGGGTGCGCTGCTTCATCTCGGCCGTGGCCGACCTCCTCGTGCTCGAGGTAGAGGATCAACGCCCCGAGCCGCACCCGGTCCGCGTGACCCTCCCGCGGTGGCGGCCGGCCCTGGTCCAGACCGGCGCCCACCTCGCCCGGCAGGAATTCCGCTCCCTCGCCGGCCATGCCGGACTAGTGCAGTGCTGGGAGGAGGGTGCGCATTCTTGCGCGGCGGCGGTTGCCGTGTATCTGGCCGGCAGCACCCTCTCGGCTGGACCCGATGCTTCCCCCCTGCTCACCGCCCCGGCCGCGGGCCGGACCACCCTGCTGGCCGCCAGCGCCGCGGGCCTCAGCGGCTGGGTACCACCGGCATCCACTGCTGGCAGCACCAGCCTGCTCGACGCCGTGGCCGCAACCGCAGGGGCGCTGCTAGAGCGGGCGGTGCCCCAGTCCTACGACAGCCTCCGCACCGAGCATGGGCGCTGGTGGGAGGGGTTCTGGCAACGCAGCTTTGTGCAGATCGAGAGTGCCGATGGCGTGGGCCAATTCGTGGCGTGTGTCCGCAGCCTGCACCTGTATTATATGGCGGCGACCTCCCGCGGCGCGCTCCCGCCAAAGTGGAATGGCTCGCTGTTCAACACCCAGGGAGACACCCGGCACTGGGGGACGCAATTCTGGGTCTGGACCACGGAGATGCTCTACTTTCCCCTCTTTGCCGCCGATGCCGTCGAGCTCACGGAGCCCTACTTCAACATGTACCTGAGACACCTGCCGGCCTGCGAGCAGGCTGCCCAGCAGCGGTGGGGAGTAGCCGGGGGCGCCTTTTTTCCCGAAACCACCCCTTTCGACGGCCCGGTGATCCTTCCCGAAGAGATTGCCCGGGAAGTTCAGGATCTGCTGCTGGGGAGGAAGCCACACACGCAGCTTTCCGCACGCGCCTCTAGCCGGTGCCAATTCGATGGTCATCTGCGGGTGCTGCGCAGCCCCCATGCGGAGCGGTATACGTATATCAGTCACGTTGCCTCATCCGGCAGCGAGCTGGCGATCCAGGCCTGGTGGCGCTATCGCTACACCGGCGACACCACCTGGCTCCACACGCACGCCTACCCGCTGCTACGGGGAACGGTCGAGTTCTACCGGCACCTGGTCGAGCAGGGGGAGGACGGCTATTACCATCTGCAGGGGACCAACGCCCACGAGGACTTCTGGGGCGTGAAGGACAGCATCATGGATCTGGCTGCCATCCGGGGCACCGCGCCGCTGGCGATCCGGGCGGCTGGGATTCTGGGTGTGGACCCCGACCTGCGTGTACAGTGGCAGGTGTTGCTCGACCGGCTCGCTCCTTATCCGCTGGGGGGTGCGCCGGAAGCAAAGGCCCTCTCAGCCGGCACGCTGGCCGACGAGGTCTGGGCCGCCGGGTATCTGGGGGAGGTGGACGGCCAGCACAACCCCGAGGACGTCTGGCTCAACCCAGTCTTCCCCTTTGAGGACTGGACGCTGGAAACCCGCGATCCCACACTAGACCACATGGTGCAGAAAGTACTGGATCTCGCCCCTCGGCATCGATCCATCCTGGGAGGCACTCAGACCAATACGGCGATTCGGACGCCGATTGCGGCCGTCCGGGCAGGGCGCGGTGAGGAGTTGCCGGCGATCCTGGCCAGCTACTACGCCGCCTTCAGGCCGCCTCTGCCCAATGGCATGAGTTTGTTCGAGGGACCTCAGGCCCACTCCATCGAACCCCTGGGTTGCCTCACCACCATCGTGCAGGATGGCCTGTTGCAGAGCGTCTCTCCACACCCTGGTCAGCCAGAGGTCGTCAGTGTCTTTCCGGCATGGCCAAAGGTGTGGAATGCCTCGTTCCGCTTGCTGGCGCGAGGCGGATTCCTGGTGACCTCAGCCATTCACCAGGGCGAAGTGACCTTCGTCGAACTCGAGTCGCGGCTGGGCGAGACGTGTCAGTTGCGCAACCCTTGGCAAGGCCCCTGCACCGTCACTGAGCTTGGAGGGAACGCCATCGAGCTGAAAGGTGAGATCCTCTGCTTCAACACCGAACCAGGCAAGCAGTACCGCGTCTTGCTCAAGGATGCGCTTCAACCTGCCCCAGTACACCTTTCAGCTAACCCGACAACGGCGCCGGTGTCCTATGCGCTGCCGGTGCCCGATGGCAGGGCCGCACCTCAGGGCACACTCGGTCGTCGGGTATAAGTGAACCAGTCGCTTTGGCCAAGAAGATGAGACGAGGTACTTTGCCGCCAAGGATGGCCAACCAGGCCTACAGGTGTTCGTAAGGCCTCACAGGAAGGAGTAACCCATGAGACTCTTGCTCTTCTTGGCCCTGCTGCTGCCCGGTGCCCTGCTGGCCCACGAGCCCGGCCTGATCACCAACGTGCAAATCGAGATCTCCCCAGGTGTCAATCCCTGGACCAACCTCAATTTCAACGACGATCCCAACCACTTCCATTTCGCCATCGTCACCGACCGCACCGGCGGGGCCAGGCCCGGCATCTTCGAAAGCGCTGTCGACAAGGTCAACCTGCTGCAACCCGAGTTCGTCATCTGCGTCGGCGACCTGATCGAGGGCTACACCGCGGACGAAGCCGAACTGGAGCGGCAGTGGGACGAGTTCGACTCCTTTGTCGACCGGCTGTAGATGCCCTTCTTCTACGCCCCGGGCAACCACGATATCAGCAATCCGGTCATGGTGGAGAAATGGCGGCAGCGGCGGGGCCAGCCCTACTACCACTTTGTCTATCGGGACGTGTTGTTCCTGGTCCTCGACACCGAGGACCCGCCCCCCACCAGTATCAGCGCCGAGCAGGTCGCCTACTTTCGCGAGGTGCTCGCCAAGGACGTCGAGTACCGGTGGATTCTGCTCTTTATGCACAAACCCATGTGGCTGGAGGAGAAGGAGACCGGTTTCAACGAGATCGAGAAGTTCCTAGTGGGCCGCCCGTACACGGTTTTCGCCGGCCACCACCACATTTACGGCAAGTTCCTGCGCGCCGGGAGGAAGTACTACAAACTGGCCACCACTGGCGGCGGCAGCGGCCTGGGCGGTCCGGGCACCGGGCAGTTCGACCACATTGCCTGGATCACCATGGGCGCCCAGGGTCCCATCATGGCCAACCTCATGCTGGACGGCATCTTCGACGACGAGCCCGACAAGCTGCCGCCCCCGGTGCCCGATCTGAGCGTCGCGGCCAAAGCGCCCAGGGCCACCATCGCCGTGGACGGCGACCCCGCCGACTGGGCATCCCTGCAAAGCGACCCGGTGGAGATCAGCAGCGGCGAGGGCCTGCTCTCCTGCCGCATCCACTATGCCTGGGACGAGAACTACCTCTACCTCCTGATCCGCGAGCAGCCGGGCGACCAAACAAAAAAAGAAGCCGCCAATGCGGAGGAATACCTGAAACTCCCCTGGGGCTACGACGGCATCAGCTTCTTCCTCGACACCGACAACTCCAACAACAACGACGGCCCCAGCTCCGACTTCAACCCCTGGTACGGCTTCAGCTCCGAGGGCCGCCGGGACCTGTTTGCCGCCCGCTCCCACCGCACCGACCAGGACACCTGCACTCAGGAGCTGATGCCGCGCAGCCTACTGGCGACCAGCGGCCGCCAGGCGGACCACAGCCGGATCATCGAAGCCGGCATCCGCTGGCAGGACCTCGACAGCCAGGTGGATCGCAAGCGCCTACCCGGGGGGTTCTTGTCGGTCCTCAAACCGGGGCTGCGCTTCGGCTCTGAGCCCCTGCTCCTGGACGACGGCTACAAGAAGCAGCGCTTCATCGGCGGCCATGCCACCCAACGACCCAGCGGCAAGGACCAGCACTCGCGGGATATCCTGCTGACCGAGTGACCGCGCCGGCCAACCCGCCCGACGCACCTTAACCGCAAAGGAGAACTCACGATGAAGACAATGATCTGCAAAGAGCTGGGTGGAGCGTGCGACTTGGAGTTTCATGCAAACACCTTTGAAGAGCTGGCTCAGATGAGCCAAAACCACGGCGCGGAAAGAGTTTGGAGCCAAGCCCGACACAAATGACGCCTAACAATCGGTTGCAGCGGACGGTCCGCTGCGCGCCGCCGCTGAACCGAAGTGTTAGCTAGACCGCACGGCAAAGGTCAGGAGAGTCGCCATGGACGTTATTATCCGAGACTACCGGTCGGACGATTGGCCTGCCGTTTGCCGCGTGCATGACCGCTCTCGACCCGATGAGCTGCGCGGGTCCTTCGATGCGCGCGCCTTTGTTCCCCTTGCGGAAGATCCCGAAGCCGAGTACATCAATGCCTGCGCGATGTTCATCGCTCAAGATGGCGATGATGTCGTGGGGTTCGCGGGCATCGACGACCCGTACCTCGCCTGGCTCTACGTGGATCCATCGCACTACCGTCGTGGGATAGGTCGGGCACTGCTGAGGCACTGTATCGCCCGCTTGAGCGAGGATGCTTGGACGCAGGCTTGCGGAAACAATGATGCCGCGCTCAGCCTGTATCTGAGTGAAGGCTTCGTTATCGAAAGCCGGCGTACTGGTGACAATGCTGGGTACAAGGGGCCCTCGGCCAGATTGGCGCTCCATCCGGAGAGGCGAGGATGGGAGAAGCCGAGGAAGAGCAAGGCGCCCAGCCGCGAAGGGGCCGGCTAAGAGCAGCATGCAGCGGACGATCCGCTGCGCGGCCCGCCGCTGAACCGGAGCGTTATACCTCTACCTAGCTATAAGGAGAGCAGGAATGTCAAACCAGCGGGACGCCGCATTCGGACTGTCAAAGCAATTATTGTTCGACGACGCGTTTATCGCGGAGCGGAGCGGGTTTGCCCCGACGATGAACCCGGCGGTCCGGAATGGCGAACCCGTCCTGGCGCCCGAACGCCCGTGGGAGAAGCGGGGGTGCTTCGCGCCGACGGTCCTCGCCGATGGGGACAGCTACCGGATGTGGTACGGTGCCATAGGAGACGACGGCGTGTCCCGGCTCTGCTGCGCCGTGTCGGCGGACGGCGTGCGGTGGGAGCGGCCCGACTTAGGCCTCATAACCTACGGCGGTCGCGCCACCAACATCGCGGAGATAGACTACACCGGCGGGCCGAATCGGGGGATCGCCTTCACCCATCACGGCAGCGTCTTCCGCGACCCTGTAGACCGCCCGGAGCGTCGGTACAAGATGATCTTCGGCGGCGGGCAGTACGCCTTCACGTCGATGTATGCCGGAGGAGCGCGGTTCCGGTACGAGAAGACGCTGCCGGCGCAGTGGCGGTATCCCGGCATCGGTGGCGCGTATTCCGCCGATGGCCTGCGGTGGACGATCTACGACCATCCCATCATGCCCTGGTACACCGACACCGCCAATGTGGCGTTCTGGGACGAACGTCTCGGTCGGTACGTGGCGTACGTCCGCTGGAACGAGTATCTGCGCGTGGTCGATGGGATTCAGACCGGGTCGTTCGACTATCGGGCTATCGGGCGGGCAGAGAGCGCGGACTTCGAAAACTTCCCGGCGCCGGAGAAAATCCTCGAACCGGACTTCGACGACCCGGACGACGCCGACCAGTGGGGCGGAGGACTTTACGACTCGGCGGCGCTCCAGTATGCCTACGCGGCCGACGCGTATTTCTTTTTTATCGCGGCATATCATCATACGAATGACACGCTCGACATCGAGCTGGCGACGAGCCGCGATGGCATCCGCTTCACCCGCTGGCGACAGCCCTTCCTGCGGCTCGGGCCGAATGAAGCGTTCGACTCGAAGATGCTGTACATGGGCGTGGGACTGGCCGGCGGCGGCGGTGAGATCCGTCAGTACTATGGCGGATTCGATCAGTTACACGATCAGGCTTCGGAAGCGCGGTATCAGCCGTCGATCGGGCTGGCGCGCAGCCGGATGGATGGGTTCGTATCGCAGGACGCCGGGTCCTCGGTCAGTCGCCTGACGACGCTGCCCTTTACCCTCGAAGGGGATCGGCTGGAGATAAACTTCGACGGCAGTTCGCGGGGCTGGCTCAAGGTCGAACTGCTGGATGAAAACTTCGCCGCAGTCCATGGCTTCACGGAGGGTGAGGCGGACCGACTGGCCGGCAACGACGTCCGACGGGGAGTGACATGGGGCGGCCGGGCGGACCTGGCCGCGCTCCGGGGGCGGAGGCTTCGCCTGCGCTTCGTCGGACAGTCGGTCAAACTGTACGCGTTTCAGTTCGCCGTCGCCAGTAACGAGCGGATCGGTGCGAAAGTTTAACCCGTCGCCTCGAAGGGAATCTCTTTCAGGTGGAGATTTTTCGGACGCAGGTTCTCGGAGAGAACCCTCTCGAACGGGAACGGCTGTACCAGATGCTCCACTACCTCTGCGGGAGCATCAAGCGGTCATGACCTTGCCGAAAGGAGAAAAACAAGCAACTCGGCGCGTTTTCGCTCAGTTTGGCGGTCAAGGATCTCGAGGCTTCGCGGAGGTTCTACGAGAAGTTCGGTTTCAGGGTCTTCGCCGGGGATGCCGCGCAGAACTGGCTGATCTTGAAGAACGGCGATCACGTGATCGGGCTGTTTCAAGGGATGTTTGAGAAGAACATTCTCACCTTCAACCCCGGCTGGGACCAGAGCGCCCAGCAGGTCGCCTCTTTCACCGATGTGCGCGAGCTGCAGCGCCAGCTGAAGGCGCAAGGGGTGCAGTTTCAGCAAGAGGCGGACGAGAGCACAACCGGGCCGGCCAGCTTCGTCGCGGTGGACCCTGATGGAAACCCGATCCTTATCGATCAGCACGTGTGAGCCGGATGGCTCCGCCGCACAAACGGAGCAGCTGACCGGTCAATATGGCAATACCCCGCGCCACCAGACTGGTCGGGAGCTGAGCACTGTTTGCACTCCCCCGCCTAGCGCTCTATATTGCCCTCGTTTTATCTGTATTCATCCGCAGACCGCTCTCAAGCGAGGAATGTTGATATGCGCTTCGCACAGCAAACCGCCATTGTCACCGGCGGCGCCGGCGGCCTGGGCAAGAGCATTGTCCGGCGGCTGGCTTCTGAAGGGGCGACGGTGGTGATCTTCGACCGCGACGAACAAACGATGCAAGAGACCGCCGGCGCGCTGAAAGAAGAGGGACTCTCCGTCCGCTACAATCAGGTGGACGTCACCGCTGAAGAGTCGGTCCAACGCGGCATCGCCGCTGTGGTCCGCGACCTGGGGCAGCTCGACATCATGGTCAACTGCGCCGGCATCATCGGCCCCAACAACCAAAAGATCACCGCCGTCGCCGCTGCCGATTTCGACGCCACGCTCGCGGTGAATTTGCGCGGCTCCTTTCTCATGACCAAACACGCGCTGCTGGCCATGGAAAAGCGCAACTACGGGCGCATTCTCCTGATCGCTTCCATCGCCGGCAAAGAAGGCAACGCCGGCATGAGCCCCTACTCGACCTCCAAAGCCGGCGTCATTGGCCTGGTGAAAGCCGTCGGCAAGGAATACGCCGAAACCGGGATCACCGTCAATGCGCTGGCCCCGGCCGCCATCCGCACCCCCATGCTCGAACACGCCGATCCCGCCGCTGTCAAATACATGACCGACCGCATCCCCATGAAGCGCTACGGCACGCTCGACGAAGTCGCCTCCTGCGCCGCCTGGATCGTCTCCAGAGAAGCGAGCTTCAACACCGGTTTTGCCTTTGACCTCTCAGGGGGGCGGGCGACGTACTGAACCTCCCAGACCCCAGGGTTGGCCACCGCCTGAATACGGCCGCTAATGCACCGCCCGCACTGCGGTGAGTACTGAGGGATGTTCGAGGGCTACCTTGGGGGGGTTGGCCGGCCATCCTGTGAACCGGTCCGTGCGGTACGCCTGGACCCGGTGGGCATAATAGGGGACGATGTAGACCAAATCTTGTAGGGCGAGCCGCTGCATCTCCCATACCAACACCCGCCGCCGCTCTGGGTCCAGCTCAGCCGCCTGTTGCTGGTAGAGCCCATCGTATTCGGGGTTGGCGTACCCAGTCTCATTGGCCCCGCTGGCGATGCGCCCGCTGTGCATCGCCCCCAGGAGCAGGCTAGGGTCAGGGTCTGAATCCCAGGCCCACAAGATCAGGTCGTAGTCGAAGCCCGGACAACAGGCTGCGGTGAGGGCGTCGGGGTCCACGGACTGGAGCTGGGTGGCGACGCCGATCTCCTTCCACATGGCCGTCAGCAGTTGGGCCGTGCGCGGGGCCGATGAATTGTCGCTGGGCCAATTGAAACGGAACTCCAGCGGCCGGCGCTGGTCCGGCATCTCGCGCACCCCGTCCCCGTCCCCATCCCGGTACCCCGCCTGGTCCAACAGGGCACTCGCCTGCTGCGGATCAAAAACATAATCCTGCAAGCTGTGATTGTACCAGCGCCCCAACCCCTCGGGGATGAGGGTCAGGCCCGGCGTGCCCATTCCGAGCAGCACCACCTCGATGAGTTTCTGCTTGTCCACGGCCAGGGCCAGAGCCTGGCGGACCCGCCGGTCGCGCAGGGCCGGGTGTCCCGAACAGGTGCTGCCGGGCGGGCAGTGTTCGGGGACGAGTTGGTTGATCAGCAGATTGGTAGTCTCCGGCGGTTGGGGCGGGCCGGCTTCGAGCTGGATATCGGCCTCCTGGCGCAGAGCCGCCACCGCAGTATTGGGCATCTCGGCAATCAAATCCACCTGGCCGGTGCGCAGAGCCTGCACCAGGGCGTCCTGGTTGGCAAAGGTCTGAAAGACGACCTCGTCTACTTGGGGCGGATTGAGGGAATGGCGGCGGTTGGCCTTCAGGCGCACGAACTGATCGGCCTGGTACTCCCTCAGCGAGAAGGACCCGCTGCCGATCATGCCCTCGTCGGTGAAACGGCTGTCCCCGGTATGGGCGCCCCAGACATGCTCGGGCAGCACGTAGAGAAATACCAACAAGCTCTGGATATCCGGCACCGGCTCGCGCAGGCGGAGCACCACGGTGCTGTCGTCGGGGGCGCTGACCTGCTCCAGAACCTGGGTATAGGTCCCCAGCAGGGGGAAGTCGGGGTGATCCTTGTAGAAGTTATAGGAGAACACCACGTCCCTGGCAGTGAGGGGCTGGCCGTCGTGGAAGACAAAACCGGAGCGCAGGGCAAAGGTCCAGGTGCGCCCCCCTTCGGAGGCCTGCCACTGGCGGGCCAGGACCGGGGTGAAGCTGCCGTCCAACTCCAGCCGGAACAAGGAATCGTAGACCAGGTTGAAGAGGGTGTATGACTGGCTGAGCATTGCCCTGCCCGGATGCAGGGCGTCCGGACTGCCGGCCCAGCCGATGCGCAGCACCGCCGGACCCGTGGCGGGAGGCGTGCTGCCGCCGCAACCCAACAGGGCGAGGAAAGGCAACACCAAGGCACTGCGGCTGAGTTTGGACATAGCCCTTTCCCTTGAGAGAGGAGCGCCAATAATACGTATATTAACGGCCCACGCAACCCAAGTTCCTGAAACCGGAGAGAACCCGAATGGGCATGACCGATGAAGAGCGTTTCCGCTTTGACCTGAGTGGCTTTCTGGTGCGGCCGGCCATCCTCGACCAGGGCCAGATCGCCGCCATCCGCGACCAGATCCACCGCATCAAGAATGACCCCCAGTCCCTGCCCCCCGAGCACCGGGCCGTGCCCAGCGGGCCATCGAGTATCCTCATCGACCACCCCAAGGTGATCGAGGTATTACACGAGATCATCGGCCCGGACATCCGCCTCGAAGGCTCGTACTGCGTCTGGCGCCAGCAGGGCGAGGCGCACGGGGCTCTGCACGGGGGTGGGCCGCAGCAGGCCGACCCCATCTTTGGCTACCGGGTGCTCAATGGCCGCATCCACGCCGGCATGGTGCGGGTGGTCTTTGAGCTTTCCGAGGTGGGCGAAAACGACGGGGGCACCCATTTCATCGCCGGCAGCCACAAGGCCAATTTTCCCATGCACCCCGACCATCTCTCCCTCGAAGAGGGCAAGCGCAGTCCCTTTTTGCTGAGTTATTCCTGCCCGGCCGGCAGCGCGGTCTTCTTCACCGAAAACGTCTGCCACGCCGGCCCCATCTGGAAAAAGGCCGAGCCACGGGTGGCGGTGCTCAACGCCTACGCCCACCTGGCCACCCACTGGCACCGCCTCAACCTGCCTCCCGAGGTGCTGGCCGGCCTGCCCCGCGAGAAGCAGGCGTACTTCCGCATCCCCTGGGTGGCCGATTTCCGCACCTCGCCGGCCACCATCAACAGCATCGAGCGTTTCGTGGCCAACAGCGAGGCCCCCATCGACACCAACCACCAACCCTGAGAGGCCGGCCGTGAAGATCGCCCGCATCGACAGCTACGTCATGGACGCTGCCTGGCGCCCCTGGATCTTTGTGGTGGTGGAGGCCGACAACGGCCTGAAGGGGTACGGGGAGTGCAGCGATGGCCGCAATCCCTGGGGCGTGGTGGGGACCATCGAGGACTTCGTGCCGCTGCTCATCGGCCAGGACCCCAGGGCGTACGAGATGCGCTTCTGGGATCTGATCCGGGGCAGCCGCGCCAGCCTGGGCGGCATCGGGGCCAAGGCCATCGCCGGCATCGAGTGCGCCCTCATCGACCTCAAGGCTCGGGCCCTGGGCATCTCGGTGGTCGAACTCTTCGGCGGTCCCACCCGGGACCAGACCCGGGTCTACTGGTCCCACTGCGGCACCAGCCGGGTGCGCTACGGGGAGATGCTGGGCACCCCGCCCCTGCGCCGCCTGGAGGACTTCGCCGCCCTGGGCCACGAGGTGCGCGAACAGGGCTTCACCGCCCTCAAGACCAATATCCTCTTCCCCGGCGAGCCGGCCTCGGCCTACTTCCCCGGCTTTGGCCAGGGGCCCGGCACCACCGACCAGGCCATCACCCCCGAACTCCTGCGCCACATCGAGGCGCAGATGCGCGCCTTCCGCCAGGGGGCCGGCCCAGACGTGGACCTGTGCCTGGACCTCAACTTCAACTTCAAGCCCGAAGCCTGCAAACGCATTGCCAAGGCCCTGGAGCCCCTCGACCTGTTGTGGCTGGAGATCGACATGTACGACCCGGAGGCCATCTTGCAGATCAAAGAGTCCACCTCCACGCGCATCTGCACCGGCGAAAACCTCTTCTACATGCGCGACTTCATCCCCTACTTCGAGTTACACGCCGCCGACGTGTTTATGATCGACATCCCCTGGAACGGCTTTGCCCAGGCCAAGAAGGTAGGGGACCTGGCCGAGGTCTACCAGCTCAACGTGGCGCCCCACAACTACTACAGCCACCTCTCCTCCTTCATCAGCGCCAGCCTCTGCGCCGTGCTGCCCAATGTGCGCATCATGGAGATCGACATCGACGACGTGCCCTGGAAGGACGCCCTGGTCACGGTGCAGCCAGAGATCAGCGCCGGGCACATGAAAACCCCCGCCGGCCCGGGCTGGGGCACCGAGCTGGTGGAGGCGGAGATCAAGAACCATCTGTGGCAAGACAAGAAGTCGAGCTGGTAGGTAGAGCGCGGGGCAGCGCTCGGGCCGGTTGCCGCTTCTACTCACCCCTGCTGCGGTTTGGCTGCCGGCCTGGTGGCCGCCCTCCAGATCTGGTCGCGTGATAGGCCCTTGCCGGCCTTGAGGTGCTCCCGGGGCGTGAATAGCTCGCCACAGGATCGAGGCCGCCGGGGCGACGGGGCGATCTGGCCGCAGCGCTGGTCAGCCTGTTCCGGCGTCTGCCGTGGCCGGGGAAGAGGCGGTGCCAAAAGCATGGGTGGCGTAGGCCATCAGCTGGGCCGGCATCTCGGCCGGTGGTAGCACAAAGTCCACCAGATCGGGAAGGGTTATTCTTGCCCCTAATCCACCCCTACCCAGCTCCCGATCAAAGGCCCGAAATCCACTCCGGTGGTGGTTTCGGGCCTTCCTGCCTGAGCAAGCAAACCAAAAGCCGGCCCACCTTCTCCAGGCTGGCCGGCTTCACTTTGCTAACAGCGTCTGGGAGATCGATCCCCGGACCTGTTATTTCTTCCAGGGCTGCTGCCCCTCCACCTCGCCCCAACTCGGGATGGGCGCTTGGAGTGGCTCCTCGATCCACAGGAAACGCCCGTTGATCTCCTCGCCCATCAGTTGCACCACCCGCCGCGCTGCCTTGGTTGGGTCATCGCCGCCGGTCTCTTCCACCCATTTCACCCACTGCCGGTACGCCTCGGCCTCGGGTCCCATGGCCTGGGCCTGGTCGCGGATATCGGCCCACATCTCGGTCTTCACGTCCCCCGGATGCATGGCATTGGCCGTCACCCCACTACCCTCCAACTCGGCGGCCAGATGCCGCGTGAACTGGTTGAGGGCCACCTTGCTGGTGCCGTACGCGCTGTTGAGCGGCCCGGGCGGGTGGAGCGACGCCGCTGAGGTGAAGTTGACGATACGGCCCCAGCCCTGGGCGATCATGCCCCCCACCAGGGCGCGGCAGGTCAGGTAGGGCGCCACCGTATTGATCTGGATGGTCTGGACCCAGGCGGCCGAGTCGCTGTTCGCGATAAGCTGGATGGGGCCAAAGATCCCGGCGGCGTTTACCAGGATAGCCGGCACCCCCAGTTGGCCCTGCACCTTCTCCTTGAGGGCCTCCACCTGACCTGCCTCGGTCACGTCGGCGGGGATTGCCAGGGCCTGGTGGCCGGCCTGGCGCAACTGGGCCTCCACCTGTTTGAGGGCCGCCTCGCCACGAGCCACCAGCGCCACCGCCGCACCCTGGGCGGCCAGCTCCAGGGCCACCTGCCGGCCCAGCCCGCGGCTGGCCCCGGTGACCACCGCCACCTTGCCTTTTAATGTCCCGGCCATACTGTTCACTTCCTCTTGGCCGGAATCTTTTTGGCCGGCACTTTCTTGGCCGGCACTTTCTTGGCCGGCACTTTCTTGGCCGGTGCTTTCTTGGCCGGTGCTTTCTTGGCCGCTTTCTTCACTGCTTTGGCGGCTTTCTTGGCGGCTTTGGCCGCTTTCTTGGCACCCTTCTTCTTGCCTTTTTTCTTTTTTAACCCCGTGTCGAGGCGGAAGATCTCGCGCAGCTCGCCAAAGTCCACGATCCCGTCCTTGAAGTGCATCAAGGGCTCCATGACCTCGCCCCAGCGGCGGTGTACATCCGAGGTCCACAGCTTGTTCCAGGCTTCCAGGTCGGTGATCTCCGAAAATAGGAAGAGCACCGGATCGGCCTCAAAGGTGGTGATGGTGGCGATACCGCTGCGCCGGACCTCTTCGACCAGCTCGGGCCAGATCTCGTCGTGGTGTTTCCTGTACTCGGCCATGGCCCCGGGCTTGAGCCTCATGGTAAACGCGCGCCGGATCATGCTGACCTCCTCGGTTGGGGGTTGGGGTTGAGATCGGTAGGATACAAATTTGCCGAGCAGTGCACAACTAAACCGAAGGGCTCAGATCACCTAGCCCTCAGCAGGCGCGTCAGGGTCCGGTCCAAAACCTCGGCGAAAGCCTGTTTGGCCCGGGCGTCATAGGGCGGGGGTCCGCCGCTCACCGCCCCGACCGTGCGAAAGGGATCGAGGAAGTCGCGGATGGCCAGTCGTTCGCCGATGGTCTCGACGGTGTGCTCCTTGCCCCGGGGATCGAGGACGGCAACCCCCTTGGGCACCAGCAACGCTGCCAGGGGGATATCCTGCGTCACCACCAGGTCGCCAGGCTGGGCTTCGCCGGCGATATATTCGTCGGCCATGTCCGGGCCACCCTCCACCCGCACGGCACTGACCAGCGGATTTCCCGGGGGCACCTGCAGCCATTGGTTGGCCACCAGCACCACCGCCAGGTCTAGGCGTTTGGCCGCGCGGAAGACCATTTCCTTGGCGTCCCGCGGCGCCGCGTCGGCGTCGATCCAGATCTTCAAACCTACTCTGTTTCCTGCTCGTACACCTGCCGCCACGCCTCGAAACCGCCACTCATGCTGGCGACATCGGTGAAACCCTGCTCGAGGAAATAGGCCGTCGCCCCCAGGCTGCTGTTGCCGTGGTAACAGTACACCACCAGTGGCTTGTCCTTTTCGCCGCGCTCGACAAAGGCCTGCACATTGCCCTCATGGAGGTGGATGGCCCCGGGGATATGGGCGGCCTGATAGGAGCCGGCGTCGCGGATATCGACAAAAACACACCCCTGCTGATCGAGCTGCTGTTTTGCCTGGTGGATCTGGATCTGGGGGATATTCACGGATGGACTCCTTGGCCGGCGGGTTGGGCGGCCGACGCACCTGTTTCTGGGGTGCCGATGGCCCCTCCATCTTTGCCCCATAACGAAAGTGGCGCCGGCTGCCGCACTTGCCTAGTATCTAGGGTAGGGGTTTCCCCCAAAGGAGGTGCCGCCATGGAACTGATCCTGCTGGTGCCCATGCTCATCATCGTCTTTGTCGGGGTGGTGATGATTTTTGTCGCCGCCACTGCGCTCTTCCCCGTGGCCCTGGCCGCGATTTTGATCTTCTATTTTCGCAAGAACGAAAAGGGCGAGGGACCCCGCCAGCGCTTCAAGGCCTGGTGGCAGACCCATCACCACGCCCACGTCCACTGAGCATCCCGACCAGGAGGGACGGGGATGCCCTGGAGGTGTCTCCCGGGGAACTGGGGGGAAGGGAAGTGCGCGTGGTGGGGTGGCCGGGCAGCGGAGCGAAGCGCGCGAGTGAGAAGGACGCGCCTTGGGAGACGCCGGAAGGGTATTCCAGGCCCGACAAATCCGCCACACCTAGCCTCCTGAGCGCTTGGCCGCGTACCCGCGCCGGGTGAGTTCCTCCACCAGGGTATCGCGGTGGTCGCCCTGGATCTCGATCACCCCGTCCTTGACCGTGCCTCCGGTCCCGCAGCGCTGCTTCAGTTCGCGGGCCAGGTCCAGCAAGGCCGCTTCGGCCAGGGGCAACCCGGTGATCACCGTCACCCCTTTGCCCTTGCGCCCCTGGGTCTGGCGGCCCACCCGCACCTGGCCGCTGCCTTTGGGGGGTGTTTGTTTTTGGCTGCACTGGCACTGGGCCAGGGGCCGGCCGCACTGGGGGCAGAGCCGGCCCTGGTCAGACGAATAGACCGGGCGGGCGTTGTTCACGGCACCATCCCGATCCGCTCGTCGCCCACACGGGCGATCCACTGCCGCGTCCACTCCACCGTCTCCAGCCCCAGATCGCCGATACAGGTGGCCAAAAAGATCATGCCCTCGATGCGCCCTGCGCGCAGCCAGCGCAACCCCAGTTCGCACTGCGCTTCCATCCACTCGATGGGCATGGGCTTGCCCTGGCCGTAGTCCCACATATAACAGCCCAGCACCTTGCCCACTGCCGGGGCCAGGGCCTCGACCCGGGCGAAGTTCATCTCCAGGTCCACGAGGTCTGCCCCTTTCCAGGTCCAGAAACTCACCTTGTCGCACAGGGCCAGGTGCTCGCCCACCGGCAGAGAGAGCTGGTGGTCGTAGAGCACCACCCACAAATCCAGCCGCCGGCCGCCGCTGGCCAACTGCGCCCGCACCTGGCGCAACTCCTCCACCGAGAGCACGGCCAGACCGTCGGGGGTGGCGGGGGCGGCGTTCTTGAAGAAATCGTCCATCATCACCCCGCTCAGCTTGGGCAGGGTTTGGCGCAGATCCAGGGAGGCCTGCCGCTCCTCGGAGCCGGTGGCGCCGGCCGCCCCGACGATGGACCAGACCACCTCCTCCAGGGCCGTGAAAGGCAGGGCGTACTGGTGATAGGGCGGAGCGGGTTTGTCGTCGTAGCGCACCATGATCACCCTGGGCACCCCCAGGTAGAAGCCGGCCTCCACCGGGGTCATACGCGAGAGCCCAGGCAGCCCCCACCCATTGTTGTGGGCGCCGGCCTCGTGGCCCCACAGCCAGAAACAATCGCGTACCCTTTTCCCGGTGGCCGCTACATCGCTATTATTCATCGCTGGTCTCCATTTCGCTGAACCTCCGACCACCCAATATATACCGCTGTTCCGCGCCGCGACAGGCGACAAACGATGCGGGAGATGCCCCGGCGGCCTTTCCCCGGGGCGTGGGCGGGCAGGGAAGTCCGCGGGGCGGGGTTGCGGGGTAGCGGAGCTATGCGAGCGAGGGGGCAGGACGCGCCTTGGGAAAGGCCAGAGTGGGCATTCCCGTATCGCACAACCAACAAACCCCGATATCCATGTTTTCAAAGCGCAGCACCTGGGAGTTGCAGCCCAACCCTCTGAGTCAGGCCCTCGACACCCGCCGCCAGGCCGGTCTCCCGGTCCTGGATCTCACCCTCTCCAACCCCACCCAGGCCGGCCTCCAGTACCCGCCCAGGTTGCAGGCCATATTCGCCGGGGCCGACGCCTCAGTCTATGCCCCCGAGCCCCTGGGCCTGCACAGCGCCCGCCAGGCCGTGGCCGGGTACTACGCGCAGCGCGGCCAGCATGTGGGGGCCGAGCAATTGCTCCTCACCTGCAGCACCAGCGAGGCGTACGCCCTGCTCTTCAAACTGCTGGCCGATCCGGGAGACGAGGTGCTGGTGCCCCAGCCCAGCTATCCGCTCTTCGACTTTCTCGCCGGTCTCGAAAGTGTGGAACCCCGGCCCTATCCCCTGCGCTATCGGGGGGGCTGGCAGATCGACACAGACCTGCTGGCCGCCGCCCTGACCCCCCGGACCCGGGCCATTGTCCTGGTCCACCCCAACAACCCCACCGGCTCCCTGGTCAGTGCCGGGGAACGCGCCCTGTTGGAGGAGTTGGCCCTGGAGCGGAATCTGGCTCTGATTGTCGACGAGGTCTTCGGGGATTATCTCTGGGAGGGCGAACCACAGATGTCTTCCTTTGCCAGCCCGACCCGCGCCCTGACCTTTGTCCTCAGCGGCCTCTCCAAGGTGCTGGGCCTGCCCCAGCTCAAGCTGGGCTGGATGGCCGTGCAGGGCGCCGGGGCTGCTGAGGCGCGCGCCCGCCTCGAGATCATCGCCGATACCTACCTCTCGGTGGCCACCCCTGTGCAGCAGGCCCTGCCCCAGTTGTTGGCCTTGCGCCCAGCCATCCAGACCCAGATCCGGCAACGCGTGCAGGACAACCGCCGCTGGCTGCAGCAGCGCCTCGCCCTTTTCCTCCATGCCAGCCTGCTGCACGGTGAGGGCGGCTGGTACGCAGTGCTGGAAACCAACGCCGAGGACGAAGAAGGGATGGTCCTCGACCTGCTGCGCCAAGACGGGGTGCTGGTGCATCCGGGTTACTTCTTTGATTTTCCAGGCGCGGGCTTTCTGGTCCTCAGCCTGCTCACCCTGCCCCAGGTATTTCGAGAAGGGGTGGAGTTGCTCCTGGACAGGCTCGCGAAAGGATGACCCAGATGCAGCGTCTCACTCCCTGGAAAATCGCCGGCCTCAGCGCCGGCCTCCTCGCCTTTGCCCTGCTCTTGTGGACCGACTCGCCGCTGCAGCACCACGGCAAATGGGGCGCCCAGCCGGCCGCCGCCGCCGCCGTCACTGTGCTGATGGCCATCTGGTGGCTCACCGAGGCCCTGCCCATCCACTACACCGCCTGCCTGCCCCTGCTGCTCTTTCCGCTCACCGGGGTCTTTGGCCCGGGCCTGGGTTCCAACCTCGGCCGCTCCCTCTCCTCCTATTTCGATCCCTACATCTTCCTCTTTGCCGGGGGCATGGGTGTGGCCGCGGCCATGCAGCAGCACGGCCTACACCGGCGCATCGCCCTCAACATCATGCGCCTGATCGGCACCGACCCGCGCCGCCTGCTGGCCGGGGTGTTGGCCTCCACTGCCTTCATCTCCCTGTGGATCTCCAATTCGGCCACCGCCACCATGATGGTCTCCATCGGCCTGGCGGTGATCGCCCAGCTAGAGAGCCGCCAGGGGGGCCAGCGCCTGCACCACTACGGCATGGCCATCATGCTGGGCATCGCCTACGCGGCCAATGTGGGCGGCATCGGCACCAAGATCGGCACCGCCACCAACGCCCAGTTCTGCGGCCTGATGGAGCGCATCGGCATCGAGATCTCCTTCCTCAAGTTCATGATGATCGGCATGCCCTTCGTGATTTTCTTTTTACCAGTGGTCTGGTGGGCCCTGTGGCGCATCGGCCGGGTCGATGCCCCGCGCGAGGACCTTGGCCGGGATGCTTTGGCGGCGGAACTGGCGGAACTGGGAGGGATGCGACGGGGGGAGAAAGTGGTGCTGGGGGTCTTTGTCAGCACCGCCCTACTATGGATCATGGGCAAACCGCTGACCGACCTGTTCAAGGGGACTTACCCCGAGCTGGCCACCTCCCACGTGGAGGCCCTCATCGCCATGACCGCGGCCCTGGTGCTGCTGCTGTGGCGGGTGGATGGAGGACAGGCCCTTGGAAAGACCGGACTGCGCCGGGTGCCCTGGCAGACCCTGCTCTTGCTGGGCGGGAGCTTCGCCATGGCCGGGGGCATCCAGCACAGCGGGCTCTCGGATTGGATGGGGGCGCAGTTGCAGATGGTGCGCCACCTCGACCCCTTTGCCCAGGTGCTGCTCTTGAGTGTGGCCACCGTGGCCCTCTCGGCCCTGGCTTCGAATGTAGCCACCATCGCCGTGGTCTTCAACATCGCCCGCGACGCCATCGCCCCGGCCCACCTCAACACCGCCCTCTTCACCTCGGCCATCGCCGCTTCCTGCGACTTTGCCCTGCCGGTGGGCACCCCGCCCAACGCCATCGTCTTTGGCAGCGGCTACGTCACCATCCCACAAATGGCCCGCACCGGCGTTTTCCTCGACCTGGTCGCCGCCCTGCTGGCGGCCGGCTGGTGCTGGTTGGCCGTGCCCTGGCTCTTCTGAGCTATTTGACCAGCGACATCCGGCCCACCCCCACCTGGGCGCCGGCCTCGAGCCGGTAGAGGTACCACCCGGCGCCCACCGGCTGTCCCGCCTCGTCGCGGCCGTCCCACGGCACCTCGTAGCTGCCCGGCAGCTGCAAACCCTCGACCAGTACCCGGATCTGCTGCCCCAGCGCGTTGTAGACCACTAACCGCACTGGCGCCTCTTCGGTGAGGGAGTAGACGACCTGGGTGGAGGGGTTGAAGGGGTTGGGATAGTTGGCCACCCCAAAGCGCCCCTCGCCGATTAAGCCATCGGCCACCACCTTGGCACTGCCGTCGTCGTTGGTGATGGTGCCGATGCCCTGGGCGTCGGCGAGGGTGGCGTTGGCAGCGCTGCTCAGGTTGAGAGTGAAGGTCTCGTTGGGCTCGCTGGTCCTGTCGCCGCGTATCGTCACCCCGACAGCCTTGCTGGTCTGCCCGGCCGTGTAGGTCAGGGTACCGCTGGCCGCGGTGTAGTCGGTGCTGGAGGAAGCCGTGCCGTTGGCCGTGGCATAGTTCACAGTGACTGTCTGGTTGCTGGCCGCCGACAGCGTCACGGTAAAGTTCAGGGTCTTGGTGCCGGTGTTGCCCTCGCTGATCGACACGTCATTGACCGAAAGCGAGGGCTGTGGGTCGTCATTGGTGATGGTGCCGATGCCCTGGGTGTCGGCGATGGTTGCGTTGACCGCATTGCTGAGGTTCAGGTTGAAGGTCTCGTTGGCCTCGTTGCGTGCGTCCCCGGTGATCGAGACCGCCACGGTCTTGCTGGTCTCGCCGGCCACAAAGGTCAGGGTGTTGTTGGTGGCGGTATAGTCGCTGCCCGAGGTCGCCGTGCCGTTGGCGGTGGCGTACTGCACGGTGATGGTCGAGCTGCTCGGGTTGGACAGGCTGACGGTGAAGTTCAGGGTGGTGGTGCCGCTGTTGCCCTCGTTGACGGACACGTCGTTGACGGCGATGGTCGGGGTGGTATCGTCGTTGGTGATGGTGCCGATGCCCTGGGGATCGGCGGTGCTGCCGTTGGTCGCGTTGCTCAAGTTGATGGTCATCGTCTCGGTGGGTTCAAAGATCAGGTCGCCGGTGACCGCGACGGCAACGGTCGCGCTGGTCTGGCCCGCCGCACTGGTCAGGGTGCCACTGACTGCGGTGTAGTCGCTGCCCACCGTCGCCGTGCCGTTGGCCGTGGCGTACTGCACCGTCACCGTCTGGCCGCTGGCCGCCGACAGGCTGACCGCGAAATTCATCGCCGTGGTGCCAGAGTTGCCCTCGGTCACCGTCACGTCGTTCACCGAAATCGTCGGCGCCGCGTCGTCGTTGTTGATCCGCCCCACACCCTGGCCGTCGGCGATCGTGGCATTGTTGGGCGTGCTCAGGTCGAGGGTAAAAGTTTCGTCCGCCTCGTTGAGCAGGTCGCCGTTGACGGTGATGGCCACGGTGCGGGTAGACTCGCCCGGAGTGAGCACCACGTTGCGGCTGTCCGCCACATAATCGCTGCCGGCGGTGGCCGTGCCATTGGTAGTGGCGTAGTTGACGTTGGCCGCCAATCCGCTCACCGCCGACAAGCGGATGGTGAAGGTCATGGTGCTGGTGCCGCTGTTGCCCTCGCTGAGGGTGACGTCGTCGACGGTGAGGGTGGGGGCCGTGTCGTCGTTGGTGAGGGTGCCGATGCCCTGGTTGTCGCCAAGAGTGGCGTTGGTCGGGTTGCTCAGGTTGAACAGGATTGTCTCGTTGGCCTCGTACAGGCCGTCTCCGGTGCCGTTTACCGCCACGGTCTTGCTGGTCTCACCGGCGGCAAAGGTGAGGGTGCTGCTGGCGGCGGTGTAGTCCGTGCCTGCAGTGGCGGTGCCGTTGGCCGTAGCGTAGGCCACGGTGACCGGCACACTGCTGGCGCTGGAGAGGGATACGGTGAAGGTCATCGTCGCGGTGCCACCATTGCCTTCGGTCACCGATACGTCGTTCACCGCGATGATGGGCGCTGCGTCGTCGTTGGTGATGGTGCCGATGCCTTCCGCATCGCTGATCGTCGCGCTGGTGGCGGCGCTCAGGGTGAGGGTGAAGGTCTCGTTGGCCTCGTTGAGCAGGTCGCCGGTGACACTCACCGCTACGGTCTTGCTGGTCTCGCCTGCCGCGAAATTCAGGGTGCCGCTGGCTGCGGTGTAGTCGCTGCCCGAGGTGGCGGTCCCGTTGGCCGTCCCATAGGCCACCGTCACCACCTGCCCGCTGGCCGCCGACAAACTCACCGTAAAGCTCAAGGTACTGGTCCCGCTGTTGCCCTCGGTCACGGACACGTCATTGACCACCAGGCTGGGCGCAGTGTCGTCGTTGGTGAGGGTGCCGATGCCCTGCGCATCGGCCAGAGTGGCGTTGGTCGGCGCACTCAGATTGAGGGTGAAGGTTTCGTTCGCCTCGTTGAGCACGTCGCCGGCCACCGTCACCGCCACACTTTTGCTGGTCTCACCCGCGGCAAAGCTCAAGGTCCCCGTAGCTGCGGTGTAGTCACTGCCGGCCGTCGCCGTGCCGTTCGCCGTGGCGTAGGCCACCGTCACCGCCTGGCCGCTGGCTGCCGACAGGGTCACCGTGAAGCTCAGACTGCTAATGCCACTGTTGCCCTCGGTCGCGGATACATCGTTGACCGCCAGGGTCGGCACCGGGTCGTCGTTGCTAATCGTGCCGATGCCCAGGGCATCGCCGATAGTAGCATTGGCCGGTGTGCTCAAATTCAGGTTCAAGGTTTCATCTGGTTCGTTGAGCGCATCCCCGGCGATGGTCACCGGGATCGTCTTGCTGGTCTCGCCCGCCGCGAAGCTCAGCGTCCCGGTGGCCGCGGTGTAATCGCTGCCCGAGGTAGCGGTGCCGTTGGCGGTGGCATAGGCCACGGTCACCACCTGCCCGCTGGCCGCCGACAGGGTCACCGCGAAGCTCAGGTTGCTGGTCCCGCTGTTGCCCTCGGTCGCCGACACATCGTTGACTGCCAGGCTCGGCACCGGGTCGTCGTTGCTAATCGTGCCGATACCCTGGGCATCGCTGATGGTGGCATTGACCGGCGCACTCAGATTGAGGGTGAAGGTTTCGTTGACCTCGTTGAGCACGTCACCGGCCACCGTCACCGCCACCGTTTTAC
>SXGT01709631.1_pt1 | contig 27221 bp, 22 predicted proteins | sample 3176221 | NCBI WGS metagenome assembly SXGT01 (sample SAMN11356862, study PRJNA531348) | freshwater metagenome | isolation source: freshwater sample F1-120 | place: China: Fuxian Lake, Yuxi | collected 2017-12-25
CTCGCCCGCATCCGGAGCGGGCGAGACGCCCGCGCTCCCAGGAAAATTCGGTCTGTGGCTCTCCAAAACTGGACAACTGAATGGCCATGGCTGGGGGCTCTCCGCGCTTGATGGCGCGATGGTCGGCCCCCCGTGGTAGGTCGGCTTGCCACGCGCCCCGGTGTTTCCCTCTACTCCGACAATACGTAAAAATGGCCTCGGCATGGCGTGCGGCAAACGCCACCTGTGTTTTCCTCTACTCCGACAATACCCTGGCGTGCCCCCACGGCGCGCCCAGACCCGGCACGATGCGGAGACGGTCTCTGGCACCGCGCCGCCCCGAGGCCATCCCGCACGCAGCGAGGACACCATAATGCCTGATCGTCTGACCGCCCCCAGTGTTCCGCCGGCCCGCCCGCCCTCGCGCAGACGCCGCCGGCCCTACCGTGCGGCCCGGCGTGTGACGATGGCCGCCGTCCTGCTCGCCGGCGTCTGCAGCGTCTTTGCCAGCGACCCGCCGCAGACCCTGAAGGTCACGACAGTGGGGACCGGCACCCGCACGGTGAGCAGCGCCCCGGCGGGCATTGCCTGTGGCGCCGACTGTACCGAAGCCTACGCCTACAACACGGTGGTGACCCTGACGGCGACGCCAACGGCGGGCGCGGTGTTTGGCGCACGGTACAGGGTGAAAGCCAGGCGCGGGAGGCACAGCTCGGACAGGCGGTCGATGTGAGTGTGGGCATAATGCTCACGTTGCCCTGAGTGGGTATTCGGGGCGGCGGGTGGGGTTGCCCGGGGCCAGAGCTGGCGGCGGCACGACGCTAGATGTCCATTTCGTAAGTCCTGTGCCAGTCGGGGTGCCTCGCGGGCAAGGCCCGCTCCTACAACAGATCTGTGCGACGGAGGGATCCCTGTAGGAGCGGGCCTTGCCCGCGAAGGGGTAAAACTGGCAGTGTATGTATGAAATGGACATCTAGCCGCCCGGATAAAGCATGGGCGACACCTGGCAGGGTGCAACGTCTCTACCGCAGGTGCCAGCATGAAAAACTGTGGCAGCATGGTACGGCACCATGCGTCCTCGTGGGCTTTCTGGTAGACTCCCTGTGACGCGCGACACCTACAACTGAGCCACGTGGACACGAGGAGACATGCCCCATGATGCAACCGGCCAAAGACGCCATTGATCTCGGCATCCTGTGCAGTAATATCCAGGCGAGCCTGCATTTTTATCAGACTTTGCTCGGTCTCGAGAAAGTAGGGGAGCAACCCGCCACCACCGGGACGATGCATCGCCTACGTTTTGGCAACAGCGACATCAAACTGATCGATCCCACCACCCAGCCGGGCGTGGGGCCGATCGGGATCGACCAACAACTGGGTTTGCGCTATTTCACGTTTGTCGTGACCAATCTGGATGCCGTCTGCCAGCACTTAGAAGCGCAGCATGTCGAGTTTACCCGGAGAAAGATGGAGATCAGGCCGGGTACAACGATTGCCATGGTCAAAGACCCCGATGGCAATATCGTCGAATTTGTCGAACGCAGTTAGCGGCCTTACACACCAGACTGGGAGCGGCGCGGGAGCGGATGCCCCACGTCATGGAGAGAGCGTGCGGGCGCCGGGCACCCTCTGGACTGTTGCACACGGGGTGTGATGTCCACACTGCCACCAAGACAGCCGGCAGAAGAAGCGCGGGAGCGGGGCACACACCCGTACGCGTAGGAGGAAACGTCATGATGATCATTGATGCGCAGGTCCACGCCTATGAACGTAATCATCCGGGTCGCCCCTGGGCCGGTACCCTGGTCGGTCCGGAGGAGGTGACGGGCGACGACATGGTGGCCGCCATGGACGCGGTGGGTGTCGCCGGGGCGGTGCTGGTGTCGCCCTTCAGCATGTATCGCTACGACGCTAGCTACGCGCTGGCGGTCCACACACAGCATCCCGGCCGATTTGGGCTGGTGAAGCCGGTCGACGTGACGGATCCAGAGGTGGCGGAGACCATCGCCGACTGGGCCGCCACGCCGGGCACCGTCGGCATCCGGGTCTTCCTGAATCGCGGCGAGCCCACGGACACCGCTGACCCCGGCTTCCAGCGTGCGCTGGCCGCGGCGGCACGGCATGCCCTGCCAGTGAACCTGATGTGCACGGGGCACCTGGAGCAGGCCGCCCAGCTGGCGGCGCGTCACCCCAACACCCAGTTGGTCATCGACCACCTTGGATTACCCCAGCCCCAAGAGCCCCCGGCCCCGGCAGAGCCGTTTGCCGACTTACCCAAACTGCTGGCCCTGGCGGCGTACACCAACGTGGCCGTCAAAATCAGCGGCGCCTGCACGCTGTCGCACGTCCCGTTTCCCTACCAAGACATCTGGGATCCCTTGGCGCGCATCTTCGATGCCTTCGGCCTGCAGCGCTGCCTGTGGGGCACCGCCTGGACCCGCGCCGTCAACGTGTTGACGTAGAAGGAGGGGGTCGAGGCGTTTCGCGTGACGGATCGTCTGTCCGACAGCGACAAGGCGGTGCTGATGGGCGAGTCGCTCTCACGGGTCTACCACTGGACGCCGTCACCAGCATAACCGACCCAAGGCGGCGTGCCAGGCCGTGTGGTCACGAGGCGCCGCGGTCAGGGGCGCCCGTCCTGTGGCAGACCCGTCATCTGGCGATGGCTGAAATAGGGCTGCAGCACCTTGGTCGCAAACGTGCGGGCGGCCTCGGCGTGCGGATAGCCCGACAAGCAGAACGAGGTGCAGCCCGCCGCGATGAACGCCTCAAGCGTGTCGGCGATCTGCGGCGGCGATCCCACCATGGTGAGGCCCGCCCCAGCCCGGACTGTGGCGATACCGGTCCACAAGTGCGGCGCGAGGCGCATGTCAGCTCCGGACTCATCCAGGAGTCGCCACACCTGTCGGTTGGCCTCGGAGGTGCGGGCAATGGCGGCCACCCCGTCCTTGCCCCAACGCATGTCCGCGAAGTTGGTGAGACGCGGGGCGCCCTGGATCAGATCATGGGCTGCCTGCCAGGCCTCCGCCTCACTGTCGCGACAGATCACGTGCATACGCATACCAAAGCGGATCACCTCAGCGCGGTCGTACTGGGCAGCCAGTGCCCGCAGCGTGGCAATACTTGCCCCGACCGTGCTCGGCGTCTCGCCCCAGAAGAGATGCACCGTACTATGACGGGCCGAGACCGCCGCGGCCTCGGGCGAGCCGCCGCCAAGAAAAAACGGCGGGTGTGGTACCTGCACGGGTTTGGGCTCGATCACCTGATTCACGTGGTAGTGCGTGCCGTGAAAATCAATCGGCGTCTCACTGGCCCACAGCTGCTTCATGATCTCCGCTTCCTCGCCCATCTTGGCGTAGCGTACGTCCTTGTCATCAGGGATGCCATCCGCCAGCGTATCGGCATCGCTGATGCCAGCGATTAAGTTGATGGCAATGCGCCCACCCGTCATGCGATCGAGTGTGGCAAACATCTTGGCAGACTGGGTGGGGTTGACGTAGCCAGCGCGCACCGCGATCAACGGGGCGATCCGCTGCGTACGCGCCGCATAATAGGCACCGAGGGCGCCAGCCTCCCAACACGGCGGCCCCACCGGCAGCAGCAGATAGTTGAAGCCGCCCTCATCCGCCGCCGTCGCAACGGCATCAAACAACGCGTGGCTAGCCGGGATGCGCGCCTGCGGGTTCCCGAAGGCGGTCGTATCCCCAAAAGTCGGTAGAAACCAGCCGAAGCTCAATGTGCGCTTGGTCATGGGCATCCTTTCTGACGGCAGAGCGTACGACGACCACTGATCCCACGTATCTCATGGCAGAGAGCCAGTACGCGTGACCGCCGGTGCGGGAACGTGGCCGCGTCACGTCGACCCCATGCCATGGGAGCGGGCGTGAGCGTCACACCAGCACGGGGCGCGCCGCGCACGTCGGTGTGCGTGCGTACGCTCCAGCGGTCGTGACCGTGTATCTAGCGGTTTTCGCGCCTGATTGCAAGCCGTGTCCCGGCGCCGACCCTGGCGACGCGTGCCACAGCTCCTGCGACTGTCCAGCATTGCCTGCCCCACGCCCCGAGAGCACTGCCCCCTGCGCACCGTGCGTGCCGTCACAGCCACTGAGCCCAATGCCAGAGGATGGGCACACCACACGCCTCCAAGTCTCTGACAGGGTATGGCCGCCCATGCCGTGGCCTTAAAAAGGCGTCGAAGTATTTGTATACGCAAGAGATATGTCTGCTTGTGTCGCAACATTTCGTCGTTGCTATCAGCCAGCCACCTTGGTATGCTGCACCACCTTGGCGTGGTGTCTGCACCAGGTCAGGCGGAAGGGGAGGCCCGTGAGAGGGGCCTCGGGCGCGCTGGGTTTGCGACGGGTGTCGCCGTGACGTGGGGCCTACTCGCCGCCATGGTCGGCAGGGGAACCCGTGATATCGGCGCCATCCCAGCGGCGAAGACGAAGCATGGAGGATGGGTCTATGAAATATGACGTGGTGATCATCGGCGGGGGGGCAGCTGGATCGGTGTTGGCCAGCAGACTGGCGGCAAACGCGCAGACCTCTGTACTGTTGCTGGAAGCGGGGCCGGATTATCCTGATCCAGCTACTCTCCCAGACGAAATAAAATTCGGCCACACACGCTTTGCCGAATCTCCAGACTCGGAACACAACTGGGCCTTGCGAGGCACCATCACCGAGGAGCAAGGGGCCATTCACGTCGCACAGGGCAAGGTGATTGGGGGCGGGTCGTCCATCAACGGGCAGGCCATGCAACGGGGCTTCCCCGAGGATTTTGACTCCTGGGCGGCGCTCGGCAACGATGCATGGTCGTATGACAAGATCCTGCCCTATTTTCGTAAATCGGAGCATGATCTCGACATTGAGGATGATTTCCACGGCTCGGACGGCCCTATGCCCGTTAGGCGCCGTCAGTCCGGTCCCTTGCCTGATATCCAAAAGGCCTTCCATGCCGCCTGTGTGCAGGCGGGGTTTGGCACGACGGCCGATACCAATGGCCAATACCCTGCCGGCCTGGGCGTGTCGCCCTCGAACAACATCGACGGCCTGCGCATGAGCGCGGCGGTCACGCATCTCCAGCCGATGCGCCATCGTCTGAACTTGACGGTGCGGGGCAAGGTGTTCGTCAGGAAGATCCTCTTCAAGGATGGCAAGGCCGTCGGCGTGGAAGCCGAAAGTGGGGGCGAGGTGTTCACTATCGCCGCCGACCGTGTGGTGCTGAGCTCCGGGGCCATCAGATCGCCCCAGTTGCTCATGCTCTCCGGTATCGGCCCCAAAGATCAATTGCAACAATTTGGCATACCCATTGTGCACGAGAGCCCGGGCGTCGGACAGAACCTGTGGAATCATCTCAGCGCCCAGATGACGTTTAAGGTCAAAGACGGCATCTCCCTCCATGCCGGTGTTGATGCCGCACACTTTAGTTTACACTACACCTCCGAAGGGTCCAGCGCCACTAACGACATGCTACTGCGGTGCAGCTCTGTCGTCGACGAACGCGAGGAGCGTGTCCGCGGTGTACGGACCAAGTACCTCACCGGTGACGTGCCACCTGACCAGGCGGCACGCATCTCGTGTACGCTCGGGTTGCCCGACGGGGCCGGATATGTCCAATTGGCTTCAGCAGACCCCGGCGTCCAACCATCCTTTCACTACCGCTATCTCCAGCATCCCAACGACGTGCGACGTGTGCGAGAGGGGCTGCGCTTGGCCCTGAGGCTGCTGGAATCCGACGCCTATAAAGACGTGGTTGATCACCGGATCCTCCCGACGGATGCCACGTTGGCCAACGACGACGCGTTGGATCTCTGGATACGTCAAACCGTGGGCACCGCCCGGCACGTGTCCGGGACCTGTAAGATGGGACCGGATTCGGACCCCATGGCGGTCGTGGATCAATACTGCCGGGTCAAGGGCGTTCAAGGGTTGTGGGTGGTTGATGCGTCGGTGATGCCGCGCATTCCACGCTCAGGTGGGGCCCATGCTACGGTGCTCATGATCGGGGAACGGGTCGCCGACTGGATTGCGGCGGCCTAACCCCGCATGGTCTTGAGCCGTCACGAGCGGCGGTGCACGCGCAGCACGCCATACCCTAGCGGTGTGTGGCGGGAGCGCGGCACCCCGCGCTCGCGGTGCCGGGCACCCCACGGCGCGACTGGGCGGCTACCCCATAGGTCTCAATCATTGAGGAGCATATTGCATGGCAAACAAGATTCGCCTGGGGTTTGTGGGAGCCAACGTGCGCTCGACGTGGGCTGCCCAGTCGCACTTCCCGGCGCTGCTGGCCAGCCCGGATGTGGAACTAACCGCGGTCTGCACGACCAGGCCCGAGAGCGCGGAAGAGGCGCGCAAAGCATTTGGCGCCAAGCTCGCCTTCCACGATTTCCGGGCGATGGTCGCCTCACCGGACATCGACGCGGTGGCCGTGGTGGTGCGAGTGCCGTTGCACTATGAGCCGACCAAGGCTGCTATCGAAGCCGGTAAGCATGTCTACACTGAGTGGCCGCTGGGCCGGACCACCGCCGAAGCTGAAGAGCTGGCAGAACTCGCCCACGTCAAGGGCGTACAGACGGCGGTCGGCCTGCAATCGCGGGTCAGCCCTGCCCTGCTCTATATGAAAGAGCAGATCGAGGCCGGTTATGTCGGCGAGGTGCTGTCGTGCCATGTCACCACGATGCGTGACGGCACCCTGGAGCGCCCTTCCAGCCGCACCTGGCAGCGCGATGCCAGCCTCGGGGCACACACCCTAACGATCGCCAACGGACACGTCATCGACGCCATGCGCTTCGTGGTGGGCAACTTCGCGCGGGTGGCATGCCTGGTCACGACCCAGGCCAAGCAATGGTACGAGACCGACACGCAGCAGCTGGTGGATGTCACCGCGCCAGACAACGTGCTGGTCAGTGGACAGCTCGCGAGCGGTGCCGTGGCGTCGGTCCACGTCGGCGCCGTCCCGTGGGCCGGCAGCGGCTTTCGGATGGAGATCTACGGCCGGAAAGGCACGGTGGTCGCCACCGGGAACGTCTCGTCGCAGCGCGGCGAGATGCTGCGGGTGCAAGGCGCCCAGGGCAGCCACGAGTTGAAAGACCTGACGATACCCGAGCGCTTCGTCTATGTCCCAACCGACTTCCCTCGTGGCGATCCGTTCAACGTCGGACAAATGTATGCCCTGTTCGCCGAGGCGATCCGCACAGGGCAGAACCGCCTGCCGACGTTTGACACGGCGGTGGACCTGCACCACGTCCTCGATACGATCAAGCAGGCGTCGGATATGGGCCGGGAGCTGCCTGTCGCCTGAGGGGTACCCGACTCGCCGCGTGGGTGTGAGTGGGGTCATGCGCAGCATGCGCTAAACTCCCGTATGATACTGACGAAACATCGTCGTGAGCATTGACCCGGAGGAGTTCCTATGTCTGCTGACGGACAATTACAGGACGCGTCTTCTTCCCTCATGCAGGTTTCCGCAGATCCTAATGTGTCCGAGTCATCTTTATCCGCGCTGACCACCTGGGTGACCCCCACGGACCGCTATTTTATCCGTCATCATTTCGCCCAGGTGCCCAGCGGGGAGCGCGCCACCTGGCACCTCACGGTCGACGGTGAGGTCCACCGCCCCTTCACCCTGAGTTTTACTGATCTGCTGGCGCTGCCCAGTCAGGAAGTCGTCGTGACGACGGAATGTGCGGGCAACAGTCGTTCCTATCTCACCCCCCCGGCGGAGGGACTGGCGTTTCGGCATGGGGCCGTGAGTACGGCGCGCTGGAAGGGCGTGCCTCTGCGTATCTTGCTGGAGCAGGCGGGCGTCAAGGACACCGCCGTTGAGGTGCTCTTCGAGGGGGCGGATTCCGGCCGCGAGGAAGAAGATGGCGTGGTCTCCGACCTGTCCTACCGGCGGAGCTTACCGTTGGCCAAGGCGCAGCATCCCGAGACGTTGCTGGCGTACGAGATGAACGGCGTGGCCTTAACGCCCGACCATGGCTTCCCACTGCGCCTGGTGGTGCCGCGCTGGTATGGCATGGCCTCAGTCAAATGGCTGACCCGTATCGAGGTGCTCGCCCAGCCGTTTGAGGGCTTCTTTCAAACGCGGCGCTACGTGATGATCCCCGAAGGGCCAGAGCAGGACTTCGACCGCGTCCCGGTCACCGTGTTACAGGTCAAATCGCTGATGACCAGTCCTCGGCACGGGGAGGTGATTCAGCCGGGCGAATGCACCCTGCAGGGGTTCGCCTGGTCGGGGGCCGGCGAGATTACGCGGGTGGACGTGAGCACGGATGGCGGCCACTCCTGGCAGGAAGCGACCTTGCATGGAGAGGCGGCCCCCAACGCCTGGCGCCAGTGGGCCTACAGGTGGCAGACACCCTCTCCTGGCCATTTTATTTGTATGGTCCGGGCGACTGACTCGGCGGGAAACACCCAACCATCCACCATCCCGTGGAACTTCCGTGGGTATGCCAATAACGCGATCCACACGGTTGCTCTCGAGGTGCCTGCGCGCCTGGCCATCCCTTCCTAGGCAACACGGCCTGCCGCATGCGGGGCTTCCCCCCCCCCCGGCAGGCGACGGGGGGCGGCGCAGGGGCACATATCACGCGGCGGCCGCAATGGCTCTGGTGGCTTGTCGGGTTGTGGGTCAGACCTTGTGGCCTCGCGCTGATCGTCAGCGTTCCTCGCGTTTACGAGCCACCGCGCAGCCGGCGGAGTGTTTCCAGGTGCTCCTGGACGTCAGACGGCACCCGGGTGCCGTGCGATCCTGTGAACTCGGTCAGCAGATACATATTGAGCACATCATACGCCTTGGCAGCCACCGCGGATGTCGGATCAAGGCGTATCGCCGTTTCGAGGAAGAACGGCGTCTCGGAGAGCCAGGAGGTCCGTGAGATATAGGTTTCAGCGATACCGAGGAGGTAGTAGGCCTCCGCCAGCGCACTGGTGTCGGTTGGCTGGGTGGCTAGCCAGCGATGCACGAGGCTCGACGCCACGACAAAGTGCACGAATCCCTGGTGATCCGCTGGGAAGCGATTCCGGTGCTGACCGGTCTCAATCAGCGTACGGGCCCGTGACAGGGCCTGTTCGACGGGCCCATGCGATTGGAGCTCGGTGAGCGCCTGCATCCAACTCCGCAGTTGGTCGCGTAGCACGGCAGGCACATCAGGGCGCTCCAGAAATTGTGTCAGGGCCGTCAGGGCCCGAGGGAAGTCATTACGCACCCGAATGATGATCTTGAGGTAATCCTCGAAGACACCCGTCAGCCAGATATCCGCCGCGCTGCTGTCTGTGGCCCGCAGGAGCGCCTCACACGTGGTGAGCGCCGTGTCAAACTGCCTGGTGGCGACTTCCAGCTTGAAGCGCTGTGGTATGGAAAGGGGCGCGACGTTGGTCTCCGCGAGAAAACGCTGGCCCAGTGCAAAGGGCTGCAGATTTGGGAGCCGCGCGTGACACGCAAAGCAGTTTTCGGTGAGCCCCTGCAGGAGAAAGCGGGCCTGTGGATACTGGCCGGCAGCGTAGCGCTCGGCGGCATCGTGCGCACTCTTGGCCAGCGAGCGACGCAGAAAACCAAAGCTCTGCGGTAGACCCTGACCATGGGTGTGAAGGTGCTCGGCGTGTTGGGCCAGGGATTGGAGCGCCGCATGGATCTGTGGACGATGCTCCGGGGCTTGAAACTGCTGCGCGTCGAGACTCCAGGGAAAGACGCCGGTCAGGGCCAGGAAGAAGGCGTGCATGGTTGTTTGGAGCGGGCGTTGGGGCGTGTTGTCCTCGGCCATGGCACGCCCCTGGAGGCTAAGAGTCAGCAGGACGAGGTATGGTGCTAGAGCCCTCAGATGGTGCTGTGTCTGCATGAGTGATCTCTCCTATGCGACGAGTCATACTGCGTCGGTATCCGTGGTGCCAAACTAGTGCCTTAACCGAGCTGTCGTGCCAGTTGCTGCCCCCTGGGAGCGCCGGGCTCCAGCCCGGCTCCGGCAGCCACGCTGGCGCGTGGCGCTCCCAGGATACTTTTCCAATGAGCTCGGTTGAGGCACTAGTGCTCTCGATTGTGGGGTAGAGGGATTGGTTGATCCCAAGAATCCTGGAATTCCAGACGCAACGCAACCCCTGGTTCTATGACTGACAAAGCACCAGGTTCTCTGACTGCCCGTGTGGGGCTCCCTGCCTGTACAATGCGCTACGCCACAGCCGCCGGTGTGGGCTGACGGGCGACCAAGACGGGGCACGGTGCGAGGCGCACCACCCGTTCCGCCACACTGCCCAGGAGGAGATGCGCGAGACCCGTACGACCGTGCGTACCCATAATGATGAGATCCACCTGGCGCGCCCTAGCCGTGTCGATGATCTCCTGAAAGGGGGCGCCATGCCTCACCACCATCTCCCCCGCCAACCCTGCGCTGGTGACCCGTGCCAGGCAGTCATCGAGATCCCGTGCAACGGCCGCTTCACATTCCTCGAGAAACACCGCCGACGGCCAGACGTCCGCGTCGGCCCCGGCGATGATCGGTGGCTGGATCACGTGCAGCAGGGTCACGCGCGCCTGGAGTGGCGTCGCTAGGGTGATGGCATACTCGAGGGCGTGCACGGCATACGGACTAAAGTCGAGAGGCACGAGGATATGGTGTATGGTCATGCTGCTGTCCTTTCGCGTGCTAGGGTTCTCGCCTCCTCTGGCAGTACAGCCTATTCAATGCACGTATTGAGATGAACGTTGAGTAATCCTCCGTATACGAGTCGAGCTTTTTAGCCTCCCGCCCATGGTGTCAGCCGAACTGTTCCGTCATCATACTTGCGAGAGGAGGTTTTACCGGCGTGTCGCAGGCCCGTGTGCCGTGGGAGGTCTGCCCTCACTGCCCAGCAGACGATCCGTGCGCAGGGACGACGAGGACTGCGCCCGGCGCCTGGCGCAGCACCTGCTCAGCTACGCTGCCCATCAAGACCCGTGACAGGCCGCGGCGTCCGTGGCTTCCCAGAATAATGAGCTGCGCCTGTTTGGCGGCAGCCCAGCTCAGAATCGTCTGGGCAGGGGCGCCAGTGACCACGAGGCTTTCTGGTACGATATCGCTCGCCTGGGCCTCGCGGATAAGCTGACTTAACTGCTGCTCGGCTGCGGTGTAGAGGACATCGGTCAGCGTTTTCGGTGCGATGATGGATTGCAAGTGTTGACAGATACTCGTGAGCAGACGGATGTCTTCTTCTGGCACCACATGGATGAGGAAGAGCTGAGCCTGTAAGGCGTGCGCTAGACGCACGGCGTAGGCAGTGGCTGGTTGCGCCGCCGCAGAAAAATCCGTAGCGGCGATAATAGTACGGATGTCAAGTGGCATGCCGGGTCATCCTCTGTGATCGCAATCGTGCCGTAATCTGGGCCCCCATGCAGCACGCAGAGGGGGCCTATGGCAATGCACCAGGTGGGATCGCACCGCCACCTCACGCCGCCTCGAGCCTACTGAGGTAGCGCAAGAGATCCGTCTTCGTGACCACCCCAACAAGCGTGGTGCCCTCCAGCACCGGCAAGCAGCCAATCCCTTTGGCAATGATCAGGTCCGCTGCGGCCGCCACTGAGGTGTCCGGGGTAATCGTGACCACTGGATAGACCATGACCTCTTTCACCCGCACACTCTGGAGATAGGACTTCTGAGCTTTTTCGCCGTATCGCATGGCGGAGGACATGGTGGCTTTGAACAGGTCGCGTTGCGTCACCATACCGACCACCTCGCCCTCTTCCAGCACGGGGAGGTGACGGAGCTGTTGCGCTGCCATACGCTCTTCGGCAGTCTGCAGGTTGTCATTACGACCAATCACCTCGACGGCTGTTGACATGATCTCTCGGACTTGCATGTCTTGTCCTCCTGCTGTCCTGGGTCTGCGGCGACGCCTACGGTGGCGCGGTGTTCTCTCTCCCTTCAAGCAAAACCTATGCCAGCATCGGGAGAGTGCTGGGGGACCGCCTGCATGTGTCCACACGGTATGAGACCCCGTGCTCCGCAACATGGTGCCCAGCATCTCCCCTGACAGTTTGTCGTGTTCCGCAGACAAAATATCCCCTACCTCCCCTCTGCTCCAGAGAAGCATCCGCGGGCGTGCCACCCGTGACACCGGCGAGAGACGTCGGGCGCACGGCGGCTCGTGTGGGCCGTACCTGTCGTCGCAGCCCCTGAGGTATGTGGCACACGGCTTGCTCCCCTGGAGTCCCAGGGGAGCCGATGCCAGGTGGAGGGTGCAGAGACATCGTATGTCAGAGGCGACGACCCCACGGGTCTATATGCTATGGTGTTAAGGAGAGGTTCTATGCGGTGGTATCGAGGTGCGATGATGAGTGTGGGAGGCTGGCTGCTAGGCGTGGCGGTCGGAGTGGCACAGCCGCTTTCAGGCCTCCCCGGTGCAACGATGAGTGCCGGGCAGCAGTATTTTGGGCGTTATTGTAGCGCCTGCCATGGGATGCAGGGCCGTGGGGATGGTCCCGTTGCCGCCAGCTTGCGCACCCCACCCGCCGATTTAACGCGTATAGCGCAGCGGCGCGGGGGACAGTTCCCGCTGGAAGAGATTGCTGCCCTCGTGGACGGGCGCAGTATGGTGCCCACGCATGGCAGCCGTGAGATGCCCATCTGGGGCGAGCGCTTTGCGGCGATGGGCGGCGGCGGCACGGTGGGTGAGGAGGTCGTCCGCGGCAATCTGCTGGTGCTGCTCGAATATCTCCAGACGCTCCAGCGCGAGTGAGCGCCAAGTCGGGGACGGCGGCATCGGTGAGGGAGGCTCTGCGCTCCCAGGGTGCGGTTGGACTTGCCGCAAGCACGGCGATATCCCCCGCAAGACGCTATGCTATACTCCGCCGCAGTGCGACTCTTGACATGACACTCTGCGAGGGCGTGATGGCTGATCCCCGAATCGACATTCTCGACAAAACTGTGTGCTATGACGGCTTTTTTCGCATCGAGCGCTATCGCCTGCGGCATCACCTGTTTCGCGGCGGTTGGAGCCGCGTGCTCACCCGTGAGCTGTTTGAACGTGGGCATGCCGTTGCCGTGCTGCTCTATGATCCCGAGCGCGACACCGTTGTGTTGATTGAACAATTTCGCGTTGGTGCCGTGGAGGCCCCCGGCGATCCCTGGCTCGTGGAAATCGTCGCCGGTGTGTTCGACCATCCAGGGGAAGCCCCGGAGGATGTGGCACGGCGGGAAGCGCTGGAGGAAGCCAATTGTCAGATCCAGGAGCTGGTGCCGATCTGCGAGTACCTGGTCAGTCCGGGTGGCACGTCCGAACGCATCACGCTGTTTTGCGGCAGAGTCGATACCACGGACGTGGGCGGTCTGCACGGGCTGGCAGAAGAAGCGGAGGACATCCGCGTTAGCGTGGTGCCACGGGTCCAAGCCCTGGAGCAGGTCGAGGACGGGCGCATCCGATGCGCCGCGCCCATCATCGCCTTGCAATGGCTACAATTGCATCACCAGGATCTCCGGGCGCGCTGGGGTGTGAGGCCCTAAACGCGCCGGTCAGGTCGCCTCTACGCTAGCCAGGTCGTACAATGGGTGCGTTGCGCGGTGGTCGCGCCGGGATCGCTTTCCAAGATCCAGCGCCGAGGGGGCTCCGTGCCAAACGTGACGGCCAGACGGACGAGGCGCTCACGACGCGCCACGAGGATGGTGGCGTGATCGCCTGGCTGGTATTGCGTCAGGCGGGCCTCCCACTGCACCGGCAGGACACGATAGTCGTCGATGGCCAGCATCTCATCGTCCACATTGAAGCCATCCTGCCAGCCGGGGGTATGACGATGTACCTGTGATACCAGGAGACGGTTGTGGTCTGTGCGCGTGATCAGGCCGAGCCAGGCTTTCTCCGGCGTCGGACTTGGGGCAGGCCGGAAACGCAGTCCCAACCAATCAAGGGCCTCGGTGTAGTCGAGTTCCTCGGTGGTTTCCAAGACGCTGATAAACCAGGGGCGCAGATCAATGCCGGCGACTGAAGACGCCAGGGCGCGGAATTCCTCACGCGTAAAGCCCTGCTCCCCGGCGTAATAGGTGTACGCCAGGCGCATCACATCGTCGAGGCGTTTCGTCCCCGCCGTGGCGGACTGGATTTTGACATCGAGCAGGAAGGCTACGACCGCGCCTTTGGTGTAGTAGCTGATGGTGGTGTTGGCGGAGTTCTCGTCAGTGCGGTAGAACTTAATCCAGGCGTCATACGAGGCCATTTCCAGCGGGTGCACGAGCCGCCCCGGCGTGGTCTGCAAGCGCTCAATCATGCTGGACAGACGTTCCAGTAATTCGTCGTCCGTGCACAAGTTGGCCCGGCGTACACCCAAGTCTGTGTAATAGGAGGTGATGCCTTCCGCGGTCCACAGGTTCTTGGTATACACCTCGTTTTCGTAGTCGAACGGACCCAGCTCCACCGGCCGCAGGCGTTTCACATTCCACACGTGGAAGAACTCGTGGCTCGCCAGACCGAGCCAGGCCAGATAATCCTTGCGCACCCGCGCGTGCCAGCGGCTGGTCATGAGTACGGTGGAATTTTTGTGTTCCAACCCACCGCCGGATTCAGTAATCATGTTGAAAAATACGTACTTAGTGTACGGTAAAGAGCCCCACATGTCGCGATGCGCTCGCACCAGCTTTGCCACGTCCTGCGCCGCACGCGGCCCATCCCACATGCCGCCCTCGCCTTCGTTGACCAGATAGTGCGGGATGCCATCGACCTCGAATGGGTAGATGGCCGGATTCCCTGCCAGGATGGGCGAGTCCACCAGCGTGTCAAAATCCGCGGCGCGATAGTGATGCGGTGCTCCGCCAGGGACTGCGGGCAGGCCGGTGATCGACGTGTGCCAGGACGCTGGCAGCACCAGCTGGATGTCATGCGGCCGTGGGGCATCATCGGCCAGGGTGAGAAACGTTGGCGCCCCGTTGAGCAGCGCAAAGCCCGCGTCAATCCAATTGGTGCGCACCGACATCTCACGGCAGTAGACGCGATACGTCACCGTGATGTCTGGGGCGTCGTTGGTCGCAATGCGCCAGCGATTCTTGCGCGATTTGTCGAGGCGCAGCCCCTGACCATCGGGGGTGGATGCGGTCACGCCTTCGACATGGCGGGCATATTCGCGCACCAGGTACGAGCCGGGAGTCCAGACCGCCATGGCCAGTTCGACCACGGGCTTTTGCCCTGTCGGGACGGTGGCTTCGACCTCAACGTAGTGGGTGTGGGGCGCCGGAAAACGCAGGGTATAGCGTAGAGGGGCACGTGATTCAGCCATGCAGCAACTCCAAACACTAAGAGGTCGTCGACATCGCCCGTGAGGGTCGGCATCGTAGCAAATCGGCGTGAGAGGGGCAAGCAGGTACGCGCTGGCGGCGGATTGGTGCGGCGGATGGATCATGCTATACTCTGCCCAGATGGAGCCTAGATGTCTGTTTCATCAATACGCTGCCAGTTCTCCAGGGTTTTCCCTGGGACCGCCACGCTCCAGCGTGGCTTCCGGAGCCGGGCTGGAGCCCGGCGGTCCCAGGCGGGCACTGGCGTAGGACTGACGACATGGACATCTAGAGTGCTGCGGTTTCCGTGGTGACTATGAGGAGAGGGCATGCAACATCATGAGTGAGCCATCTGTCGCGGTGGCCCAGCCACCTGTGTCGTCCCAAGCAGTGCGAGCCGATGACCTGCCCGGCCATTGGCCGCGCGATATTCTCGAAGCGTATGCACGCTATCAAGGCCCGTATACTATTGACAATGTCGAGACCATCTTAGAGGAGGAGCCCGTTGAACTCTATAATGGCTGGCTGGTGTGGCAAGAGATGACCGATTTCACCGAGCGCTGCGTTGTCGCCACCTTACAAACGATGCTCGACCTGTCGGCGCGCAAGGCCGGTTTTGGCCAGATGTTGCCGGACCAACTGGAATGCCTGCTCAGTGACGGCAGCGTGGTCAAACCCGATGCCAGTCTGCTGTCGTGGGCGCGTATGCAGCAGCAGGTCCAACCGCAGGGCCCTCGACAGCGTACCATCTTGATGGGGGGTCCGGAATTGGTGGTCGAGGTGCGCTCGCCTTCCAATCGGCGGGCGCAAGAGCGTTTCAAACGCCAACTGTATTTTGCCAATAACGTGCAAATCGTATGGGATGTGGATGACGTCCGCCAGCTCATCTGGGTCTATCGCGCCACAGCGCCGACGGCTCCGACGGAGTATGGCGTGGCGGATGAGATCGACTGCGAGCTGCTTTTGCCAGGTTGGCGGCGGCGTGTGGCCGACATATTCGCGGAGCAGGCCTCGGCCGAAGTCGTTGCTGGCGAAGTTGCCGAGGCGTGGCGGGCCGAGGGGCGCACGGCAGGCCATGCGGAAGGGCATGCGGAAGGGCATGCGGAAGGGCATGCGGAAGGGCATGCGGAAGGGCATGCGGAAGGGCATGCGGAAGGGCATGCGGAAGGAGCTATCAGCACCCTGCGGAGCGTGTTGCCAATGCTGGTGCGGATGCGCTTTGGCCCGTCAACGCCAGATGACCTCCAGGCCCGTCTGAGCCGTTGCACTCTCGCAGACTTACAGCGCTTGCAGGCCGCGGTCGAGACCTGTGCAAGCCTGGATGCCTGGCTACGGGGCTTGGATTGAGCGCTGGAGGCCGGGCTGGCGCCCGACTCAGCCCTCCGTAGCGCGTGGAATCCACGGCGCCACCCACAGGACAATCAGCAGCCCGATGACGGCACAAATGATCGTCGTCATCGGCACCCCGATACTCGTCGTCGCCGCGCCGGCCACAGTGCCGCCGAGAAAGAGTGGGGCCACGGCCAGCGAGCGCAGCCCCATGACCCGCCCGCGCATCTCGCTGCTGGCCGTCCCCAGGAGCAGCACCGTCATATTGGTCAGCGACAACGTCTGGGCCATGCCCATCAGCACCAGCACGCCCAGGGCAATCTCAAAAGATGGCATGAGCGAGAACACGATCAACAGCATCAACCAACCCGTGGTGCCGAGCAGCATCAAGCGCCCGGCGCGTGGTACCGAGCCAATAAACGCCATAAGAAACGAGCCCAGCAACGAGCCCAGACCCAGCGCCGAACCCAGCAAGCCGAGGCCCGCAGCGCCGACGCTGAACACATCGCGGGCAAAAATCGGCAGCAGGCCAAATTGCAATGGGAAAGCCACCAGATTGACCATCCCAGCCAGCACGAGGGCCGTCCACAGACCCGGATGGCTGCAGCTATAGCGCATCCCCGCCACCAGGTTCTGCCACACGGAGGTCCGTGCCGCTGTTGGCGGACGTTGCACCAGACGCAGGGACAGGTAATTCCACAGCTGCACCGCATGCAACGCCAACAGCACCAGGTACGCCCACTGCACCCCTGCGACAGCGCCCGCCGCTTTGAGCCCCCGCAGCATGGCTTCAGGAAGCACCAGCGGTATGGGCGACCAGCTCATGCCGCGGTCACGGCTTGCCACCACCTGCCCGCTGTCCGAGGCGGCGTAGAAGCGCCCAGCTGTGTAGTCCTCTTTATTCAGCGCCAGCAGCATATCGTCCTCCGACCATTCCCACACCTGCGAGGCTGGACCACAGCACTCAATCAGGGTGCCGGCCAACGCCGGGCCGAGAATCGCCATACAGTTCATCGCCGTGTTCATCAGGGCAATACCCTGCACCAACTCGCGCCCGCTGACAATATCCGCCTGGATCGTCTGCTGGGCTGGCTGGTGGATGGCCGACAACACGCCCCAAATGGTGGTGGCAATAAACAGAGACCAGACATCCAGGCGACGCACGGCGAGGAGACAGAGGAGAACCACGACGACGGCGGCCATGGCCAGCATGGACGCCAGGAGCACACGCCGCCGGTCACAGCGATCAGCCACCACGCCGGTGAGTGGCCCCAGCATCGCACCCAGGAAACGCATGGAGCCAACCAGGCCAACCATGAAGGCGGAGTCCGTGAGTTCCAGCACCAGCCAACCGAGGATCACGCCATCCATACGCTGCGCCAGGCTCGCAGCAGTAAAGGCGTACCACAGCGCCCGAAAATTGCGGTGGCGTAGGGCTCCCAGGCGGTGGTGTGATGCCTCGGGTGGCGTAGAGATGGTCGCGGGCTGGCTGCGTGAGCGCATGGTACCTATCAGTCTTTCAGCGGGAAAAGTTAGGTGCCACAGTGGCAGAGACGCGCAGAGGAGCCAGTCTCATTCGGTGCCGTGTCCCCACGCTACAGCCCCAACAATCTCTCCAGATTCTTCCACAAAATGGCCTCTTTCTCCGCCTGCGTCAGGTGCTTCAGACTCAGAATCCACGACACCGGCCAGTCAAACACCATGTCATACGGCCAGTCCGTACCGAAGACCACGCGGTCAATGCCCACGGTATCAATGAGATAGCGCAGTGCCTCCTCGGTGTACACGATGCAATCATAATAAAAGCGCCGCAGGTAGGTGCTCGGCGGGTTGGGCAACAGTTGCCGCGCTTCCGGGCGCACTTCCCAGCCCCGGTCCATGCGGCCAATGCCGTAGCAGGTGTAGCCGCCGCCGTGACACAGGCAGATCTGCAGATCAGGGCAGGCATCCATCACGCCGCCAAACACCAGCGCCGCATACGTCACAGTGCGCTCGGCCAGGTTGCCGATGGTATTGGGCAAGTGGTAGCGCGGGTTGCGTGGCGACACCATGGTTTCGCCGCCCTGGTGGAACATAATGAGCGCCCCCATCTGTTCCGCCGCTTTCCAGAAGGGCAGAAACTCGGGCTCGTCAAAGGTGCGCCCATTGACGTGATCGTTAATCATGGCGCCTTTGAAGCCGAGCTGCGTCATGACGCGCTCCAGTTCGGCAATGGCCGCTGGCACGTCTTGCATGGGCAGGGTGGCCAGCCCGGCAAAGCGCTCGGGCCGAGCGCTGATCATATCGCGGATCTCGTTATTGGAGTCGCGGGAGGTGGCAATGGCGACGCTGGGATCGAGGTCGTAGTTATAAAAGCCCGAGTAGGGGGACAGGACGTGCACATCCACCCCTAACGAGTCCATGTCCGCCAGCCGTTCTTCCGGCGTCCAACGCGCCTTGGGCGGGAGCTGCTGCCGGTGGCCACCGACCACGGCATATTCGCGGCCCTGGGCGTCTTGCTCGCGCCGCAAGGTGTGCCAGGTGCCACTGCCTTGGGTGGCACGCCAGAAACACTGCGGGGTGAGATGGGCATGGATGTCAATGCTACGCATATATCCTCCGATACAGGGTGGTTTTTCCTGGGAGCGCGGGCGTCTCGCCCGCTCCCACAGCGGCTACAGGGGGCTGGCAGCCCGTGGGAGACCGGCTGAGGCCGCAATGACAAACCACCTGTGTCCTACGTTCGTCATGACGCTTTCGGCAGGGCGTTGGATGCCCGCGGTCCCAGCAGGATACGGGACTTTCCGCTGGGTCTCAACCGCAGAAACGGGTATCCTCACCTGAACAGGGCGCCAGCACCATTGCCAGGCGTCAGGAATGTTGAGGCCCCACAACAAGGAGCAACATCCATGGCCATTTTAGTCATTGGCGGCACAGGGTTTATCGGCACACGGGTGATTCGGCGTCTGACGGGTCGCGGCGAGGCAGTCGTGTGCATGGATATCAACCCCGGCGCCGCCTCGTTTGACGACCTGGGGAAGCAGGTGCGCGTCATGCGCGGCGATGTGACGCAGTTTGACGACGTGATGAACGCCATGCTCAGCGCCAAGCCGTCGCGGGTCATTCACTTGTCGTCTTTCCTTGGCAGCGAGCCCGCCCCGCATGTGGCCACCAAGCTGAACAGTGTGGGCATGGACAACTGCTTTGCAGCCGCCCGCCTGTGCCAGGTGCAGCGGGTGGTCTATGCCAGTTCCATTGCCGTCAGCGGCCAGCAAAAGGACTACGGCGGTCTGCGGTGCTACGGGCGCGGGGCTGGAGCGCTAGGCGGCGGTGCTGAGGTGTAGGACGAGAGAGGTGTCCTGGTCCATGGTCGTGGCTCCTGGCTCAGGCAAGCAGCCGCTGCACGAGCTGGCGTACCAGCGCAGCGGGCCCCGCATCCAGGCCGGCGGTCAAGGCTGCGGCGTCACGTTCACCAGTCCACAGGCGCTGCACCGGCTGCCGAACCATCCAGCCGTTCTCCTCCAGCTCGGCCAGGACTGGCGCCAGGGCCTGGCGCTGGCTCGCATCGCTGGCGGCGGCAATGATCGCCTGCAGCAGCGGCTCGGCCTGGTGCAGCGTTCGCTCCCACTCGGCCTGCCGCCGTTGTTGCTCGGCCTGCACCAGGGACCACACCGCGTCAATGGCAGCATCGCCGTCCGGGAGAGTACGAGGCAGACTGTCGAACAAGGCCCGGAAGCGCGCGCCGGCCATAGCCTCGACGCCCTCGACCACCGCAGCGAAGGCCGGCGGCGTGGGCGGCAGGCCGGCGATCGCCAGGTTACGCACGATGCTGGGCAGTGCGCCGGACTGTGTCTGCAGTCCGATAGTGGCTGCGGCCAGGCGCTGGGCCAGGACGGTCGCCGCGTCGGCGCCCTGGCGTTCCAGGTAGCTGGCCAGGTTGTGGTGGCTGATGGCGCAGGGCTCGGGGGCACCGGCCTGATACTTGTAGCCCAGGGCAACTTCCTCGAAGCGCACGGCCGCGGCCCGGTCGCCGCTCTTGTCCTCCAGGTCGGCCAGGGCACTGTACACGGCGCCAAGCTCGCGGACAGCCCGCTCCGCCTCGAAGACGGCCCGGCAGTCCCGCAGCAGGGTGCGGGCCGCGTCGTCGCGGCGCAGGCGCAGCAGGGGACCGTAATCGTTGAAGCGGTTGCCGGCCACCTCCAGAGCGCTAGCACCGCGCACCTGTTTGGCCTCGACGATCTCGGCGTTAAGCGCCAGGGCTGTCTCCCAGCGCTGGCTGTGCATGGCAGCCGAGCGGCCAATGTCCAGCAGGGGCTCGCGCACGTTCCAGGGGTGCACTGCCTCCTCGGCCTCCCCCAGCAGCGGCAGCGCCTGCATCTGCGGGCGCAGTGCCTCGACCGCGTCCAGCACCTCGTCGTCATGACCCATGGCCGCCAGCACCCGCAGGCGCCTGGTTTCATCGCCCAATTGCGTCCACGGTCCCAGCCCGGCCTGCCGCGTGTAGCCGGCCATCTCCTCGGCCAGCGCCAGCGCCTCGGTCAGGCGGCCGCGGCTCCTGAGCAGGGCGAGCAGGGCGCCAGCCGTGCCAGACGCCAGTCGGTAGTCACCCTGGGCGGCGCTGCGCGTGATGACGTCGCGCAGCAGCGGCTCCGCCTCCGCGCTGCGGCCAGCGTCCACCAGCGTCGTGGCCAGGACGCTAGCGTCGCTCAACCCACCCTCGGTGCCGACCGTGGCCGCGGCGATGCGGCGCAGCAGCGGCAGGGCAAAGGCCAGGCTCTCGGGGCTGCTGTCGCGCAGCAGCATCTGCTCCAGCAAGGTAGATGCCTCATCCCAGCGCGCCTGGCGCAGCAGGTAGGGCACGGCGCAGCGGGCGCTCTGCACCACCGTGCGGCTGCCGCCGGTCATCTCCTGCTGCAAGCCCCGCCGGACCACCGCAATGTGGTAGTGCCCCACTTCGACATCGACCGCGTCGAGCAGCGCTGGCTCGGTCGTGGCCCGCGCTGCCTCCGCCACGCCGGGGTGGATGGTGTAGGTCGTCGCCCGGGCCTCCAGCGCCGCCAGCAGGGTGGCTGACTCCCAGCCGTCGGGCAGATTCCCGGCGCTGGTCAGTACTGCTATCTGCGCCTGCCAGGCTTGCCGCTGCGCCGTGTCGGGGCCTTGCACTGCCACCAGGCCAGCGGCGGCCAGTGCCGCCAGCGCCGGCGCGACCCCCTGCTCTGGCTCGGCGAGAGCGGCCACGGCTACGGCGTGCTCCCCGCCCAGCCGCGTCAAGACGTCCCGCCAGTTCGCCGCCACGATGTCCTGGCGGCGGTCCTCCGGCTCCAGGCGGCACAGGCAGGCGAACAGCAGCCTGGCCGTGGACGACAGGTGCTGCATGACGCCCACGGTCCAGCCCCGCAGCACCGGCGCGAAGTCAGCCTCGGTCTGTTGCGTCTCACCGACCCGCGCGCCGCCAGCGGCGAGGAAGGCGTCCAGCACGGTGGCGCGATCCGCCAGCTCACCAGCCGCCGCGGCCAGGCGTGTGGCCAGGGCGGCACGGTCAACAGCCAGGCCGTCGGCCAGCTCCAGCAGCTTGGGGTGGCCCTGCGCCAGCCGCAGCGTCTGGCGCAGCAGTTCCTGCCCCGCCTCATCGGCGAACAGGCCTCCGAGTTGGCGCAGTTCTCGGGCCAGCAGCACGCTCTCGGCAAAGCTCAGGGCGTGGATGGCCTCGGCCTGCAGGCGTGGGTGGTTGGCCAGGTCGGCTGGCGGCACCCGCGAGGTGAGCACCAGGCGCGACGGGCCGTCGTGGGCCAGCAGCGCGGCGATCAGCTCGCCCCACAGCGGGTCACGCCAGCCGGCACTGGCGGTGAGCAGCGTTTCCAGGTTGTCGAGCACCAGCAGCAGCGAGCTATCCTGTAACAGGGCACGCAGGCGCGGCAGGGTAAAATGGCGGAAGTACGCTGGATCGTCCAAGGCCGTGGTCAGCCCCAGCTCAGGGGCGTTCAACTGGCTCTGGATATCTTGCATGAGGTTGAACATGGCGCTGGCGATGTCGCTACCCGCCTGCGGCGCCTGGTACCACACATAGCCCTGGAAGCGCGCCTGCTCGTGGCGGTAGGCCAGCTCCAGGGCGCAGGCGGTCTTGCCGCCACCGGGCATGCCATAGAACAGCACGCCGCGCCGGGCGCTGTGCCGGGCCAGGGCCTGGCTGGCGCGCAACATGGGCTGCAGGCGACCCACAAAGCGCGCTGGCTCAGGCGGAAAGGCCAGGCTCAGCCCAACCGCCGATAAGGTGAACCCCTGCGGCGGCTGCGCCGGTGGCCGCAGGTGCAGCTCCGCCGCCCGTGGGCCGACCAGGATAGGCGTGATGGCGGACAGGGCTGGTGCGGTACTGGCAGCGGTCAGGGTCTCACGCAGCGCCAGGTGCAGAGCCGCTGGCAGGGGTTGGCGCCGCTCCAGCAACTTCGCGTAGAGCGCCAGCATCAGGTCGGTGACAAAGGCATCGCCCACCGGATAGCGCATGGCCAGGGCCGCGCAGTCGAGCTGCTGCGCCAGTACCATGCCCAGGCTGGGCAGCACCGTGGCGCTGGTGTCGGCGGTGCCCTCCTGGCGCGTGGGCCCCGGATCGAGACCCACCTGGACCCTGGCGGCGGCGTGTCCCAGGGCGCCACTGGAGCAGGCAGCCAGGATCAACAGCTTGAGGCGGTCCCGGGCCGGTTGCAGCAGCTCGCCCAGGGCCTCGGCGTCAATGCGGTCATCGCCCCCGGCCTCATCCTCCAGCAACAACTCGCCACGCTCGCCGTGGCTGGACAGGTGGATGATGTCCCAGCCCTCGGCCTCTTCCAGGGCGTCCTGCAAGGTGGCACGGGTGGCGCCGTACTGCAACACCCGCAGCTCGACCGCCAGCCCCTGCGTGCGGCTGAGGTCGCGTACCAGGCGCTGCAAGCCGTAGCGTTCACGGCGGAGATTGAGGGGATTGGCCCGCACGGGCAAACTAAAGGCGGCCAGGATGCGCAGGGCCGGCGCCACGGGTGCCTTGGCCGTGTCTGGGTCTGGGGTACCTTCCATCTGGTACACGAAGCGCACCCCAGCGGTCGTAAAAGGGGTGCCATCGGCGAAGCAGGCCAGCTCCAACGGGCGCCCGAGCAGCTCCTGGGCCGGCGCGGGCACCTGCACCTGTACCGCCACGGCTGGGGTGGCCCGCCGCTGCCACAGGACGGCGCGCAGCCCCCCGAAGACGTGCGCGCCGATCCACTGCCCGAGCTCGGCGAGCTGCATGGCGGGCGTGACGATGGGCTGGTGGTAGTCCAGGTAAGCGCGCAAGTCAAGCCAGCCAGCGTAGGCGCGGCTCGTCGGGTCCAGATGCACCGGATGATCGGCCAGGAAACGACCGCGACTGTCGCTGAGCACCCAGCGCCAGCGCGTGGCATCGAGGTAGTCGGTGAGGGTCAGACGGAGGGGGGGCGGCATGGCGGTACTCCAGCAGGCAATGGGCTCACACGCTTGGGGCCGGCAGGCTGGAGCACGACCCGCGTACCGGCTGTGGTGGTGAGTGTATCAGAGTTTCTCCAGGAAGACACCCTGCGCTCGGGTGGGCCGAGGCCAGGGGAGCCAGGCCGTCCTGCTCCCGCAGGACGCGCATGCCTCTGCCAGATCAAGAAGGCAGTCCCCTCGCAAGGATTTCTATAGGGCTCAAGCGTAGAAACAGGTATCCTCACCTGCACACCGGCCTTGGCGGTAGCGCCAGGCACGACGCGGGGAAACACCACAGCAGGAGGGACATCCATGGCCATCTTAGTGATTGGCGGTACAGGGTTTATCGGCACACGCGTGATTCGGCGCCTGAGCGGGCGCGGCGAGGAAGTGGTCTGCATGGACATCAACCCCGGCGCCGCCTCGTTTGACGACCTGGGGAAGCAGGTGCGCGTCATGCGCGGCGATGTGACGCAGTTTGACGATGTCATGAACGCCATGCTCAGCGCCAAGCCGTCGCGCGTGATCAACCTGTCGTATTTCCTTGGGAGCGAGCATGCCCCGCATGTAGCCACCAAGCTGAACATCGTGGGTATGGACAACTGCTTTGAAGCCGCACGCCTGTGCAACGTGCAGCGCGTGGTTTATGCCAGCTCCATCGCCGTGAGCGGCCAGCAGAAGCACTACGGCGAGCGTACCATCAACGAAGACGAGCCGCAGCATGGGGATAACCAGTATGCCATGCACAAGATGTTTAACGAGTGGCAAGCGCAGGACTACCGCGACAAGTATGGCCTGTCGATTACTGGCGTGCGTCCGGCCAATGTTACTGGCCCGGACAAGGTGCGCGGCTCGGTGGATCACGTGCAGTGCATCACGCAACCGGCGCGCGGCAAGCCGATCACATTTACGTATAAGGACTACATGCGCGTGCCGGTGCATGTGGACGACATTGCCGAGATCTTCGTGCGCGTGCTGCTGGCCGACGCGCCGCGCTATCCGGTGTACAATTCCGGCGGCATCACCATCAGCCTGGGCGAGATTGCCGACATCGTGCGCGGCTTTTTACCTGAGGCGCAGGTGAGCTTTGAGCACGCGACCGGCGGCAAGGAGCGCTCGGGCAATTATCTGGTGGACAACAGCCGTTTGTTGCGCGAGTTTGAGATCGAGTACCCGCCGTTCCCACAGCGTGTGCTGCAGATCATCAATGACATCCGGCGCGAGGAGGGCCTGCCGCTGGTGCAGGGGTAGTGCCTATCCCAGTAGGGGGCGACTGGCCGGTCGCCCCCTACAACGCAGACGGGCTTCTAGAAAGCTTACCGGGATAGGCTCTGAGGGCCATGCCTGGGAGCGCGGGCTTCCAGCCCGCTTGGGAAGCGGCCAGGATGGCCGCGCTCCCAGGGGAAAAACGTTGGGCTTCTGCCCGACCAGACACAGACAGGAAGGACACCCTATGCCCACTGCCCTGCTCACGCTCAGCCTCCTGCTCGGGCTCTGGAGCCTGGCGCAGGCCCAGGAGCCCTGTTTCTGCCTACGCGACGTCAACGATAACTGGCTGCGCGGCTGTGAGCGCCGCGAGGCGCCGGTGACACGCCAGCCGGAAGTGTTTTGTAAGACGAAGGCCGACGATGTGCCCACCAAAGTCACCGTGTTCAAAGCCTGGACCGAGGTCAAAGACGGCGACGATGGCTGCAAGCCGTGCGCTCCACTCCCCGATCCTGTGCCGGGGAAGATACGCGGTGGTGAGGAGAAGAGACCATGAGCACGCCACCATCCGGCACGTCTACGCCGCGTCTGGCCCTGGATCTGGTCACGCTGGTCGGGCTCGTCGCTGCCCTGGTTTACATTGCGGGCTGGTCGTATGCCGAGCGCTATTTTGCCCATTTCCAGGTCGGGCTCTTGGCCCTGGAAGTGCCGGCGGAATACTATTTCGTCTACGGCTCCTGGGTTCTGGGGCACTGGTGGTGGCTCGTGCTGCTCGGTGTGATCCTCGGCTGGCTGGGGCTGGGGCTGGTGCCGCCAGCGGCCTGGCGGACGCGCTGGCTGCGCGCCCTGGCCCTGCTGCTGATCCTGGCGCTGTTTCTGGGCCTGCGCTGGCTCGGGGGGACGACCGGGAGCCAGGACTACCGCGCGCAACAGGCCACCGACTTTGGTGCCAGCCCGCGGGTGCGGGTGTGGCTGAAGCCCAACAGCACGCCGCCCGTGCCGGAGGACGCCAGTCTCACGGACCTGACTACGGCGCTGCCGCAGGGCTGTCAGCGGCTGCTGGTACAGAATCGCAGCACGCTGTGGCTGTTCCGCCCGCGCCAGGGCGCCCCACAGACCCAGGTGGCGGTGCTGGCCTTGCCGATGGCGGAGGTGCGAGCCCTACGCTTGTTGCCACAATTTACCAGTTGTGAGGAGTGAGCTATGCGTCTCAGTCAAGGTATTGTGCTGGGTATGGTGGGTATGGGGCTGCTCTTGAGTGTGGTGCAGGCCCAGGATGAGCGCACCAAAGCGCTGGTGCAGTGGGTGCAGGAGCATCTGCAGGCTGGCGATCTGATACCCGCCGTGACGGCCAGGCTACGCGGGAACAAGCCAACTGACCCGGAGCCCGCCAGCGTGGTGGACGCACTGACCCGGCTGACTGCTGGCATGTATCAGATAGGCGAGTACCGCGCTGGCCTGGAGCTGGCCCAGCAGACCCTGGCGTATGCCGAGCGCGTGCTGGGGGCCGAGCATCCCGACACCCTCGCCAGCGTCAATAACCTCGCCTTCTTGTATCAGGCACAGGGGCGCTATGGCGAGGCCGACCCGCTCTTCCAGCGCGCCCTCGCCGCGAACGAGCGCGTGCTGGGGGCCGACCATCCCAATACCCTCACTAGCGTCAATAACCTCGCCGCCTTGTATCAGGCCCAGGGGCGCTACGGCGAGGCCGAACCGCTGTCCCAGCGGGCTCTCGCTGCGCGCGAGCGCGTGCTGGGGGCCGAGCATCCCGCCACCCTCACCAGCGTCAATAACCTCGCCGGCTTGTATGAATCGCAGGGGCGCTACGGCGAGGCTGAACCGTTGTACCAGCGGGCCCTCGCGGCGAGTGAGCGCGTGCTGGGGGCCGAGCATCCCGACACCCTCACCAGCGTCAATAAACCCGACGCGAAGCCAAAGAAGCTGTTCCGCGAGACGACGAAGGCGTGGGTAGACGACCCCGGCGAACCGCACTTCCTCCCCGACGGCACGTTCCTGTTCCTCAGCGAGCGCAGCGGGTGGAAGCAC
>SXGT01020297.1_pt1 | contig 27217 bp, 19 predicted proteins | sample 3176221 | NCBI WGS metagenome assembly SXGT01 (sample SAMN11356862, study PRJNA531348) | freshwater metagenome | isolation source: freshwater sample F1-120 | place: China: Fuxian Lake, Yuxi | collected 2017-12-25
GAGGGGGCGTTGCAACCCGATGCGCTGGGGGTGGGGGAGCCGGAGGTTCCTGCCGGGGAACCGAAGACCAGCGAAACCGCGGGGGCCACCTATGAGTGCGTGACTACCACCGCTGCGCTTGAAGCGGCAATGGTGTCCATGCGGGCGGCCCCCCTGCTGGCCGTGGACACCGAAACGACGGGCCTGTTGCGCACTGACCGGCTGGTGGGCATCTGCATCGCCTGGCGCGAGGGTCATGGCATCTATGTGCCCGTCCGGTCTCCCGAACCCGGCACGCATCTCGATGAGGCGACCGCCCTTGCCCTGCTCAAGCCCATCCTTGAGGACCCGTCGGTGCCGAAATGCGGACACAACATCAAGTTCGATGCTGCCGTCCTGCTGCGATGTGGCGTGCGGCTGGCGGGGGTTGCCTTTGACACGATGCTTGCCGGGCAGTTCCTGGATGCCGGGACGCGCGGCTCGTACAAGATGGATGTCATGGCCCTGCGATGGCTCAATTACCGGCCGGTGCCTCTCTCCGACCTGATCGACACCGAGGCTGCGAAGCCCCGGAAGGTGCGCCAGGCAACCCTCGACATCTCCGAACTGGCTCCGGTGCCCACTGTGGTCGCATTGCGACCGATATCGATGGATCAGGTGCCGCTTGCACAGGTGACCGGCTACGCCGCCGAGGATGCCGACATCACCCTGCGTCTCGCGAGTGTGCTCCGGCCCCAGATCGAGAAAGCGGGAATGGCCGACGTCATGCGAGATGTTGAGGGCCCGCTTACCGTTGCCCTCGCTTCGATGGAAGAGGCCGGGATCCTGTGCGACGCTGACGAATTGTCCGGACAGGCCGCGGAACTGGTCGCGCGCGTCAACGTCATCCGGGATGCCATCTTCACGACGGTGGGCGCGCCCTTCGGTCTGGACAGTCCGAAGCAACTCGGCGACGTCCTGTTCGACAAGTTGGGCTTGTCTGTGGGTGGACGTGGTGCGCGCAAGACAAGCACGGGCAGTCGCAGTACCGACAGCGAAGTGCTTGACAAGCTTGTCGAAAAGGAAGACCCGGCGGACCCACGCACGCTGGTTCCGGGCATGGTCCTGGAGTACCGCAAGCTGCAGAAGCTGATCTCGACCTATCTGGACGCCTTGCGCGATGCCATCGACCCGGCCGACGGACGTATCCACACGACCTACCGGCAGTCCGGAGCCGCCACCGGGCGCCTCGCGTCGGATTCACCAAACTTGCAGAACATCCCGGTGCGGAGCGAGGAGGGTCGCCAGGTCCGCAAGGCGTTCCACGCGCCGCCGGGCCATGTCCTCCTGTGCGCCGACTATTCCCAGATCGAGTTGCGCGTGCTTGCCCATCTTTCCGAGGATGCCGGCCTGCTCGACGCATTCCACCGGGGGTTGGATATCCACGCCGCCGTCGCCGCTCAGGTCTTTGGTGGGCGTGCCGAGGATGTCTCCCGGGATCAGCGCACGCAGGCCAAGACCATCAATTTCGGGATCATCTACGGGATATCTGCCTGGGGACTGGCGCGTCGCGTTGGTGACCTGAGCTACGACGGCGCCCTTGCATTGATCTCCGACTACAAGCGACGCTTTCCTGGCATTGACCGCTTCCTTCAGGCGTGTGTCCGTCAGGCGACCGACCATGGGTATGTGACCACGATCTTCGGTCGCCGGCGCAACATCCCGGAGATCCATAGCACCAACGGGAACATCCGCGGACTTGGGGAACGGCTGGCAATCAACTCGGTGATCCAGGGAAGTGCTGCCGACCTGATCAAGCTGGCGATGGTGAACCTCAACCGCCGGATCGTGGCCGGGAACCTCCCCATGCGCCTCCTCCTCCAGATCCATGACGAACTGGTCCTTGAAGTTCCTGAGGGTGATGCCAAGGCGATGGCCGATGTGGTCCGCGAGGAAATGGAAGGCGCGATGGCGCTCCGGGTGCCCTTGGTGGCTGACGTCGGGTTCGGGCGCGACTGGATGACCGCCAAGTAGGTTCGGCATCGCTGCCTGCATCGAGAGGTTGTGTGGCTTCCAGGGAGGTGACGCCGACGCGTCGGGTCAAGCCATGGATCAGTGGCAGGCACTGGTTCGGTGGTCCGCCGGAAGCCCCGACAGCTTAGATGGGTGCGCGACGCGCATTTCGAACCGGCATGGGCGGAGGGAGAGTGTCCGGGGCCTCCGTATACTGGTTTCCCGTGGCACCACCGTCGTCGCGTCGCAAGCCTCCCCCCCGAAATAACCCGTCCCGGGGTAGCCGGGGCGCACTTTCCATCGCGCAGCGGATGCAAGACCCACGGTGGTTCTCGGGCCCGCCAGCCGTTGAAGCCGAGTTCAACCGCGCGACCGAGTTGCGCGCCGCTCGCAACTTCGCCGGAGCCGAAGAGATCTACCGGCGCCTCGTCGGGTTGACGTCAATTCCTGATGGTGCCCGCGCACGCTACTTCTGCGATCTTGCCCAGTTGCTCGACGAGACCAAACGGCCCGAAGAAGCCGAGGAGATCATCACCAAGGCCGTCAAGCTCGACCCTGGGCACGGCGGGGCACTGGCCTTCCTGGGCATGCTGCAGGCGAAGACCAACCGTATCGATCTCGCCCTGCCGAACCTCGAGAAGGCCGACAAGATCGCGCCGAACGTGCCATGGATCATGGATCTGCTGGCTGCGGTGCTCGCGATGTTCGGTCGCCTGCGCGAGATGATCGACCTGTGCGAACGCATCCTCAAGATCGATCCGAACTTTGCTGGCGCCCTTGGTCGTCTCTCTTCGGGGTACTACCTCGAGGGCTATCCCGTGCGCGCCTATGAGGTGGGGAAGCACCTGGTGGACCTGACGCCGGATGACGCTGAGGGGTACGGCAAGATCGCCGCGGCGCTTGTGATGCAGGGGCGCATCGAAATGGCACTGGATGCGTTCGGTGCGTCCGTTGCGCGGGATACGGTTGGGAACCAGAGTACCCGGTGCAACTACGTCTTCACGATGCATTACAGCGATCAGATGTCGCCCGAAAAGATCTTCCAGGCCCACAAGTCGTTCGGTCAGGACTTCGCGATGGTCAAGGTGGGTGACGTGTCCCGCCTCGGACCCTACCTCAACGATCCCGACCCGGAACGTCGGTTGCGGATCGGGTACCTGTCCCCCGACTTCAGGGTCCATTCGGTCTCGGCGTTCATCGAACCGATCCTGACCTACCATAACCGCAAACACGTCGAGGTCTTCACCTATCACGTGAGCACGCGGGTGGACGGGATGACCACCCGTTTCCAGACGATTGCCGACACGATGCGCCTGTGCGGAGCGAAGTCCGATGAGGAGATTGCGGAACTGGTTCGGGCTGACCGCATCGACATCCTGGTGGACCTTGCCGGGCACACTGGCGAGAACCGCCTCCTGGTGATGGCGCGAAAGCCCGCACCCATTCAGGTGACCTACCTCGGGTACCCGGGGACGACCGGTCTCCCGACCGTGGATTACCGCTTCACCGACAACTGGTGTGATCCCGAGGGACAGACCGACCAGTGGCACACGGAGGAGCTGATCCGGTTGCCGACCGGGTTCCTGGCGTTCCAGCCGAGTAATGCGCCCGCGCTGACATCGCCCCCGGCCGTTGCCAACGGGTACGTGACCTTCGGATGCTTCAACAACCTGCCCAAGGTGACGCCGACGACGATGCGCTTGTGGGCCGCCGTGCTGAAGGCGGTCCCGACGGCACGTCTTGTTGTCAAGAACCGCTCATTGCTTGAGGAGGCGACCCGCAACGCAGTGCGCGCCATGCTCATCGAGAATGGTGTCGACCCCGATCGCCTCGACCTCCTGGAGTGGATTGACGGTCGGCGCGACCACCTTGTTGCGTACCAGCAGATCGATATTGCCCTTGACACCTATCCGTACACGGGAACGACCACGACTTGCGAGGCGATGTGGATGGGCGTCCCGGTCGTGACCCTTGCGGGTGAGTGGCACACAAGCCGGGTCGGTGTCAGCCTGCTTTCGCAGGTGGGAACGCCCGAGTACATCGCATCCGATGCGGATGAGTACGTGCGGATTGCCGCCGATCTGGCGGCCGATGTGGACCGTCTGGCGCAACTCCGGACGGAATTGCGCGTGATGATGCTGGGGTCAGCGCTCTTCGACTACGGCGGACTGGCCAGGAACTTCGAGGCGGCGTACCGGGCCATGTGGCACCACTGGCTCGGGGTCGGGGATCCCAACGGCGACCCACCACCGGCCGGGTGACGACACACCCTGCCCCCGTTGCCATTGCTAGACTCCAGAGGCCCCTTTCACCACCTCGTTTGTACGCGTCGCTTGGGGTTCGGGATGCGAGGCGATCTTTCAAAGACGGGTCGACAAGTGAGCCGCGTGATGTTCGCGGCGGAATGGCAGGTTGCGGGTGGGCGATACCGGGGTCATGAACTGCTACGAGGTCCTTGGGCTGATGCGTGGCGCGTCGGTTGAGGACATCAGGGCGGCCTTCCGTCTCCGGTCCCACATGTTCCACCCCGACAAGTACGAGAACTACGCCGAGCCGTTGCGGACGCAACTGATTGCAGAGGCGGGCAAGGAGTTCAAGAGGCTGACGGCGGCCTACGAAATCCTGCGTGACCCCGCACGCCGGACGGCGCACGACCGGGAACTCACGGCACGCGGCCGGCCGGCCGGCGTGGCGTCGGTCCGCGCGACATCGGCCGGGACATCGCCCCGGCGTGCGGCGAGACCCGCCACAAGTGAGGACGGCGAGGAACCCCCCCGACGGCCCCGGCGTGCCACGGCACCTGATCCACCTCCGGCGCCGCCCGAACGCGAACCGCAGATCCTTGTGCGTCCTGAACGTCTCGACTTCGGCATCCTGACCGCTGGTTCCATCGGTCGTCTGGCCTTGAAAGTCCAGAATGTCGGCGGGCGCACCCTTTTTGGTGAGGTCTCCTCCAACTGCGCGTGGGTCACGGTGAACCAACGCTCGTTCATCAGCAGTTCGGTGGTGGTGTTCGTGACCGCGGACACCTCGGCCCTGCGTGCCGGCCAGGCGTACTCGGCACAGATTGTCGTCAAGACCCTGAATGGGGGTGATGAGGTCGTTCCGGTGACGCTCCGGGTGGCTGCGACCGCTGAACCGCAACTCGCCGGTGCGCCGTCAATCATTGACTTCGGCGAGACCGAACCCGGCACCCGCAAGGTACGCACGGTCTCCCTGACCAATAGTGGCTCCGGCACGCTGATCGGCACCGTCGCGACGCGGACGCCATGGCTTGCGCTTTCCGAGCAGCATTTCCGGGCGAACACGTTCTCGTTTGAGGTGATCGCCACGACGGCCAACCTGCCCCCCGGGGAACATTCCGGCCAGTTCCAGGTCTTTTCCAATGGTGGTCCGGCAACGGTGGCCGTGGTTGTCCAGGTGCCCGCGCGCGATCCCGGGACCGGACTGGCATCGCGGACGGCGGGAAGCCCGGTTCCCCCAGTGCCGGAAGACCCGGGACCGGCGTCGCCAACGCTTCAGACGCCTGGCCCGGCCTTGCAACGGGAATTGCTTGCCCGCATCCTGCGGATCGAACCGATGAGCGACTGGGAACGCGACCTGCTCATGACGCTCACCCGCCTGATCAGGGCCGGACGTCCCCTTGCCCCCGGCGAACTTGCGAAGATCTACGAGCTGGAAGCACGCGGGGCGCAGGCCTGATCCATCCCCGCGCCCAACGTGATCAGTAGGGCATCGTCCGCTTGGAGTGGGCACGGCCGATCGTCGCCGTCTCCTCGCGCCCTCCGGCGATGACCAGGATGCCTTCGTCGATGCGTTCGGCGATGTTCGTCACCGAGGCTGCCTCAAGATAGGCGATGCCACGCTTCTTGCATGCATTGAAAATCCGGTTGCGGGCGGCCTGCATCTCTGGTGGGAATGGATCGCGTGGCATCTGGAGATAGCCGAGGGAGAGAGACAGGTCGCCGGGTCCCATTTCGGCAAACCCGATGCCGGGAACGTCCAGGATTTCCTCGCAGTTGGCAACACCTTCCGGGCTTTCCAGCTTGACGCCGAGGAGGAGTTCGCCCTTCGGGTTGAGCGGCCACACGTCACACCGTGAGAGGTATTCGTCGCCGTTCACGCCCCAGATGGGTGTTGCCGACGGTTCCGATCCCTTGCCCCTGAGACCGACCCGCAGGTACGGCTGTCCCTTGGCATCCGGGCGTTCCACGTAGATCGAGGGCGCTCCGTTGAGCCGGGCGAGTGGGGTCGGGATCATCGGGTCGACGCCGTTCAGATGGTGCGGGTAGCGACACGCCTCCACGAAGGCCCGTACGGCACCCGCCGTCTCGGCCTGGCACAGGAGGATGCCGTGCACGCCCCGCGCAAGGATTTGGCGGAACTGCCAGGACGAGAAGCGCACGTTTGCCTCATCGGTCCCGTTGACCACGGCCTCGACGATGACCGTCGGGATCCGGTGGCCCGACTTGGTGGGGCCTCCGTCCACGAGACCCTGCATGTAGGACGCCAGGCCCGTCATGTCAAAGGCGCCGTGTTCCATGCCCACGTTGATGTAGTCGGCCCAGGTGTGGGCATCATGCTTGCCCTGTTCGTACGTCAGGACGTGACCGGTGTGGCCACCGGCGTAGTAGATCGGTTGCCCGGCCTCGAGGAGCTCGATTGCCCGGTTGATGCGTGTTGCCACGGTTACCCCTTCCGACGCCAACCGGCTGGCATGGCGCCGGGTTCAGCGTACGACGCGAGGGGTCCCCCGTGCCGTCTGAATGGCATGGTTCGTCCGTTCCTGCATTCTGTCGACCGGCGCGGGGTGCGCTTGTAGACTTTCGCGTACCAGAGGAACAGTGACAGATGGAAATGCGAGACGTGCCATCCCTTCGTGATCGTCTGGCTGATGCCCTGACCGGGCACACGGCCGATTACCTTGAAATCCGTGTTGAAGAGACCGATGCCACGACCCTGACCTATCGTGGCCGGAGCCTGGAGGAGGCAGGGCGAACGTCGAACTTGGGCGGGTGCGTGCGTGCGTGCGTCAAGGGTGGGTGGGGGTTCGTCTCCTTCAACTCCCTGGAAGGCTTGCGTGGCAAGGTTGATCTCGCGGTGCGCCAGGCCCGTCTGGTCGGGCGCGAGACCACGGCGCTTGCTCCGGTCGAGCCTCATGTCGACTTCATCATCCCGACCCTCGTCCGTGACCCCCTGACGGTGTCGCTGGAAGACAAGAAGCGGCTCATGGACGAGTACGTCGAGGCGGCTTGGGCGCAGTCGTCCCGCATCCAGACCACCAATGCCGGGTATGGCGATGCGCGTCGCAAGGTGACCTTCATCAACAGCGAGGGGTCCTACCTGGAGCAGTCGCGTTGCCGGGTCTCGGCGCGCGTGGTGGTGCTTGCCCGTGATGGTGGCAATGTGCAGCAGTCGCGTGCGGTCTTCAGCAGTACCTCCGACTACGACGCGATTGTCGGACGGCACGCCGAAGTCGGCGCCGCGGCGTCACGCGCCGTCGCCTTGCTCGATGCCGCGCCCGCACCCGGTGGCGAGTTCACGGTGATCTGCGACCCGGCCCTCGCCGGGGTCTTCGCGCACGAGGCCTTCGGGCATCTCTCCGAGGGCGACAACGTCTACGAGAACGAACGCCTGCGTGACATCATGGTGCTCGGAAAGCGCTTCGGGCGCCCGCTTCTCAACATTGCCGACGGCGGGGTGGTCGGTGGACAACCCGGCACGTTCCGCTATGACGACGAGGGCACACCGACCCAACGCACGGATCTGATCCGCGAGGGTGTTCTGGTCGGACGCCTGCACTCCCGCGAGACGGCCGGCAAGATGGGTGAGGCCCCAACCGGGAATGCCCGAGCGCAGTCCTACCGTCACGCGCCGTTGGTCCGGATGACCAATACCTTCATCGGGGCGGGCGACAGCTCATTTGACGAGATGGTCGCCGCGACGTCGCTCGGCATCTTTTGCCGGGACTGGTATGGCGGTCAAACCACGCACGAGCAATTCTCGTTCGGGTGCGCCGAGGCCTGGATGATCCGCGACGGCAAGCTGGCCGAACCCCTCCGTGGCACCACCCTCTCTGGCAACCTGTTCACGACCCTTGAGAACATTGACATGATCGGTCGCGACCTTGTCTGGGCCGAGGGTGGCGGAACCTGTGGCAAGGGCGGGCAGTCGGCACCGGTCGGCCAGGGCAGTCCGTATATCCGCATCCAGAACGCCCTGTTGGGAGGGAAATGATGGCGAACACCACTGCGCACCTCGCCGACCTCTCGCTGCATGACCTCGCCATACAATTGCTTGATCGTGCAAACAAGCATGTGGAGTTGGCGGAGGTCTACGCCTACGACACGACCAGTACCCCAGTTGACTTCGAGTCCAATCGGCTGAAGTCCCTCGAGACCAAGGATTCGCGGGGCATTGCGTTGAGGGTCGTCAAGGACGGGCGTGTTGGCTTGGCGACGACGACGCGCCTGCGTGCGGGCTCCGACCTTGACCAGGTAGTTGCGGACGCGGTCGCCCTTTCCGCCTTCGGCGCCGAAGCGAAGTTCGACCTTCCGGGTCACATCGTGCCGACCCCGGTGACGATCTTTGACCAGGCGACGTCCGACCTGACGGTCGAGACGATGGTCGGGCTTGGTCAGCAGATGATTGACCACGTCCGTGCCTACGATGCGGACATCCTCTGTGAGGCAGGTGTGCGTCGTTCGATCGAGAGTGTCGTCCTTGTGAACTCGCGGGGCGGTGAGGGTGCGTATCGCAAGAGCAGCTACGCGCTCGTGATTGGTGGGCAACTGATCCGTGACACGGACTTCCTCTCCATCTGGGAGTACGACACGCAGTGCGGGGTGTCGATCGATGCGCGCGCGCTTGCCGAGGCGGCAGTGCGCAAGTTTGAAATGGCCAAGCCGATCGCCACGGTGCGCACGGCCCGGATGCCGGTGATATTCACACCCCGCGGGGTCGCAAGCGTCCTGCTTTCCCGTTTCGGGGTGAGCCTGTCCGGGAAATCGGTCCTGCAGGGAAGCTCGGCACTTTCAGACAAGCGCGGGGAGACTGTCTTCGATGCCCGGTTGTCCCTGGCGGATGATGCAACCGTCTCGGGTGTGTCCGGTGCCGCACCATTCGACGATGAAGGGACGACGACCCGACGTCTGGAACTGATCCGGCATGGGGTCGTCGATGCGTTCTATTACGATCGGCAGACCGCCGGACTTGCCGGGACTGAGACCACCGGACATGGCTACCGAGGCGCTGAGACCCTTCCGGCCCCGTCCACCAGTGTCGTGTGCATCGCGCCGGGGGCGACCCCCTTGTCCGACATGATCAGTGGCATCGAGGAAGGTCTCCTGATCGAGAGCATGACGGGCACGTTTGCCGGGAACATCTTTTCGGGTGATTTCTCGGGGAACGTCCACATCGGTTTCAAGATCGAACATGGCAGGATTGTCGGGCGGGTCAAGGACACCATGGTTGCTGGCAATATCTTTGCCGACATGAAGGACCTCGGCGGCTTGTCTGACACGGCCGATTGGGTGGGTGGAAGTGTCCGGTCACCACACATCCTGTTTCGCGAACTGGGTGTCTCGGCGAAGGGGTGACCCCCGTCGGGGAGGCGGGGCCGGTTCCGGTCGCGCCTTCCCACGAGAGAACCCCGTTGCGCGACTGTTCGTCCGTGATCTCGTTAGGTAGATGGCGCGATGCGTGGCGGCGGGCGCGGGTGTGCGCGAGGCATACCCATCAATGGATCGGACATGACGCATACGGATGAAGCGCCGGCATTGGCCGGAATGTTTGCGATCGATGGCCCGTAGAACCGAGACGCCAGGGTCGGCCCCCCGCCCGCCTTTCATGCGAACAGGGTCGCGGTCGCCATTTCCCGAACCTTTCGGTGGCGGGTCTGAGGCAGCCAACCGCCGCAACCTGGGGAATGATCCGTCATACGTGCGGCCATCGCGCCTTCCTCCCCGACCGCCCCGGACCCGGCGCCTCGAAGTCATCCTGTCCGGTGGGGGGCTTTTTCTCCTGCTGACGGTGGTGTGGTCGTGGTGGGCTCAGGGTGGGACATCTCGGTTGGCCCCGGCGACACCGTCTCCGCCGCCGGCCCCGGTAGTGCCGGTCGCGGCGATGGGTCCCCCCGCGGTTCCGACGGCGACGCCGAAGCCACCGATCGAGTTCTCGTTCACCCGGTTCGAGGCCGACCGAGCCATCGTGGCCGGTGCACCCTCCGCTAACGTGCCAAGCATCTCCGGAGAGGCCGGGATCATCGTGGACGTCACACAACGTGAGGTCCTGTATGCCAAGCAACCGCACAAGCAGATGCTCATTGCAAGTACGACCAAGATCATGACCGCGATGGTCGCTCTCGACCATGCCCCGCGTGATCGCGTCTTCGTGGTGCCAGTCGAAGCCACGCGGTTCGACACGGACAACACCATGATGGGCCTTGCTACCGGCGACCAACTGTCTCTGGAAGAACTTCTGTATGGCTTGATGCTTAACTCGGGAAATGATGCTGCCGAGGCGATTGCCTATGGCGTTGGTGGGGGTGGTGCCGCGGGCCGGGCGCGGTTCATCGGCTGGATGAACGAGAAGGCCTCGACACTGCAGTTGCGGAATACCCGTTTCTCCAATCCGTCCGGGCTTGATGACCCGGCACACTACTCTTCACCGTACGACCTCGCCGTGATGGGCACTGCGATGCTGAGCTACCCGGACTTGCGCACCATTGTCCGCACGCCCCGCAAGATCATCGAGTCAAGCAAGGTGCCCGGACGTGTCCACGGTTGGTTCGGGCCGGTCAACCTGAACAGGCTCCTCACGAGTTACCCGGGTGCCATCGGTCTCAAGCCCGGGTACACCGAAGATGCGGGCTACACCCTCGTTGCAGCCGCGGAACGTGAAGGTCGCACCGTAATCAGCGTGACGCTCAACTCACGTCGGCACTTCAGTGACTGCGCCCTACTGATGGACTTCGGCTTCCGGCGCGCCGCGCAGCTTGCGACTTCTGGCTAGGGGTCCTGACCCGTCGCGTGCGGTGCCTATCGCCCGTTCCACTGGCATGCGCATCCTCATCACCGGTGGTGCCGGGTTCATCGGCAGTCTTGTTGGCCGGGCCTACCTTGACCGGGGTGACCACGTCGTGATCGTGGACAGCCTCGTCACCGGTACCGCCAGCCAAGTCCCGGTCGGCGCGACGTTCATTGAACAGGACATCCGCGACCCAGACCTCGTCCGGACGGTGACCGAACATGGCCCGTTTGACGTGGTCAGTCACCATGCCGCCCTCAAGGATGTTCGCAAGGCACTCGTGGATCCACGTGCTGATGCCGACGTGAATATCCTTGGCATGATCAACATTCTCCGGGCCGCTGCCGATGGTGGTGTGGGGCGGTTGGTCTTCGCCTCGTCGGCGGCGGTCTACGGTGATGCAACAATCTTTCCGACGCCAGAGGGCGTGGAGTGCGTCCCGATTTCGCCGTATGGCATTTCCAAGATGACTGGCGAACTCTACGGACGTTACTTTGCCTTCAACCGGAACCTCCCGGTGATTGCCCTCCGCTACGGCACGGTGTACGGAACCTTCACGCCTGAGGCGAGCGAGGCCGGAGTGATCACGATCTTCACTCGTCGCCTCCTTTCGGGTGACGTCCCAGTCATCTACGGCGATGGATTGCAGACACGCGACTTCGTCAATGTCGAGGACATCGTTCGGGCCAATATTCTTGTCGGTGATGCCCCGATGGAGTCACCTTGGGCGGTCTACAACGTCTCGACTGGGGTTGAAACCAGCGTCCGCGACCTTGCAGGATCCCTGATCACCTTGGCGGGCGCCGCATGCGCCCCACGTTTCGAGGGGGCCAAGGCCGGGGAAATACGACGCAACTTGCAGGACGCATCACGGATCCGCGAGGCTGTCGGCTGGGTTCCGCAAATCCAGATCAACCAGGGTCTTGCAACCGTGGTCGAAGCGACCCGCCGTGCCACTCGAGGATAGGCGTTCGGACGGATGACCGTCCTCGTCCTTGGTGCCGGGTACATCGGTGCGGCGCTTATCGCCTCCCATCTCCAGACCGGTGACCGCGTCGTGGCGATGGACAATGGTTTTGCCACCGACTGGGATGTCATTGATCGCCTCATGCGAGGAGGCCCAGCGGCACTCATCCGTGGCGACATCCGGGATGCCGATTCCGTTGGATCGGTGGTTTCCCACGCCTGGCCGGTCCGTGTGGTTTATCTCCTCGCAGCGCAGGCAAGCGCGAGTCCTGACGCGGCCACGCCGGAGTACACCGAAGAGACAAACTTGAGAGGCCCTCGCCACGTCCTGGAGGCGGTCAGGGATGCCGCGCGTGCCCACGGGTCGCCCCCGCCCCCGGTGGTCTACGGCAGTTCGTTTCATCTGTACGGGCCTGGCCTTCACGGCGACGTTGACGAGACCTGTCCGATAGGTGCCCAGGCCGACTTGTCCCACCTCTCGAAGGTCTACGCCGAACGGCTTGGGGAAATGCACGCCAACCGGGACGGCATGACGGTTATCCCTGTCCGCCTTGGGATCGTCTACGGCGTCGGACCCCTTACCAAGCGCGACTTCCGGTTTGTCACCGTGCCACATGCATTCGCTCTCAGACGCCTCGGTGGCTTGCCGGTCGTCATCAATCCATCGGGTGTGAGGCCGCTCGGGTTCTGTCATCTAGACGATGCGGTCGAGGCCCTGCGCCTCGCACCCGTAGGTGTCGCGCCAGGAACGTTCGCACCGGCTAATGGGGCGACGGAGGTCCTTACCGTTCCCGAAGTGCTGGACCGGGTTGATGCGTCGGCGCGTGAGTTTGGCATTCTGGTTCCGGACGCTGGTTTACGTGAGCCGGGCACGTTCGGTGACCGGTTCCGGGTTCGGTCGCGGCTTGCCACCGTCGGGTGGCATGCTCGGCATGACGTTGCTGGTTCGATGGCTGAAATCCTGCGCCACTACGCGGGCTAGTCTGTCTCGTCGCCCGGTTTTCCCTCGGGCTACCCACCTGCCTCATGACACCTGAACTGAGCGGAGGACGTTGCGCCAACTGGAGGCGAAGACAAATGCCGGAAGCATGGGCGAGGCACACGCGACCCGGTGTTCTGCTCAAGGCGCGACCACTGCCACGACAGCTCGAGGACCGGATTGCTGATCCGATGCCCGACGGCATCGAACTTTATATCCACGAGGATGACGTGTCCGGCGAACCGGGTGATGATCGGTGGCGCGATGCGCTACGTTCCCGGTTCGATGCCATCATGCCGCGCCTTACTCCAGGGTTTTCATGGATCGTCGAAGGCCCGGTCTGGTCGCTCGACGGCGAACTCTTCGGCCTTGGCGGGAACCGTGCCATCGACCGCCTCCTTGTGGAACGCCTCGTGATACTCGCCAACGACATCGGGGCGTGGGCGGTGAACATCCACGCCGTCGATGGTTCACCCGATCCACTGGTGGTTTCCGATGATGCTCGGGACCAAGCCATTGGAAGAGCCATCCCGTTTCTTGACTGGTACGTAGGTATCTGTCAAGGCGCGGGCCTCACTCCGTTGGTTGAGAACGTCCCGCCAATCTGCCGCATGCGACGCGGTGCGTTCGTATTCACGCCGCACGGTGTCGAACCGGGGGACCTGCTAGCACTCTGTCACGCGGTCCCGGGTCTGCGTTTGACGGTGGATACCTCTCACGCGCAACTCGCGGTGAACGCGTTGCGCGGGGTGCCTGCGCCAGAGGGTTCGCCTGAAGGTGTTGCCATTGCCGGTGCCGTTTATCGGCAGCGGGGTGATGCCGGTGGACCCTTGACGCTGATGGAGTTTGTGACGCCGCTGCTTGGCTTCACGTCTAGCGTCCATGTGTCCAATGCGGTTGGTTTGCTTGACGAGGGTCTTCCATACGATCAGGGCGATGCCGACCTTGATGAGGTGGTCCGTTTTCTCGCACCATACGCCTCTACCTTCGTGACCGAACCGCTCGACGGTGACGAAGACAAGGCAGTGGAGAAGCGGCGCATGCAGGCGTCGCTCAACCGGTGCCTCGGCAGGGATGCATGGTGACCACGTGACCAGCATTTTCGGTGATCGATCAGCTCCGGGGGGCGTCTGTCTGTGAGTGTCTCGCAAGAAATCGACTGGGCCACCTTGACCGGCCGCCCCCAGCCGGTCCTTGATGAGCGTGCCGTTGCCGACGTCTTGCATGGACGTCCGGTCGTCGTGACTGGGGCTGCGGGATCCTTGGGCTGGCCGTTGTCGATGGCAATCGCCCGGGCAAAGCCGTCCCGCCTGGTTCTCCTCGACTGGCACGAAAGCAGCCTGTTCCGCCTCCGCCAAGCACTCATGCACCTCGCGCCGGATGTGCCGGTGCAGGCTGTCCTTGGTGACGTGCGCGACGCGACCCGTCTGCTGCGTGTGTTCACCGAGATGCACCCTGCAGTGGTCTTCCATCTCGCGGCATACAAGCACGTCCCGTGGGGAGAGGAAGATCCGTCGGCGTTCGCTTCGGTCAACGTACTGGGCGCCCACGCCGTGATTGGCGCGGCTACGAAAGCCGGGGTCGCGCGAATCGTCTACCCATCAACCGACAAGGCGATTGATCCTCCCAGCCTGTACGGAGCGACCAAGAGGCTCGTGGAGGCGCAACTCCGCGTCGCCGCCGGTTCGGGGGGACCCGCCTGCACGATTGTGCGGTTCGTGAACGTCCTTGGCAGCCAGGGGTCGGCGCCCGAGACGTTTGCCCGCCTGATCCGCCGGCATGAGGCACTCTCGGTAACCGATCCGGCAATGCGTCGGTACTGGATCACGCCAGCGCACGCCACGCTTCTTCTCCTGCACGGGGGGTGCCTCTCCGAGGACGCGGTCATCGTGGCCCCGGATGCTGGTGATGAGATCGAGGTGATCGAGATCGTGCGACGTCTGGGCGCGCAGATTGCGCCCGGGGAACCCTCCCCGGAAATCCGGGTAACCGGGGCGCGTCCTGGCGAACGCCTTTCCGAGCCGCTCGTCGCACCCCATGAGGTGCTTGAACGGGTGCCATTGCCGGGACTGCTTGCGGTGAGGGGTCTCCGCTCACTCGATGCGCGGGAGGTTGCTGCCACCGTCGGCAACGTTGCCCGCCTGCTCTCCGAAGATGCAACCGACAACGATGTCCGGAACGCCCTGTTCACTGATACGTGGACGTTACAGTAGCCGGGTTGCATGTTGGTGGACTTCCTTGGCGCGAATTCATCGCTGGCCACAACCTTTGTGGTTGCAGTTGCGGCCGCCGGGATCCTGACGCCGGTCGCCATGCGGTGGAGCGTGGCGGTCGGGTTGGTCGACCATCCGCGACCGGGTGAAGTGCAGCGGACGAGTGTTCCCCGCGCCGGTGGTCACGCTATCTACATCGCGTTCATTGCCGCGGTAGGGTTCAGTGTTCTGATTGCGCCTCGTGAGGAACGCGAGTGGATCCGCCTTGGCGGACTGGTGGCCGGGATCGTTGTGCTTGTCCCGTTTGCGGTTTGGGACGATTTCCGGCGTCTCGGCCCTTTCCCGCAACTCCTCGCACAGGTCCTTTGCGCATCCGTTCCCGTGATGTTCGGCATCACGATGAGCAGTATTTCCAATCCATTGGCCCCCCCGCCATTCGGCGGACAGATCCCGTTGCCATCTTGGGTCGCAGTGCCGGCAACGATTGTCTGGCTCGTGCTGATGATGAACAGCATGAACTGGCTCGACACGATGGATGGTCTTGCTGGCGGGGTTGGCGCAATCGCGTCGGTCTTCCTGGTAGTGGTCTGCATCGGCCTGCGTCAGGAAACGATTGCCCTGTTGCCCGTTGCTTTGGCGGGCGCGTGCCTGGGGTTCATCCCGTACAACTTCCACCCCGCCCGGGTCTTCATGGGTACAACTGGCTCGATGTTCCTGGGCTACGCGCTCGGGGTGATCGGGCTGATCGGCGGCGCGAAACTAGCCAGCACGATGCTCGTTCTTGGCGTGCCCGTCCTCGATGCGGTCCTCGTGATCGCGCAGCGGCTGGCCGGTGGCCGAAGTCCGTTCCGGGGTGGCGACAATGCCCATCTGGTGCATCAATTGCGCATGGCTGGCCTTGGGACTCGCCAGATCGCATTGCTGATCTACTCCCTCTGTGCACTCTGCGGTGCAATGGCGACGGCGTTGGTCCGGGTCGAGAAGTTCTACGCGTTCGGTGCACTGATCCTTGCGGTTGCCGGCCTTTTCGCCTTTGTGCGCATCCGGACGGTCACGGCACCGCGACGCGCCGGGTAGGTCATTCCCGCCACCGCTGGGAGGCCTATGGGTGAGTTCGAGGTCCAAAGGCACGCAGGGTGCGGAGTCGCACTGCCTCGATCACACTGAGCATCAGGAATGCGGGTATGGTCGAGGCTTGGCGTTGCCACCGCGACGGTTGTTTGACCAGGCGGTACAGCCAGTCCAGACCCGCATCGCGGACCCACGACGGAGCGCGGCGGACCCTTCCGGCCATGAAGTCGAGAACGCCACCGACGCCAATCGCGATTCCAACATCGAGACTGTCGAGATTTCGTGCAATCCATCGTTCCTGCTTTGGTGCGCCGTAGGCGACGAGGAGGAGATCGCAGCGACCCGATTGCCGGATAGCCTCGCGTGTTGCCGCGTCACCACTTGAGGAGGCGTCGCCCGCGAACGTGCCCGAAATCTCGATCCCTGGGAATCGTCTCCTCAGGCTGCTCGCAGCCTCCTCGGCTACGCCAGGCGCGGCGCCAAGCAGGAAGACGCGCCAGTTTCGTCCAGTGGCCAGGGAGGCGAGGCCGTACGCGAGATCGGTGCCCCGAACTTGCGCCCGGAGGGGTGTGCCGGCCAGTCTGGCGGCGAGCCGCAGACCAACGCCATCCGGGATCGAAAGGCAAGCCCGTCCCAGGACGGACCTGAAGTCGGCATGCCAACGTGCCAGCATCACGAACTCGGGGTTCGGCGTCACCACGTAGCACGGTCGGTTTGGACGGTGGGGGCCAATCCCGGATGCCGGGATCACTGACGCGCAGTACTCGATGGCTTCGTTATAGGTCACGTCGTCGATACGGACGCCGAGAATCAGTCGCGGGATCCGTGGCATCGGTGGCAAGCCACTGTCGCGGTTCACCGCAGAAGGCTCAGACATTGTCGGTCAATCCGGAATCTGCCATGCACGCCGTCGCTCGTACATCCGCTCATTCCCACGCGGATGCACCGACTTCCGAACGAACCACCCTTCTGTCGCGGTTGCACGAACGGACCGCAACCGTTGGAATTATCGGTCTTGGGTTCGCTGGCCTCCCGTTGGGTGTCGCCCTTGCGGGCGCAGGGTTCCGTGTCATCGGGGTTGACGTCGATGCCTCAAAGGTCAATGCGATCAACGCCGGGCATTCTCCGATCGCTGACGTTCCCAACAGTGTCCTGGCGTCACTCCGCGCCGCTGGAAAGTTCGAGGCAACGACCGAGTACGCCGCTCTGGCCGCGGCCGACAGCGTGACCATCTGCGTCCCCACCCCACTGCTTCCCGGTCAGGTTCCAGACCTGACGTACATCGAAGCGTCGGTCGATGCACTGGCACCGTACCTGCACCCGGCGATGCTTGTGGTGCTTGAAAGCACCACCTATCCAGGTACGACCGAGGAAATCATCCAGCCTCGGGTTGAGGCGCGAGGTCTGCGCGTCGGTGTCGATGTGTTCATTGGGTTCGCACCGGAACGCATTGACCCTGGCGCGACAAGCAGTCCCGGACTCACTGTCCAGAGTGTGCCGAAACTCGTGGCTGGCGCAACCCCGGCTTGCCTGATGCACGTGCAGGCGCTCTACACGTCAATCGTGGATAGTCTGGTCCCGGTCTCGTCCCTGCGTACCGCGGAGATGGCGAAGCTTGTGGAAAACAGCTTCCGCATGGTCAATATCGCGTTCGTCAACGAAGTGGCCCTGATGTGCGACCGTCTCGGAATCGACGTCTGGGAGGTGATCGACGCGGCCGCCACGAAGCCGTACGGCTTTCTCCCGCACTACCCCGGTCCCGGCCTTGGAGGACATTGCATCCCGGTGGATCCATACTATCTTGTGTGGAAACTCAAGACCCTGAACATGCCTTCACGCTTCATTGAACTCGCCGGCGAAATCAATCGTGCAATGCCCGCACACGTCGTGTCGAAGGTCGCGACGGCACTTGAGGCACGCGGTTTGACCGTCCGTGGGTCGCGCATCCTTGTACTGGGGGTGACCTACAAGCGCGATGTAGCTGACGTCCGCGAAGCCCCAAGTCTTGACATTCTTGGCTTACTTGCCGGTCGCGGCGCGATTGTGGCCTTCCACGACCCGTTCGTGCCGGTTCTTGATGTGCCGGTGCAGGCACCAGGAACGATTGACATCCATGGTGCGCCGATTACGCTTCACCGGTCGGATCTCATCGAGGGATTGGCTTCGAGCGATTGTGTTGTGCTCGCGACCGATCACACTGCCTACGATTGGGATGTTGTTGTTCGGACCGCCCGCCTGATCGTCGACACGAGGAACGCATTGCGTCATGTTGGGGCGCCTGGCGTCCCGGGTGATGGAAAGCGTGGCGTAATCGTCAAACTCTGATTGGCTTCCTGACAAGACACGTGTTTCAACTTCCACCGTTCATCAAGCCTCCACCCCGCCCGAAAGAGGTCATACGCCCTCCGGGCTTTGGCGAGGTTGTCACGGAACCTCCCACTGGCTTCGGCGAACCGCCTGACCGGGCGCGATGGTCGTGGCGACGACGGATCACCTTCTCTGTGGCGTCGTTACTGTTCGTACTGGTCCCACTCGGGGTCGGTGCCGGCATTTACCGGTCTTCGGGTGACGTGACGAACCTGGTGTTCGACGTACTCATGATGACGGCGTGGATTACGTCGCCTACAGAACGCCCGCCGGAAGCGGTCGGCGTTGGAACCCCGATGCCGGATGGCGCACGGGTCCCGGAAACTCCCCGGTTCGATGCATCCCAAATCGATGTTCCGGAGTGGTCAAGCAAGGAACGGGTGAACGTCATCCTGCTCGGCACGGACCGCCGGGACAACGAAGCCGGTGTCACGCGTACGGATACGCTGCTGATCGTCTCGATCGATCCGGTGGCGAAGTCTGCTGGGATCCTCTCGCTCCCTCGCGATCTCTGGGTCAACATTCCGGGGTACGGATTTGAGCGGATCAATTCAGCTTTTGAGATCGGTGAGATCCAGAAGAAGGGAGGTGGGCCAGAACTGCTAAGGAAGACCATTGAGGGGCTCCTTGGGGTGCCAATCCACCACTACGCTTTGGTCGGCTTCGCTGGCTTCCGGAAAGTCGTCGACCAACTCGGCGGGGTTGTCGTCGATGTGGAGCGACCATTCCGGGATGATGAGTTCCCATCTGGAAACTATGGGGTCAGGCGCATCGTTTTCCAGACTGGTTTGCAGGTACTGGATGGTGAGACGGCCCTGTGGTATGTGCGATCACGCCACGCCGACAGTGACTTCGGTCGCAATCGTCGCCAGAGGCAGTTCCTTCTGGCTGTTCGGCAGCAGGCCCTGCAGTTGAACATGATCACCAAGGCACCAGCAATGCTTTCATCCATCATGGACAGTGTCAAGACCGATTTGCGTACGACGGAGATCCTTTCGTTGGCGCGTGTGGCGAAGGATGTCGAGACGTCCAAACTCGTGAGTCGCGCCATCGATGAAACGATGGTGAACTCGTGGATGACGCCTGGCGGGGCTGCCGTTCTTCTTCCTGAACCGGCGGCAATCAGGCAGGTCGTTCAGGAGGTCTTCGGCAAGACCGGCAAGTTACCCACGCTCCCTGTAATGCGGGCGCCGCCCGCTGTGTCGACGCCAGACGTGGCAACCGCGCCCATTGCCGTCATTCCTGCGGCCGCCTCACCGAATGGGCCAACTGTCACACCAATGGACCTTCCGGGTAGCCGGTCCGCCTCGTACTTTGTCACCCCGAGTGTTGTGCCTACCCGGGTGCCGGCTTCCGTGACACCGGTGAACCTTCTCAGGGGGCCATTGACGGTGGCTCCGATCGGTTCCGCCACTGCGGTGAACGGCAGGGGTTCCGGTACCGGGTCAAGTCCGATGGCAACCTCATTGCCCATTGGTGTCGTGACACGAAGCGTTGGGACGCCCGTGGGGAACCAAACGGGACCCGCCGCAACAGTGGTCCAAGGCACTGCCTCGCCTGCTGGAACCGCAGTTTTGACCGTTGTCACTTCAACTCAGGGATCGCAGAACCCTGCTGGCGGTGCGGTTGTACCTCCCACCGCGGTAGCGACCCTTCCCCTCGGCCCCACGAGTGTCCCGGTAGTGCCGACGCGCCTACTTGCAAGCGCGACGACCACGGTACCGATCACTGTGCCGACCCCGGCTGCTGCGGTGCCTCCGCCGACCGTTCCAGCAACACCGGCGCAAGCGGTGCCTCCGCCGACCGTTCCAGCAACACCGGCGCAAGCGGTGCCCATCCCGCCGATCACAGTTCCCCTTTCACCGACGCCGACATCACGCTAGGATCGCGGTGGCTGGGGAGTTCACGCCCGTTCGCAACCTGCTTGCCAGACTGTCAGGAGACAATCCTCCAAGCTGCAAGCGAGAACAGTACGAGGACAGCGAAGGCCATCCCCAGGGCAGTGCGCGCCAGTACGCGGTCACGCCGAACAATGGCGGTGGCGATTGCGGCATTGCCTGCCCAGATGATCAGGCCAAAGACGGGCAAGCGGTAGATTTCCGACTTTGCTGCGATGCTGTCTACTTCGCCGTACACATTGAAATGCATGGCGATCAGTTCGGGAAACGAATCGAACCGCTGCCACAACGCCGCGTACAGGCCGGCATTGAGCGAAATCGCGCCGAGCAGAAGAAGGACTGACCACGTGTCGCGCCAAATCGGGCCGGGCCCGTCGCGCACGGGACGCTTGAACCGACCGGTAGGCCGGCCAAGCGGGATTTCAGGCGTTGACGTGGCGGTCAGTGAGGGGTCTCCGATGGCATATGAGTGGCTTCCGATGCATCGCCGTAGACGCCATGAACCCAGTGAGGACGCTTGGGATCCTCACCGCGGACTGCCCTGAAGTAAACGTCTTGCAACTGACGAGTGATTGGCCCTACCGCACCGGTCCCGACTTTGCGGTGGTCGATCTCGATCACGGGGGAAATCTGCGCCCCAGTTCCACACAGGAAGACCTCATCGGAGGTGTAGAGCTCGGAGCGCCCGACATTCCGCTCGACGGTTGGCAAGCCCAGTTCTTGCTGGGCGAGTTCCATTACCGCATTTCGGGTGATCCCCACGAGGATGTTCTCACCCTTCGCCGGTGTCACCAAGGTTCCACCTTGGACCAGGAAGATGTTCTCCGCACTGCCCTCGGATACGCTGCCGGCCTGGGTGAGCATGATGGCTTCGTCGTACCCGTTCTCAATGGCTTCGGTCTTGGCGAGCGCCGAGTTGACGTAGAGGCCAGTGACCTTGGCGGATGGCGGGATCATGTTGTCGTCCATGCGTCGCCACGATGAAACACCACATTTGATGCCATCATCAATCGGGATGTAGTTCCCCATCGGTGATGTGAAGATGCAGAAGCCATCTTCGAGGTCATGCAACCGCACGCCGATCATTTCCCGGCTCTTGAAGGCAAGGGGACGGATGTACACATCCTCCCGGTACCCGTTACGCCGGACAAGCTCGATTGTGATCCGGGTGAGTTCCTCCACTGAGAACGGCAAGTTGATCCTGAGCACCCGGCATGACCGGTGCATGCGCTCGAAGTGCGCCTCGGCCTTGAGGACATACAACTCTTCGTGCCCGTTGTTCCAGTACGCGCGGATGCCCTCGAAGCAACCGGTCCCATAGTTGAGCGCATGGGTCATCACACTGACTTTAGCGTCAACAAACGGCATGAATTGCCCTTTGAAGTAGCACCATTCACCGGCAATGCTCATTAGCTACTCTCCTGCGGGCAATTTGGTCGTCGCTCAATCGAGCATGTTCCCTTTCGGCAGTATACCGACGTCAAAGGGCCTCAGACGGCTTCGCACCCGGGTGGGATGCGGGTGGCCCACGGGCGCGCACGTTCCAGCTGCCCGGCCAACCGGAACAACGTGGCCTCGTCGCCAAACCGTCCGGCAACCTGCACGCCGATGGGAAGCCCGGCTTGGCTCCAGTAGAGGGGCACACTCATTGCTGGCTGGCCAGACACGTTGAATGGTGTTAGCGATGACACGAACTGGAAGACCGTTTCGGCATTCCGCTCAAGTGCATTGACCAGACGCATCACCGGTCCGGCATTGGAGCGCACAATGGCTCGCAAGAGGATTGCCTCGAACCCCTGCGGTCTAATCGCCCCGTGCGGTGGTGGTGGTGTAGTCAACGTTGGTGTCAAGAAGACGTCATACTTGGTAAAGAATTGACCGAGTTCACGACACACTTTCCATAGCGTCTGCTGGGCTTCGACCAGTTCATGGGCACGTATCTGGCTTCCTGCGAGATAGAGGGCCCACGTCTCGGTTTCGACATCGCGCCATCCATACGTCCGTCCAGTCATGGTGCTGAAACTGCGGATCATTGCGGCAACCTCGGTTGCGACAATCGTCAGGAATGCCCGGTTGAATGCAATCGCGTCAATCCGGGGCGATGCGACTTCAACCTCGTGTCCAAGCGAACGCATCAGACTGGCGGCGTCGTGAGCCGCATCGACGCAGTCGGGGTGCACCGTTCCACCGGTCAGTGGGATGGTGGTCAATGCGACGCGCAACGGTCCCGGTTCGGTTGTCACGGCCTGCAGGTAGGTGCCGGTCGGGTCCGGCGCGACAAATGGACTGCCAGTTTCAGGGCCACGGGTGGCGTCCAAAAACGCTGCACTGTCCCGCACACTCACGGTCAGCGCATGGCGGGCAGCGAACCCCTGCCAGGGAAGCGTGACTTGTGGTCCGTCAGGCGTGCGTCCGCGGGTTGGTTTCAGCCCGAAGATCCCGTTGCAACTGGCCGGCACTCGGAGGGACCCGCCACCGTCGCCTCCGGTGGCAATGGGGACCATTCGCATGGCCACGGCAACCCCTGATCCGCCACTTGAACCACCTGCGGTGCGGTCTGGCGCCCACGGGTTTCGTGCCGTTCCGTAAGCGACAGGTTCGGTTATGGGGGTCAGGCCGAATTCGGGGCAGTTCGTCTTGCCGCAAATCACGGCACCGGAGGCGCGCCACCGCCGGGCGATCTCGCTGTCGTCGCGGGACACATTCCCACGCAATGACACGCTACCGGCTTGGTACGGCGTTCCGGCGACCTCCCCGTCAAGATCTTTCACGAGAATGGGCACGCCGTGGAATGGCCCTTCGCTCAGGCCGCTGGCGATCATGAGGCGCCCGAAATCGTCCAGGCGGTGGACCACGGCGTTGACCCGAGGGTTCAACCGGTCAATCCGGGCAAGGGCACTCTCAAGGACGTCGGACGCCGATACCTCACGCCGGCGGACCAAGTCAGCGATGCCTAGTCCGTCAAGTTGCGAGTATTCCCGGAATGGTGCCATTGCAGTCCCCGATCATCGATCCCGCGTGCCGGGCAACCCCTGACCTTCAGTTGCCGTTGTGTCAGGAGCGCCTGATGACGAGCAACCAGTCATCGAGGACGTCACCTTCAGGCGGTGTGGCGTCTTCCGAAATCTCGAACGGCTCGCCGACCGTCCCATCGCGCGGGTTCCGCCATTCACCCATGATGATCCCGTCGTGATCGCCACGGATTGCGTCGAGGTCGAGTGTGGTTCCCTCGGAACTGCCGAAGTAGACCGCAGTCACCGAACCTGAGGCGTTCCTGGCCGCCGTGACCCAGCTTGTAAAGCGTCCGTTGTCGCCGGGTTGGGTAAGAACCAGCGATTGGGCCGGGCGCAAGTCCCACCACGGCATCGACTGCAGGTGGGTGCGTAGATGACGAAGCCCTTCGGCGCCTGAGAACTCGAGAGCCTCACGCCATGACTTCGTCACACCGGTTGTGTAGTGGCCCTTCGGACGCTTGCCACCCTCATCCCACGCCCAGACCCCATGTGCACCATAGGTTGCGCCGGCCGGTGCGGAGACCAGGAAGCTCGCGTACAGGGCACGACGGGTATCACGTGCCGTGAACCGTCCCACCCATCCAGCTGGCACGCCGATCATCACGTACATCCGGTTATGGTCTTCGTAGCACGCTTCGAGGTTGATGATCGCCTGGTGGCTGTTCAAGTGGGCCTCCTTGGTCAGGGGGCCATCCTGCAACCACCTCCACGACAGAATCCCTCCGCCATGTCCACTCTGGTATCCGACAATGTCCACCCACGGTTCGTCCGCGAACTCGGGGCCGACCCACTGGATGCCACTGGGATGGACGGCCACCGGCGGACGTCCGGCGTTCCCGTCGGTTCCGAATACCTCCCGTCCGATCCGGTGCCACCGCTCGGACTTCTCGCCCGTGTAATCCCCGTCACCGTTCAATATGAACACCACCGGGTGCGCGTGCCATCGCGCCACGAGATAGCGGGCAAGCACCACGGCATCTTCCTCGGAAAGGAAATGGCCAGGGTTGTGCTCGATCACTGGCTGTGCCGGAACCGTGTCCGGGTCGATGGTGCTGTCCTCGATCATCACAACGTCGCCGGGATCGACTTCCGTGGTTTCGATGGCCCAGAGAAGAACCGGCACACCGGCGATCCCGTGGTCCGCCAACGCATCGAGGCGTGCATCGAGCACACCAAAGAAAGACGGGTTGATGCCGATCAGGGAGTTGCCGTCCAGGTCCAGTGCCGGCCCGTGTGGTCCGGCGTCCGGAAGCGCCCTCCACGATGACGTCACGAATTGCGAGACTGTCACGCCTTGCGACTGTCGGGTTGCAACGTAATGGTTCCAGTCCTCGTCGGTCGCGACCATCGGGCCGTTCCAAGCGGTATCACCGATCCATAGGAACGGGGTCCCGTCGGCATACTCCAGGTAACTGGTTCCAAGTCGATGACGCGGATGTCCGTGTATGTACAGTGGGTTTGACCCTCCGTATTGCTCACACTCGATGGCACCTTGAGCGGGCGTGATCGAAACCGGATTTCCGATGTGGGTGGCCAAGGCTTCGAATGACCAGCGCCCAGGTTCCGTCATGACGGCGCGGCTCTTCCACGAGGACGCACCGTCCCAGAACAGGGGCGTTGATGTCATCGCGCCCGATGGGGAAGTCCATAGAACGTGCCCAACGACATCGCGGAGCGGATCAGATCCTTGCGGGACATCGACGTGACCGGTGAACGTGGCGCGACCCCAGACGTGTACCGGCGTGAGCATGACGGTATCGGACAATCGAAACTCCTCAATGGGATACGTTGGTACGCGGCGGCGTTCATGGCTTGACCTGCGCCCCTACCGGATCCTCTGGGTGTCGGTATATCCTGCCGTGGCATCCGGGTGCCAATGGTTCGCACGCTCGTGCTCATGCTCAGCGCACGGTCTACGTCAACGTTGTGGGGTTCCTCGTGCCGTGAGACCGGTTCCCATGCCGCGGGTACCCTAGCCAGGTGGTGAGCGATCACGCGTGTGGGGAGTGCCTCGCACGCCGTTGGGAAGGGGTAGCGATGGGACGGGCAAGCGAATGGCCGGACGAACTCGTCCCGTTGGATGCGCACCAGAACCCGGAAGACAGGTATGCGGTTGCATCGTGGGCCAGACAGCTCCTAGTCCGACGCGATTGGGTGGTTGTCGATACTGAGACAACGGGCCTCGCTGGTACTGATCAGGTCCTGCAAGTCGCAGTCTTGGATCCATCTGGACGGGTTCTGTTGGACACAACGGTGCGACCAACCTGTGAAATCCATCCGCGTGCGTCCGCGGTCCACGGCTTCACGCTTGAGAGCCTTGCCTCTGCACCGACTTACGATCAGGTTCACGACGCCATCGGGAAGCACCTCGCCGGGCGTCGGGTCATCGCCTACAACTCCCCGTTTGATCAACGACTGCTTGCCCAGTCTGCGGTTGCATGGGGGCTTTCCCCCGTGGAAAGCCTCTGGGAATGTGCCATGCGTCGCTACGCACAGTACGTCGGTTCCCAGCAACGACCAGGGGGCGAGTACACGTGGCACAAGTTGCCTCGTGGAGCACTCACAGATGCCGTGCATGGTGCGCGTGATGATTGTCTCCTGACTTTGAAACTCATACGGCACATGGCTCGTCCTTTGCATTCGTCATCATGAAAAAGCGCATCCGGTTAAGACGATGTTGCCGTATTCGCGTTAGTGCTACTACACTTGCTTGCAAGACGCGGGGAAATGCTTGTCCGCAGCGAGCGTGCTTGCTCCCGCCTGGTGGTCTTATGGGGGAAGTCTATGCTGGATGAGACTCGGATCACGCGGAGTGGTGCGCTCAAGGTGAGCGCCATGGCCGCTATCGGCACCGCGGTGGTTGCGGTAGCCGGAGTGGGTGCTTCGGTTGCAGGTGCGCAGAAGACGTACGGCGAGGCGCCGTCGCTGGCTGCGCAGGTGGCATCGGGGGCGCTGCCGTCGGTGGACAAGCGCCTTCCGGAAAGCCCGTATGTGGTGCCACACAAGTGGCTGACGGTGGGCAAGTACGGTGGCACGCTGAACATGGGGTGCGACAACAACGAGTGGGGCACCTCGGGGTTCATGGCGGAGTTGCAGTACGGGCACTCGCCGCTGCGGTACCTGCGAGACGGCCTGGAGATCGGTCCTGGGTTGGCGGAGAAGTGGGAATCCAACGCGGATGCGTCGGAGTGGACGCTGTACTTCCGCAAGGGACTGAGGTGGTCTGACGGGAACCCGTGGTCGGTGGATGACATCCTGTTCTGGTGGGAGGATCAGGTCAAGGTCGAGGAACTCAAGGAGTACCCGCCGGACGAGGCACGTTCGGGCAAGGGCACCCTGATGACCATGACCAAGCTCGACGCCACGACGCTGAAGCTGACGTACGATGCGCCGACGCCGTTGACGGCGGACCGGCTGGCGATGTGGGTCAACCGGATGATCGGGCCCCGGTGGATGGACCCGAAGCATTTCCTGCAGGAATACCACATCAAGTACAACCCGGCGCTGGACAAGGCGACATGGGTGGACAAGTTCCGGGAGATGCAGCAGTTCCACCGCACGCCGGGCCCGACGATGACGGGGTGGATGCTGGAGAGCTACGAGAAGGCCCAGTACACCAAGTGGGTGCGCAATCCGTACTACTGGTGCGTGGACACGGCGGGCAACCAGTTGCCCTACATCGACCGTATCGAGCACATCAACTACCAGGAC